>Ga0137394_10000074_pt1 | contig 67296 bp, 62 predicted proteins | sample czobulk116metaG_FD_108278 | JGI IMG/M metagenome (GOLD analysis project Ga0137394, IMG submission 108278) | Vadose zone soil microbial communities from Angelo Coast Range Reserve, California, USA - czobulk1.16 metaG | ecosystem: Environmental > Terrestrial > Soil > Vadose zone | place: USA...
ACTCAAAACGCTTGTCCCAATGTAATGAAAATTTGTGTTGCCTTGATACCGGCAATGGGCGACAGGTTGCGGCCCACGTCGAAACGAATCGGTCCGACAGGAGTTGCATATCGGAAGCCCATGCCGACGGAATTTGAATAGTTGGCGTAGTAGTTCCTGAGTCGGATCGGATCGTACACGTTTCCGCCGTCATAGAAGGTCACGAAACTCAGTCCCTTCTTGATCGGGACGGGTAATCGGAACTCGGTATTGACAATCAGCAATTGCACTCCGCCCGTGGGGACACGAATCAGGGAGCACGAGGAAGTATCGTCGGGATTGCCGCAGGCGGGGATTGTGATCTGCGGGCCCGCGCCATTCAGTGGGAAGCCGCGAAGCGTGCTGCCGCCGCCGGTGAAGAATTTCTGACTGAGCGGAATCTCGTTCCCCGAAGTCGGCACGAGGAGTCCGGTTCTCAGGCTGCCGGCCCACACGATACCTGACTTGATATCCCGATAATACGCAGCTTGCGCCATCACCTTTCCGAAATTGGTGCTCGATCCGAGCATCCTGGGATTCACATTGACCTCGAAGCTGTTGTATACGCCCTTGTGCGCATCCAACGGGTTGTCCCGCGTATCTCGGATGTAAACTGCAGCCAGTGTGGACAGGCGCGTGTGCAGGTCCTTATCGCTGACAAGTTGGGGAATCAGGAGGTTCGTCAGGCCCGTTTGCGTGAGCGTATATCGCAGAAACAGATTCTGTGTCTTGTTTGCGTCGAGCGGTTTCTGCAGCTGAAATCCGAATTGGGCTTGCCGTGATGTAAAGATTGGATTCTCTTTGTTGTATTCGCCGGTAGCCGACAAATTGGCAGTCCAGCTCGTCCAGCGGAAGTTCGGGTCCGTGAAGACGAACGATGCGCGCCGGTCGAGAGGGCCCGCCAGTCCGCCGATCGTGATGATTTCCGCTTTGCCGCGCACATTGCTGCGCGTGTACTGGAAGTTGGCGCGCGGTCCCATGAAGGTGTGCTGGCTCGTTTTGAATGTTGAAGGCAGGCCCACGGGCGGCAGGCCGGGCAGGGCGACGGTGCCTGTAGGCACGCTGCCTCCGCGATTGGTCATTTCGAATCCGAAACCGTAAATGATTGCATTTCGATTTGCTTCGTGGACCCTCACGATCACATCTTCCTGCTCCTGGGATGTAATCTCGCGGCGCGGATTCACCTGAGTCCAGTCGAAGATGCCACGTGTGAAGAGCTGGCTCTCCGACGTGAAGATCTCAGTCTCCTTGAGCGGCTGTCCGGTTTGGATGGTCTGGATGTCCTTGTTGATCAGAGCCTGTTGCGTGTGGACGCGTCCGAGCGTGACAACGTTGTTCGTCTTCACTTGCGGTCCTTCAGTGATGGCATAGACGACCCGGAATTTGTGCGGATCGGAGGCTGATGGTTGTGCGGTGGCGTGGAACGAGGCTGTCAAATAGCCCGTGTCCAGGTAGTGGGCGACGATCTTGTTTCTATCGTCGTCGATGGACTTCTGCGCAAAGGGCTGGCCCGGTGCGATCCGCAGGCCATCCGGAGCGAGCCGATCCAGAGACATCGTGTCGTTGCCCTCGACCTGCAGCGATTCGACGATGTCTTGCGGACCTTCATTCACCACGAACGTAACCACGATGTTGTTGTCCTGCATCGCGAACTGCGGTGTGACTTTGACCTGGTTAAATCCCTTGGACTGGTAAAACGCCGTCAGCGTCTTGATGCTGCTTTCGTTGTATTTCCCGCTGCTGAGGAAGCGCGCCTTCTGCACGGAGACGTGCTGCAGCAATTCATCCTCGTCGAAGTTCTTGTTGCCGGTGAAAGCCACATCCTCGATTTTCTTGTGCGGCCCCTTCATGACCTTGTACAGGACGGTCTGTCCGCCATCATCCTGTACCTGGAGCTGAGTGTCCACCATCACATCGAAGAAACCTTTTTGCCGGAAATGCTTCAGGAGATTCTGCCGGCCTTCCTGGATCAGTTCGGGGGTCAATCCATTCTGCTGGTAGATGGGGAGCAGCTTTCGCTTGGTCCAGCCCCACACGTGTGCGCCTTCAATCCTGGCGTCGACCACGGGTCCGGGCTTGACATTGAACGTAATATCCGCTCGATTGGTTTCCGGATTGTAGTTGGCGCCGATCAACTTCACCTGTGCCGCAAGATGTTTTTCCTTCGTCAAACGGCCCTCGAGAAACTGAGTCGCGTTCTCGAGTGTTTTCAAAGAATATTTTTTGCCTGTGCGGATTGCCGACATGCGGATCCGGGCGCGCAGCGAGCGCAGACTGCCCTGAAGCTGTTTCGTCATTTCGGGGGTTGTGCCCTCGACGACGATATCGCCGAATTTAGCCAGCCGGCCCGGCTTCACGTGAAAGTTGACGTCTGCCAGTCTTTTGGTGTTGTCGGTCCGAACGTCAGGCTCGACCTGGGCCTCGAAATATCCGTTACGCCTGAAGTAGTTTTCCAACGATGTCTGAGCTTTTTCGACATCCGCAGTCATGTAGGGTTCCTGCGCGGAGTAATTTGAAACCTGCAGCAAACGCGCGTAAGGGAATTGCCCAGCACCGGGGAATTGGTACATTCCGAAGTAGACGGCAGGTTGCAGAATGAAGATGACGACAACCCCATTCTGTTCGGGGCGGAGGTCGAGCTGGATATCCTCGAACCGGCCGGTTCGCTTGAGCGCCGCGATGCCTTCGTCGATTTTGGCGGCGGAAAAGGGTTCCCCGGCGCGTTGCGGAACCATGCGCATGAATTCAGCGACGTTCAGGTCCGGACGGCCGGCAAGCTCAACCGCGGAAACGTCCTGGCCCTCGTAGGAAAGAATCTCGGTGCTCTTCACTGACGAGGCGGTCTTTCCGGCGTCATTCTGTAGGGGGGTGGCGCCCGCCAACAAAGTTGTGCACAGGCCGAGGGTCAGCAGTGCTAGATTAAAACCATGCAATCTTGCCTTTTTTGCAGAATTATTGGAAATGAGACGCCGGCGGACTTTGTGCATCAGGATGACCTCGTTGTGGCATTCAAGGACCTTCGACCGCAAGCGCCAGTGCACCTCTTGATCGTTCCGAAGAAACACATTCCGACGCTAAATGAACTGGCGCCGGAAGATACTCCGCTTATCGGCCACATGTTCCAGGTAGCCAGAAAGCTAGCGGAGCAATTCGGTATCCACCAAAAGGGCTATCGCACGCTGTTCAACGTGAATGCGGGCGCTGGGCAGTCGGTTTACCATATCCATCTGCACGTCCTGGGCGGCCGCATGTTCAGTTGGCCTCCGGGATAGTCCAAAAGGAGCGCCATGGCTAGCGAAGATAAGCGGCGATCTGCTCGAGTCATACCGTTCGTTTCCGATGAAGAGGTGGTGGTGATCCGCCTCGATGCCGGGAAGACCGTCCTCGGGAAGATGCTTGATCTGAGCGAACTGGGAACGCTGATCTACCTGCTGGCCGACGTATCAGAACTGCCGGGTGAGGCGGGTCTGTCGTGCGTGCTGTCTATGTATCACGAAAAGAAAATCTTCGACGTGCCGGCCACGGTCGTTCGCAAGAACTCTCACCTTGTCGCCTTCGAATTCGTCAGCGGTGCGGCGGAGGGCCTGCGCGATATCCAGGCCAAGCTGATTCGAATGGAAATTGAGTGGATGCGTCTCAGCCGCAGGGGCTGAAGTTTTGCGGCTCGCGCATCAGCTTGGAACTCTATCGAGGACTTCGCGGATTTTGGACCTTAGTGCATCGGCAGTAAACGGTTTCTCGAGAAAATCGAATCCACCTTGAAGAATACCGTAGCGTACGAGTAAGTCATCCGTGTAACCGGACACGAAGAGGATCGGCATATTCTTTCCGAGTTTGCCGATTTGATCCGCCAGATCGCGCCCGCTTCCGCCGGGCATTATGACATCTGTAACGACCATCTGAATATTCTGTGCCCTGTCCGTAAGGATGCGAGTTGCTTCGGACGCGTTAGCTGCGTCGACCACCTTGTAGCCGGCGCCTTCGAGCATACGTCGAGCCAGAGACCTTACGTCGGCGTCATCCTCCACGAGAAGGATGGTCTCGTGGCCTGCAACAGACTTCTTGTCGATCCGTTTCTGAGGGCTTGAAGGTTCGGTCGTCGAATCCGCGGGAGGAAAGGAGATCTTGAAAGTCGATCCCTGGTCGGGCTGGCTCTGTACACGAATCTTGCCGCTGTGTTGTTGCACAATTCCATATACGGTTGAGAGACCAAGGCCAGTGCCCTTGCCGGGTTCTTTGGTTGTGAAGAACGGTTCGAAGATGTGCGCCAATGTCTGCACGTCCATGCCGCTTCCTGTATCGGACACAGTCATAAGGACGCCTCGGTTCGAAGCGTTGGCTCCATCGGTACCGTACTCCTCAGCAGTGATCGCGGCCGTTTCGATCACAAAACGTCCGCCGTTAGGCATTGCGTCTCGTGCATTGACGGCAAGGTTCATGATGACTTGCTCCAGCTGGCCGGTGTCAGCCTTGATGAGAGGCAGGTCGCTGCCGAAAATAGTCTCCAGCTCAATGTCTTCGCCAATCAGGCGTCTCAGCATTCCCGAGAGATTTCGAACAATGTCATTCAACTTGACCAATCGTGGGTGAACAACCTGGCGGCGGCTGAATGCCAGTAGCTGCCGGGTCAGGTTCTCCGCGCGATGAGTCGCGTGCCGTACCGATACGAGGCATTTGACTACGGGATCATCGGATCGAACCTGGTGGATGGCGAGATCCGCGTATCCGGCGATGATCGTGAGAACATTGTTGAAGTCATGTGCCAGGCCGCCTGCGAGACGCCCGACGGCTTCCATTTTTTGCAATTGAAGAAGCTGGGCTTGCAGATGTTTTCTTTCGGTCACATCGCGGGCGATGGTAGATTCGCCGACAATCGCGCCGCTGGAATCGCGGATCGGAGACGTAGCCAATGAAACGTCGATCTGCGTGCCATCTTTTCTGATTCGAACAGTTTCGGTGTGACGCACGCGTTCGCCCCGGGCGACGTGCTGCGAAATCTCGTCGGACTCCTCGCGCCGATCGCGCGGGACGATCATCGAAATCGGCTGCCCGATTGCCTCCTCCGTCGTATATCCGTACATGGCTTCGGCTCCGGGATTCCAGCTCACGATGGTTTGGTCCAACGTCGTTCCGATGATTGCGTCGTCGGATGAAGAAATCAGCGCAGCATAATGGCGAAGTTTTTCTTCTGCTTTTCGCTGCTCGGTAACATCGCTTGCGATCACGAGCCTTACCATCCTTCCCCGCAATGGAATGTTTCGCGCGGTAATATCCACGTCTATCAGAGCTCCGTCTCGCTTCATGTGGCGTAGCGGGAGCTGGCCCGGCAACGCCCCTTCACGCAAGTGGCTGGGGGGAGTAATGCCGGGCGGCAGGATGTCGCGCATGGTCATGTTCAGGAATTCTTCCCGGGAATATCCATAGTGCCGGATGGCGGCATCGTTGACCTCGATGAAGCGGAATGTCTCCAGGTCACAGACCCACATCGGCAGGGGATTGCTTTCAAAAAGGAACCGGTAGCGTTCCTCAGACGCGCGCAGCTCAGCTTCGGCCATCTGCTGCGATGTCACATCCCGGGCAATGCCTTCCATGGCAATCACCGTTCCCGTGTCGTCGTAGGCGGCGACGTTCTGCGACGAAATCCACACCGATGAGCCATCCTTCCGAAGCCAGCGAACCAGCGGAGGTTCCGTTCCTGTTTTTCCGGACATGATCTCTTCCACCATCCAGCGATCTTCTGGATGCGTTGCCTTGAGGATAAGTTCCGGGTCGGAATAGTGTTCTTCGGGCGTGTAGCCGGTGATATTGGTGATTGCGGGACTGACGTAGTCGAAACCCGGCGTTGGCCTCAGCCTGTAACGATAAATGATGTCCCGCGCGTTTTCTGCGAGCCTTCGAAAGCGGGCTTCGCTCTCACGCAAGGCGGTCAAAGCCTTCGCACGGTCGGTTCGGAGCCTTCTGTCGTCGAAAGCACGTTCGACTGCGGCAGGAAGGCGGACGAGTCTATCTTTTAAAACGTAATCGACGGCGCCTTGCTTGATACACAGTGCGGCGATTTCATCACTCAGCGTCCCGGTAACGACGATGACAGGAATATCGAGCTGCCGTTCTTTCAAGACGTCCAAAACGTCGAGCGCGCCGATTCCGGGAACCCGGAAGTCGGCAAGTATCAAATCGGGAGATGTCGTTGTGATCTCGCGAAGGAAATTTGGAAGAGTTTCAACACGCTTCAGAGCGAATGGCACTCTGAGGCCGCGAAGATTTCGAACGATCAGTTCCGAATCGGCGTCCGAGTCTTCGACCTGCAGAATCTTTTTCTCTTGCATTGGAACCTAACAAGAATTGCATTACTGTGTCGGAGCTTTGTCAAACATAACTTAGAGCTTGCTTTTTTTTGTCGCGTCCGGCAAATCCCGCTCTGGTGGCCCATCGTAGGCGACGTCCTTCAAATCGATGGCGCGGAACGGGCGTTCGCGAATCATTTCCTCCACGGCATGGGCGGCCAGACCGACGGCGCGGGGGATGATGAAAAAAGCGCGGCCATACTGCCAGGGAATTCCCATGTCAGTAATGAGACCGGCGATGACGCCGTCGATATTGAGGGGCAGTTTGATTTCCGAAGCGATGGATTCGGCAAGGTTGAGATGGGCTCCGGCAAGGCCCCACTCGTTGGCTTTGCCGATCAGTTTGATCGTGCGAGGATCACGATCATGCCAGGGATGGCCGAATCCGGGAACTCGCTGCTTTCGTTCCCGATAGCCGCGTACGATCTCAACGGCTGGGGTTCCGGCCCTGACGCTTTCCTCGAGCATCCTCGAGCATTGCTCGATCGCACCGCCATGATGGTCACCCAGCGAAATGATTCCCGCAGCAACGGCAGCCTGAAGCGGCACTCCACCCGAAGCGACAAACCGCGTGGCGTCGATCGACGGCGCGAAAACCGAATGGTCGGTACTCGACGTGATGATCATCTCAATCATCTGACCTTCACGCCCGCCGGGCAGTTCGCCTCGAAACGTCAGGTAGATGATGTCTCCGAACGTGCAATACTCCATCAAATCCTGGACGCGGTAACCGCGGATCAGGATCTTGTTGCGTTCGACTGAAGACAGAGACGTTTTCCAGAAGGCGTCGCTCATGCAGGTTCCTCTTTATTGAGAATGCACATTGTGCGGAGTTGCGATCGATAGACATGACGGATTTTCAGAAAGAACTCCTGATAGTCCCGGGACTGGTAATCCGGATATGTCCAGGGGAAAAACTGGTAAGTATTGTTTTTGAAATGCATTGTCACTTCGCCGAAGATCCCGCCGCCCAGGTAGATTCTGTGATAAAAATTCTTCGTAGAGGCGAGGATCACCTTGGCGTGCTCGATATATCCGGGATCCAGGTTCACAGGCCGTTTTACAGTCGGGAGAAGAGCCGCCATCTCATGCTCGAGCTGATTCGTTTGCCTCTTGATTTCTGGTAGTCGATCCGCTTCAATTAGCCGCTCGAACGAGAAGAACGTGCGATCAATAATGTCGCCCATTTCCGCCTCGTAATAATCGGTGAAGTCGAATGGGATTACTGGCGATCGATGGTCCACTGGTCCGTAGGCGTCCGAGAGGCGCGACTCGACCGTAGAAAGAAGTTTTCGGTCGGATACAAGAACACCGACGAACAGCTTGACCGGATTGAGCGAACGAATCGCACCCATATAATTCGCAGAATATACGTCATGCAGGGCACCAAGAAGCAACTATCGTTGAAGAAGATTCAGGAAAGATACGCGAGTAACGGCACGGCCGTCTCTCCGGCCATCCTGCGCAAACTCCAGCGTGATCCACGCGCTGGAGCCCGGACGCTCTATAGGGTTCTGGCGAAGCGGTACGAGGATCAGAAGAAGGAGCGGAATCGGCTCGATGCGATGCTGCATTTCGAGCGGCTGCTGTGGAAAGCGGGCATTCAGTACATTGCCGGAGTGGATGAAGTCGGTATGGGCCCGCTAGCTGGCCCCGTCGTCGCCGCGGCGGTCGTCTTTCCACCGGGAGTGGAAATCGAAGGTATCGATGATTCCAAGGCCCTCGACGAAGAAACCCGTGTCCTGCTGGACATCGAAATTCGAGCAAAGGCTACGGCGTTTGCGATCGGCCTCGTCGAGGTGGACGAGATCGACCGTCTGAACATCTACCACGCTGGTATTCGAGCCATGCAGCTCGCGCTGACGAATCTTCCGGCGCCGCCGCAACACATCCTTGTCGACAGCCGGACCATTCCCGGATTCACGCAGCCCCAGAACAGCTTCGACAAGGGCGACGGTATCAATTTCTCCATCGCATCCGCTTCGATCGTCGCGAAAGTTTACAGAGACCGGCTGATGACCGAACTCGCTGCCCAATATCCCGGCTATGGGTTCGCGAGCCACAAGGGCTATGCCACTCCCGAGCATCAGCGTGCCATCCGCGATCTCGGCCCATGTCCGATCCACCGCCGTTCTTTCGATTACATCCGCGAACTCTGCGGCCAATATTGCGACCTCTACTATTCGCTCAAGCAGCAGGGCTACGCTGCAACATCACGGGCGGAGCTTTCTATCTGGGAATCCACAGTCAAAGCCGCCCTAGGCAACCTCTCTCTGAACGAGAACAAGAAGCTTCATCTTCTGGCCGGCCGTCTCTGGAAGCGTATCAGTTGACCGTCTTGGTGAAAGACAGGCTGTCTTTGACCACATCGAGCGCCTGGTCGAGCAGGACTTCGGCAGCGAAGGCCGTCCTTGTGCGCTCGTTATAAAACCGGAAATCGATGAACATGACGCGATAACCGGATTCCGTTTCTTCGACTCGTGTGACCGGGAAGCGGGCGAAGCCCATGAAGACCGCGGCGGATCTGGCAGAGGCTGCATGGCCGATGATTTCCGAGGGACTGCTTTTTGGCATGCGCGCCAGCTCGCGCTCGACGCCCCGAAGCGCATGAAGCTGCACCTTTATCAACTCACTCCTGGTTTCGATCACTCCGTCCCATCTCCACGGGTTGAGCATGCTCGGCTGCACGGCGGAACTCTCGAAATTCGGAACCGTCAATGCGAAATTTGAGAGCTGCGCACGAGCCTGGTTACGAAGCTCGACACGACCCCCAATATAAGCCAGCGCAATTAGAATCGAAGCCCAAGCGAGCAACAAACGGTGCGTTTTCACGCGGTAGCTGGCTATGATTCCGGCAAGCAGAATGAGATCGAGAATGGGATCGATGATGAACAACGTGTCGCCGTAGTACCACTTACCGCTGAATGGCAGGAACGGCCGCAAGCCGTAAGTGTTGGCATAGTCGAGCGCCGGATGCGTGGCCATAACGAGCAGGGATACCAGGAAAGTCCTCCAGAAATTTCCCGAAAATACATAAATTCCCAGCGCCAGCGCTAGCGAAAGTATCGGGATTCCTATAAACGTATGTGTGATTCCGCGGTGGTACTGAATGTAGGTCGGCGTGCCGGCGAGGCCCGTAAAAATCTCAATGTCCGGCAGGTTGGCGGCAATGATAGCTGTCACAGTCAGGTAAGGCACCCACCGGTGGGGGCTGGTCCTGGCCAGGGCCAATCCTACAAAAGTGTGGGTGGAATTGAACATTGCGCATTGAACCGCATGGACACTTATTGTATATTGCGCCCACTCTTTATGATCACAATTCTGGAACTTCGGCCCCGCCCTTCGCGCAGTTCGGCTGGTCGTCTCCCAGCCCAGGACTTGTGCCATGAGAATGCACTCGAATAAATTCAAGGATCCTCTTATCAGCCGGCCTCAACCGGTGACCATAATCACACCGGTTGTCGACGAGACTCTGCGCAATGCCGGAATTGCTCCTGGTCGAGAACAAATTCTCGACAGGTTCATGAGCGGACAACCGCGGATCGCGGTAGTGCACGGCGGCGAGGATCATCCGCCGAATCTGGGGTCGAGGGAAACCATTCGTCGCTCTATCCGGCACATCTGGGCACACGGTGCGCTGCCGTTCGAGGTTTCGCAGTCCATTCCCTGTGAGGATCTGGCGCAGGGCACGGACGGAATGAACTACGCTCTGCTTTCCCGGAATTTTTGGACGGCGAGCCTCGCCTCTCTTATCGAAGCGCACGGCTATGACGGCGCTATCGTACTCGGTGTTTGCGACAAAATGATGGTTGGAAGTCTGCGGGCGCTCATCGAGGCCGATCTTGCGCACCAGCGCCGCAAAGCCAGGCCGATTTTCGCGATGCTCATCCCGTCGCTGATCGGCCGTGAAGCATTCGTCACCGAGGAGGAGAAGCGGAAATTCGAGCCACTGCGTCATCGGCTGGGCGAATCCGAGCGCGTGGAATTGGACAATCTCTTTCATCGGCCGTTGAAGCCGCAGGTCTATGCCCAGGTGAAGGCGTTGCTCGACCGATGCTTTCATCGCCGGGTTGTGCAGGAGGGCGAAAAAGACGATCTCGAACGGATGATGGCCAGATGCACCTCGGTGCCGGGCGCCAACTGCGCGGCATCCGAAGCGTCCATGGTGCATCGGATGATGCTCGCGTCATTCGGACTCGTTCCACGCCATCTTGATATCTCCGTCAAGTCCCCGACCGACGAACTGCTCTCGGAAGTCGTGAAACGCCTTATTCAAGCCATACTGAAAAGAGAGCGGCGGATCAGTGTAGCCAGCTTGACGCGCTACAACCTGACCAACGCAGCTTCGGTGTGGAGCGCCACAGGTGGTCATCCGGCATGGCTCATCCATTTGACCTACCTGGCTGACGCGATCGGAAAGAAGCTCTCGATTGCGGACGTCACGAAGAAGACCCAAAAAGTTCCGCAGATCCTTGCGCTCGACGATGCGACCGGCAATACCGTTTATTCAATGGCGGTGGAAACCGAGAACGGCGGGAACTCCGGCATCGACACGATCATGCGCACACTTGCCGAAAAGCGCTTGATCGAGGATCGCGCCCCGACACTCGATGGTTCGTGGATGCAGCGCATCATGGACGCCCGCTCAGCCAACGGCAATTTCCTCTATTCGACGATGACGCCGTTCTCCCAAACCTGTGGTCTCGTCGGTATGCACGGAAATGCTTGTGCTGGGGCGATCGCACGGCTGGGATCGCGCAATCGGAACGGTAACCTGGAAAAGTTCGACAGGAAGATTTATCTAGCCTCGTACTATCTCGGACAGAAGGAACTGCAGTCGGATCTTGCCACTGCCGACGGCGTGCTGGAACGGGTGAAACGCAAGATTTCGCGCGAAGACCTGTACTACACCTGGGCTTTGAACTGGAGGACAAACAGCGGCAACGGCGCGGGGCCGGATTTGTCGCAATGGAACAAAGGAAAACTGTGGGATTATCTCCTCGCTCAGAATCTGCTTCGGATCATGATTGTGGTCGCGGGGGCTGGACCACGCGCTTCAGGTATGCCGGAGCTGCAACTGGCAGCGAATCCCTCGTCGCATCCGCTCAGTTCGATCTGTGTGCTCGTAACGGATGGGCGTGTTTCTTATCAGCATGAAGGTATTTCGATCGCGCACGTTGTGCCCGAAGCCTTCGATGGTGGCGGCCTCGCCGCCATCCGGACCGGCGACTGGATCCATCTCGATCTTTCCCGGGGCGAGTTCCAGGTTGTCACGCACACGAACCGCGGTTACAAGGCCATCGGGGCCAAGGACCTCGCCAATCGGCCTGACCGCAAGAAGCGCATCAACGAACTCGAGCGCCGCCGTCTCGATTTTCTTCCGTCTTTCCGCATCCTTCTCGATCAGATTTCTTCCGCCGACGCCGGCGTTTCCCCATCTGGCAAACAAAACTAGGAAACCAGGGGTCGGATCCCCGGCTGCTGTGTTTCGGTTACAATTGTCTGCTTATGCCCTACGAACTTGTCCTCTTTAAGAACATCAATGATTCGCGTGTGAAGGAGATCGATCGTTATATCGAGTTGGGTGGATATAAGGCCACCAGGAAAGTCGTGACGGAAATGACGCCGGCGCAGGTGATCGACACGACCAAGGCTACAGGACTCCGCGGCCGCGGCGGCGCAGGCTTTCCGACAGGAATGAAGTGGAGCTTCGTTCCCAGGGACACCGGCAAGCCGATATATCTGTGTTGCAATGCGGACGAGAGTGAGCCGGGAACTTGCAAGGACCGCGTGATCCTCGAGCGCGACCCGCACCAGCTTCTTGAAGGCATGATCATCGCCGCCTTCGCTGTGGATTGTCATCTTGCGTTCATTTATATACGCGGTGAATTTTCGCTGGGATATCGGGTGGTCGAGAAGGCACTCGACGAGGCGCGCGCCAAAGGCTTTCTCGGCCGGAACATTTTCGGGTCGAATTACGATCTCGAGATCGTTCTCCATTCCGGCGCCGGCGCTTACATCTGCGGCGAAGAGACCGGCCTCATCGAGTCGCTGGAAGGGAAGCGCGGACATCCGCGGCAGAAGCCGCCGTTTCCGGCCGTGCACGGACTGTATGGTTGTCCGACTGTCGTGAATAATGTCGAGACACTGGCGAACCTTCCACACATTTTCAATCGGGGAGTGGACTGGTTCAAGAGCATCGGCTCCAACGAGAAAAACACCGGCCCCAAGCTGTACTGTGTTAGCGGGCATGTCAACAAACCGGCGGTGGTGGAACGCGAACTGGGTGTTCCCTTGATGGAGTTAATCGATATCTGCGGCGGAATGCGAAATGGGAACAAGTTGAAAGGTGTGATACCAGGTGGTTCGTCGGTTCCAATCCTGCGTCCCGACGAATGTGACGTGCGCATGGACTTCGATTCGCTCGCTGGAAAAGGCACCTTGCTTGGATCGTGCGGCATGATGGTGATCGACGAAACGGCCTGTATGGTGCGGCTGGCTCTTCGAACCGCCCGGTTCTATGCGGAAGAAACCTGCGGCCAATGTACACAATGCCGCGAAGGGACCTGGTGGATGGAGCAAGTGCTCCATCGCATCGAACACGGCCACGGGAAGAAGGAAGACCTGAAAATGATCCTCGACATGTGTTCGAACATGAAAGGCGTGACGATCTGCGTGTTGAGCGATGCCTGTGCGATGCCTGTCGAGGCCATGGTCAACAAATACCGGGAAGAGTTCGAGTATCACATCACGGAGAAGAGGTGCATGGCGAAGAATTAGCCGCGAATTACGCGAATTCGCGGCCAATTTGTGGCGTCCTTCTCTACGGTTTTGGGGCTGGCGGCGGGAGCTCCCGCGCTTCAACCACAGACTGAAATCCCGTTCGTCCATGGCTGCCGTCGCAGAAAGGTTTGTTCTCGGAATGCCCGCAGCGGCACAAGGAAATCATTGTCCGTCCGGCCAGGCCGAAATCTTTTCCCTGTCCATCCTTGATTACGAAGTTTCCGGAAACTCGAAGTGGTCCGTTGGGGGAGACTGTGATAGTGGTCGATTCGTCCATTAATGAGTCCTCCGGCTTCACATTCTAATCCCAGAAGCAGGCATTCCGCGGAATAACCACCACGCCGGACTCGGTTACGGTGAAGCGCCGCCGGTCCTCATCGAGGTTGTATCCGATCTCAATCGCCGGTGGAATGTGGACATACTTGTCGACGATCACGCGGCGCAGCTTGGCGTGCCGGCCCACATCGACACCGTTCATCAGAATGGATTCATCGACCTGTGAGTAACTGTTGATGCGCACCTCCGGCGAGAGCACCGAGTTCTTTACGCGTCCGCCGCTAACGATCGATCCAGCCGAGATGATTGAATTGATCGCGACACCCACGCGTCCCTCGTGTTCGAGAGACCAGATCGTCTTCGCCGGTGGATAGGGCCGCATGTACGTCCTGATCGGCCACTCCTTGTCGTAAAGATTGAACTGGGGGTCAATCGAGATGAGGTCCATGTTCGCGTCGAAGAATGCGTCCAGCGTTCCGACATCCCGCCAGTACTTGGCCTCCTTTTGGTTCATATCCTTGAAATTGAACGCGTAGACGCGCTTGTCTCCGATGAGGCCCGGAATGATGTTGCGTCCGAAGTCATGGCTGGTGTCCGCTTCGGCGTCTTCAAGCAACGCGCGGATCAGGACCGACGTATTAAAGACGTAGATTCCCATGTTGGCCAGCACGAAGTCGGGATTCGAGGGCATCGGCTTCGGGTCTTTCGGTTTCTCCTCAAAGCCCACGATCCGCTGATTGCGATCAATCTCGAGAACGCCCAGGTGGCTGGCCGCCTCGCGTGGGAATTCGATGGTCGCAACGGTCGCGTCGGCTCCGGCCGCGACATGGAAATCCAGCAGCTCACTGTAATCCATTTTGTAAATGTGATCGCCACAGAGGATCAGGACGTAGTCCGGATTCTCGCGCTCAATCGTATAGATGTTCTGATAGACGGCATCGGCCGTACCCTGATACCACTTTTCAGAGGCGCGGAACTGGGGCGGGATTGTAAAAATGAATTCACCTCGGTCGTAGGGGAAGATGTTCCAGCCGAGCCGAATATGACGGTCGAGAGAGTCGGATTTGTACTGGGTGAGGACGCAGATCCTCTTGAGTTGCGAGTTGATACAGTTCGAGAGAGCAAAGTCGATGATGCGGTAGATTCCGCCGAATGGCACCGCGGGTTTCGCGCGGTGTTTCGTGAGCGGATAAAGCCGCTCACCCTGCCCACCGGCGAGGATGACTGCAAGAGTATCTTGAATGATTGCGCTCGTACGCGGAGTACGTTGTTTCAACCCAGGTTCCTCAGTGCTATAATCCTCCGCTTTTTAGTTTGGAGGAAAATCAATTCGTGTTGAAGAGAGCTCTTATCTTCATAGCGCAAGCAGTCGACACGATAACACCGGCCTCGTCTGCAATTTCGGCCCTTTGGACGTTTCCTTCGGTTATCGCGTCGGCAATGTTGATCGCGTGGGCTGCGGAGGCCGCGCAATTTCTCATTTCCCAAGGCTTAGCATTGGCGATTCTCGCCTGGTTGCAAACGCTACCCGAATTTGCAGTCGAGGGTGTGATCGCCTGGCAAGCGGGAAAAGATCCCGAAAAAATTCATCTCGTCACGGCAAATTTTACCGGATCGCTTCGACTGCTCGTCGGTCTTGGATGGCCCATGATTTTCGCGACGGCCGCATACTTTACGCGGAAGCGTAAGGGTCGCGCGCTCGGGCACATCAATCTGGATGAAGAACACGCTGTCGAAGTGATCGCGCTTGTCCCGCCAATTCTATATTTCGTTTTCATCTGGTGGAAAGCGACTTTGACAATTTTCGATTCGATCGTCCTCACAATTCTCTACCTGGCGTATCTGTTCGTCCTCAACAAAATTCCACCGCAGAGCGCCGAGAGCGCCGAAGACGTGGAGCGGATCCCGCGAGCGATTCTGGCTCTTGCCCCACGGAAGCGCTTTGCGACAATTGCGGGATTGTTCCTGCCCGGAGGGCTCATCCTTTATTTTGTCGCGCACCCCTTCCTGGATAGCATGCTCGGTCTGGCTGTATCCCTGGGGGTATCACAATTTGTATTTGTGCAATGGGTGGCGCCCTTTCTGTCGGAGTTTCCGGAGAAGGTAAGCGCATTTTACTGGGGCCCGGAAGATCCATTCCGCGCCTATGCCCTTGATGAATATGGTTTCGTCTAACATCAATCAATGGACCATGTTAGTGGCAATGTTGCCCGTTGTTTTTGGCGCGAGCCAGGGCGAACTGGCCCCGATTGAGTTCGATGACTATCAAAGACGAGAGATTTTTCTGACTTTGGCACAATCCTTGCTAGGGATGATCCTGCTCGCGAACATGCGTTTTCAGTGGTATGAGGCGCTGGCACTGTTCGTGCTTTGGTTACTACAGTTCGTATTCTCGGAACTTCGCGAGGAAGTTACCGGTGCGTACCTGATCTGGAGTGGTGCTGAGATATTTAAACTCATGGCGCGGCACACAGTTAGACCGACGGCGTTCAACATTTTCCCAAGGTTGATCGTCAAACACTGGTGATTGACAGAGCGTTGCTCAGGCATATACTCCGAGTGCCCAGCAATCGGAACCATGAAGGTTTCGGAGAACAGAAAGAGGATTAATACAAATGGACGACAAGAAGACTCAAAAATTCCGGCAGAGACTGCTCGAAGAGTATCAGAAGCTGATCCGCTCCATTAATCGGAACAGGCTGGCCGAAGAAGAGATAAAACTCGAGAACACCGAGGACGAAGGCGATCTCGCCACCATCAGCCATAACAAGGAACTTCTATATAACCTTCATGAAAGCGATTTCCAACGTCTCAAGTCCATTCAAGAAGCGTTGAAACGAATGGATCGCGGCGAGTACGGTGAGTGCGTACGCTGCGGAGAAGACATTAACGAAAAGCGCCTCATGGCCGTGCCGTGGGCGACCCTCTGCATCCAGTGCCAGGAAGAAGCCGAAAAGGAAGGCACCTCTCAACGGCCGGTTCTCGCAGGCATGTTGAAGAACGACGAGGACGAAGAAGAGTCGTGAGAGTTCGGATCTGCGATATCGGATTTCGGACTCCGCAAACCTGTTTGCGATGTCCAAAATCCGATATCCGACATTCGAAATCCGATTTTTAGAAGTGCGCGATCAGCCGCACCAGTAGAAACAGTCCCATCCCGGCAAAAACCACAACAGCCATTTTCACTCCCTTTTCCCGATTTACTTCCGGCATCAGGTCCGTTGCGGCGACGTAGAGCGTCGATCCTGTAGAGATAGGTAGTGCGTAGCTCACACTGTCCCCGGCGAGATGAACCACAACAACACCGATCAGCGTAGACACTCCGAGTGCTGTGGCCGCCGCAAGCGCCCGCGAATTGGACTGGCCGGAACTGATCACGATGGATGAGATCGTAAAACCGTCGGGAATCTTGTGAAGAAAAACGGCCAGAAAGATCAGTAATCCCACACTCGGTGAGATAACAAAACCGGCGCCGATGGCTACACCGTCGAAAAAAGTGTGGACGAGCATTCCGACCAGTGCTGAAACTCGAACGACCGGATTCACCAGTTCTTCGTGATGCGTTTCCTCCCCGAAGTGTAAGTGCGAGGCGAACGTATGTTCGAACATATGTACGATGAGGTAGCCCAGCAGGACCAGCGCCGGCGCCGATCGTGTCAGGGCAAAACTTTCCGGGATCATTTCCAGAAACACCGTTCCCAGCATGAAACCCGAACCCAGCGCGATGAAGTATTGCAGGGATTTTCTGGCCCACTTGTGCGACGTAACAATGACGCCCCCGAGAATGTTGGCCCATGCAGCCGCGAACGCGAAGATGAGGGATTGAAGGAAAGGGCTCATCCGGAGTGCCGAATTGTCATGATATCCCCGTCCTTGACCGGATACTCTTTTCCCTCCAGCCGCAAAAGTCCCTTTTCCTTGAGCGCTTGCATCGTTCCGTGCTTTACGAACTCGTCATAGTGACAGACTTCAGCACGAATGAAGTGATCCGAAAGATCCGTGTGAATTACTCCCGCCGCATTCTGCGCGTTCGTCCCGCGGGTGATCGTCCACGCCCGGCATTCTTCCTCCCCGACAGTAAAGAAGGATATGAGACCAAGCAAACGATATGTTGTGCGGATCAACCGTTCGGTGCCGGATTCGGTAAGACCGTAGTCGGCGAGGAACGTTTTTAATTCCTCGGGCGGAAGTTCAGCCATCTCGGCTTCCAGTTTTCCCGAGATGATCGTTTGCTCCGTGTTCGGCCGGTTGGCGGTTGGCTTTTCTTCCGCACTCAAAGCGTCCCGGTGTCGTAACCGGTCAAGCTGATCTTCACCGATGTTTTGCACGTAGATCATCGGCTTCTCCGAGAGAAACGCGAATCCTTTCACGAGCTTCTTTTCATCGTCGTCGACCTCCATCTCACGCAAAGGCTTCTCCGATTCGAGCCAGGCCTTCGCGCGCTGGAGATATACGAGTTCCTTTTCGAGTGTTGCGTTCTTGAGCTTCTTGAGATCCTTCTCCAGCCTTTCCATCCGCTTTTCGATGGAAGCGATATCCGCCAGCATTAGCTCATAGTCCAGATGACGTTTGTCCCGCTCCGGATCCACCGACCCCTCGGAATGCGGCACCGCCTCATCCTGAAATGCGCGTACCACGTGCACCAACGCGTCTACCGCGCGCAGCGGAGCGAGAGCCATATCCTGTCCTTTGCCTCGCTCCACACCCTGGACGTCAATGAACTCCACCGTCGCGTAGGTCGTCTTTTCCGGATTGAATTTCGAAGAAAGAAAGTCGAGACGCGCGTCCGGAACTTTTACGACCCCGACGTTCGGTTCCATTTTCCGGCTGGCCGCCGGACCCGCCGCAGCCTGACCATGGGTAAGAACGTTGAAGATTGTCGTCTTGCCTACCGAAGGTAGGCCGATGATCCCTGCTTTCATACAAACATGTAAGCATAACCGCGGGTTAAAGTCCGGGACTACAAGAAGAAACAGGATTTTTTAGTGTTGACACGTTTCAGTCCTCTTAGTAGTCTGGAGTGGCCAAAAGTGGGCAAATCTGTCATATATTGGCCTTTCGGGGACCAAACTCGATGTTGCGGGGAAACGCACAAGCTACTGTTGACGAAAAAGGGAGGCTCAAGATCCCGTCGATTTTCCGAACCGACATCGAGGACTCCTGGGGCAGCGACTTCTACGTCACGTCTCTCTCGGGTGAATCCGTTTTGATTTATCCCTTACCAGTCTGGCAAGAAATTGAAGAACGACTCGCCAAGCTCCCTTCCTTAAATCCAACGAAAAAGAAGTTTCTTGATCGTACGAACTATTACGGTCAGTTAGCCGCCATCGATAAATCAGGCCGGATTCTGATTCAGCCTCTTCTGCGTGAATCGGCTCAGATGACGGGAGAAGTCGCTGTCCTGGGTTATTTGAATTATCTGGATGTCTGGAACCATGAACGATTCCTCAAACGGATGAATGATCAACCTTTCACAGAAGAGGACCACGACGTATTGGGGAAGTTGGGAATATAGAGATGCATGTTAGGGCACACACCTGTCCTGCTCGAAGAGGTCATGAAGTTCCTGGATCCGAAGCCCGGTGGCCGATTCATCGATGCGACTCTGGGAGCGGGCGGGCACACGCGCTCGATTCTCGAGCGGACTGCTCCGGACGGGCGAGTGCTCGCGATCGATCAGGACGATGTTGCGCTGGCAGGAGCGAGGGAGGGTTTGCAGTCATTTGGGTCGCGGTTGGTAGTGGAGCATTCGAATTTCAAAAACATCGCGCCGCTGGCGGCGGAGCACGGATTCCTCGAAGCGGAGGGAGTGCTCGCCGACATCGGCATCTCATCGATGATGGTGGACGATCCATCACGAGGATTTTCATTCATGCGTGAAGGCCCGCTCGATATGCGCATGGACCGCAGTCAAGACCTGAGCGCCGCCGACGTAGTGAATACGTACGCAGAAAAGGAAATCGCCAACATCCTTTATACCTATGGCGAAGAACGGCGGTCCCGGCCTATAGCGCGCTCCATCGTTCGCGCGCGGCCTCTACAGTTGACCACGGACCTGACAAGAGCGATCGAGCGCGTGATGGGCAGTCCGCGTTACGGCCGGATACATCCGGCCACTCGAACGTTTCAGGCGTTGCGCATTTTCGTGAACGACGAGCTCAGCAGTCTGGAAAGTTTCCTCGGTTCTGCGATGACTGTCATTCGATCGGGCGGCCGACTCGTCGTGATCACGTTTCACTCGCTGGAAGATCGGATCGTGAAACAGAAGTTTCGCACACCGCCGGTTGCGGGCCGCGTCCTGACGAAGAAAGTTGTCATCGGAACCGAAGAAGAAGTGCGCCGAAACCCGCGTGCTCGGAGCGCGAAATTGCGAGCCTGGGAGAAAAGCTGATGGCGATCGAAATTCACTACGAAAAACGCATTATTAATAATGTTATCCGCGAGGCCGACTCGAAGAGCCACCGCGACTACTTCGTGGTGACCGCGCTCGCCGCCATGTTTCTGTTCGCGCTGTTCGCCTATGGTTGGCAGCACTACCAGTGGATCCAGTACGGCTATCGGATCGAAGAAGCGCAGAAGAAAAAAGAACAGTTATCCGAAACCAGCCGGCAGCTCCGGCTGGAGCGCGCTTTCCTGCGCAATCCGGAGCGAATTGACGCGATTGCCCGAAGCCAGCTTGGCATGGTTGCTCCGGCTCCCGGACAGCTTGTAACGCTCAGTGCCGATGCCCCATTGACCATACCCGCGCCGGCGCCTCAACAGACAAACGCTTCACAACCGGCGGAAATGGCGGCGAGAAGATGAAAGACGATTTCGGACTTGCGGATTTCGGATTTCGGATTTGGGGCCAAATGATGAGCGCCGTGACGGGTGGCTTGATGGCCGGGCGACACAGATCCGAGATCCGAAATCCGAAGTCCGGAATCCCGCGACGCTGTCCGGACGCAGGACGGTGGCCGACGCTAAAGAAAGGCGCATGAAGAAGGATAAGTCTCTCGCAAGGCGGGTTTACATTTTGATAGCCGTTATGGCCATTTGGGGAGCGGCTATAGGGACACGCCTGTATTTTCTTCATGTTGTGCACTCCGCGGATTACCGGCAACGCGCGGAGCGGCAGCAGCAACGTATGCTCGATGTGAGTCCGCGGCGTGGGATCATCTATGATCGAAACGGAAACGAACTTGCGGCCAGCATCAAAGTCGACTCCGTTTTTGCAGTTCCCGAAGAGATCAAGAATCCCATTGCGGCTGCGAAAACGCTTGCTGCATTGACCGGAATTCCGAAAGAAGAACTCTTGCAGAAGTTCGAGTCCGGCAAATCCTTCGCCTGGATCAAACGCAAACTAACAGCAGCGGAAGCGGCCGCAATCCAGAAAGCCAGGCTTCCGGGCATCTATTTTCAAAAGGAAGATCGCCGGTATTACCCCAAACGCGACCTGGCTGCCCACGTACTCGGCTATGTGAACATCGACGACGAAGGTATGGCTGGCCTCGAGTACAAGTACAACGAGAGTGTGAAAGGTGATTCCGGCCGAATTGTCATGATGACTGATGCGCGCGGTCGCCGCTTCCAGACCGTGCAGCAGGCCCCGGCACCGGGTGCAAACCTGATTACGACTATCGACGAGAAAATCCAATACATCATCCAGAAAGAGTTACAGGCGGGAGCGGCTCGCACCCACGCCAAGGGAATGTCCATTGTCGCGATGGATCCGCGTTCCGGCGAGGTCCTCGGGATGGCGAACTATCCGACATTCAATCCCAACGAATACACGCGGTACAGTCCGACGAGTTGGATCAACCGAGCGCTCAGCCACGTGTATGAACCAGGATCGACGTTCAAGATCGCCACGGCCGCTACGGCTCTCGAGGAAAAACTGACGACGCCCGATGAAGTCATCGACTGCCAGATGGGATCGATCGTCCTGCATGGGCACCGAATCGGCGACACGCACCAGTTTGGATTGCTGTCGGTCAAGGAGATCATGCAGAACTCATCCAACGTTGGGATGATCAAGCTGGGTCTCCGGATCGGCGACGAACGGTTTGCGACATACATCGATCGCCTGGGCTTCGGCCGGCCAACCAATATTGATCTGCCCGGCGAAGAACGCGGTTTGACGAAGCCTTCGTCGCGCTGGTCGAAAATTTCGATTGGTGCCATTTCTATGGGGCAGGAGATCGGCGTTACGCCGCTTCAGATCCTGAGCATGGTTTCCGCTGTAGCGAACGGCGGCATTCTGTATCGTCCTTACGTCGTTAAAAAAGTTCAAGACCCACAGCAGGGTGTTATCAGCGAAACCGAACCGCACGGGGTCCGGATCATTTCGGAAGCAACTGCGCGGCAACTCCAGGACATGCTGGAGGTTGTTGTGACGGACGGCACGGCCAGAGACTCGAAGCTCGATGGCTACCGGGCAGCGGGCAAGACCGGCACGGCCCAAAAAATCGATGAACACGGCCGTTACGGGTCTCACAAATATGTGGCCTCGTTCGTAGGTTATGCCCCAGCGTCAAATCCGAGTTTGGCTCTTATCGTCGTCATTGACGAGCCGGTCGGCGCTTACTATGGCGCCCAGATCGCTGCTCCTGTCTTCAAGAAGATCGCAGAACAGGTTCTTCGATATAGATCCGTGGCTCCGGACGTGCCGTCGTATGCGCCCGAGTACAAGGTGGATGAGAAGCTAAGGCGAGAACCAGGACGCGGGCCGAAGCCCCCGACTACCAGTCCGGTCGAGTTGGTCTCGCTGAATGTTGGGGCGGGCTTTGGCCCGCGTTCTGGCCCGGATGCGCCGGAGCTCGGCGACATCCCCATCCCCGATTTTTCTGCAAAGTCTCTTCGACAGGTCACCGAAGAGTGTTTGAAAACCGGTCTACGACTGCAGTCGATCGGCTCGGGTGCGGCAGTTCAGCAGATGCCACTGCCAGGCACCAGTGTCCGCGCAGGTTCGCGCGTACGGGTACGGTTTTCGAGTAAAGTAGGAGGGAGGTAGCTGCGGAGGAAGCGCAGGTAATTCGGAGACAGACCCCATTTTCTTGGGTTGCCAAAAAACGGGATCTGTCTCCGAATTACCTCGCTCTGCCCGCGGCTACGCAGCTGTATGAAGTTGCGTGAGCTACTCTCCGGCTTGAACGTCCGTGCCAGCGGAGACCTCGATACAGAGATTCTCGGCCTCGCCTACGATTCGCGGGAAGTATCTCCCGGTTATCTCTTTATTGCCATTCGAGGAGCACGTACGGATGGAAACCGCTACGTGCCTCAGGCTGTCGTCAAGGGAGCAGCCGGGGTGGTTTCTTCCGAGCCGCCCATCGAATCGCTTGCGTTGCCTTGGATTCGAGTGGATGACGAACGCGCCGTACTGGCCCGGGTCGCCGCAAATTTCTACGGGCATCCGACCGGAAGGCTGCACCTGGTGGGCGTAACCGGAACGAACGGGAAAACGACGACCACCTACGTGGCTGAGTCGATATTGAAAGCCGCCGGACATCGGGCGGCCGTATTCGGTACGATCGAATATAAAGGTCCGGGGTTCGACTACGTGGCCGAGCGCACGACGCCCGAGGCACCGGACCTCGAAAAGTTGTTCAGGCAGGTCGTCGATGCCGGATGGCATCACGCGGTTATGGAGGTTTCGTCGCATGCGATCGAGATGAAGCGGGTTATGGGTTTGCGATTCGAGATAGCTGTCTTCACGAATCTCAGCCGCGATCATCTGGATTTTCATGGCGACATGGAATCGTACTTTCGGGCTAAGCGGAAACTCTTCACGGGTTTGAATGGAGAAATGCCGAGACTGATGGTTTTGAATATGGACGACCCACGATACAGCGATCTGCAATCTATCGATCCGTCGCGGGTCATTTCGTATGGCATGCAAGTTGCTGCTCAAATCTATCCGTCCCGCTATCACTTTGGCTGGGACGGCACCGAGGTTTGCTACGAAACGCCGGTGGGCAAACTAGAGGCGCGGACGTCCCTGATGGGTAAGCCAAACCTTTACAATATCGGCGCTGCCATCGGGGTGGCTGTGGGCCTTGGCATCCCAGCCGAGGCGATTCAACGTGGTATTCAGGAACTCCCAAATGTTCCTGGCCGGTTTGAACCCATCAGCTCCGGACAACCCTTCCGCGTCATTGTGGATTACGCTCACACGGACGACGCCCTCGAAAAGGTTCTGAAATCCGCCCGCGAAATCACGTCCGGGCGCGTGCTCGTTGTGTTTGGATGCGGTGGCGAACGCGACCGCACCAAACGCCCAGCGATGGGTGCAGTTGCCGCGCGCGAAAGTGATTATGCGATCGTAACTTCGGACAATCCGCGGGGGGAAGATCCGATGGCCATCATCCGCGAAATCGAAGAGGGAATGAGAGGCGCTCAGTACATGGTTTGCCAGGATCGGCGCGAAGCGATCCGGGCCGCGCTCGTCGAGGCGAAGGCGGGCGATACGGTAGTAATCGCCGGAAAGGGGCATGAAACGTATCAGACGGTGGGGGATACGTCGCATCCCTTCGATGATCGACTTGTAGCACGCGAGTTGCTCGATGAACTTGTCGCTGGAAGAAATTAGCAAAGCCGTTGGCGGAACGCTCGACGGGCCCGGTAACGTGAAAGTTCGGGGTTACTCAATCGACACGCGAACCCTGAATTCAGGTGAGTTGTTTTTTGCAATCAAGGGACCGCGCTTCGACGGGCATGAGTTTTTGAACCAGGCCTTCGAGAAAAAGGTCGCAGCTGTGGTGGTGGAACTGCGACCCTCACCCGACGCGTCGCGGCCCCCTCTCCCGTTGGGAGAAGGTGAGCGTCCCACGATTCGAGTCAAGTCGACAATCGAGGCTCTTCAAACCCTTGCCCGAGAGGTCCGCCGCCGCTGGGGCGCCCCCCTCATCGGTGTGACGGGAAGCGCCGGCAAGACGACTACAAAGGAGATGATCGCCACCGTACTCGGGAAAAAGTTCACGGTTCTGCGCTCGGTCGGAAACCTGAACAACGAGTTCGGCCTTCCGCTTTGTCTCTTGCGAGCCGAGCGTTACCAGAACCTGGGTGTTCTGGAAATGGGGATGTCGGCAAAAGGCGAAATTCAAAAACTGGCTTCGATTGCCGAGCCTAACGAAGGCGTGGTCACGAACGTGAATCCCGTGCACCTCGAGTTTTTCAAATCCGTGGATGAGATTGCAGAGGCCAAGGCCGAACTTGTTGAAGGGTTGCATGAGCCAAAGACGGTTTATCTCAACAATGACGATTCGCGTGTGCGGGCGATGGCGCGCAAGACCAACGGAAAAATCGTGACCTACGGAGTCAAGTCGGTAGCTTCGTTCAAGGTCCAGCAGATCCAGGATCTTGGCCTGGAGGGAACCGCCTTCATCGTGCATCACGGCCGCCGGGACGTGAATTTCGTCCTGCCGTTGCTCGGCCAGCACAACGTGATCAACGCCCTGGCTGCAATCGCCGTTGGAGTGACTCACGAGGTCCCGTGGGAACAGATCCGCGAAGCGGTCAGTGAGATGAAGCCGGAAAAGATGCGCGGTCAGGTGATCAAGTTCCGCGAGGGATTTGCAGTGATCGACGACTCCTACAACTCCAACCCGCGAGCTTTGACGGAAATGATTCGCTTCCTCGGAAAGCTGCAGGGCTATCAAAGGAAGATTGTAGTGGCAGGTGAGATGCTCGAACTCGGCCACGAGGGCCCCGAGCTTCACCGCGGCTGCGGCCGCGAAGCGGCGCGAGCCGGACTTGAATTGCTTGTCGGCGTTCAGGGACTGGCTCAGGAGATCCTGGAAGGTGCGCTCGAAGCCGGCATGGACCGCTCGCGGCTCAAGTTTGTCCCGGACGCCGTGCAGGCCGGTGATCTGTTGGCCCGGACGCTGAAAAAAGGTGACGTTGTTCTTTTGAAAGGATCCAGAGGAGTAAAGCTCGAACAGGTGCTGAACACATTGAGAGCGCAGTTTTCAAGCATGGAACCCTAGGGAGCGCGAAGCGCGACGAATCAGATGCTGTACCACATTCTCTACGAATTCTTGTATCCGCTGAACCGGTTCTGGGAACCGCTCAAGGTGCTGAACGTTTTCACGTACATTACGTTCCGTACTGCGTATGCAAGTCTCACGGCGCTTCTGATCAGCCTGTTCCTGGGCCCATGGCTCATCACGCGATTGCGGGAGTTTCAGATCGGCCAGCAGATTCGAGAGGAGGGGCCAAAGTCGCATCAATCGAAGGCCGGCACTCCCACGATGGGCGGAATACTCATTGTGGTTTCGATCATCGTGCCGACCTTGCTGTGGACAAATTTGAGAAACCGGCTCATGTGGGTGTTGATCATCTCGACGATCGCCTATGCCGTCATCGGATTCGCCGATGATTACCTCAAGATTGTCCGCAAGAGGTCGCTCGGTCTCACGGCGCGGGAAAAAATCGGCTTGCAGACATCCGTGGCCCTCACCGTAGGCGTTTCTCTTCTCTATCTGATGAATCGCGGCATCTATTCGACAAAGCTGACGGTTCCGTTCTTCAAATTCTTCACCCCGGACCTGCTGATCGACCGGTTGTTCACAACGCAATTCTGGTTTCTCGGGTATGTCCCGTTCCTCATTTTCGTGGCGGTCGTGATTGTCGGAGCCTCGAACACCGTGAATCTGACCGATGGGCTCGATGGCCTTGCAATCGGCTGCACCGTGATCGCTTCGGCTGCACTGACGGCGCTCACCTACATCACGGGTCACGCGACGCTTTCGGACTATCTGGATATTCAGTATCTCCCCCAGGTCGGCGAACTCACGATCTTCTGCGGCGCTATGGTGGGAGCCAGTCTCGGTTTTCTCTGGTACAACGCGCATCCCGCCGAGGTGTTCATGGGCGACGTCGGATCGCTTGCGCTGGGCGGCGCGATCGGCACTTTGTCCGTCATTATCAAACAGGAACTGCTTTTGATCTTCATTGGCGGCGTATTCGTGATCGAGGGGTTGTCGGTCATGATCCAGGTCATTTCTTTCAAGACTCGCGGGAAAAGGATTTTTCTGATGGCTCCGTTACACCATCACTTTGAGCTGAAGGGCTGGAAGGAATCGAAGATCATCATCCGATTCTGGATCGCATCGCTGATCTTCGCCCTGTTCAGCCTGTCGACATTGAAGCTGAGATAAATGGCAAGAAAACTGAAACCGGATCGCATCCTCTTCCTGGTGACACTGGTTCTCATCAGCTTCGGCGTGGCGATGGTGTTCAGCTCGTCAGCCATTATGGCGAAGGAAAAATTCGGCGATCCGAACTATTTCTGGTTCAAGCAGCTTATCTTTGCGGCGATTGGGCTGGCGATGATGTTCATCATAATGAAGGTGGACTATCACGTATACCGGCGTCCCGTTATCGTCTTTTCGGCTCTTGCCATTGTCATAGCTCTGCTTGTCCTCGTGTTCTTCCTCGCAGCCGCAGCGAATACGCACCGATGGATTCAGTTTTCCGGTTTTTCCATGCAGCCTTCGGAGCTCGCAAAGCTTGCGCTTATCTTTTTCCTGGCATATTTCCTCGAGAGACGCAAAGGCAGGGTGAATGACATCGCTTTTACACTCGTGCCCATCGCGGTTGTCGTTGCGTTGCTGGCGGGCCTCATCCTCCTTCAGCCGGATCTGGGCACGGCCGTGACGCTGCTCGTCATCAGCGGAATCCTGCTGTTCGTGGCCGGACTCGATCTTCGCTGGATTGCTGCTTCGCTCATTTTCGCCTTGCCGGCTTTTTACCTTCTGGTCTTTCGAGTGAAGTATCGGCGCGAGCGCATCCTCGCTTTTCTCGATCCCTGGGAAGAGCCGCTGGGCCGCGGTTTCCAGATCATTCAATCGTTAATATCGGTTGGGGCCGGGGGCATGGCCGGCCTCGGATTCATGGAAGGCAAGCAGAAGCTCTTCTACTTGCCCGAAGCACATACGGATTTCATTTTTGCAGTCGTCGGTGAAGAGCTGGGCATGATCGGTACCTACGGCCTGCTGGTCCTCTTCCTGCTTTTCATGTGGCGCGGCCTTCGAGCGTCCGTGCGCGCGCCCGATCTGTTCGGGTTTTATCTCGCGCTGGGCATCACGATGATGGTTTGCGTGCAGGCGTTCATCAATATGAGCGTCGTACTTGGGCTTTTGCCGACAAAGGGAATTCCGCTGCCGTTCCTGAGTTACGGCGGCAGTTCATTCGTGGTCATGCTTGCTGCGGTGGGCATTCTTCTGAACGTCTCGCAGCAGGCGAGCTAGACATACATGAAAGCGATTATTGCCGGCGGTGGTACCGGTGGGCACTTGTTTCCTGGAATCGCCGTCGCACGCGAGATCCAGCGCCGCGATTCCCGCTCGGAGATTCTGTTCGTTGGAGCCGAGCAGGGAATTGAAGCGCGGATTGTGCCGAAAGAAGGCTTTCCGTTGCGGACGTTGCCGCTTGGGGGAATCAAGGGCGTCGGCATGGTCCGGCGTATAAAGAATTTGTTGGCAATGGTAGGTGGTCTTTTCAAAGCACAAGGCATTCTCCGGGATTTCAAACCCGACGTTGTCATTGGAGTTGGAGGATATGCGTCGTTTCCGATGCTGAGCGCCGCAATCATGAGCGGCTATCCCAGAGTCATCATGGAACAAAATGCGATTCCGGGCCTTGCCAATCGAGTGCTGGGCCGATGGGTGGATTTCGCTGCGGTTTCGGATCCGCGGACCCAATCACACTTCGGCAAACGTGCTGTCATGACGGGGAATCCCGTCCGTCCGGAGTTCAAGGCAATACCGCCCAAAGATCACGTTCTGCCGTACACCATACTGGTCTTCGGTGGAAGCCAGGGCGCGCAGTCGATCAACAAAGCAGTGATCGAGGCGCTTGACGACCTTCAGGACTGGAAAGACCGGCTTCGGTTTGTGCACCAGACCGGCGAACGTCAAGTGGACGACGTGAAACGCGCATATGCCGGGAAGGGCTTTCAGGCCGACGTGCGGGCCTTCTTTAATGACTTTCATCAGCAGTACGCGGCTGCGGACTTGATCGTTTCCCGTTCGGGTGCGACGACGGTGGCCGAGATCAAGGCGTCGGGGCGCGCCGCTATCCTGATCCCGTTTCCTTTCGCAGCCGACGATCACCAGACAAAAAACGCGCGCGCCATGGCCGACGAGAAAGCCGCCGTCCTGGTCCCTAATGCCGAATTGAGCGGTAAACGGCTGGCGAGCGTGATTCGTGAATTGACGGCCGATCCCGCGCGGCTGAAGGAAATCGAGTCCAACGCGCGCCGCATCGCTATCCTCGATGCTGAGCAGCGCATTGTCAATCTCGTGGAAACCGCAATCGATCGTCATGCTTAAACGAATACAACATGTTCACTTTGTGGGAATCGGCGGGATTGGAATGAGCGGGATCGCCGAAGTGCTGTTGAACCTCGGCTACAAGGTGAGCGGGTCGGATTTGCGCTCCACCGTGATCACAGAGCGGTTGAAGAAGTTCGGTGCGACGGTTTATCCGCGACACGCCGCTGAAAACGTGGCTGGGGCTCATGTTGTTGTGACTTCGTCGGCTGTCCGTCAGGATAACGTGGAAATCCGTGAAGCGGAGCGGCGCAAGATTCCAGTCATTCCGAGAGCGGAAATGCTGGCTGAACTCGCGCGATTGAAGTACAGCATCACCGTCGCCGGCACGCACGGAAAGACCACGACGACGTCCATGATCGCGACCATTCTGGATCGCGCTGGGCTTGATCCCACAGTCGTTGTGGGAGGTCTGCTCGACACCCTCGGGAGCAACGCCCGCCTTGGAAAGGGCGAGTTCATCGTCCTCGAAGCTGACGAGAGTGACCGTTCTTTTCTGCTCCTCTCTCCAACCATTGCCGTGGTGACCAACATCGAGGCGGACCACCTCGACCACTATCGCGATCTCGAAGACATTCAGAACGCGTTCCTGATCTTCATCAACAAGGTTCCGTTCTATGGCGCCGCGATTCTTTGTCTCGACGAGCCCGGCGTGCAGTCGCTCATTCCGCAGATCAAGCGCCGCATCGTGACATATGGCACGGCCGCTCCAGCCGACGTTTCGATAACCGACGTGAGCCTGGAAGGTCTGGGTTCAACCTTCGTTCTGCGATTCAATGGCGGCGCGAAGCAGGCGTTCAGGCTTGGCGTGCCCGGCATGCACAATGTGCTCAATGCCACAGCGGCTTTCGCCGCGGCACGCGACATGGGCGTCGAGCCGAGCGTGATTTCAACGGCCCTGCAAAGTTTTCAGAGCGTCGAGCGCCGATTCGAAGTGAAATCCCGCGACGGCGTCACAGTAGTCGACGACTACGCACATCATCCTACGGAAGTTCGCGCCACGCTCAATGCGGCGAAGTCCGGCAACTTCCGCCGGCTCTTCGTCATCTTCCAGCCGCACCGCTACACGCGAACGATGCATCTGTTCGATGACTTTGCACGCGCATTCAACCTCGCCGACGTGGTGCTGATGCTCGACATCTATCCTGCCGGGGAAAATCCGATCGAAGGCATCACAACACCGGCTCTGATCGAAAAGATCAAGAGCTTCGGACACAAGAACGCGATGTACGCACCCGATTTCGAAATGATCGAGTCCTACATCATCTCCAATGCAAAGGAAGGCGACGCCGTGATCGTCATGGGCGCCGGCAGTGTCACGAAACTGTCGGACATTCTTTCCGAGCGATTTTCGCGGACGGCATGAAAGCCAGGCTGATCCGCTATATGCAAATTGGAATGGCGGTGGTGTCGCTTGCGGGGCTTTGCTGGGCTGCATACGCCGCCATTCTGTATCTGAAGACCGCGCCGCGTTTCGACGTCCGGAAGTTGTCGGTCACGGGACTCAAGCGGGTGCACGAAAGCGAGGTTCTGACGCAGGCCGGATTCGACGCGGGCACAAACGTCTTCGGCGTCCAGCTCAGTGAAATTCGCGAGCGCGTGGAAGAGCTGGATTGGGTACGCCACGCAATGGTCGAACGGATTCTGCCGGACCAGATCATCATTAAGGTCGTGGAGCGCGAGCCCATCGGGCTCGGGCGAATTCGCGGTGAAATCTATCAGTTCGACCTGGATGCCAGGATCCTCAGCGTGGATGCCGCGGGCGGCTCCAGCTTTCCGATTCTCGACGGGCTTCGCGCCAATGACCCGAAGGGTAATTTGAAAAAGGTCCAAGCCTACAGAAAAGTTCTAGACGATCTCGGCCAGACTTCGCTTTCCGAGGTCCACATCAATGAAGCCGGCGAGCTCTCGGTCGTGGGTGCCAGCGATCCACTGGTCGTCGATCTGGGCACGACTGATTTTAGAAGCCGGTGGATCAAATATCTCCAGCTCAAGAACCAGATTCACCAGCAGTATCCGCAGGCGGTCCGTGTGGATCTACGTTTCAAGAACCAGGTCATCGTCAGGATGAAGGATGACGAAACCGGCGAGAACATAGTATGGGGCGCAGAGAAAAAAACATTGTAGGTCTGGATATCGGTTCGACCAAAGTATGCACGCTGATCGCGGCGGTGCGCGGGGGCGCGCAGCGCGACGAATCAGAAAACGGTCTCGAGCCCGTCGGCCTTGGGGTTGCTGAGTCCAGGGGGTTGAAGAGGGGTGCAATCGTCAACATCGAGGCGGCCGTGGAGTCGATCAAGAAAAGTGTTCATGAGGCCGAAACGATGGCGGGCTGCGAGGTCGAGACCGTTTATGTCGGCCTTTCCGGACCGCACGTCAGGAGCTTCAACAGCCGCGGCGTGACACCCATTCCCACACGATCGCGCGAGATCGATAGCGAAGATGTTCGCCGCGTCATCGAGACGGCGAGAGCCGTGGCGCTGGCGCCGGACCGCGAGATCATCCACATCCTGCCGCAGGAATTCATAGTTGACGATCAGGATGGAATCGGCGACCCGCTCGGCATGTTCGGCACTCGCCTCGAAGTGAGCGTCCACATTGTTACGAGCTCGACGACGGCGGCGCAAAACATCATCACCGCTGTGAATCGCAGCGGCCTCCTTGTTGGCGACACGGTGCTCGAGCCTATTGCAGCGGGTGAGGCGATTCTGACCGAAGATGAGAAAGAGCTCGGGTCGGTCCTTGTGGACATTGGCGGCGGCAAAACCAACCTTGCTATCTACCATCATGGCGCCGTCCGGCACACAGTAGTGGTCCCCCTCGGCGGCGAGCTTTTCACCAACGATATCGCGGTCGGGCTGCGCACATCGATCCCCGAAGCGGAATGGCTGAAACGCGAACAAGGCTGCGCGGTTTCTTCCATGGCCGATAACGACAAGGTGTTCGAAGTTGCCGGCGTGGGTTCGCGCCATCCTCGCGCAGTCGCGCAATCGGTCTTGAGCGACATCCTTCAACCTCGCGCCGAGGAAATAGTCCACCTCGTGCGAAACGAAATACGGGCCGCGGGCTATGAACGCCAGGCGGGCGCGGGCGTCGTGCTGACCGGAGGCGGCGCGATGCTCAGAGGATTCGCGGAACTGGCCGAAGACATCCTCGATATGCCGGTCCGGATCGGGACTTCGACTGGCTTTGGCGAATCGTTGCTCGAAAAGACGCCTCAACTGATGGGGCCGGAGTTCGCAACGGTTACGGGCTTGGTTCTGTACGGAGAACGAAGGAGAAAGACGCACGACTTTCACGAGAATTCGAGTTCGGGATTCAAAAAATTTGTCACGAAATTCAGGAGCTTGTTATGAAAAAGGAAACGGTAGTGACGAACTTACCTGTTGATACGTCCATCAGATTTTTGTTCGACGAAGGGCTGCGGACCGGAGCGTCCATTAAAGTCGTCGGCGTGGGAGGCGGTGGATCAAACGCCGTCAATCGCATGATTGCGGCGGGCCTTGGTGGCGTCGATTTCCTCGTAGCCAACACCGACGTGCAGGCATTAAAGCAGTCCAAAGCTCCCGTTAAACTTCAGATCGGTGCCAAGCTGACCAAGGGTCTCGGCGCGGGCGCGAATCCCGACATTGGCAAGCAGGCCGCTCTCGAGGATACCGAGAAGATGATCGAGGCTCTTGAAGGCGCCGACATGGTGTTTGTCACTACCGGCCTTGGCGGTGGCACCGGTACGGGCGCTGCTCCCGTTGTCGCCAGTCTCGCCGCCGAGCTCGGCGCGTTGACTGTCGCCGTCGTGACGAAGCCCTTCGCATTCGAAGGCAGAAAACGGTTGAACCAGGCCGAGCGGGGCCTGGCCGACCTGAAAGACTCCGTCGACACCGTAATTACGATTCCCAATGAACGCCTGCTCGCCACGCTCGAGCGCGGAACCAGCCTGTTCGATGCGTTCCGAATCGCAGACGACATCCTGCGGCAGGCTGTTCAGGGAATTTCGGACTTGATCATCGTGCCCGGCCTCATCAATCTCGACTTCGCCGATGTCAAGACCGTGATGTCGGGTATGGGAATGGCTCTGATGGGTACGGGTTCGGCCGCAGGCGAGAATCGTGCCGTGGAAGCAGCGAAGAAGGCGATATCGAGCCGGTTGCTGGAAGACGGTTCCATCCAGGGCGCGCGGGGGGTTCTCATCAACATCACGGGCGGCACTGATCTGCTGCTGCATGAAGTCAGTGAAGCATCGAACATCATCCATGACTCGGCCGATCCGGATGCCAACATCATTTTCGGCGCTGTCCTGGATGAAACGATGAAAGGCGAAGTCAAAATCACCGTCATCGCCACCGGTTTCGACAGGAAGGGAGAGTTCGTCGCAGCCGCTGCCGCCGCCGCTGGCGGCGCGCGGTCAACCGTTCTCAAGCCGGACCTGGAAATTCCGGCATTTCTGCGCCGAGCCCAAAAGTAACGTACAATATTCGTAGTGAAGTCTAACAAAAAGACCATCCTCATCACGGATGATGACGCTGGCATTCGCGAGACTCTCGCCGAAATCCTGGATATCTATGAAGTCCTCCAGGCGGAAAACGGAGATCAGGCGATTGCAGTGGCAAAGAGACGCCACATTGACGCATTCCTGCTCGACATGGAAATGCCCGGGAAGAACGGCATCGAAGTTTGCACCATGCTGCGGAGTCTGGACGAATATCAATCCACACCCATCATTTTTGTAACAGGTTTCGGCGAAGACCGGGGGCTGGAAGAGGCCTTTGCGGCGGGTTGCGACGATTTCATCAGCAAGCCGCCGAGCGCGACGATTCTACTCGCCAGACTGAATGGCCACCTCAAGAGGATGGAGTACTTCCAGCGGCTGGAACGGGCGCGAGGAGCGCTTCGGCAATACCTTTCGAGAAGAACTCTGGAGATGGTGGAAACCGCTTCACTGACCGGTGTGGTGCCGCCGCCCGAAGAACGCGGAATTGCGATTTGCTTTACCGACATACGCGGTTTCACGGCGTTTTCTGAGGAACTGGAGCCAGGTGAGCTGTTTTCGCTCGTAAGCTCACTTCTGGCCGAACAAGTCCACATCATCCACGTGCACGGCGGATACGTGGACAAGTTCGGCGGTGACGGTGTAATGGCCATCTTTGACGGCCCCGAAATGGTGTTGCAGAGCTGCCTTTGTGCACTGCGGATCCTCGACAGCGTTCGGTTGAGAAATGCGGATGCCTCGGACAGCATCCGCAGTCTGGGAATCGGGATCCATACAGGTCGGGCCGTCATCGGCAATATTGGATCGCCGGAACACCTCGATTATTCCGCTATCGGAAACGCGGTCAATCTGGCTGCCCGCCTTTGTGGCCAGGCCGAAGCTCTGTCCATCGTCGTTTCGAAGGCAGTCCGGGATGTCGTTGCCGATGACAAACGCCTTCATTTCCATTCCGAGCGGAGCGTTGCCATCCGCGGCGTGAGGGATCCGGTTACCGTGTACGCGCTCAGCTGGCCGAGTTGAAACCATCGAGTCATCGAATCAAGGGCTTTCCGTGAACTTGAGTCTCGCTCCCGGATTATTGGAACAAGTGACGGAGCATGCGAAAACATGTCACCCACAGGAGGGATGCGGCGTCCTGGTCGGTTCTCAACTCGCAACACGGTTTATTCCCATGGATAACGCCACGGCGAGTTCAACCGATTACGAAATGGACCCGGCTCAGTTGATCGGTGTGCTGAGAGACCTCCGAACTTCCGGTGAAGATCTCCTTGCCATTTATCACTCGCATCCATTTGGGCCCGCAAAGCCGTCAAAGAGGGATATCGAGCGGGCATATTACCCCGAAGCGGCCCATCTGATCGTGTCGCTTGCCGAGCCGGAACGCCCGCGGGCCGCGGCTTTCCGGATCATCGATGGGGAAGTCTATGAAATCGAGATTCATGTTATCTTGTAGGCGCCGGCTTTAGCCGGCGTGATCGGGAGGATTCGATGATTTCGCTCGTGATATCCCTGCTTCTGGGACTTACCCCATTCGTACAAGAGACGAATAAAAATGAGCTGCCATTCGACGTGCGCGCAAGGCAGAACCTCTTGATGGGAAAGGGCAGCGTGAGCGGTTCCGAATACTACGATGTCGTGATAACCCGCCAGCCGACATCCGGTGTCCTGATCAAACTTCCCTACACGAAAAAGGGTGGAAAGTTTTCATTCGACCTTCATCATCGGGTGGCGATGACGGACAATTTCGGTCTGCCCGCCGAAGTGACCACCGTCGTCGAGGTCTTGAGCGGGGGCACCACGACTCTCGGAGTCTTTACAATCGCCGATAAGATCGACTCCGGCGACAGGTTTGACGAAACCATTACCAAGGCCAGCGATTCCGAAATCGACAGGTACGTCACTCCGCTCTCCCGGAAGACCGTCACCATGGACATCCGGCCCGGCCCGCAATCCATCAGCATCGTCGGCCAGACGCTCGTTATCACGCGAGGCACAACGACCACGAGAATCGACACGCCCGGCACACGAATCGCCTCCGTTTCGAACTTCAAGTTCTGGGAAGAGTCACAGGGTGTTCCGCTGAAAAGAGCGAACTAACTGCGGTGCGCCCGCTCCGACCAACTGATACGTCTCCATCACCTTCTCGGCTGCCTGCTTCCAGGAGAATTTCGCGACCTGCTCCGAGCCTTTTTGAACCAGCTTCTGACGGAGCTGATCGTCGTGAAGAATCAGCTTCATTCCGCGGGCAATATCAAAGACATTTTCGGGGTTCACCAGCACAGCCGCGTCCTCCAGTACCTCAGGAAGCGACGAGGTGTTCGAGGCGATAACCGGCGTACGGCTCGCCATGGCTTCCAGTGGCGGCAAACCGAAACCCTCGTACAGTGAAGGAAAGGCAAAGAGGGCGGCCGACTGGTAGAAGACCCTCAGTATCGAATAGGGCACAAAGCCGAAGAATCGTACATCCTGCTGAACTCCGCTCCGGACCACGGTCAACCTCAGGTACTGGTGCTTGCTCAACTCGTCGCCAATGATGATGAGCTTCAGGTTCTTGTATCGCTCGTCGTCGGCGAGTTCGCTTTTCAAAACCGCAAATGCCTCGATCAACCGGTGGAGGTTCTTGTGCGGCCGTATCTTTCCGGAATAAAGCACAAACGGATCTTTAAGCTGATATCGTTCCAGGACGTGTCTTCTCTCTTCGGTGCTATGGCCGAAAGCGAACCGCTCATCGAGCGCATTGTGGACCACAGAGATTTTCGATTCCGGCACTTCGAAAATGTTAATCAGATCTTCCTTTGTTGAATTTGAAACGGCCAGCACATGTTTTGCCCCTTCCACGACCCGTTTCATGCGTAGAAAACTGCGATAATTCTGAAATTTCGTGGAGTCGTCCTGGGGAAAGAGCAGGTGAACGCAGTCGTGAATGGTGACGACCATCCTTGCAGCACTGAAAAAGGGCGCCTCATGATGTGGCACGTGCACAACGTCCACGTTCTGCCGCCTCAACGCGAACGGAATCGTGATGTGATTCCGCCAGAGGGTCTGGTCGTCCTGTATGTAGAGTTGCTTGAAATTTTCGGGCAGCGGTCCGAGCTCGTGAAAATTCCGATGCGATCCGATCAGCAGGTACTCATTGCGATCGTCGAGCGCACCGAGGTTGCGCACAAGATTCCAGATGTATGTGCCAACCCCGAACTCATTGATTTTCCGAATATCGATCGCAATTCGCATACGGCGCATTCGAGCAACTGATTTCCCTCTTTTTCACGGAAGGGAATCCGTAGTCGCTATACAGTTACAGTCCACTCGGGTCTGACCCCTTGTTTCCAAGTATAATCGGAGTGTGCTGAGGCGTATCTTCATATATGCGGCTTTTGTGCTGGCGGCAACGGGTACTGCGCGCGCGGATGCCGGCACCGTTCTGGTCTTTCCCTTCGAAAATCTATCGGGCGACCGAACCCTGGACTGGATTGGAGAGGGCATCGCGGAACTGATCATCGAGAGGTTCCAGGCCGAGCCGGCGATTTACGTTTTTCCCCGCGAAGAAAGATTGGCCGCGTACGAGAGAGTAGGTATTCCGGACGCCACAATGGTGAGCAGGGCAACCTCATTGAAGCTGGGCTGGGATATCGGTGCGGATACGATTATTGCCGGACGATTCTCACGCACAGGCGACAGCTTTGAAATCGTTGCGCGGGTGACGGATCTGGAGCTGGCAGGGTCGGCCGATGAAGTGAAAGTCAGCGGCAAGCTGGAAGATGTCATTCCTCTGACAAGCAGCCTTTCCGCTCAGATACTCGGGAAGCCTGAAACCGAGACCGTGCAGCCGGCAATGCCTCGAAGCGCATACGAGAACTACATCCGCGGAATCCTAAGCGCGGATCCCCAGAAGCGAATCGAGTTGCTGCAGACGGCGGTTCGACTGTATCCGCAGTACGCAGTTGCAGTATTTCAGCTGGGACGTGCCTTCCATCTCGAGCGGAATTTCAAAGTATCGAGTCAGTCGCTCGAGAAAATTCCTCAAGGCAGCCCGTATCGGCAGCAGGCGCAATTCACGGCTGCGCTGAATTACTTCTACCTCGCAGACTACAACCGCGCCGTAGCGGCGTTCCAGGCGCTCCCGGCAAATTACGATGTACTGCTCGACATGGGGGCGGCGCAGTCGCAAAAAGGGGACTACGCTGCAGCAATGTCGCGTTGGAAATCTGCAACCGAGATCGATCCGCTCGGGAGCGACGCATTTTTCAATATGGGTTACGCGAGCTTCGTTCGAGGAGAGTTCGATGCAGCGATCAGGAATCTCAACGAGTCGCTGAAATTGCGCGGCCGCGACAGTGAAGCCCTGTTCCTGCTTGGCCGGGCTTACGAGCACGAGGGCCGCCTGGACGAATCGCAAAAACTGATGGCGCAGGCGACGCGGCTTTCCCAGCGCGTGGAGCGTTGGCTCACGCAGCCGCTTCCGAAGCTCGAGCGTGTCAGCGCGTCCACGGTGTTCCGGAATGGCCTTGAAGTCTGGAGCGCAAATCGTCTGGCGCGCAGAGCCAGAGGGGAGGACGTCTCGGTGTGGCTTGATGCGATCCAGACGGCTATCGACTCGAATCTTTACGGTGAAGCGATCCGGCAGCTTCAGGAAGTGATCCGCGTCTTTCCGGATTCAACAGAAGCTCGCTCATTGCTCGATGAGGTCAACCGGCGGCGAAATTCTCGATGAAATTCCTGCGCAACCTGGCACTCCTGCTGCTATGCACCGCATCCGCGGCGCCGGCACAGACCCCTGTTGTCGTTCAAATCGACCTCGAAGACACGATTCAGCCTGTCAGCGCCGGCTACGTCAAGGACGGCTTGATCCACGCCAAAGAGGTTAACGCGCGTGCGGCCATTATTCGTCTCAACACCCCCGGCGGCCTGGTTGACTCGATGCGGGAAATCGTTGAAGCGATCCTTTCCTCTCCCGTTCCGGTAATCACCTGGGTCGGGCCGAGCGGAGCACGTGCCGCCTCGGCCGGATTCTTTATTCTTCTCGCGGGCGATGTTGCCGTCATGGCGCCGGGCACCAGCAGCGGCGCGGCGCATCCCGTTTCCCTGACCGGCCAGAAGATCGACGACGTGATGGAAAAGAAAGTCGTCAGCGATGCTGCCGCCTACATTCGAAGCTACGTTGCAAAGCGTGGACGCAACGCTCAGCTGGCCGAGTTGGGAGTTACGGAAAGCCGTTCGTTCACGCCAGAAGAGGCCCTGAATGAAAACCTGATCGATGCCGTCATTTCGGACGTGCCGGGAATCATCGAACGTTTCCACGGCAAGCAGATCCGCCGGCTGGATGACCGGACGACGACGCTCGATCTCCACGGAGCAACCGTGGAAGTTTTCGAGATGAATCTGCGGCAGAGGATTCTCTCCCGTGTAATGGATCCCAATCTCGCGTTTGTTCTCGGTCTGCTCGGCTTGCTGGGGTTGTACGTGGAGATGACGCACCCCGGCCTGATTCTGCCGGGCGTCGTTGGAGGCATCAGCCTGATTCTCGCGCTGTTCGCATTCAACCTGCTGCCGGTGAATTGGACCGGCGCTCTGCTGATCCTTGTCGCGATCGGCTTGTTCGTCCTCGAAGCAACGGTCGCAAGCCACGGCATTCTCGCTCTTGGCGGCATCGTGGCGATGATCTTCGGCGCCCTCATGCTCGTGCAGGGCCCGATTCCACAGCTCCGCATTCACCTCGCAACCACCGTGGCTGTGACGTTTCCACTCGCAATCATTACAGTTTTTCTTGTGCGGCTTGTGTACCTTTCACACCAAAGGAAATCCATCACCGGTGTGGAAGGCATGATCGGTGAACTGGGTGTCGCAAAAACCGACATCCGTAACGACAACGACGGCAAAGTTCTGGTGCACGGCGAGTACTGGACGGCTTTTTCCGACAAGCCGATTCCAGCGGGTTCCAAAGTTCGTGTGCGGCGAGTGCACGGTCTCAGACTCGAAGTCGAAGCCGTCAATGACTGAAAAGGAACCCTATGGACCAATTCACATTGCTGTTAGTCGTGGTCGTGATTTTCGGGATCTGGCTTTTCAACTCACTTAACGTCCTGCGCGAGTACGAACGGGGCGTGATTTTTCGAATCGGCCGATTGATGATTGAGCCAAAAGGGCCAGGATTGATCTGGGTGTTCTGGCCGATCGATCGCATTGTCCGGGTGAGCCTTCGGACCATCACGATGGACGTCCCGACGCAGGATGTCATCACCGAAGACAACGTTACGGTCAAGGTCAATGCGGTTGTTTATTTTCGCGTGGTGGACCCATCCCGGGCCATCGTCGAGGTAGAAAATTACCTGTATGCGACATCGCAGCTGGCTCAAACGACGCTCCGGTCCGTGCTCGGCGAAGTCGGGCTGGACGATCTCCTGAGCAAACGCGAGAAGTTGAACCAGCGCCTCCAGGAAATCCTGGACCAGCACACCGATCCCTGGGGCATCAAGGTGGCGCTTGTGGAAATCAAGGGAGTCGACCTGCCGGAAAACATGCAGCGCGCAATGGCCCGGCAAGCTGAGGCCGAACGCGAAAAGCGCGCCAAGATCATTCATGCGCAGGGTGAATTTGAGGCTTCGCAACGACTTTCGGACGCTGCGGGAGTGATTGAAGCCAGACCTGTCGCTCTCCAGCTGCGGTATCTTCAAACGCTGACCGAAATCGGCATGGAAAAGAACACAACGATAGTCTTTCCGCTACCGATCGATATCTTGCAGGCCTTCGCTAAAAACCAAGGAGGAGACAAAGCATAGATGGAAGAGCAGACAACATGGAAAGCCCACAGCTTCACACTTCTTGTATTCGGCGGAATTGTCGTGCTGTGTTCGATTTTCTTCATTCTCGGAATGCTCGTCGGCCGCACCCAGGGAGAGAAGATTGCTTCCGCTGCTGCGGAGGAACTGGCCGCTAAAGCCGGCGCCAGGCTGCCGCCCAGGGAGGAAAAGCCGGACCTGACGTTTTACGACTCGGTGGAGAAGGAGAAAAGGCCCGCGCTAGAGGCGCCTGCGGCGAAGGCTCTGGACGCGGATCCGGAACCGGCTTCAAAGAGCGTTCCCGTGGCGCACTTCGCAAACACGATAAACTACCAGGTCGGAGCTCTGCGGCAATCTTCCGACGCAGACAAGCTGTTGGAGGATATGAAGAAGAAAGGTTTCAAGGCGTTCATCATCGGACCTCCGCCCGATGAACAGAACCCTTTCTACAGAGTCCAGGTCGGGCCATTTTCGGACACGATCGAAGCCGCCGATGCAAAGAAGAGACTCGAGGCGGCGGGATATAAGCCTATACTGAAAAAATGAGCGGAAGAGTATTTCCCTCCTGCATTTCGGGGAGAGGACACTTCAAAATGTCCTGGCGCCCTCTCTGAAGGAAAGAAATATGCGGGGCGGTGTGAAGGCCGCAATCCTTTGCGGCATTGCCGGTGGCGCTCTTCTCGTTCTCTCCCTACCCAAGCCCGACCTGTATCCATTCGCCTGGATCGCCCTCGCTCCATTGCTGTTCGCGATTGCCAGAGATAACAACCTGTTAACGGTCGTTTACTCATCGTATGCAGCGGGCCTGATCTTCTTTGCCGGAACGTTCTACTGGATTACGGAGACCATGACGATCTTCGGCGGCCTGTCACTGGCGCTTGCGATTGCCATCGGTGCGCTCTTCACCGTGGTGTACGCGCTCTACTTCGTGCTCTTTGCGCTTGGCCTTCACCTTGCAATCCGGCGTTTCGGAACGCGCGGCCTCTTTTTCGCCGCTCCGTTGTGGGTCACCGTGGAGCTGCTTCGTGCGCACCTGTTCTCGGGGTTTCCCTGGATGCTTTCCGGATACGCCCTCGTTCCGTATGCAGGCATTCTTCAGATCGTCACCTGGACCGGCATCTACGGGCTTTCTTTTGTCGCGACAGCCGTGAACAGCCTTATCGCCTATGGCGCGATTCACCGCAGCAAGGCCTGGCTGGGCGTGACCGCCCTGGTCATCGCGATTCTCTGGTTTCTCCCGATTCTCGGCGAGACCCCGTCCGGCGCCGCTCTCGAAGTGCGACTCGTCCAGACCAACATTTCACTGGACCAGCCCTGGAAGAAACCCGCGTCGGACAACTTCCTCAATGAGCTCGGTGCGCTATCCACACGGGAAGGGAGCCGGCCCCGGCTTGTCGTCTGGCCAGAAACCCCGGCTCCCTTTTATCTCAACGAGGATCAGGACTTTCGGAGCCGCATGCGGCAGATTGCGCAGAAGCTCGGTGCGTATTTTCTGGTTGGCTACATCGACGCAATCGGTGAAGGGCCCACAAACAGCGCGGCACTGCTGAACCCGAAAGGGGAGATCGTTTCCCGCTATGATAAGATGCATCTTGTTCCATTCGGGGAATATGTCCCGTTGAAGCGCCTGCTGTTTTTTGCCGAGAGTTTGACGAGGCAGGTGGGGGACTTTATGCCCGGCACGGAATACGCCATCAGCCCGCTGGACCAGCACCGCATCTCGACGGCTATCTGCTACGAGAGTATTTTTCCGGCTCTGGTCCGTCAATTTGTCAGGCGGGGCTCCGAACTCATCGTGGTTATCACGAACGACGGTTGGTTCGGTGAATCGTCGGCGCCGTTCCAGCACTTGAGGATGGGTATCGTGCGATCCGTCGAGAACCGGCGATACATGGTCCGGGCGGCGAATACCGGTATCACCGCGATCATTGATCCTTATGGCAGAATTATAGGAAGGACGCCTATTGGTGTCCGCACTATCCTGGATGGCACCGTACGCTACCGTTCGGATCAGACGCTCTACACCGAGTATGGCGACGTCTTCGCTTATGCGAACGCGCTGGTTGCTGTGGCGCTTGCTGTAGTCGCGATCTATGACCGCCGCCCAGTTAGAGGAAAGGAACGAAAACATGTACGAAGAACTCATTGATCGATTCGGCAAGGTCAAAAACCGCAGCGAGGAAGTGCGGAGGTTTCTTTGACGCCGGTGCCAAGCAGCGTCAGCACGACGAACTGCAGAAACAGATCGCAGAACCCAACTTCTATTCCGATCAGGAACGTTCGAGCAAAATCCTTCAGCAGAGCGCCCGCCTTGACGAGACTCTCGAACTCGATCGCAAGATAGCCCGGCAACTCGATGATTTGCATGCGATGGTGGAGCTTGCCCGCGAGGGTGAGCCCGTCGGAGAAGACTTCGCCGCTCAACTGAAAGAGCTTGATGCGTTCATCGATCGCGTGGAGACGCAGGTCCTGTTATCCGGTGAAAACGACCGGCTCAACGCCATCGTCAACATCCATCCCGGCGCCGGCGGAACCGAAGCCCAGGACTGGGCTGAGATGCTTATGCGGATGTATCTGCGATGGGCCGAGCAGAATGGCTTCAAGACGCAGATGCTCGACTACCAGGACGGTGAAGAGGCGGGAATCAAGTCGGTTACGTTGAACGTCATCGGTGAATATGCCTACGGTTATTTGTCGTCGGAGACCGGCGTTCATCGTCTTGTCCGGATTTCCCCGTTCGATGCCAACAAGCGCCGGCACACGTCATTTGCATCCGTAGCCGTATACCCGGAGGTGGACGACAGGATTGACATCGTCATCGATGAAAAAGACCTGAGGATCGACACCTACCGATCGTCGGGCAAGGGCGGCCAGCACGTGAATACGACGGACTCGGCGGTTCGCATCACCCACATTCCCACCGGAATCGTCACTCAATGCCAAAACGAGCGGTCGCAGCACAAGAACAAGGATGTCTGCATGAAGGTTCTCCGGGCGCGTTTGTTCGAGCTCGAGACGGAAAAGAAAAAAGGGCAAACTCAGGCCTTCGAGGACAGCAAGCTGGATATCGCGTTCGGCAGCCAGATACGCTCCTATGTGCTCCAGCCGTACCGCATGGTGAAGGACCTCCGCACGAGAGTCGAAGTCGGCGATGTGGATCGTGTGCTCAATGGCGATCTGGAAATGTTCATCAAGGCTTACTTGCAGACACGCGCCCAACAAACAGTGTCCAAATAAAGGTTTGGAAAATATTGGACACAGGCATTGATACATGCTCCGACTCGATTCGGATGTCCAGTATGTGAAGGGCGTGGGGCCGCGTCGATCCACGCTGCTGGGAACGCGGGGCATCCGGACAGTCGAGGACTTGCTCCTTCACATCCCCAAGTCCTACCAGGATCGGGCGAACTTCATCCCTTTATCTTCGCTTCGCATCGGCCAGGATGCTGCCGTTCACGCGAAAGTCTATCGAAGCCGCGTGATCCAGACCCGCACCCGCGGCCGGATTCTGGATGTCATCCTCACCGATGGCAGCAGCTTTGCTCACGCCAAATGGTTCCATGGAGGCTTTCTCCAGACTCGGGAGTTCAGCGCGGGCCGTGAAGTTGTGCTCTTCGGCCGGGTGGATTTCGATCGTTACGAATCCAAGTTCGTTTTTTTCAACCCCGAATTCGAGCTCCTCGATGATGGCGACGAGTCGGCATCGCTCGATATCGGCAGATACGTTCCTGTCTACGAGGAAATTGCCGGCATCACGAGCCGGCAGCTTCGCCGGATCATTGCCGCAGGGCTGTCGGATCTGACGACCGATATTGTTGACCCGCTTCCAGAGGATATTCGGGAGGCTCACGGATTTCCGGACGTCCATACTGCGTTACAGCGCATCCATTTTCCCGCCCCCGCCGACGATCTCGCAAAACTGAACCAGCGCCAGTCGCCCTATCATCGGCGGCTCATCTTCGAAGAGTTTTTCCTGCTCGAGCTGATCTTCGCCCTCCGCCGGATTCAAGGCCGTTCTCTCAAAGGCGTGCGATTCGAAACGACGGACAGGATCCGCCAGCAGGTGAAGGCGATTCTTCCATTTCATCCCACTGCAGCGCAGAAACGTGTTTTGAAGGAAATCGTGGATGACCTGAAGGCGCCATATCCCATGAATCGCCTGCTGCAGGGAGACGTGGGCAGCGGCAAGACGATTGTCGCATTTGAAGCAATCGTGATTGCGGTCGAGAACGGATACCAGGCCGCTTTGATGGCGCCGACCGAGATTCTCGCCGAGCAGCATTACATCAACGCAAAGCGCATCCTTGGCCCGCTGGGCTATGGCGTTGGCGTCGTGCGTCGTGGAGTGAAAAAGGCGGAGAAGCAGGAACTGCTGGAAAAGATCGCGGCTGGTGAAATCCAGGTGATCATCGGAACACACGCTCTCATCGAGGAGCACACGGTCTTCAACAGACTCGGCCTCGTGATTGTGGATGAGCAGCATCGGTTTGGAGTCGTGCAGCGATTGCAGCTCATGGCGAAGGGTGAGAATCCAAACACACTGGTCATGACCGCCACTCCGATTCCCCGGACCCTGGCGATGACATTGTATGGGGATCTGGATCTGTCGGTGATCGATCAGATGCCGCCGGGAAGAACGCCGATTCTGACAAGTCACGTCGTGGAGCGCGATGCCGAGCGTGTGCATCGGATAATCGCAGCGGAGATCGCGCAGGGCCGGCAGGCGTACGTGGTGTATCCGGTCATCGAGGAGTCGGAGAAGGTGGATCTGAAGTCCGCAACCGAGGGCTTCAAGAAGCTCTCCGAGGTGTTCAAAGGACGGCGCGTCGCGCTGCTGCACGGCCGGCTGAAGAGTGACGAGAAGGAAGCCATCATGCGGGCTTTTGCGGCCGGCGAGATCGATGTCCTGGTATCCACAACAGTGATTGAGGTCGGCGTGGATGTCGCGAATGCCACGGTGATGCTGGTGGAGCATGCGGAAAGATTCGGATTGGCCCAGCTCCATCAACTCCGCGGCCGGGTCGGCCGCGGCGCCCATTCCTCGCGGTGCATTCTGATGACGCCCGGCCGGTTGAATGACGTCGCCCGGCAGCGGATACAGGCGATGGTGGCGACGACTGACGGCTTCCGGTTGGCGGAGGTGGATCTCAACCTCCGAGGTCCGGGCGAGATGGCGGGCACGCGGCAGTCGGGAATTCCCGAGTTCCGGGTGGCTAATCTAATGACCGATGGTGAGCTGTTGTCACTCGCGCAAAAAGAAGCGCAACGCTGGGCGAACCGTACCGAGGAACGCGAGAGGCTCATTGAGGCGCTGTCGGCGAGGACGAAGTTTGTGACTGTAGGGTAGGAAATCAGCCACAAAAGGCACAAAATGCACAAAAAGGTCTTTGTGCATTTTGTGCCTCTTGTGGCTATTTCTTTGTACGCAAATGAGAATAATCTCTGGCCGATTCAAAAGCCGCCGTCTCAGGGCCACGCCGCCTCCGGGAATCCGTCCTACCAGCGACAAGCTCAAGGAGACACTGTTCAACATTCTCGGGGCAAGCATTGAACAAACGACCTTCCTCGACGGCTGCGCAGGCATGGGGGGCATCGGAATCGAGGCGCTCAGCCGGGGTGCCGCGCACGTGGTTTTCGTGGAGCAATCCCGAAAAGCCTGCCGGATTATCCGTGAGAACCTGACTTCTCTCGGCATCAAGGAAGGCTACAAGATCCTGGAGATGGATCTTATAAAGGCGCTCGATATCTGCGCTCGCGATGGCATTCAATTCGACATCGCGTTTGTCGACCCTCCTTATGAGCGCGATGATCTATACCAGGCGTGCCTCGGCAGATTTCATGGCGGCCTGCTGATTTTCGAGCACTCCAGGCGCAAGGACCTCCCGGACTCCTCCGGAACCCTCCGAAAAATTCGATCCCTTGTGCAGGGTGATGCTGCACTGGCATTCTATAAGCCGGAGAATATGTGACAACGGCAATCTATCCCGGATCTTTCGATCCCCTGACCTTCGGTCACGTCGATATCATCGAGCGCAGCACTCGGCTTTTCGACAAAGTCATCGTCGCGATCCTCACCAATCCGCAAAAGGCGGCGCTCTTCACTGTCAAGGAACGCACCGAGCTCATGCATGACATTTTGGAGCCGCGCTTTCCAAATGTTGAGATCGATGTCTTTGAAGGCCTCCTGGTGGACTATGCGAAACAGAAGAAGGCCCAGGTCATCGTGCGGGGAATTCGCGCTATCTCAGACTACGAATATGAATTCCAGATGGCTCTCATGAACCGCCGGCTGGCCCCGGAAATCGAAACTGTTTTCATGACGCCGGCTGAACACTACTCGTATCTAAGTTCACGTCTCGTGAAGGAAATTGCCGAGCTGGGCGGCTCCGTATCCGGACTGGTTCCCGAGCTCGTTGAGAAGCGGCTAAAGCAAAGGTTCAAGAAATGAAGTTGGCGAACAGGATCTCTCGTATTTCGGTATCGAAGACAATGGCGGTGATGGAAGCCGCGCTCAAGCTCCGCGAGCAGGGTATCGACGTGGTGGACTTCGGCCCCGGCGAGCCGGATTTCCCGACGCCGGAAAACATCAAGCAGGCCGGGATTCGAGCCATCCAGGACGAGTTTACGAAATACACGGCCATTGGCGGCATCAAAGAACTGAAGAAAGCGATCGTCGAGAAGCATGCCCGCGATTTCGGTTCCAGTTATGACCTGCCCGAATGCATCGTGAATTTCGGGGGCAAGCATGCGCTCTTCAACGTGTTTTCCTCAGTGGTGGATGAGGGCGAGGACGTCGTCATTCCGACGCCATACTGGGTGACGTTTGCGGACATCGCGCGATTTGTGAATGCGAATCCAGTCTTTGTGCAGACTAAAGAGTCCGAAGGGTTTCGCCTTACCGCGGACCTGCTCGAGCGTTCGCTCACGCCGCGCACGCGGATGGTCGTCGTAAATTCGCCGAATAATCCAAGCGGCGCTGTGCTGGATGACGAGGAATTCGCGCGGATTGGGAAGCTGTGCCGAGATCGCGACATCTACCTGCTTTCGGACGAGTGTTACTCCCACTTTCTCTATGACGGGCGGAAGCCGTTCTCGATTGCCGGACATCAGGAGCTGAAGAGTCACGTCATCATTGCGGGATCCGTCTCGAAGACATATGCGATGACAGGCTGGCGGATCGGGTATGTCCTGGCTATGCCCGAGATCGTGCAGTCGTGCGTGAAGCTGCAGAGCCACTCGACATCGAATCCGACTTCGATTTCTCAGAAGGCGGCGCTCGAGGCCCTCAGCGGGCCGCAGCAGTCCGTGGGTGTGATGCTCGCCGAGTACGCGAAACGCCGGAAGTTTGTCGTCGATCGGCTGCGCGCAATTCCCGGCATACGATGCGCCGAGCCCGGCGGGGCATTTTACGCATACCCCAACATCTCGGCCGCCTTCGGACGCGGCGGCATCCGCGACAGCGTGGACTTCTCTGCGAAGCTCCTTGAAAAAGCTCATGTCGCCGTCACCCCGGGCGAAGCATTCGGCACCACCGACCACGTTCGAATGTCCTACGCCACCTCGATGGAGATCCTGGACAAAGGCCTCAATCGCATCCGCGAGTTCATCGCAACGCTATAGTCCGCGCAATCCGCGGCCAAAAAACGTTGTCACGTCGTGGAGTGTTGGATAGATTACGCACAAAGATCGGAGGCTGAAGTGAAGAGATTCATCAATGCCGCTTTTTTGATCGCCGTGTTCGTCACCAGCGCACCGTCGCTCCTGGCGCAGTGGGGGCCCTACGCCACACCTCGAGTTCCCAAATTGCCCAACGGTCAACCCAATCTGGAAGGGCCGGTGCCACGTACACCGGATGGCAAGCCGGATCTTTCCGGAATCTGGCAGATTGTTCGGGCTCCTGCGGACCAGCAGACTCCCGCCAGCTTCCTCGGCGGCGGGCCAACTGCGGACGCATCACGGCCTCCGGCGCAGCCTCCGAAGGTATCCCTCGACGAGGTCGCCCCCGCATCGTTCCGGGACAGCGGCTCGGGATTCAAGGATGGTCTGCCGTTGCGGCCCTGGGCCGCAGACCTCGTAAAGAGCCGCATGGCGGACAACAGCAAAGACAATCCGGACGCCCACTGTCTGCCAATGGGCATTATGCAGTTTCACAATCACCCCGAACCTCGCAAGATCGTCCAGACCACGGGACTGATCGTCATTATTTACGAAGCAAACTTCGGTCTTCGGCAAATATTCACTGACGGACGGCCCTTGCCCAATGACGGCCCGCAACCCTGGTGGTATGGCTACTCGATTGGAAGGTGGGAAGGCGATACGCTCGTCGTGGAGACCACCGGTTTCATTGAGGACGGCTGGCTCGATATAAACGGCAACCCATTGACTGAGGCAGCCAAAGTAACGGAACGGTTCCGCCGAACGAACTATGGGAATCTGGAAATCGATGTCACGGTCGATGATACGAAAGCCTATACCAGGCCGTGGACCGTAAAGGTGAAGCAGCAGGTCATGCTCGATACCGAGCTCATCGAGTTCATCTGTCTGGATCGAGACGCGCAGCACTACGTAAGCGGAAGATAGAGCCAAGGAACCAAACCTTTGTGTCTTTGTGTCTTTGTGGTTAACCACAAAGGCACAAAGGCACAAAGGTCTGGTTCCTCTTCAGTCCACGTTTCTATCCACCCGCCGCCACGACCTCTTTGCCGTTGGCCGTGATCGCACGCGTCCTGTCCACGACGCCGACAGGGGTGCCTGCCTTTGACGGAAACACTGTAATCGTGATCTGGTCACCGGCCTTGAATTGACGTTTCGTCCACCCTTGCCTGCCCAGAACGCTTGGACTGTTCAGTTCGCCCGCCCAATTGGTGGTTTTGCCGCCGGCATCCTTGACGTCGAAATACAGCTGGCAATGCGGATTGCTCCATACGAACTCCGTCACAGTACCGTTCAGGGTCGTCGGCTTGTTATGGTCGTACGAAATGTTCGTCCCGTGATGTGCAAGACCGGGGCTCGCAAGCACGAGCAGCCCCAGGATCAGGCCGGAAAACCGTGGTTGTGCAAATCTCATTTTGCTCTCCTCATCTATTCAGCGGACTCCCCCTGCGGGATTCCGCACGCGCTTGTTGAACGACTCCTCGTCCATCGGTGCGAAAATGTCTTCGATGAAATTCCCGGTCGGCGTGTCCGGCTGAAGCCGCCACATGAACTTGACGCCAGTTCCGATCGGCTTCGTATACATCTTTGGATCCGTGATGATGATGGTTAGTTCGAGATTGTCGCGATCGATGCGATGGTACCGCTCCTGGACGCGCGCGGCATCGCTTTTCGGCGTCCCTTCTTCATCCACCCAGGCCCGCGGATCGAGACCGATCGTATCGACGACGAACTCATCTCCTTCCCACCTGCCGGCCGAGTAGCCGTACCACGCGAGGTCCGGATCCTCGGGAAGCCGCCGTCCATTCGTCCAGATCTCGCGCCATACGCGATTCCATTCAACCAATTGCACCATCTTGTCGGGAAGTTGAATGAACTGGATCTTGGTGGCATGGCTGATGAGCCCGCGCGGGATCCCCGGCGGGTTGGCCCCTCCGAGGGGATCGTTTCCAACCGCCGGCGCAACCGCCCGAGGGCCGAACGAAGGCTTGTTGGCATCGAACGCCGCCTTACCAGCCGGAGTGAAAGAGGGCGGTGGGTTGTTGAGCGCCCCTGCCGCGCGGCCCAACCAGATGCCGGACAAATCGTGCGGGTCGTGAGGAGGCCCGGCAGGCGCCGCATTGCGTCCACGTCCGCCTTGCTCCGCGAAGGCGGCGGTGGCCGAAAGCAGCAGAATCATCAAGCCAGTTCCAATCGATTTCGCGATGCGATATGACATCTGACAGTTCCTCTCGGAGCGCTCATCTGACTTTAACGTATTTCCGCAGGACCCTTGGTCGGGGCTCTCCTCCGAACACATTGCCGTATTTATCCACGGTACCGAACTCCGCCCCGCTGCCCGTTTGCGTGCGCGGGTTACCGCCCTGATCCGGGATGAAGTATTTCACCCAACCATTTAGGGCGTCTCCTATCCGAATGCCCTGCTCAAAACCCGGATTGTCGACATTGTCGGACTCCGAGTCGAACACATAGATCAGGTCTTCATCATTTACAGAGAAGGCGAGCCCGCTCGGCATCCCGAACTGGTGCCATGTCGCCAGGTGCTTCCCCTCCTGGTCGAAAATCTGGATCCGAGTATTGGACCGATCGCACACAAACAACCGGCCTCTTTTGTCCATGCCGATGCAGTGCGCCGTCCGGAATTCGCCCGGCGCGTATCCGGTCTTTCCCCAGGCCTTGATAAACTTTCCATCCTTGGAGTATTTCACAATGCGGTTGTTCGAGCCGTGGCCGTCCGCAACGAAGATATCTCCATTGGGCGCCGTCACGACACCGGCGGGTGACCGGAAATGGTACTCATCGCTTCCCGCGATTCCCGGTTCGCCGAGCGTCATCAATATCTTTCCATCCGGGCTGAACTTGCGGACGATATGCCCCGCCTTTATCCCCGCTTTCCCAGCTGTTGCCACCGCGTCTTCCGCTGCCGCGTCGGTGACCCACACATTGCCCGCGCGGTCCACATGCATCCCGTGAGGCCATATGAACATCTGAGCACCAAAGCTCTTGACTACGTTTCCCTTCGCATCGAACTTGTAAATCGTGTCGTGCGGTTTGAGTTTACCGTCGGGATACATACAATCGAGACCGAACCGCCCGCCCCTTGCGGCCGGCACGGGGCTGGTCTCGTCACATCGGATAAAGGCCCAAACACTCTCGCCGTCAACGTCAACGTGAACCGAGGCCGGCGGCCCCATGTCCTTCCCGCCTGGAAGCTTTGCCCACTCACCTCCCGGAACGCTCGGGCCACCTCCATCCGCCAGTCCCCTGACGGGGCGATAAGGATTGTCGGCGGGTCCTTGAGCAAGTGGCACCAGACTGGTGGCGAGAAACACCATCATGCCCCACAACGCTATCCAGCCAACTGTACTTGCCTTCGACATGACACACCTCTCTTCAGGCGCCTACTCTATAACGCACAAGCCAGCGCGGCACGAAAATTGTCGTTCGGATTATTGCCCCTTCTTTACGTTTTTGATTCCCACTAGAGTCAGGAAGAAACCGAGAGCGAAAACGGGAGCCCACGGGAGCCAATTCCAGACGGGTCGATCAATCATGGCTGCGGATGGATCGGCAGGATCATAAAGGACCGTCACCGTATCGTTCAATTCTCCCGCAAGGCTGGACCCCATCCAGTCTTGAAATTGAATGACTCGGTCGTTCGCCGTGAATTCCACGATCGGCATGAATGCAGTAGTCGAAGGACTTTCGTATGTCGGGCCGAAACGTTTCTCTCGGTAATCGACGATCTTCCCGGCCGTCCGGACTCCTTGTCGAATAAGGTCAAAGTGGACTCTGCCGGTGTAGTAGCCGAAGAGCATCAGAAACAGGCCGACGAATACCTGTACGCGATAGGTATAGCGAAGAATTTTCGCTCTGTTGTCGAGCATCCATTGGACAAGGTCCTGTACTTTCATCGGCATCGTTACAAATCAGATAGGCTTTTATCCATTTTGAGCCAAAAAGCCGTCGTCTGGGTAGGTGTCTCCAAAGTCAAACCAATGATAAGCACAACGTTTGCAGATGGTTTCCAGCTTTCCTCCGACTGGGCATGCTTATTGCATATTCCAGTCACGAATGAGGCGACAGGAAGGACAAAACCATGAAAACGAAAATTTTGGTCTTCATCGATTGGGACCGCGGCATGTGGGCGGTTCAGTACCGCGATAACAGCGACCTGGTTACTGAAATGACCGGATTTCCAGCAAACACGCCATCGATTGTGGTGTGTGATGCGGTACGGAAAGCCAAACCGGAATCGAGAATATTCGCGAAGCTCCGCTAGACGACTTGCTCCCAGATCTTGCGGGTGAGTGAAGAGATCGGGACCGTGGACACGTCTTTCCACACGTAACCTTCTTCTTCCAGGTTTCCTTCGTGCACACTCACATCGAGCCGATGGTGCGTGATTGTGTGGCGGCAGGCGCCGATCTTCCTGAATGACCCGTGCGGCAGTTCCTGAAACATTGGGAATTCCCACATGCCCTCAACAGGCTTCATCAGGCACTGATCGGCTTTCTGATGGACGACTGCGAAGAGATGCACATGCACCGTCGCCGGCCGTCTCTTCGTGGGAGGAATCCTGTCCTGCATTCCCACTCGAAACGCGATGCACGAAGATTGAATCGGGCAGACCAGGCAGCGCGGTGACTTGAACGAACACACCCTGGCGCCCAACTCCATCAGGGCCTGATTCACGAATCTCGGCTCAGCCTCACGTGCCAGGCGTGCAGCCGCCTCCCAGAGAGCTTTGGGATTTTCGTCCTTCCATCCATAAACGCGGGAGAGTACCCGCCGGACATTGCCATCCACTACCGGATACGATTTGTTAAACGCAATGCTCAGGATCGCTCCTGCCATGTACCGGCCGATGCCGGGGAGTGCGATGAGGGCGTCGTAGTCCGAAGGGATCTTGCCGCCGTGCTTCTCCATGACCTCTCGCGCAGCTGCCATCAGGTTCTTCGCGCGGCGGTAATACCCGAGTCCTGCCCACAAGGTCAAAACGCGCTGTTCCCCGGCTGACGCCAGGGCTTCAATGTTGGGAAACTCGCGGATGAATCGCTCGTAATAGGGAAGGGCCGTCTCGACCTGGGTCTGCTGGAGCATGACCTCCGAAACCCACACGTGGTAAGGATCGTAGGAAATGCGCCAGGGCAGAGACCGCTGGTTTTCCTGAAACCAGGAGACCAGCGGCTGGATCACGACTCAGACCGTTCGCGCGGATGGCTTGAACGGCGCCACGGATGGCTCGCTGCGGTCCAGCAGGTTTCTGCTGGCTTTCATCTCGCGTTCGATCTTCTTGATTTCCACGAGATGCGTCGGGTTGAACGGAAGCGACGGGTAATAGCAGTTGCTTTCGTGAGTGCAGAAACATCCGTTGGCCACTTGTTCGCGGCGTCCGTCCATGGCGGGCGAATACCAGAGCCTGGAGAAATCCCAATCGTACTCGCGCAGATTCGCCACCGAGTTCAGGATCTCGCAGCTCGAAACCGTGCCCTCGTCGTAAATCACGGCGCCTGCTGTCCCGGCCCAGCACTGAAGCTGCGGACGTCCCTCGAAAGCTGTCTTCGCGATCAGATCATGCATGTAAACATCGATTGCCGCTTTGAAGAACCCGGCATCGCCGGTGTAGTTGTTCTTGATCGCTGCATGGCGCGAATCTTCGCTGATGGTGTGCATGAGCCTGTCGTATCGCGCTTTGTCGATGATCAACTCTTTCGGACGCGCCGATGGCGGGCGGATGTAGTTGAAGTTCACCTTGTCCGGCTTCAACTCGTACTTGAGAAAGTCGTACCACTCGAAAATCCGGTCCTGATTGCTGTTCATGAAGCACGTGCAGGTCTGGATATCGAGCTGCGGGTGTTCCTTCTTGATCGCCTGCAGCTTTCGCGCGGTATCGATCGCAATGTCCCAGCTTCCGGCCTTCTGGCGAATCGATTCATGATCTTCCTTCAGGCCGTCGATGCCGAGCGCCACTGTCACGTTGAGATTGGGACACTCGTTGAGAATTCGCGACACGTCCGGAATGATTCGTTGCTGAATCTGTCCATTCGACATCAAATAAATCGATTCGAGCTTGTTGTTCCTGTGGAAAGCCCTTGCGACCTCCGGCAGATCCTTGCGCGTGAAGGGTTCGCCGCCCGCGATGATCAATACGCCGAGGTTGGCGCCCAGGGTCTCGCTGATCCGCTCCAGATTCCTGGTGGTCATCTGGAGTTTCTTCCGCTCTTTGTCGTCCAGTTCGTCGGTGAAGAAGCAGTGGACACAGCGCATGTCGCAGACGGACGTGATCAGAATATTGAGAAGGATCGGCGCAAACGGCCGGCCAGTGGCCATCCGCGCGTACCGCTTGAGTATTTCTTTATGGTGAAAATCCATACGAGTGACGTCAGTATAGCAATTCCGGCGGAAGAATGGGGTCGTTAGCCGCGAATTACGCCAATTACGCGAATAGGGCGCATCAAGAATTGTTTTTGCGCCCCATTCGCGTAATTGGCGTAATTCGCGGCTAACGACCCATTCTTCTATCGGTTACTGGTGACCGGCTGGGGGCGGGGCGCGAAATAGCCCTCCCGCGTGAAGACCGTCACTTTGGGTATTCTCTTCGGTGGGTTGACTTTAACCTGGATGGCGCGCCAGGTTCCGTCGAGCTTCCTGTTGGTGGGCGTATAACTGATGGTGTAGTGGTTGCGAATCTCGTGAGCGATGTTCTTGGCGAGTTCTTCCACCTCATCCAGCGACTTCGGGAAGTACGCCTGTCCTCCCGTGACATCGGCAAACTTCTCAAGAGCTTCCCTGGCTTTCTTCGAAGGCGGCTTCTTGAACAGTCCGCCGCGTTGATCGTTGTCTTCAAGCAATCCGACGGCGTAAAGCGTGACTTTGGATTGTTTCAGCGTTTCGACAACCTTGTTGAAACCGTACTTGCTGACGTTGTCTTCGCCGTCGGTGATCAGCAGGACCGCTTTCTTATCCTTCTTTCCGCTCTTGACGTGATCGGCCGAGAGATACACGGCGTCGTACAACGCGGTTTCGCCGCGAGTGTCGAGGTTGTCGAGCGCATCGATGAGATCGCCGATACTTCCTGTGAAATCCTGCTCGAGGTAGGCCGAATCATCGAAGTTCACGATGAACGTTTCGTCATCGGGATTGCTTTCTCGTACAAACGCAAGCGCAGCGCTGTTTACCCTCTCGCGCTTGTTGCGCATGCTGCCGCTGTTATCGATGACGAGACCGAGGCTGAGAGGAATGTCTTCGTGTTTGAAGACCTTGATCTGTTGCTGGGTATTATCTTCAAAGACCGTGAATTGGTCCTTGGCAAGGCCGTCCACCGGCCGGCCTTCCTTATCCAGGACGGCAACGGAAAGCACCACCTCGTCAACGTCGACGCTAATGATGTAATCCTTGTCGTCCTTGTTCTGCTTCTGGGGTTGCTCCCGCGTCTGCGGGGTTTCCTGCGCCAGCAGAATGAAGGAAAACAGAAATACGGCCAGAACGAAAATGAATGTACGTAACATGGTTTTTTGGAACGGGGGCTAAACCCCGCGGCAGTGACCCCTTAATTCTTATGCACTGTGGCGTTTTCCGCCAGCGGCGCATAGTATCCGGACTTCGCTCGCACGTTCAGGCGGGGCAGACCCTTCGGAGGGTTGATCTTCAAGCGGAGTTTCCGCCATTTTCCGTCTTTGGCTTCGTTCGTCGACTTGTAACCGATGACATACTGATTCTTCAGCTCTACCGCTATCTTCGTGCAGATGTCTTCCAGTTCGTAAACCGAATCCGGGAAGAATGCGCGTCCGCCCGTCAGATCCGATAATTCCTCGACCATGGCCCGGCCGGTGTGGCCCGAGCCCAGATTCGAGTTCCAGTCGTCGACAATGCCGATTCCGTAGATCTGTACGTCCTGTTCCTTGACGAAGTCTTTTACGTTCGAGAACGTATAGCGGCTGCGATTATCCTCGCCATCCGTAATCAGAAGGAGGGCTTTTTTCGGGTTATTTCCTTCCTTTAGTTTCTCGAGTCCGAGATACACGGAATCGTACATCGCGGTCATGCCCTTGGCAGGCGTGAAGATCAGCTTGTTCTGAAGCCGGCTGACATCCGTGGTGAAGTCTTCCGCAACTTGCGGGCGATTGGCGAATTCGACGAGAAAATACTCATCTTCCGGATTGCCGGTCTTCAAAAAAGTTACGGCTGCGTCGCGCGCAGTGGAGATCTTGTCTTTCATGCTGCCGCTGGTGTCGAAGATCACGCCGAGGCTTATCGGAACGTCTTCGGCGGAGAAGTACTCTATCTTCTGTTCCAGCTTGTCTTCCCAGATCTGAAAATGCTCCTGTTCGAGACCGGTGACGTAACGGTTCTGCGCGTCGGTAACCGTGGCGGTCACCTGTACGAGGTCCACATCAACTTTGATGGTTTGGTTTTGCGCGGGAGTTTGAGGCTTGTCGGCCGGAGCATCCTGCGCCTTTTGGCTCTGCGCGACATATGCCGCCATCACAGCCGGAAGTGCAATCACAACACAGGCAATAGCGATAATGACGCTCTTTTTCCGAGTCATGCCCTTTTCTCCTTACGGGGCCCAGCCGGACAATCCATTCCGAGTAGCGCCATTATATGTACGTGTTCTGGCGGATTGCAACCCGGATTGCGCCCCATTTTCCATGATGTCTCCTCCCGTTGCAATGCAAGTTTTCTGCCAAAGGGACCTGCCCTGTCCCGGACCCCCGTGCTAAGATTAAGTGCGGTGTTTGATGAAGTCTGATGCCGCCATTGCGATCATCCCCGCCCGGTTCAATTCCACTCGTTTCCCCGGTAAATCCCTTGCGGAAATTGATGGAAAAACCCTGATAGAGCACGTATATCGGCGCGTCGAACAGGCGTCTTTGGTCTGCCGGATCGCCGTTGCGACCGACGACCAGCGGATCGCCGAAGCCGTCAAGCGGTTCGGTGCGACCCCCATCATGACCCGGAATGACCATCAGAGTGGCACCGATCGTCTGGCCGAAGCCGCTGTCAGCCAAAACCTGGATCCCGACACCCTGGTTGTGAATGTTCAAGGCGATGAGCCCATGGTCGAGCCGGAAGTGATCGACAAGGCGATAACTGCCGCCCAATTGAGAGACGCCGAGATCGTCACCCTCATGACCCGGCTGGATCCGGCGCACGCCGACGATCCGAATCGCGTGAAGGTCGTGACAGCCCGGAACGGCCTCGCACTTTACTTTTCTCGATCGAAAATTCCATGGGGAGGGACCTGTTCTCTCCATCTCGGTTTGTATGTTTATCGCGTTGGTTTTCTGAAAAAATTCACGAAGCTCGAGCCGGCGCCGCTGGAAATGGCGGAACGGCTCGAACAATTAAGAGCGTTGGAGCACGGATATCGCATTCGTGTTGTGGAGGTCGAGAGTGAATCCTGGGGAATCGATACACCCGCCGACCTCGAGAAATTTAGAGCCCTCGTAGGGAGTCATGACTAGGAAGAAAAATGGATCGAGGCGTAATTTGCGGCTACGACCCCATTTTTTCACCGCGGAGTAAGAATGGATAAGAAATTCATCTTCGTTACAGGTGGTGTTGTTTCATCCCTGGGCAAGGGATTGGCGTCCGCTTCGATCGGATGCCTGCTGGAAGGCCGCGGGTTCACTGTCAACCTGCTGAAGTTTGATCCTTACTTGAATGTCGATCCGGGAACCATGAGCCCGTACCAGCACGGTGAGGTGTACGTCACGGATGACGGCGCGGAGACCGACCTCGACCTGGGTCATTATGAACGCTATACGCACGCTCAACTTGGCCGAAAGAATAACCTGACCACCGGCCGGATCTACGAAACCATCATCCAGAAGGAACGGCGCGGCGATTACCTCGGCAAGACCGTTCAAGTGATTCCGCATGTCACGAATGAGATCAAGGCAGCGATTCACCGTGTGGCCGAGAACGTGGACATTACCATTGTCGAAATCGGCGGCACGGTGGGAGACATCGAATCTCTTCCATTTCTGGAGGCGATCCGGCAAATGCGTCAGGACGTCGGCCGGGAAAATTCCTTGTTCATCCACCTGACCCTCGTGCCTTTTATTCCGACAGCCGGAGAGTTGAAGACCAAGCCGACTCAACACAGTGTGAAGGAACTGCTGGAAATCGGAATCCAGGCGGACATCCTGCTTTGCCGGGCCGACAGGTTTCTCTCGCAGGAGATGAAGTCGAAGATCGCATTGTTCTGCAATGTCTCGGAGAAGGCTGTCATCACGGCGAAAGACCTGGCCAACGTCTATGAGGTTCCTCTCGTGCTCTCTGCAGAAGGCCTCGACGATGAGATCGTCAAGCTGCTTCATCTTCCCAGGAGTGAGCGCCGCATGCAGGAATGGGAGGCTCTGATGCAACGCGTTCACAATCCTCTGGACGAGGTTTCCATTGGAGTGGTCGGTAAGTACGTCGAGTTGGAAGACGCCTACAAGAGTCTTCGCGAAGCGCTGATCCACGGCGGACTCGTTCACAATCTGCGAACGAAGATTCATTGGATCGAAGCCGAAAGTCTGGAAGACGGCCGCGAACCCGACAGGCTTCGCGAATTCGACGGCATTCTCGTGCCCGGCGGATTCGGAAAGCGGGGAATTCCCGGAATGATCCGCGCCATCCAGTACGCCCGCGAAGAGAAGGTTCCTTATTTCGGGATTTGTCTGGGGATGCAATGCGCCGTCATCGAATACGCGCGGAATGTCTGCGGCCTGCGGAATGCCAACAGCACCGAATTCGATGCGAATACGCCGTACCCGGTCATTTATAAATTGCGCGATCTGCTTGGCGTGGACACCATTGGCGGGACGATGCGTCTGGGCGCCTACCCGGCCGATCTGCAGGAGAAGTCGCTCGCTAACCGCATCTACAACGCCCCGGTTATTTCCGAGCGCCACCGGCATCGCTACGAATTCAATCGGCAGTTCGAGAAAATTCTGACCGAGCACGGATTGATCATTTCGGGTGTTTCACCGGACAAAAACTTTGTCGAGATCGTGGAAATAGCCAATCATCCATGGTTCCTGGGTTGCCAGTTCCACCCGGAGTTCAAGTCCAAGCCGTTGACGCCGCACCCGCTTTTCGCATCCTTTATTCGTGCGTCCTACGAAAACCGGTCGCCTGAGGACAGTGATGAAGTATTCCATTCCCGACTTCGGGGTTGATCTTTCAAGCGATCTGTTTCTCATTGCCGGCCCTTGCGTCATCGAGAGCCGTGATCACGTGCTCTTCATGGCTTCCGAGCTGAAGAAGATCGCGTCGGCATGTCAGGTTCCCTTCGTCTTCAAAGCCTCCTACGACAAAGCAAACCGGACTTCCATAAAGTCCTTTCGCGGTCCGGGCATGGAAGAGGGACTGGCTCTGCTTCGTGAAGTCCGGGAAAAAGTTGGAGTTCCGATTCTCTCCGACGTGCACGATCCTTCTCAGGCTGAGCCCGCAGGAAAGGTCCTGGATATCCTTCAGATTCCCGCGTTCCTGTCTCGCCAGACGGATCTCATTCTTGCAGCCGCACGCACCGGCAAGATTGTGAATGTGAAGAAGGGCCAGTTCCTCGCGCCATGGGAGATGAAAAACGTGGTCGACAAGACCCGTGAAGCGGGCAACGATCGTCTTCTCCTGACCGAGCGCGGCGCTTCGTTCGGCTACAACAATCTCGTCGTCGATTTCCGGAGCTTTCCCATCATGCAAGGCTTCGGTGTGCCTGTCGTCTTCGACGTGACTCATAGCCTCCAGCTTCCGGGCGGACAGGGCCAGAGCTCCGGCGGCCAGCCCGAATACATTCCTCATCTGGCCCGGGCCGGTGTGGCTGCCGGTGTGGACGGCCTGTTCATGGAAGTCCACGAGAATCCCGCCAGGGCTCTGTCCGACGGTCCTAATGCGCTGAACCTTTCATTATTGCCGGCTCTTCTCGAGCAGCTTGTCGCAATACGCCGATGCTTGAAAAGGACCTGACACCGCTCGCGTCGCGGATCGAGTTGTTGCTGATGGATGTGGACGGTGTGCTCACGGACGGCACACTGCTCTACGTGCCGGTTGCCGGCGGAAGCGTCGTCGAGGCCAAGATGTTCGATGTAGCCGACGGCGCGGGGCTGGTCCTTGCACGCAAGGCCGGCATCAAAACCGGAATCATCTCCGGACGCAGCACACCCGCCCTCGAGCAGCGTGCGAAGGATCTGGAAGTGGATATCCTTTACCAGGGGCTCGGACAACGGAAACTTGGAGCCTTTGAAGAAGTGCTGGAGAAAAACAAAATTCCCGCCGACCGGATCTGCTACGTCGGGGACGATTTTCAGGATTTGCCGATCCTGAAGCGTGTGGGCTTTCCCATCGCTGTCGCGAACGCCAGCGCCGAGGTCCTGACTCGCGTCGCTTACGTGACCCGCGCTTCCGGCGGCCGCGGCGCGATCCGGGAAGTAGTCGAGCTGATCCTGAAGGCACAGGGGAAGTGGGACGCCGCCATGCGCGAGTTCCTTTAACCACAAAGACACAAAGGCACAAAGAAGGGGCGCAGTTAAATTCATTGGAAGCGCCCCTTCTTTGTGCCTTTGTGCCTTTGTGTCTTTGTGGTTCTTAAACTTCGATTTTCGCTTCCATCGAAATCTTGGCATTCAGCAGCTTCGAAATCGGGCATCCTGCCTTTGCATTCTCCACGGCCGTCTGGACTTTGGCTTTGTCCGCGCCCGGCGCTTTGATCGTCACATCCAGGTGACTCGTTGTAACGGCAAACCCGTCCCCAACTTTCTCCAGCGCCACTGTCGCGGTGGCCGCAATACTCTGCGCCTTGATCCCCACCCCATCCAGTTGTGCCGAAGTCGCCATCGCAAAGCAGCTCGCATGTGCCGCAGCGATCAATTCCTCGGGATTCGTCCCCTTCTCCTCTTCAAAACGCTTTGAAAACGAATAACCTACATTCGACAAAACGCCGCTATCGGTCGAAACCGTGCCTTTGCCATCTTTGAGTCCGCCGTTCCACACTGCCGAACCTTTGCGTTTCATGTATCCTCCTATTTAGTGACAAACTTGAAAAGCTTAACTCATAATTTCGTCTTCATCGAGGAGGTCTTGACGAAGGCTATGATGCGTATACTGGCATTGCTCTTAATCGTTTCGCTTTCCGGCTGCGCGGGTCCCGGCACCAAAGACGGATCCGTGACCGCCGACGATGCGAAGAAGTTCATCGATGAGGCGAATAAACGCCTTTTGAAGCTGTCCACCGAAGCTTCACAGGCGGACTGGGTTGCAAACACCTACATCACCGATGACACGCAGGCTCTGACGGCAAAAGCGAGCCAGACCTACATCGACACCGTTGCGAAATACGCAAAGGATGCCGTGAAGTTCGACAGGCTCGAGCTCCCCGCCGACATTCGACGCCAGTTGACTTTGCTGAAGGTGTCGCTCGTGATGGTCAATCCATCCGATCCGAAGGAAGGCGAGGAGCTGACGAAGATCACCGCCGGTCTTAATGCTGCCTACGGGAAAAGTAAGTGGTGCTCGGACCCGGAGAAATCGGAAACCTGCCTGGACATCGACCAGATTACCAACATCATGGCGGAAAACCGCGACGAGAAGCGCCTGCGCCAGGTCTGGGAAGGCTGGCACACGATCTCGCCTCCGATGAAGAAGGACTATGCCCGATTCGTCGAGCTTTCAAACAAGGGCGCCAAGGAAATGGGCTATGCGGATTCCGGCGCTCTGTGGCGCGCGAAATACGATATGCCGCCCGACGAGTTCACGAAAGAACTCGACCGGCTGTGGGATCAGGTGCGTCCTCTGTATTTGTCCCTCCACGCCTTTGTGCGGATGAAGCTGCACGAGAAGTACGGCGACGTTGTTCCCGCCAACGGCCCGATTCCGGCACACCTGCTCGGCAACATCTGGGCGCAGGACTGGTCCAACATCTATCCGCTCGTGAAGCCGGCCAACGCGGATCCCGGTTATTCGCTCACCGGGATCCTCAAGGGCAGGAAGACGAACGCGCAGGACATGGTGAAGACCGGTGAACGCTTCTACACCTCACTGGGCTTCATGCCGCTGCCCAAAACTTTCTGGGAACGGTCGCTCTTCACGCGGCCGCGCGATCGTGAGGTGGTGTGCCATGCGAGCGCCTGGGATGTTGATAACGTGGATGACCTGCGCGTCAAGATGTGCATCGAGCCGAAGGAGGAAGACTTCACCACGATCCATCACGAGCTTGGGCACAACTTCTATCAGCGGGCGTATAACCAGCAGCCGTTCATCTTCCGCGACAGCGCGAATGACGGCTTCCACGAAGCGATCGGCGATACGATCGCCTTGTCGGTGACGCCGGAATATCTCGTGAAGATCGGTTTCCTTGATAAAGCTCCCGACGCTTCACGCGATTTGGGACTGCTCATGTCGCGCGCACTCGAGAAAGTGGCTTTTCTCCCGTTCGGTCTGCTCATCGATCAGTGGCGCTGGAAGGTTTTCTCCGGTGAAATCACGCCGGCAAATTACAACAAAGCCTGGTGGGATTTGCGGCTGAAGTATCAGGGTGTCGGGCCGGTGACCGCTCGGGGCGAGGACTTTTTCGATCCCGGCGCGAAGTATCATGTTCCGGCGAACGTGCCGTATACACGATATTTCCTGGCGCACATCCTTCAGTTCCAGTTCCATCGTGAGCTTTCGAAAATCGCCGGCTGCAAGACGCTTCTCCACCGCTGTTCGATCTACGACAGCAAGGATGCCGGCATGCGCCTGAATGCGATGCTTTCGATGGGGCTGTCACGTCCCTGGCAGGACGCGCTTGAACCAATGACCAGTTCGCGGCAGATGGATGCCACGGCCATCATCGATTACTTCGCGCCTCTGAAGACGTGGCTGGATGAGCAGATTAAAGGGAAGCCGGTAGGGTGGTAATAGCCGCGCGCCTTTGTGCCTTTGTGCCTTTGTGGTTTATTACGATCAACCACAAAGGCACAAAGGCACAAAGGCACACGGCTATTCCAACGCAAACACGAAGATGTTGCTCGAATTGCTCGGCTTCAACTCCGGTGTCAGGTTCTTCAATCCCGTACTGACCAGCGAATTCCCCACGCTCACGGCCACGTATTGTTTCCCGTTGACTGCGTACGTTATCGGATAGCCCGTAACCGGCGAGCCGAGATTCACTTCCCATAGCACTTTTCCGTTCTCCTGATCGAACGCGCGGAAGTGCCCATTCGTATCCCCGCCAAACAGCAAACCGCCACCCGTAGCGACCAGGGACATCATCCCCGCGCGCTGCTCATACTTCCACGTAGTCTTTCCGGTCTCGACGTTGATGGCCTCGACCGTTCCGAGCTTGTCCGTCCCGGGCGCAACCTTCAACTTCCAACTGAGCGCATAAATCTGCGTCGGCGTATCCGGCACCGGAGTCACATCGGCGCACGCATTCTGCAGCGAGTAGTACATCGTATTCGTCAAGGGACTGTACGCGCCGGCCTGAAAGTTCTTTCCGCCGTTCACTGTCGGGCATACGAGTTTTTCCTGTCCGATGGCGCTGAAGGTCACTTCCGGATTAACGGTCACTTTCCCCGTGGCTCCATCGATGTTCGCCACCACGTTTTGCCGGACTGTCGGCCGGGCCCAGAGGAATTCGCCTGTCTGGCGGTCCAGGGTGTAGACGATGCCTGTCTTTCCCGGAATGCCGGTCACCACTTTCCGTCGCTCGCCCGGCCTGATCCTCGGATTGATCCAGGTCACCTGGTTCCGGTCCGGCGCAACGGCAGTGTCCACCAGAAGGCGTTCAAATGGGTGGTCGAAGTCCCAGTGATCGACGACATGCTGGTAATACCAGGCGACCTTTCCCGTGTCGGCATTAATCGCGAGCGTCGAGTTGTGATAAAGGTACGTGTAGTCATTCCCGGCCAGCATGAATTTCGGCGCCGGCGACGTCACCGACGTCCCGATGTAGAGCAAATTCAAATCCGGATCGTAGCTCGGCACCATCCACGTGCCGACATGCGATCGCTTTTCGTATGGGATCCCGGCCCACGTTTCGTCTCCCGGTTCTCCCGGCCGCGGAATCGTGTGGATGCGCCATAGTTCCTTACCGGTTTTTGCATCGTGCGCGGTAACGATGCAGGCATTCGCGCTCTTCTTCGGTTCGCAGCCCCGGCCGGAAAGGATCTTGCCTCTGGCGACGATTGGCCCGGAAGTCTGTTGTGAGGGCGCTTCCTGCATATCGAGGATCCGGGTTTCCCAGGCCAGCTTGCCGGTTTGTGCATCCAGCGCGAAGACGAAATCATCGCCACTGGTGTCGATGATCGTGTTGCCGTAGATCGCGAGGTTCCGGTTGATGTCTGCAAACCGCAGGATTTTCTTCACCTCTTCGGGCCACTCGCGTTTGTAATCCCAGATCAACTCTCCCGTGGCGGCATTCATTGCCTCGATAAAGTCGCCCGGGTTCGGCAGATACATCACGCCGCGGTAAACCAGCGGCGTCGACTCCTGGACGCCGGGTCCCATCCCGCGCGACCAGACCATTTTTAATCTGCCGGCATTGCTGCGGTTGATCTGGTTGAGCGGGCTGTATCCCCAGCCGTTGAGCGTGCGGCGCCACATCATCCAGTCCGACGGATCCGGATTCTCCAGCATCTGATCGGTCACCGGTACGAACCGGCTCTGCGCCATGAGTGAAAAAGTAGAGATCAGCCCGATTGCTATTAAGGTCCCTGCGGTGACCAGCCGTTTCATTGAACTCCTCCGTGTAGTCGCGGGCTTTAGCCCGCGTTTGCGTTCGTCTGACGAAACGCGGGCTAAAGCCCGCGACTACATTACTTCGCGTCTAACGCGTACACGAACAACCTTGGGTTCGGCGGGGGCGCCGAATTTTCTACAACGCCGCAGCAGATGCGGTCCGTTCCCTGGGCATCGATGCCATGGTCGACTTTCGGGTCATAGCGCCAGATCTCTTTGCCCGTGCGCGCATCGATGGCGAACGCGATACTCCAGTTGGTGATCCCGTAAATCACACCATTCACGACCAGTGGAGTCGCTTCCTGCTGGCCTCCGCCCGATCCGATTTCAGTCGACCATGCCAGACCCAGCCGGCTCACGTTCGTCGTATCAATCTGCTTGAGCGGGCTGTACCGGCGCTCCGCATAGTCCAATCCAACGACCAGCCATTCTTCGCCGGTCTTCCCGGCATTCTTTAAGGCCTTGTCGACCCGTCGGGTCTGCCCGCCCATCGCGGCCCACGTCGTCACAATTAGTGCGAGGATCGAAAAAAGTAACCTACGCATTCTTCCCCCGTCAGGGGGATATCAGACCAAGCGGGGAAGTGGGGTGTCAACCCCAAAGGACTGAATCCGGATGAAACCGGAAAATTGATTAGTGGTTAATGATTAATGCACTTGGAAAAATGATTCAATTTGTCCATTTTCCAAGCGCATTAACCATTAATGACTAATCAATTTTCAGGCTTCATCCGGAACTTTTCTTTCCTCTTTGTGATTGACACAACAGCAACGCACGGCTTCTGATAAAGACCAAATGGCCGGACCATTTGTTCTGATACTAGTGATTGTCCTCGCCGCAGCGGGCGCGCAGATCGACAAGTTCACACCCGTCACCGACCGGGTCCTGCTCAATCCCAGTCCCGAAGACTGGTTGATGTTCAGCCGCACTTACGATGCCCAGCGTTTCAGTCCGCTCGATCAGATCAACAAGCAGAATGTGCGCGGGCTGTCACTGGCATGGTCGCGAGGGATGGGAATCGGCTCCACTGAATCGATACCCCTGGTCTACCGCGGCGTGATGTATCTCATCGTTCCGGGCGCGATCATCCAGGCTCTCGATGCAACCAACGGCAATCTCATCTGGGAATACAAGCGTCCGATAGAAAACCGCAACGTGGCGGCAGGCGCCAGGACCAAGGGTCTCGCTATCTACGAAGATCTCATCTTGTATACCGCGCCGGACAGTTCTGTGGTCGCCCTCGATGCCCGCAACGGCAAGGTTCGCTGGGAAACTCGGGCCGACCAGCGCGGACATACTTCCGCTCCGATTGTTGTGGAGGGCAAAGTCATCTCGGGAGGAGCCTGCGCCGGCAATCGAGAGAATTGCTATATCGCGGCGCACGACGCGCGAACCGGCAAGCTGCTCTGGCGGTTCTATACAACACCGGCGCCCGGCGAACCCGGAGATGAAAGCTGGGCCGGCGCTCCTCTGGAAAACCGGCAGGCATCGACGTGGGGTTTGCCGGGAAGTTATGATCCGGCGCGACACCTGATCTATTGGGGAATCGCGAACGCGATGCCCGACACGCGATCCCAGCGGCACAACGGCAAACCCGACGCCATCCCCCAAACGGCGCCCGCGGATCTTTACAGTAACTCGACGATTGCCCTGGATCCGGAGACCGGCAAACTTTCCTGGTACTACCAGCATTTGCCGGGCGACGATTGGGACAGCGATCACACCCATGAACGCACGCTCGTGCGGACGCGCTTCAATCCGGATCCGCGATTCGTCAAGTGGATCAACCCGGCCATCCGCCGCGGCGAGGATCGGGACATGGCCGTCATGATTGGAGAGCCCGGTACCATCTTCGCGCTGGACCGCGGCACCGGCGAATTTCTCTGGGCCACGCCGTTTCCTTTCGATGCTCCGGAGATGGCACTCAAAGATATCGACGTGAAAACCGGCAAGACCCGCATCAACTGGGATCTGGTCTTCAAGCAGCCCGGCGAGAAAAAGATCATTTGCTACTGGAACACCCGAAGCTACTGGCCGACGGCATATCACCCCGGCACCAATTCTCTCTACACGTCCTACATCGATAATTGTCGTGAAGTGACCTCGGCCGCACCCGGGCAGCGCGGCGGCTGGCGAGTGGTCCCTCGTCCCGGTTCCGACCCGAACGCGCTGACGGGCCTGGCAAAGATCAATCTCTCGACCGGCGAGATCCTGCGCTTCGACGTCGGCCGCGCCCCTGGAAATGGCGCCATGCTGGCCACAGCAGGAGGATTGGTTTTTCACGGAGATATGAGCCGCCGATTTCGCGCCTTCGACGCCGAAAGCGGTGCAAAACTCTGGGAGACGGTCCTCGGAGGCAACGTCTCGGTGAGCACTATCACTTACGCCGTCCGCGGAAAGCAGTACGTCGCCGTCATGACGGGCGACAATCCGAAAGTGCCCGAACTTCTCGGCACGGTCCCCGAGCTCGAGCTTCCCCGCGGTCACAACGAGATCTACGTCTTTGCCGTACCGTAGAACGCGACCGAAATCACTGACAGGGTGCGGAAAATGTTGTGAACACGCAAACCGAACTGTAGCGGCGGTCTATGACCGCCGGTATTTCGTGATTCCAGAAAAAACCGGCGCTCACAGAGCGCCGCTACAGTTGGGTTCAGGCGCGATTCCAGAGTTTTTCCGCAGCCTGCTAGTCCGGATTATTCAGGAATTCGGCTAATGGGGACGGGTTTACCACGTAACAGTGTCCAGACTGAAGAATGCAGCCGCGGAGCAACGTTAGAGTGTAGCCCTGGGCGCAAGCCCGGGGGCAGGGTGTCGTGTTGGATTCCAAGCCCCGAAGGGGCGAAAGAATCTCTCGAATCTTTCGCCCCTTCGGGGCTGAGTCGTTTAGCCGCACAGAACCCCGGGCTTGCGCCCGGGGCTACACTCTCACGCCGCTC
>Ga0137394_10000075_pt1 | contig 66847 bp, 56 predicted proteins | sample czobulk116metaG_FD_108278 | JGI IMG/M metagenome (GOLD analysis project Ga0137394, IMG submission 108278) | Vadose zone soil microbial communities from Angelo Coast Range Reserve, California, USA - czobulk1.16 metaG | ecosystem: Environmental > Terrestrial > Soil > Vadose zone | place: USA...
CCCAAACACCTTTGTTGGTTTCATACAGCTCCAGCCCGTCGACTTGAATGGCCGTACTCAATCCTTTTCAGTTGCCGGCGGCGGCGCTCAAGTACTCACGCTCCCACGTCCCGGCCTTTGGGCCCTTACAATTCAAAACTCTACCTCTGGCACTTCTGACTACACGCTCACTGTCGAAGATGCGGGCACGCAAACCGCACCAGTGCGCTTAAACGTAACTGCCGGAATGCCGTCAGGCACTATCCAAGTTTCTGCCACCATAGATACCAGCCGCTCCTACCTACTCACGCCCAATGCTGTCCGCTTCTGGTTAGGTCCCTCCAGCTTTGTCCAAACCACTCCATTCCAACAACAGCTTTCATTGTCACTCCCAATCCCCGCCGGCACTGGCCCCTTCAGTCTGCGCGCTCAGCTCCTGAGCAATGCCACGCCTGTCAGCAAAGCAACCTTACCGTTATGGATAGACAGGACAACCGGCGAAATGCTCGAACAAACTCCAGATCTCTCAATTGCCGCAGACACGACTCTGCCTACTGAGACTCGCGCTGGAAGCAACGCCACCTATGGCTTCACAATCACGAACACAGGTCCAGGTCTGGCCAAGGGGATTGAAGCCAATGTCACCATCCCACCAGGACTCAGCGCAATCTCAGCAGCAACCACGCTAGGAACCACTCAAATAACTGGTAATAACTTTCACTTGGCGGTCAACCAACTTGCCACCGAGGAAGCCGTGAGCTTTTCAATCACCACAACGAATCTAAATGCTCAAGGAACCATTACAACAACAGCAACGCTAACAGCCTCTACCGCCGACCCGGTTCAATCAAACAATTCAGCTTCAATCACCGGCTTGTTCACCGCTGCTCCCACTCCAACGCCAACACCGACGCCCAGTCCAACTCCCACGCCTACGCCAACTCCAACACCGAACGCTAATATCCAGCTCCAAAGTTTGCCGGCAAAGCTCGAAACCGCTTCAACCAAAAACGTACTCGCTCAAGGCTCGTTGGCCAGGGTCACGATCACCTTGCCTGCCACATCACTGCTAGACAGTTACGGACAACAAAATCAAAACGGCACTTGGCCCATCACGCTCGCCGGCTTTCAAATACAGATCGGTTCGCTCTCCGCAGCCATGATCGCCGTCAAACGGATTCCTAACTCTAACCCTACGTCATACACCGTTGATTTTCTTATCCCTGATGCGGCAACTACCGGAACCCAAGTCCCGGTTACCGTTAACCAGGAAGCACCGCTAAGCAGCTGGAACACCACCGCTACAATTAGAGCAACCGCTCCCGCGTTCTGGGCCCTTGATGGAACCGCAAACGGTCCGCTTCTCACACTGGACGGCGACCTCTTAACCGCTTTCACGCCTAACGCTCCTTTTCTAGCAGACGGCACAAGACGTATTTTACTGTTCGCCTCCGGAGCAAAAAAGCTCGTTGAGCAAAACACGCTCATTCTCCACATAACCTGCCAATCCGGCTCTCAAGCACTATTGGTCCAGGACTTCGCCGCTACACTCCCCTCGCTGCCCGGACTACAACAAATCATCATTCGCATTCCCACCGAACTCGCCGGATGCGGCCAAGCTCAATTAACGATCGAGGGCGCCGAAGACAACCAAGTCTTTCTACTCATCCAATAAATTTTGACTCTGCTTTAACTTCAAACTTCTGTAGACCACCGGTTGATTACCATATTTATTGCAAGAACTTTTTTTGTTGACAGCCAGTTTTGAACGTATAAAATCCTGCGCACTAGGCGTTTAGGTCGCTGGGGTGAGGACAGTGACCACAAGAGGCGAAAGCCTCCGCCAACCGATATAAAGGCCGGACACAATCCGGCCTTTCGGTTCTTTAGCCCCCTACAAACACAACTACAGACGAAAATCGAAGGTAAGTTTAGAGAAGTGCTCGCAACCGATCTTTAGTAATCGCTTCTTTAGGGCTCTTCGCTCCGCCCTGCAACCAAGAATGGATTTTCTTTAACGTGACTGTGTGAGTAATAGCCGTGCGCACCTCAACCTCGAGCTTGCTCAGCTCACCTGGCTCACAATCATGCTGCCTGAATGTCCGCACCGCCAAGACAGCCGCCTCATAAAGACTCTCTGCCTCTAGCTCGACGGAATGGCGCAAGCCTTCCATGTCTACATAAGAAACAATACAAGCCGGCATGACGCCGGCGAGTCTAGCATTTTCGGATATTTTCGCCAATCAGACGCTGTGCCATATACGGCACACACCCACTGGGGAAAACCCCAATCCAAGACCGCTTGACCTACCACCAACTTTCACGAGAGCAGACAATACCGAACGCACGCTGTCAGCAAACGCGAACACCCGAGCAACGCACCCTTCTCAATCTACTTGGGTTTTTAACACCCAACCCGCTCATTCTCCCGCTCCATACACACGGTCAAGGTTTCAGACCCACCTACCCACTGCTTCTTTTCAGCCTAACCCCTCGCAAACCACCAATTTACTTCGCCATAGAAACATTCACTCTAAATGGCACACCAGGTGCAATAAACCAAAAGGGCAGATTGAAGCTTCCTAGGCCAGCTCACGAGCAATTGACTTCCACCTTACTTGATATTAAATCCTAAGGCGCAACGAAGCTTCCTTCCCATGTCAATGCAGATACCTTTAGTAGCTTGAACCAGGAGAAACCCATGTCCAATTTCCTTTGTCGCTGGCCAAATGGCGATCTCTCGCTTGTTAGCGCTCGAGATCGTGATGCCGCAATAGTCATCCTTGATGAAATAGGTGACGCAACCGAAGCAGAACTGTTCGAAACGAACGACTTGTTCGTTAATTTCACCTTAACTGATCAAGGTCATTTAGAGTTCGAGAATTTCTCGGAATCGTTTGACACCGACATTATGGAAAAATGTTATCCCTTAATCTTGAAGGCGCAAATGGAAGACGAAGATGAAGGCGAAGATTACACTCAGGCTACCACTGCCGAACGCTTGCGCTTAGCACAAGTCCAGATAAACCAGACTGATGAATTGGCAAAAAATATTTTCATAGCCCGCCTGGTAACGGATAACAATATCGACCTCAACACCGCGATCGAAACATATAAACAACAACTACCACTACTTGATCGCACCTGGCACGATTTAGCGCAAACGTGTGATAACGAGCGTTCGCTACAAATTCAGTCCGGCGGACAGGCTAGAAACTTTGAAGTTTCCGGCAACCTGGAACCTTACGAACAAGACGACTTGCTCCCCCACCTTCTCCTCGCTGCTGTCTTAGCAGCCGAAATGAACGCAAGTATGATCACTATTTGGGACGATGTAAAAGAAACTACCGTGGAACCTATTGGAAGTTATTGGCGCTGGCTGGCCCAAGAAGCGCGTCGCTTGTCCCTCGCGACGGAAATCCGGCCTAATTAAACCACTCACCATCCTATAAGACGCCCAAACAATGTCGAGACAATCCAATGAGTCTCATTCGACGAACAACAAAACCTAGAATCACCGCCAAGCAAGTCGGCGAAATACTCGGCTGCTCACATAAAACAGTTCTTAACGGCGGCGCCGGGACTAAAGCCCTCACACGAATTCGCAACGGCACCAAACAAGTACGGTTCCTACTCGACGAAGTATTAGCCCTCGCCCAGCGCCAAGAGGGCCACCAAGATAACCGCGAACTTACCATCAAAACTCCAAGTGAGAAAACTTATGGACAGCCACACGCAGTCTCACTATAATTCTGCGCTTCCAACACCCAAGGAAAAAGAGCTGCGAGCAGGTAGTCGCAAACGAAGAACTACAATCCTTCAAGCACCGCCTGTTAACAGCTCGCGCAGACAAATGGCAAAGAATTTCCACCAATACACCGGTCCTGGCGGACAAACGCTCCATCGCTATGAGCGTCAGTACAAAGGCGTCCAATTACGAAAAAAAGGGTTTACGCGAAAGAGCGATGCTGAAAAGCACCTGCGCCAAGTAATGGATGATATGGACGCCCGAGACCGAGGCGAAGTTCGTTGCGATCCAACAACCGCCCAAGAGGCGCTTAATATATATAGACGCACCTTGGATATCCGCGCGCAAAGCAAAGCGAAGCAATACAGCCACAACGTAAATTCAAACTGCAAAGTCCTTCAAGAATTCGTAGACCACTTTGGCCCCAAACGACTGATCCGCGAATGCACCGAAGACGATCTTCGGGAGTTCTATCACATTCTTTGCTTCAAGCCAGGCCTGAACAAAAATAGTGCCGGCGTTTTCATAGGACGCATTCAAGGAATGCTGAAAGCCGCACAGCGAAAAAAAGCAGATCTCGCCACATGGCTACGCCCCACATTGAAAGTCCATCGCAGCCCGGAGTTTGAACATCGAGTTGTTGAAGATTGGGAATACGCCACGCTGGTTCAAACCCTACTGGATCCCCCCCTAGCGCCATCAAGACGTGAAGAACGAAAAGCACTATGGCGAGAAGCTGGAGATGCCATCCAACTCCTGAGAATGACTGGCGGCAGACTTAACGAAATACTACGAATCAAACTCTGGCAGTTTATGTGGTCGAAAAATATTGTCAGGCTTGAAGCCACAAAAACGGAAAACGAGAGAGACCTTCCATTCTGGACCCCCATAAGAGACTTAGTACAAAAAAGAATCTCAGAAGGCCTCACCGACGACCAATACCTATTTCCCCGCGCTACCACAGAAACATTCGATAACGCCATTGGCCGCGCTTGCCTCAAAGCCGCCAAAGCCGTGAAACTCGACTACGGCCGCGAAGACGGTTTCACCTGCCACAGCCTCCGGCACACCTTCGTCACCAGAATGATGGAAGCAACAGGAAACGACGTAGCACTAGTCATGTCCTGGAGCGGCCACAAGTCATTAGAGTCCTTCAAAATCTATCTTCACCCGACCGAGAAGGGCTGTATACTTGGTGAACAGTCCACAAATACCGTTGCGGACTTCTTGCGGACTTTTGCGGGACGAGCGGGAAATGCGAGCCATCCGAGCCAAGTCGCCGACTTTCCTAAACGCTTGAAAAGAAAGCAAGTTGTTGTATAGCTTAAACTTAGTTAAAACATCTGCCCGCTTAGCTCAGTGGTAGAGCACTCGCTTCACACGCGAGGGGTCAGTAGTTCGAATCTACTAGCGGGCACCATCTTTTTCAATGACTTCCGGGCGACCCTTTCGATCTTTGGGTCGCCCGTTCTGCTGCGCACATTTTCGTGCAACACATTGAAGTCAAAATCGTCCACGATTTTTCACAAAATCGACCCTCCGAACCTTGCCTTGTCTCGATGAAGTTTTCAGGCTGATACTGCGAGTGAATGTAGGTGTTCTTAAGTAACAAACTCAATCACAGAGCGACTATTCTGTCACATGAAACGCGTGTTCTCACTTCACCGTGACCTCTGGACTGATTGTCGTTGGAGGCATCCTAGGATCATCGCAAACTCGACCCGAAACCTGGCAACTAAATGCTATTGCTTCGACGGAAACCTCCGCTTCACTTTCTCGATTTGCTCTTGCAGGGCGGGTATCAACGAGGGGTCCAGCTTGAGACACTGGTCGAAGTCTTTCTCCGCTCCCGCCCGGTCGCCTTGAGACAGCCGAGCCAATCCTCGGTTTCCGTAGGCCCTGGCGAAAGATGGCGCGAGCGTTATGGCCGCATCGTAGTCGACGATGCTGCCCTTTAGATCTCCCAAATCTTGAAAGGTATTGCCTTGATTGCTGTAGGCGTCTGCGAGTCGAGGGTTGATTCTGATAGCCCTATCGTAGTCTGCGATAGCTCCTTGCAGGTCTCCCTTAGCGCGGCGTACCAAACCGCGATTATTGTAGAAGGCGGCATTATGCGAATCGAGCCAAATGGCCTTATCGAAATCGGCCAGAGCTCCGTCCAGATCCCCCCTTACTCTTCGGACATTGCCGCGATTGTTATATGCGGCACTCAGGCGCGGGTTGATTTCGATGGCCTTGCTGTAGTCATTAATGCTCCCATCCAAGTCTCCCTTATCGGTCCGGGCTTTCCCTCGATGGTAATAGGCTTGGTCCATGTGAGGATTAATTTCGATGGCCTGGGTAAAGTCAAGTATGCTGCCGTCCAGGTCTCCTTTGTGATATCGGGCGCTGCCGCGCATGATGTAGGCGCTGGCCCAGCGCGGATAGGAGATGAGGGCTGCATCATAGTCGACTATGGCCCCATCCATATCACCTTTCTTGAACCGCTCATTACCGCGATTGTAGTAGGCTGCGGCGAAGCGAGAAGGCTGCGCCTGAGCAAGTGAAGCACCAGCTAGCAACAGAATGATCATCAGCGGCACACAACAGCAGCCGTGTCCGTTAGCAGCATTGGTAGCGTTGTTGATCTTTCGCATCGCCTTCTACCTCCAATCGGGATGTATTTTGAGTAGTGAGTTTCAGCAGATAATCCGTAACCGATCCGATCTCAAGCCAAGGAACTTATCTTCATAGTGTAAGCGGGCCAATGAGAGGGAAATCATCTCCCGATATCGCCCGCGCACTTGCGAGTTGCACAGGCTCAGGGATTCGTCAGGTGTATGGCGAACGACAGGTAGAAGTCCCCCATGTCCTGGTCGCTCTGATTAGGTCTAGTTGCTACCTTAAGCAGCTTGGCGACGTTCTTTATTTCACCGTTAAGTTGGGTTGCGCTGGGTTCAATCTTCCATTGATTGCACTTGGCATTCGCGTCAGTGCCGACACAGGTGACCTGGGTCAGGTTCACTTCTGGGAAGTTGTCGGCCCGCATGGTCAGTCGGTAGCGCACACCGCTCGCGTCGTCAAAACCGACGACGAGAGGACAATACACGGTCGCGCCGCCGGGGATCGATCGCATGTCAGTTCCATAGACGCTGCACTGCTCGATGAATCTGGCTCGCACCATCTGATAGGCGAATGGCGCGGTCGGCGCGCCGCCATTCGGACCGCTGCCCGGCACCGCATCGCGCAGATCAATCAGGACCTTGCGTTGGGGCGAGGAATTGTAATTAAGCATGTCCAAGACCCAGCCTCCCAGAGAGGCTTGCAGTATGGACTGTAACGAACTTGAATTTCTGTAAGCGCCAAGTTGATCGCTTTGAATGCGCAGGGTGGGTATCGTGTCAACGCCAAGCCCGTCAATTGTAGTCGTGACTGGCGTATCCGATGGCGGTTTCCCCTTCGCTCCGACCGTAAAAACCAAACCTGTCGACACCAGCGCAAGCAACAACGAGACTGTGTGCGCCAGCCTTAGGGTTCTTTTCATTTTCATCATCTTCGATTCTCCTTCTTGACTTGGCTACAAATCTTGGCCGGAACGCAGCTCGAGACTCGTCGGTGATCGCTTTCGTCTCGCCTCCAACTAATCTTGTTCCGGCCTCACTCTATATAGCGATAAAATGACGGTGAATTCAGTCACGACTTTTCCAAAGAATTTGAGCCTGAGAGTTTGTCAGCACGTGGAATATTGCTCATAATCCCGATGGACGACCGGTCGTAATAGAGGCTTGGGTTGCATATATGCCCGCCCTCCCCCAGGAAATAACTCAACTGCTGTCCAACTGGAGCCAGGGTGACAAGGCTGCTCTGGATCAGTTAGTAGCGCTCGTCTATCCCGAGTTGCGGCGGCTAGCCAGGCGCCATATGGCCCGTGAGGATCCGGCCCACACACTGCAAACCTCCGCGCTGATCAATGAGGCTTACCTGAAGCTTGTCGACCAGAAGAGTGTGCAGTGGCAGAGTCGCGCGCACTTCTTTGCCGTGGCGGCCCAGGTGATGCGCCACATTCTGGTGGATCACGCGCGTACCCGTAACTATGCCAAGCGCGGCGGTGGCGCGCCCAAGCTCCCGCTTGACGAGGCCGCAGCTTTGACCGAACAACGAGCCGCGCAGTTGATAGCACTCGACGACGCTCTCAATGATCTTTCGGCGCTCGATGGCCGTAAAAGTCAAATCATCGAATTACGTTTCTTCGGCGGGCTGAGCCTGGAAGAGACGGCTGAAGTAATGAAGATCTCGCCGTCAACGGTTCAGCGCGAGTGGCGGGCGGCCAAGGCCTGGCTCCATCACGCGATGAGCAAAACGGACGAATCGTGACTGAACTTGCCCAGATTTCTCGCTATAGATAGACGAATAGGTCTGTAGAATTTGAGTGTAGTAATGACTCCAGAGCGTTATCAGCAGATTGATCAGATCTTCCAGGCTGCGCTCGCGCTCGAACCTGACCAGCGCGCGGCTTATCTAGACGAAGTGTGCAGCGGAGATGAAACGCTGCGCACGGAGGTAGAGTCGCTGATCACTTCAGATCGCGGCGGACTAAGCTTCATTGACGAGCCCGCGTTCGAGATGGCGGCTCGGCTTTTGGCAACCGATGAACCTGCATTGGCCGCCGGAGATCGTATCGATCGTTACGACGTTCTCTCGTTACTCGGCTCTGGCGGCATGGGCGAAGTTTATCTGGCTCACGACGAAAAGCTAGATCGCAAGATAGCTCTCAAACTTCTGCCTTCTTACTTCACCACGAATGAAGAAAGGTTGCGCCGCTTCCAACAGGAGGCTCGGGCTGCTTCAGCCCTCAATCATCCAAATATTATAACCATTCACGAGATAGGTCAGGTCGAGAATCGGAATTTCATCGCCACGGAGTTCGTCGATGGTGAAACGCTTCGCCAGCGTATGAAACGTGGGCCATTGAGCCTTAACGAATCGTTGGACATCGCAATTCAGGTCTCCAGCGCGCTGGCCGCAGCGCATCATAACGGAATTGTCCATCGAGACATCAAGCCGGAAAACATCATGCTGCGTCGCGATGGCTATGTGAAGGTTTTGGACTTCGGTCTCGCTAAGCTCACAGAACAGCGCGAGCCGCCAACTCAAGTCGATGTCGCTGATAACGTCGATATCTCCTCCGGTTTGCTGATGGGCACGGTAAAGTACATGTCGCCTGAACAGGCGCAGGGCGAGCAAGTCGATCAGCGCAGCGACATCTTCAGCCTCGGCGTTGTGCTTTATGAAATGATCGCAGGCCACGCGGCATTCGAAGGCAAAACCACAAGCGATCTGATCTCAGCGATAACTAGAGTGGAGCCTCTGCCGCTAAAGCACTACGCGCCGCGGACTGTCGATGAATTACAACGAGTTATCACCAAGGCTCTGAGCAAAGATAAAGAAGCGCGATACCAAACGGCGGGGGAACTGCTCGTTGACCTGAAGAAATTGAAGGAAGGTTCTACCGGCCCAAGCGTTGCTCACCTGTTTAGTGGAATGAAGCAGCATAGGGCTGCCGCAACTCTAGGTGTGGCTGTCATTGTCGTTGCTATCACGGGCATTCTTTTTGGCCTTTACAAGTCCTTCAAATTGAGAAGCTCGAACATTCCTTTTCAGAATATGAAGGTGACGAAGCTCACGAGCTTCGGCCATGTCCATGAGCCGGCGATTTCTCCAGACGGAAAGTATGTGGCCTACGTCAAAGATGAGGTGGGAGGCAATAGCATCAGGCTGCGGGTAGTCGGCACCACCAGCGAGGTGCAAGTAGTTTCGCCGACAGAAGGCGCATTCCTCATCAGCGCGACCTTCTCACCAGACGGTAAGTATATTGCCTACGGCGTGGCGCTTAAAGACCAACCCCCTTCGACTTATTTTGTGCCAGTGTTGGGAGGAAACGCAAAACAATTGCCTTTGAAGAGGGCGCACGACGTGAGCTTTTCGCCCGACGGCCAACGCCTCGCTTATCTGTATAACAATCTGCCCGAAGGAAAGACCTCGCTGGTCATCGCAAACGTCGACGGAACCGGCGAGCGGGAGGTGGTGACGCGACAGGCGCCGAACTATTACTAGACCGCCATCAGTCCGTCGTGGTCGCCGGACGCAAAATTAGTTGCCTGCGTCGGGCAGAATGGAACTGAAAGCTCTCCGCACATCTTCGCGGTGAACGTCGAAACAGGCGCGGAAAGGCCGATCACTGCACAGAGATGGTCCAACATGGGAGGAATCGCCTGGCTCCCGGACATGAGTGGCTTGTTGACAGTAGCGACGGAAGAGACTTCGAGCATTGCGCAAATCTGGTACATCGCATATCCGAGCGGCGTGGCGCATCGGCTTACAAACGACACCGTCAGTTATTTCGGGCTCAGCCTCGCGGCGGACGGAAGTGCCTTGGTGACGACAAAAACGGAATTCCCGTTCTCAATCTCAGTCATGCCCGTTAACGGCACGGAATCAACTTCCGGTACCAGCAGCACTCTTTCCATTGATAGCGGCAGTACCAGGCTGATCGAATCCAGTAACCTGGCTGGAGGCGCCGCGTACATCCGGCTCGCCTGGACGCCGGACGACAGAATCGTCTACATGGTTGAGGAGAGCGGGAACGCCGACATCTGGTCAATGAACGAGGACGGGAGCGACCGGAAGCAACTGACGACCGACCCACACGCGGATACGTCGCCCGATGTCTCTCCCGACGGGCGTTACATCGTGTTCATGTCGAACCGGGCTGGCGCAGAGAATATCTGGCGCATGGACACTGATGGCGGAAACCAGAAGCGACTCACGAACAAGCACGTCGAGCGCACCCCTGTATTTTCCGCCGATGGCAAGTGGGTGTTTTTTGAGGGGTGGGAGACCGGGAAAGCAACTATCTGGAAACTACCGGTCGAGGGCGGCGAGCCGGTTCAAGTGACAACCGATTTATCATTTAACCCTGCGGTCTCGCCCGACGGTAGTTTGCTCGCCTATGACGACTCAAGCAAACTCGTTATTGCGCCGTCTGCTGGCGGGCAGCCGATTAAAACGTTCAAGCCACGCGGAGGGATGTATCAGTGGGTGCCGGGCAGGCAGATGCTATCGTATCTATCTGCCGAAACCGGTGTAACAAATATCTGGGTACAGTCGCCTTATGGAGGAGAGTCACAACAATTACTCGACTTCAAATCATACGACCCGGTGCTAGCGTACGCCTGGTCGCGTGACGCGAAGCAGTTAGCAGTAGCACGTGGCAACCCAACCAGCGACGTTATTCTAGTCAGCGAGATTAAGTAATAGCATGCTGGAACCCGTCGAGTTCATAGACTTTCCGAAATTATTTTGTCTGCCATCACGTTCTTCTACACTTCGTGAATTTAAGTTTGAATTGCAACAGAACGTCGTCTGAAAAAGATCTCGTTCGGCGTGCGAAAGCCGAGCGTCTGAGGATTCCAGTTTTCGGTGGCACGGCCGAGCTCTGGGGCTTGGCTGTTTCCCCTAGCAAGAATGACCCCTTGGATTTAGTATTTGCACCGGTGGGCGACTCTCCGCTAGAATACCGGCAACCGCTGGGTCCGTTTCTTCTTGCCATTCCTCTTAATCGATTCAGGTCCGCCTGATTCTACTGTTCGAAAGAGATTGGCCATGCCAGAGTTAATCCGTTCCGTATTTAGCCGCATGCAGACTTACGTTCAGGATCGCCGGCATCCGCCGCGTGTTCCAGTTCGTTTGCTGTTCACCGTCTCACTTTGTCGGAACTCCCACGTCAGGGGCTTGCGGCCCGAATGCGCTCTCAAAGGGTATACCGGAGATCTCAGTGCAGGTGGCCTGGCTTTGAACCTGCCGCAGGTGCACCTTGATGGTCACTATCTCGCCGACGAGGACCGCGAAGTCAAGTTGAGCCTTGAGTTGCCAACAGGCCCAATTTCGATGCGCGTCATTCCCAGGCGCTACGAAAGGCTCGAGCAGGCCGAACTCGGCTGTAAGTATCAAATCGGTGTGCAGATCACTGAAATCAGTGACGAAGATCGCAAACGTTATTTGAGTTTTATCTTCCCGGAAGATGTGCGAAGCTTGCCCGCTGTCCAAACAGAGAGCGCGCCGGAAATGGAAGTCTCATACGCGCCGATTGAGCAAGAGCCAACGCGCGAGGGAACTGCTGGGGCGACCTGGTGGCGCGGACTGGCTTGGAAACCAATGTACCAGATCACTGAAATCAGTGACGAAGATCGCAGACGTTATTTGAGGCTTATCGCGCCCGAAGTTGTACGAAGCTTTCCCGCTATGCAAAAAGAGATCGCGACGGAAAATGGACGAAGCTTGCCCGCGATTCAAAAAGGGATCGCACCGGAACTGGAAGTCGCCTACGCGCCGATTGAGCAAGAGCCAACGCGCGCGGGAACGTCTTGGGCGACCTGGTGGCGCGGACTGGCTTGGAAGCCAATTTACGCCGCAGCAATCATAGTGATTGGAATCGCTTTGGTGATTGGGGCCGCGCTTCGGTTCAAGCGAAGGGCGGAAAACCTGCGGGCGAAGGAGGCGCAAGCTAGTCCTGCCTTGGGACCGGGTAATCGAGCCGCCAATGACTTGTCTCCGCTCGCTACGCCGAACGAATCACCAATCGAGAATCCCGATAGCTCTGCCGCGATCATCGCCCTGAATGATCGCGCTGGAATGGTCACGGTCGATAACGGCGGTAATCTCTCGGGACTTGATGACGTGCCCGGCCCAACTCGTGATGACATCGCAAAGGCATTGTTGTCAGAGAGAATCGCGCGCCCGGCCATTCTCAAGGACCTTGCCGGTACCGTGAACGCCCTTAGGGTTAGCGAAAATGCACAATCTTTCAAGCTTATCTTTCCTTCGAGAGCCGTGATCGTCTCAGATCGACCGGCATTGAAATGGGAAAGGGTGTCTGGTGCTAGCTCCTATCGGGTCTATATTAGAGATTCCGCCGGCCAGGAAATAACCAGAAGCGAGGAATTACCGTCTGAAAGTACCGAGTGGCTCTTACCAAAGCCGCTCAAACGGGGAGAAATCTACGTCTGGACTGTTGTGGCGGTTGTTGATGGCAAGGAAATCGCTTCGCCTGGTTCGTCTGCGCCCGAAATGAAGTTCCAGGTCTTATCCGCGAGAAATCTTCAGCAATTGACTCAGTTGAAGAAGACGGGCTCAAATCTTGCTCTCGGAGTTTTCTACTCCCGTGAAGGAATGATTCCAGGAGCGGAGCGTGAGTTTGAGGCTTTGGTTCGTGAGAATCCCGGCTCTGCGGTCGCGAAGAAACTGTTAGTGGGAGTCCAGTCCTGGCAAAAACAGCCGGCTGCAAAAAATTCGAGCTCTGCGAAGAACCAATCTGTGCCCAGGGCCGGAGCCAGAGAGGTCACAGTGCAGGTGACCTATGACGAAAACGGGCGAGTAACGCAGGCCTCGGGGGACGCCACCGCGTTGCGCATCGCGCGACAGAAACGTTTTCCTGCGGGCAAGGCCGGCTCTGCGACAATCAAGATTCGGATCAACTAAGCTGATACTGGCAGCGACCAGAAAAAAAGCGAGGCCGGGGGAAGAGCCTCGCGCTATGTGGTTTCGATCCAAGGCGGCCCTTAGTAAGTGCCGCCGCCACCCGCCGCGGCACTTCGCGCCATAATGTCGCCCGTCTTCTGACCCCAGGAAATGGGGATGCCAACAAACTTCTCCACTAGCGAGATGGGCACGGAGATGCGTCGGCCGTCTTCCTGCTGGAACACGATTCCGCCTTCGTCGGCCTCCAATACGCGGCCCCTGTAGAGCGACCCCTGCGTTCGCGTGTGCAGTTCGCATGGCTGATTGTTGGTCTTCAGGTCCTGCGCCTGGTTTTTAAGAAAGCGGCGCTCCGCGTCGTCATATTGTTTCGGAATATCCATGAGTCCTTTCCTTTCTTTGGTAAATTGGTTGCAGGTCGGGGAAACTTGACCGAACGGCGTGACGGGATTTCCAAGCTGAAGCGCAAAACCGTCGGCAAGAGTGCGACGCGTCTTATCGCCGACACGTTGCCCACGCTCGTAGCACTGCAATGAATGAGTATGAAATTAACGGTAGCAGTAGTGATCGTGAAGAAGATCACCTAATCCCGTTGCAGTTTGGAGGCAAACTGATTAGCAGAACTCACGCGATATTGAATCCTATTGCAAAATAGGATGGCCACCACCGCGACTGTGGTCGGCAGTCCTTTCGTAAAGCGCCCGGTCATTGTAGTAAAGAATGAGGTGCTCGCCTTCATAGCGAACCACATTTGAAACCCGCCCCAGATCCCGATCGTGTTCAGCGATTACGAAAGCACAGGGATTGAAGGCGAGCACCATGCCTGCTGCATAGATGAAACCGCCCTGGTCATAATCGCTGCCGGCGTATTGTTGCGCGGGCACGGCGATGTCCGGCGAGTATTGTCCGCTACTATCTCTGGTGCGGTCGGCGCGCCCGATGAAAACCGTGTAGTCGTCAAATCTCAAACGGTTGCGATAGCCGTGGCGCTGCGCGACGGCAAAGAGCTCGGCAAACCCGCGATCAATGGCATTAAGGAGATCAAGGTGGGGCGTCATCCGCGCGAACACGGTAACGCCCATCGGCGTGGCCGTAACCACGGTAAACCTGTCCCCGGTCACCTGCTCAGCGCGCGAAACCAAAGCCGGGTTTGTTGAGCGATAGGACTGACCCGCGGCCTGCACTGAGAGAGTGATCAAAGCTACGGCCAGCGAAAAAGCCTTTGCGACGTTTGCGAATCTTCTTGAATACATAATTCCTAAAACGACGAGACCCATGCAATGCACGGGTCTCACGATTGCGCCCTACAATTCTGACCGCTACCTCGCCAGTCAGAATTGTTAGGGCTTCCCCTTCTTATTGCTGTTGCTATTGCTTGGCGGTGGATTGTCCTTGCCCTTATCGACGACCTTTGGCTTCTCTTTGGGTGGCCGGTTATTATTGCCCTGCGCTAATCCGCCCACCGCGATCATTGCCCCGATTAACACCACCAGCAAAATTCGTTTTAGCTCTCTCATAACTGCTTGCCGCCTCCTCGCGTCTAACTCAAGTTCACGCATCAGGGAGAGGCGGAGAGTTGCGCTGCCATGCGTTTCAGCAAGATCGATGCCATTGACCCCACATAAGTCGCTAATTTGGCTCGAGTTTGGGAATTACCGAAGTTTCGCCTATCTGAGGCCAAACTTCTCTTGCCAATCCAGTGGTTTGTCGGTCCGAAGCAAAGGCACCGGCACCCATTTCGATGCTTTTTCGCACCGTATCGTGCATTTGGTCTCTAATTTGGCGCTACTTTCGCACGGTGACACTGATATTGCCCACGTTGCTACTGTTGTCAAACGCACGCATCGAAATGGTGTGTTCACCGTCGCCGGTCACGGCAAGATTCACAGAATATCGCTCCAGGCGACTATCGGCAATGCCGTCGTCGGGAAAGACTTCGTGCCAGGGGCCGCCATCCACACTCACATCCGCGCGCTTGATGCGGCCGGTGGAATCCTCGACCTCGAACACCGCGCGCGCCCGGTCTCCGACGATTTGGGGCGCGACCACCAGTCGCACCGCCGGAGGCGTGTTGTCGATGTCGACCGGCTCGCTGACGCGCTCACCGGAAAGCGCATAGCCCTGCGGATTGTCGAGGGCATCTGACGCAACGACTTTAAAAATGTAGCGACCGTCAGCCAGACTGGCACCGTCAACCGTGAAAAAGTTTTCGCGAAAGTGCTCTTTGAGCAAGCGGAAACTGGTTTCGTTCAGCGAGCGATAATAAACCGCATACTCCAGCGTGTCGCCGTTGCGATCCTCGCCTTGCCATTGTAAAGACCGTGCGCCCCTTTGATAGAGGCGACGCGGCGGAGCTTGCGGCACCGCCCCAAACACGGAAGCGTCCAGGCCTGCCGCCTCGATATTTGGATCGAGCTGAATCTGAATCTGCTGCTGCAGGGCGACGCCCGGGGGCAGAACCGTAATGCTCAACACTTCGGGCGCGACGTTTCGTGGCAGGTAGGCGAGGCTTACGTCTTCAAGTCTGGGCTCCGCTGCGCGCGCCCCACTGGCCGTTCGCAGGACCGCACGCCACTGAATGAATCGCGCTTTAGGGCTGGTGACCTGCGATCCGCCGGCTTCGCGGTAGGCGCCGCTCCAATCGCTCCAGGTTGAATCCGGCCTCTCGCTGTTTCCGCTACGCGTTTGAAGCTCGATCGGCCCGGTTCCCCGCCACCAGATTCTTCCCCAGGAGGCCACCAGCTTCGCATCTCGTACCGGCGATTCATAACTGCCTTCCTTAACCGCCGATCCTCCGAAGCGGAAAAGTTTTCCCTGGTTACTCGAGGCGGCAAAGACTACGGCGCCACTCGTCACCATTGAAGAAATCTGTCCTTCCGTAAACTGTAACAGGAGGGTGTCCCGGCCATCGGCGGTAACAGAATAAATGCGGCCCTTGTCCGAGGTGCCGATTAGAACGCCGCCTGGCGTTGCATTGATAGCGAAGCCCGTCACAGATGTTGAGCTCCACACAATGTCGGTGCCACCATCCGGCAGGATACGGAAGACCGCACTGCGCACACCCGTAAGGTCGTTGCGGCTGCGGGACGGAGTTGTTTGTCCCTGTGCTGCTGCCGTGGTTTCGTCCGTAGCTCCGGCAATTGTAGTCACTGTGGTAGTCACCGTGGAGGCGTCAGTTGTTTGACCCGCCGTCTGGCTGGCCCGCGTGGTTGACGCGGCTTCGCTCAAAGCCAGGGCATAGATCGACCCGTCCGGCGCCGACGCCAATGCATGGATTTCGCGCAGCGGCGCATCGTACAAACCAAAAGCCTTTCCCTCAGGCGAAATCCGAAGGATAAGCCCTCCCGGATCGGTGCCGGCAATCAGGTCGCCCTGTTTGCTGACGACAAGCGAAATCACATGGGTCTGATTCGTATTGATCAGCAAGGCAGTTTCAGGCTTCGCACCCGCCGCCCGCACTCGATAAAGCTTACCGTTATCTCCCGTCCCGACCGCCAGCGATCCATCGTTCAAGATCGCCAGTGACCAGATGTACTTGTCCGCGGGATCGAAATACACCGTGGCCTTGCCGTCTGCAGTCACGCGATAGACTTTCCCATCCGGGGAGGTAGCGGCGTAGATGGCGCCATCACCGGCGACCACCAGTGCCGTCACATCAAGCTCTGGCGCTTTGTAAAGCAGACTGCCCTTACCGTCGGGAGTTACGCGAAAGATCTTTCCGTCATGACCGGTGCCGAGGTAGACGTTGCCGCCGGAATCGATCGCTGTGGACCAGACATAAGCCTGCTCAGTGTCGAAAATTTGGCTAAAGCCCGGGGCCAGCGTCAACACCCCACTGTCGGTCACCGACACTCCGCGGGCCTCGCCTTTAAGCAAGTCGTTGCGTGAACTCATCTCCCAAACTACCGGTTCACCCGCAAAGGCGTTCGACACCAAGCCAAAGCAAAACAGAAACAGGACAGCCATCGAGCGGAAAACAGTTTTGTGTTTATGCATGAGTGACCTTATGAAACCTCAGACTTAGTTACCGATATATTTTGCATAGAGCGAGCGCGCAGTGGCGATATCGTCAGTGCCGCGAATAATCGAACGCGCGTCCTGAAAAACCGTCAGCTCGTAATCGCCGGTGCGAAAACGAAGCAAGTATTCATTCGAGTTGACCTCGCCGGCGGGTTGTAGTCTTTGCTTGAGCGCCGCCAGATCGATTTGCACCGGTTGCGCCGGAGAGATTTGCACGGCCTGACGGCCGCACAGAATCGCCGCGAACTCACGATCGTCGGCGTCCAGACAGCCGAAGCGACGAAGCACACAAGTCGAACATTCCGGCGCTCGTTCTTTCAGAGCAATCCGCCGCCATTCATTTCGCCAAACATCGAACTGCATCAGCGACCGATGCAAACTCTCAGTTTGGCCGGTCAAAAGCTTCAGGGCCTCAGCAACCTGAGTTGCCGCCACGACGTTGATGATCGGCATGATAACGCCGGCGGTGTCGCAGGTTGGCGCGCTGGCCGCCGCAGGTGCTTCGGGAAAAACGCAGCGGAGACACGGCGTTAGGTTGGGTCGAATGGTCATAGTCACGCCATACGAGCCGACCGCGGCGCCATAAATCCAATCGACATCATGCTTGACGCAGGCATCATTTATTAGATATCGCGTCGCAAAATTATCGGTGCCGTCCAGCACGACGTCGCAGCCTGCGATCAATCGCTCGATGTTTGAATAGTTCACGTCGGCAATCTGTGATTCGACTTCGACGTCAGAGTTTATTTCCCGGAGATGGTTGGCGGCGGCGATCACTTTAGGCAGGCGCTCGAGGGCATCGCTCTCAGTGAACATCGTCTGTCTCTGCAAGTTTGAAAACTCCACAAAATCTCGATCGACGAGCCGCAGTTTTCCTACGCCGGCCCGCGCCAGCGCTTCTGCCTGAGCCGAACCCAGGGCGCCGCAACCGATAATCGCAACCCGTGATCTCAGAAGACGGTGCTGACCTTCGCGGCCGATGCCAGCGAAAAGAATCTGTCGATTGTAACGATTGTGCTTGGGGTTTTGAGATTTCAAGTCTGAGATCACCCTGACTTCTTAAAGGGGCGAACTAAAGCTTTCGCTATTTCATGGACGCTTGGATCGCCGCCGCCCGCACCAACTCAACTTCAGGCTCGCGGCCCGTCCAGAGCTTGAACTGCTCAGCCGCCTGCGCCAAAAGCATTTCGATTCCACTCAGCGTTTCGCATCCTGCCGCGCGCGCTTCACGCAGAAAACGTGTTTCCAATGGATTGTAAACGAGATCGTAAGTCAACCGCACGTTCCGAAGCTGTTCAGCCACGGCGGGCGTTTCGTCTTGTTGTAGACCGCGCGTGCCCAGCGGCGTCGCATTTATCACGATGTCGAAGCCCTCAAAACTGGCATTGGCAAGCACCCGATAATCGACGCCGAATCGTTCGGCGGCAGGTTTTGCTCGGACAAGATCACGGACAAATAACTCGACCTGAGCTGCTTCATTTCGCAGCGCCCAGAGAGCCGCCCGCGCGCCGCCGCCCGCTCCGATAATCGCGCAACGCGCATCCTTTAGCGAGCCGAAACTTTTTCGCAATGGCGAGATGAATCCGGGCGCATCAGCGTTGTAGCCATGCAACTCGTTTCCCCTCACGACGATCGTATTGACGGCCCCGATTTCTTTCGCTGCCGGATCGATCCAGTCCAGCCAAGTCATCACAGATGCCTTGTGGGGGGCCGTTACGCTCAAACCGCACAGGTTCCAGTCGAGTTCCCGCGTTCGAGGATGCGCCATACGGCGCATGAACTGATTGACGTCGCTGACCTCAAAGGGAATGTAGACAGCGTTGACCCTACTCGCTCCGAAAGCGGCGTTGTGAATTCGCGGAGATAACGAGTGTCCGACAGGCTTGCCGATGATTCCAAAAACCTCGGTTTGCCGATCAATCAGATCGATTCGATAGACCTCGCGCAGTTCTCGCGCAGTTAGTTGTCCCGGGGCCGTCGCGCTTTCATCATCCAACGAACCGTAGGTGAGGTACGATCCGCGCGATGGGCCAAGAATCCTGGTGGCGATCCCAGCCTGACCCATCGCAATCGCAATCAGCTCGCGGCCTTCGTTCTGTGCCCGATCAAGCAAACGAAAAATCGGCAGGCAGTCGGTGGCATCATCGGCTTGCACTGCGATCTTTAGAATGCGCGCAGGCGTCGCCGCCATCCGCTCGTAAATCATTTCCAGATTCGCAGGCACGCCGGCGAAGTCATGATGCGAGCAGATGACAGCGCTCCAATCGATGGACATCCCGCTGTCTGGCTTTTCCATTGCCAGTTGTTGCGCCAGATCAAGTTCCAGATCGATAAGACAATTCTCGGGAATCTTCTCCAATGAAGCCCAAAAGCGCTGGCGAGCCTGGCACCCCGCCGAAGCGCGGCCACCCTGATCCTCTGAGCGCAGAGTCAGAATTACGGGGACGCCGAATTGATTCAGATGTTCCGGCGACAGTCGCGCAATCGAATCGAGTTCGTTTTCCTCGAGGTAATCCAGACGTAACTCGATCATGTCCGCCGCTTGGGCGGCACGCTTCATCGCGGCCGGAATTTCGTTCGAGTGACGAACGCAAACCGGAACACAAATCCTGGTCGGGTTCGCTTTCATTGAAGACAATGCGAGGCGATGTTCGTCCAAACTCCCATCGCCTCGAATCGGAAACCACTTAGCAGGTTTAGCGGCAGGCTACCCGCCATTATTATTGATTCACACAAAACAGGGCGGGCACTAGCCCGCCCCCTAATCCATGGACAATTTCCCGCCATAACGATCAGGACGGTTTCTGACCTTCCCACGAATCAAAATGTTTCGTCGGCGCTTCAGTTCCCAAGTGACGCGTCGTACCTTCGGTAACGCTCGGCACGGGCGTTCTCAGCTCTCCGGTCCGAGGCGCCGGCAAACTCTCTACTCGCGATCCAGAAGTCATCTGCGGCTGACCCACTCCGGTGGCCGCGGGTTTTATTTGCCTGGAGCGAATGATTTCAGAGATACCTCGGCCGAGAAATGTCGCGGCCGGAATCAGCATCCAGTACCACCATGTCCAGCCTCCGGGACTATATTTGCCAACAAGAACTGAAATAATCACAAACGCGATACCCATCATCAAATGTCTGATGCCATCATCGAGACTTGGTTCGCGCCGTCGCTTTCGCCGCGACCAGCGATCGAGGCCCTCATTCGCCGGAGCGTTGGGCAACTGCCCGCTGAGCGCCTGCGGTATCAGACTGATGTTTGCTCCGCACGAACGACAGAAGCTCGCCCCTTCGACATTTTGCGTTGCGCATTTAGGACAGAACATTTTTCCAGGCTCCCCAATAGCCGCGCCAGCCAGATAATCAATCAGCAATGGCCCCTGTGCTTAAACGATTGGCACCCGAGGCGTGTTTCATCTTTGAATCGCTCTTGGCACGTTCTTTCGCTGGCGCAGCGCTTCGTAAAGAATGATCCCCGCCGCAACTGAGACGTTCAAAGACTCAATCCTTCCATGCACCGGAATTCGCACCAGCACATCGCAGCGCTCGCGTATCAGGCGATGCAAGCCGGCGCCTTCTCCGCCCAGAACCAGGGCCGAAGGTTTGGTCCAGTCCCATTCCGTGTATTCCATCGAAGCGTCGGCCGCCGTTCCAATGACCCACACGTTACGCTCTTTCAATTGCTTAATCAAAAGGGAAAGATTTGTGACGCGAGCGACCGGGACATGTTCGATCGCGCCGGCTGAGGCCTTGGCCACAGTTTCGCTGAGGCCGGCGGCCCGGCGTTCCGGAACAAACACTCCGTCGACTCCGGCGCACTCCGACGTACGCAGAATCGCGCCCAGGTTGCGCGGGTCCTCAACTCCGTCGAGCACAATGGCCAGCGGCTCAACCTCCCCGCCCACTCGCGCGGCAATCGCGCTCAAAAGATCTTCTGAGTCGGCGTAGCTTACCGCCGGTATTCGCGCCATCACGCCCTGATGATGAGTATTACCAACGGTCCGATCCAAAGCAGCTCGCGGCGACCGCCTGACCGGAATCTTCCTGGCGCGGGCTAATTCGATCAATTCGTGCAGACGATGGTCCTTTGCACCTTCGGCTATTACGACCTCTTCAGGAATTCGATCCCCGGCGCGTAGCGCTTCCAACAACGGATTGACTCCATAGAGTAATCCATGATTTTCCGGAACCGCCTGGTCCGCTCTCTTCTTCTTCATTTGTCTTCTTCCAGTGCTCGCATCCTCAGACAATGTTTCAGTCGAGAGTAACGAGTGAATTGAGCTTCGTTGTCGGTGGTGGTTACCGTCGCAGAATCAAACTTGCTCGAACCCCGGCGACGCAATTCGCCTTTTCTCGTCTGTTGCTCCTGCGGCCAGAGCGTCTCGAGTATCGGGCGAGCGCGAAGGTACGAATCATCGAATTCGGCTGTGGTCGCACGCTCGCGCAGAAAGTTGATCAAAGCCGTAAAGTTCTGAAAGGTGGTAACTGACTTGGCAGGGCCGAGGCAGGAAAAATCAAAGCTGGCGGCAACAATTCGCCAGTTCGCCCGCTGTGTCTTTGCATAAATGTCGAGGACTGCTTCATCCGAGGAAAACTGACGTGAGTCGACGGTTTGTTTACGTCCACGACTGGTTCGCTCTTCCACTTCGACCCGGTTCGACAGCAAGCGCCCGGTCACAAGCAAGGCAACTTCGTCCCAGCCGACAGAGACCTGAGCAACGCCGCCGCCCGGAATCGCCGTTAGCGAATCGTCTGAGCATACCAGCGCGCGAATTTTAGTTGACGATAATTCCATTTGCAGATCGCCGTTCGGGATAATTGCGCCCTCGATTCCTAAACCGCGCAAGCCGCCGACGATGGCGGCCGCGTCCTCCTGGGTCGGAATACGAGCGACCGGCAATGGCTGCGCCAACGCCAGAGCCCGGCTCAACTCAGCCGGTTTCAGACGTAGCAGTCGGGACGCCTCCACCAAGGTTGAATCGTCGGCCTGCCGGTCGTCCAGCGAAGGCGCAGGCGCCAGAACTACGTAGTAACCATCCTCTCTTGCCTGTGGCCGCAGCGCCGCTAAATATGCTTCGGGCAGCGTAATTCTTGTTCTCCTCGCGGGAGATTATACGATGCGGCGACCGGTGAGCCGTAGCCCCACTTGACCCCAAGCATATCCGAGCCGCATTCTAGTTGGTGTAGAAAACTATTAAGCGGAGCTTACTAACGTGAACCACTTTGATTCGGCGAACAATATTTCGTTGCAGTTCGGCCATCGCGGAAAAGTGGCAATCTTTATTGATGGGAACAATCTGTTTCACGCAGCAAGATTTCACAATATCGACATCGATTACAACAAATTGCTGCGGGTCCTTTTAGGCGATGGTCGTTTGTTTCGAGCTTTCTTCTACACCGGCGTGGATGCCGGCGCTGAGCGGCAACAGGGCTTTCTGTTGTGGATGAGGCGCAACGGTTTCCGCGTCGTGCAAAAGGAACTCAAGACCTTTTATGATGGCACGCGCAAGGCGAACCTCGACGTCGAGATCGCCGTCGACATGCTTTCGCTTGCCGGTCGCTACGACACGGCGGTACTCGTCTCAGGCGACGAAGACTTTGTCTATGCGGTCAACTCAGTGGCCTACAAAGGCTGCCGCGTGGAAGTCGCCGGCTTTCGATCGAACACCGCGCCAAAGTTGATCGACGTCGCGGATTGCTTTATCGATCTCGGTGATATCGCGGAACGAGTGCGAAAGGATTTCCCGCACGGCATGAAGTACGAGGATCGAGAGCTGCACGTGTCCCAGCAGCCGGCGCCGCCGCACTTCGTGGAGCCTGAGCCGGCGCCACCGTGTTCAGCAGCGCCAGACATGACTGTGCCGGAAGTTCCCGCCTTTCATCCGCCGATCGGATCAATTATCGAATCCAACGAGACGGACGGGTTCGATCAGTTCGGCCCGGGCGGCGACTTCATCCGGGTGACGGATGATCAGTAAGCAAGGCGTCTCTGAACTGTCAGCTACCGGCGATTCACATTACGGCTTGTGTTTGATCTGAACCATCTTCTCGCGGTGGTTCGATAAATTGAAGCTGAAGTTAGCCTCGAACCCAAACTGCTTTTGAAACAGGAAATCGTGATTCACCTTGTTTCGATAAAGAAGGAACTGCAAACTCGGCCCAATTGAGAAGCTGGGCCAGATAGTGAATTTGAGGCTATGTTTCGAGCGATCCAGGAATCTGGTGTCCGCAGAATTATCCTGGTGAAAGTTGAAGAAGAAATCGGCTTCCTGGTTTCCCTCCTGGTTGATGTCATACTTCACTTTCGAACCGAAAGGGATTGACAGACCATATTTCCAATACAAACCGGCGCGCGGACGGTTCCGCAATATTGCTCTGGCCACGGAGTCTTTCGTTATCGCCGTATTGCCCTTTATGCAATCGGCAAACGTCAGTGTGGCACTCGGAAGACATTCAACAATGGATCCCTGCGTGTTGAATCGGTATCCGCTAAACGCCTGAATCTCTCTGCCCACTTGTCCTCCTACTTCAAAAAAGTTGTCACCGTTCTGCCAACGCATGCCAATTCGAGGCAGGAGCAACACGCTGCGATTCTGCGTAATCTTCAGTGTCTCCTTCGTGCTCAATGTGAAAATCGCGAATGGCTGCCGTAGCGGCGTCTCCGCGTGCAACGTGAAAGTAATGCCCACACGGTCCTTTGAGCGGCCGCCTTTTATGTTGCGAATGAGACCGGCATCTCCAGTCAACCGATTCTTAAGCTGGCTTATGTTCGGAGCTACGTCTCCTATCGACTGCTCGCTGTAATCGATGCCCATGGAGACGAAGAACTCATTCAAATGGGAGGAACGCGAGAGCCGCGTACCAAGCCCGATCGTTATCGTGTGGGACTTTTTTGCAGTGACACCCGAAGTGGACACTGCAGCGAATTTCTGACCTAGCTGCGCATCAGTCAGATTGTTACTTAGGCTAAGGAATCCAACACTAAAGTTCTTCAAGGATAGCATCCAGATCGGATGGTGTTGCGCCACTTGCTGGAGCGCGTCGGCGGCCTTCTTTGGCGCCTCAGTGTCCTTCGGCGCCTTGAATGGGAACAGATCGTGTAACTTACGCCCAAAGCTTGGTGGTCGTGGCGAAGGCGGCGCGTTAACCGCAATTTTATCCAGATAGGTATCGCGGCGTATATCTGGAAGGCAATACTTCTCAGCCTGATTAGAGAAGAGTTTTCGACAGACGACGCCGCTAATCGATTCCAGTGTGCCGGGATACTGTGAAGGGTTCGTCTTGGGATCCAGGGCGGCGGTAGCCAGATCCGGATAGCCCGTGTCGCCCGCGCCGATATAGTCGGAGGTAGCCACGGCGTAGACTTTCTTCTCGTCGAGCGGCATTTCATTTATGAGATAGTCCTTGCCGGGTTTGGTGACACCCAGATATTCCAGACCGCGCAGCTTTTCGCTCTCCAGCGACAATTGATTTTTATCGTCAGTGTCGAACCTTTTCGACAGGTCAAGCGCCTTCTTAAGCGCAGAGCCTGGAACGTACATCAGGGTTAGTAGATCGCCTTTCCAGATCTTCCGATCCAAAACGTGCTGAATGTCATCGATATCGTTGCTGCCTTCGTCAGGGCCGTCAAAAAAATCACGCTTCTGGATGAGGGCCACATCGGCTCCCAACCGCTCGCGCATCGCGCATAGCGTCAGCCACTTCACTCTGTCTGCCCGCGTTTCAGCCGTCAGCTTAAACCCCGGCATACAGTTGGGTAGAATCTCTTCAACTTTTTTCCAGAATGAACCGGCGTCGCTCTTCGTCGCAGGAACCTCGACCCGGCTCAAACTGTCTCCAAGAAACTTCGACGACTTGCCGTCGCTTGAAGGCGAGGCTTCGATCATGCCGAGATGTACGGTGCCTTCGTTCTTCTTATCCTTTGGGTCATAGTACGGTAATGGGACTGCTACGAATGTGCCCGCGCTTGTGCCGGACTTCCATTCGGTGCTCAATGTCGTTTCGCTCGTGCCTTGTTCCTCGTCCGCTGCTGTAACAACCACTTGGAATTCGAGTGATGGAAGACGAGCGACGAGGACTCTGGCGAGCTGGGGACTCATCTGGGCCAGCAACACTTTCAGGCCTTTGAAATCTCCCCAACCGTTCCGCTTGTACCACTCTTTGAAGTACACTACCTCTTCCTGAAGGGCTTCGGCCGGGTCCTCGGCGCTCACTAGTGTCTTCAACTTCCCATCTTCGTTCGACCAGGAAAAGTTCAATAGCCCGACCTCGGCGGCGATGTTCGGATCTACGACTCCAAAGATGGCAACATCACGACTGTGGTCGGCCTTGTCTCGGATGACGACGAAGGGATCGGGATCGTTATATTTGGTGCCAATCAAAGGAATCTCGTGCGGAAAATTAAAGAAGGGACGAAAGATGGAAAATGACAGACACCCTTTTTCGACCTCTTTGTCATTGGTGGATTGGTTCTGGTCTCGTTGACACAAGCCATAGTTCTTGCCGGGCTCGAATGTAGCGTAGTGAAGGTCTCTCCCGGGTGGCGTCGTGAGGGTGGCCGGCGGGCGTGGCAGTATAGGCATTGAGTAGTTGATCCGGGTGCTGTCCAGTTTGGAAACCTGTGGATAAAGTTGCCATCCCCGCTGGCAGCCGAGAGACACCTCATTAAAGTCATTTGCCGGACAGACCCAGACGGATTCAAGATTTGTCACCTCGTCTCGGAGTTTGGTCCACTTGTCCTTCGCCTCGTCCTTGGACTCGGCAGCTTTCTTCTTGAGAAATTCTTTGAGATCACTTGGTGTCGGGGATTCAAGCCAGGCCTTCCAATCATCTTGGAGGCTCTCAGCAATGGGAACCTGAATACGCACTGGAGACGAGAACCATGGATAAACCGACTTGCCTTCGCGAAGCTCCACCACTGTCGATTCATCAGACCACTTCGACCTGGGTTTTTGTGTCGTGGTCTGCGGAGCCTCTATTGGTGACGTTTTGATCACGAGGTTGGCTCCCAGCATTTGTACGGGCTTGAAATCCGCTTGATGAAGCCCGGCCATGAATCGAGCCAATAGACGCACGCGTTCCGCGCCGAAATAGAAGTCGTGCTTTCCAGGAACAACCGCGGTGTATTTTGCCGCCGAGAGAAAACAGGCGACATTGTCCGTTGGAATTATCGCTCGGCCCAGCGCCTTTTCCTTTCCCAACAACTGTTGGTTCGCCGGCGAAAGGTCTATAGGACGAACCCAGTTGCCATCCCACCAATCGTAGAGTTCTTTATTTCCCGGTTTGTATTCTTCGGGGTTGGGCTGCACGAAGTCGAACACCCGCGCCTCCAGTTGCGGCGCGAAGTTGTCACCGGTACTGACGCGAATGGAGTTGTCGAATTTCTCGCGCTCTTTGGGATCGATAGGCCCCGCCAGGAACTTAATAGCGGCTTGGCTGTCAGTACTCGACGCATCAGGACAAGTGCCGATCAGAGTGGGGTTGAGGGGTTGCAGTGATGGTACCCGGAGGTATCCAAGAAACTTCCCCGTATAAATGATCCGTAGCGGAGTTGGACTCGGACTAGTTGTCGGACTCGGTGTCGCGGTCGGCGCGGGCTGAGAGAACGAGGCTGTTGCAAAAGTAAGCAGGCATAATGAGACCCAGCCTGCGCGAATAACTAGCGCTCTATACATAAGTCACCTCCGAAGGTAGGTTTCGAGAGTTTTTCGTAAAACTCTAACTATCATTGGCACCAACACGCGCGGTCACCAAATTGGGCGAAATCCTTAGCCGCGTTCAGAGGCTGCTTAGGCACACGAGAATATTTTCCGGATCCCTAGCTGCGCTGCGCTAGTTCCAGCGATCTTCCAACTGAAGTGCGAGGAAGCAGTTTCCGGTATCCACTTATGGTGTCAATTCGAGAGGCTGGATCGAGTGAGTATGCAAGGAAGCAGAGGCTCCATTAATTCAGCCTGCGTTCTGCGAGGTAGGCGAACCTTATAAGAACTGTTGGCAGGAGTCAACAGAATTCTCTATAAAAGTTGGACTTCGGTGTTGGATCGAAGAGTTGGCTCGAATCAACCGAATCATCCGCTCAATCGGTTCGACCTGGTGAGTTATCTATTTCTTATTCGAAGGGGTTTGGTCATTGGAGTAACGCTGCTGATTCCAAGATAGCCATTTGTGGATCTTGATGGAAGTACGTTCAAAAGTCATCTCTCATCGATCGGCACATACGGCACGTTGCGCGGCCCGATGTACTCGGCGCGTGGGCGAATCAGCTTGTTGTCGGCGTACTGTTCGAGGATGTGTGCAGTCCAACCACTGATGCGACTGATTGCAAAAATCGGTGTGTAGAGATCGAGCGGAATTCCCATCATGTAATAGGTTGACGCCGAGTAGGCGTCAACGTTTGGCAGCAGGCCCTTCTCGCGCTTCATTACTTCTTCCAACTTCGCGGTCATGTCGTACCACTTCGTATCGCCTTTGCGCTCGCCCATCTCTTTTGAAAAGCGCCGTAGGTGTGTGGCGCGTGGATCTTCCGTCTTATAGACGGCGTGCCCAAAACCCATAATCTTTTTCTTTTTCGCCAACGCCTCTTTAACATAATTCTCGACGCGGTCGATGCTGCCAATCTCAAGCAGAATCTTCATAATCGCCGTGTTGGCGCCGCCGTGCAACGGACCTGAAAGCGCGCCCAACGCCGCAGTCACTGCGCTGTACATATCGGCCAATGTGCCGGCGACCACGCGCGCGGTGAAGGTGGACGCGTTCAATTCATGATCGGCTTGCAGGATGAGCGCTACGTCCAGCACGTGCGCGTCGAACTCGTCGGGCAATTCGTCTTTGAGCATGTAAAGAAAGTTGGTCGCGATGTTCAGATCCGGCCTGGGCTTGACGGGATCGAGGCCGTTGCGCGCGCGATCAATTGCCGCCACAGTAGTCGGAAATCTCGCCGTCAGGCGCGTGGCAACCCGGATGCTGCTTGCGCGCGAAAGGTCACGAGACTCTTTGTCATAGAAAGACAGTGCTGAAATTGCCGTACGCAGCGCATCCATTGGCTCAGCGGCGGCGGGAAAAGTCTTAATCAGCGTAGCGACCGGTTCGGGAAGTTCATAAGACGCGGCGATGTTCTTTCTCAGCTCATCCAGTTCGGCCCGCTTCGGCAAACGCCCGTTCCATAGCAGAAACACTACTTCTTCAAATGTCGATTTCGTAGCCAGGTCATGAATGTTCAGTCCCTGGTAAATCAGCTCGCCCTTTTCGCCGTTAACGTCGCCAATCGACGAGGCGGCGGCCACGACGCCTCTCAGTCCGGTGGACACCGCACTGCCGGCCGTGCTCTCCTTCGCTTTGTTCATCATTCGCGTCCTTTTTGGTTTAGTGAGTCGAAGATATCAGAGCGGTAAGAGAGAGACAAGCCAGAGATTCTCGCGACCAATATTTCTAAGGAGCAACTTGGGTCGCTTCTGCACCACAGGCTGAGAGATTGTGTAAGAAGCCCGACCGTCAGGGAGGGGCCTTCCTTAATTACCACGATCCAAGGCGAGCAAGACCCGCTGCCCTCTCCGAGCATCCAGGATTGCCGCAGCCGATGAATCTTGCGCCGCGACCTCCAGAAAACCCGCACTCCCAAAGATGCAGAAAAGCTCGTTCTGCGGATCCACGGGTTCCGCAAAGAAGCGCCGAAAGGAAAAGACGTCTCGTCCGCTAAGGGAAAGTTTGGCGCCCGTCTTGAACGCCGCGTCGCTCACATGATCGCGGGTGAGGTTCGTTACGCAATTGCCAAAGCGATCGATGTGAATGATGCGGGCTTCCAACTGACCTTCGGCGACCATATTTACTGCCAGCGACTCAAGCCGAACATAATCCTTCACCAAGTCGCCGAATTCTTCAAAGGCCACTCCGTTTGAAAGGGCCGCGGCTACTGGAGCAAAGATGTCGCGACCATGAAAGGTTGCGCTCACCGGATGACGAAAGAACTTTTCGTTCTGGAGAAGAATCGCGCGAACCTTCCCTTCCCGCTCGCAGATCCAACTGAAGATGCCATTGTCCGGCCCGACAAAAAACCGTCCAGCGCATTCGATTAAGAGCGGCTTTCGCTGGGAACCTACACCAGGATCGACAACCGCGACGTGAATTGTGCCGGAAGGAAAAGCCGCGTAACTTGCGAGCAGATTGAACGCACCGGCGTGGATATCCTGGGGTGGAATGTCGTGCGTGAGGTCGACAATTTGCGCGGAGGGATTGAGGGAAAGGATCGCGCCCTTCATCGCGCCGACGAAATAATCCTGCGAGCCAAAATCAGTCAGGAGAGTGATGATCGGCATGATTGGCGTTCACCACAAAGACACAAAGTCACAAAGTTAGTCGGCAATTTTTCCTTTGTGCCTTCGTGTCTTCATGGTTAATGTTACGCGAAGTCGGCGCTTATTGAATCTCAGCATTGCCCGCCGTGCGAATGCGCAACTGCTGGCCCTGATACAAGCGAATATCTCTGCCGCGTTCAGTGAGCACACCTGCCGTTCCGACTCCGGCGCCGATGGTTGCGCCCACTGCCGCGCCCACTCCACCCCCGGCAATCGCACCGATGACTGCGCCGATACCCGCGGCTGCGCCGACTTTCTGCACATCACTCTTAGTTGAGCTCTGCCCCTGCACGCCGCCCTCGGGATCGACTTTGGCTGTATCCCGGCCGCCTCCGGTTGTGAGAACTTCGATTACCTGAGCACTCATCTTTGAGGAACGCCCGTCCGGCATTCGGATTTCGTCGAACGAGAGTTGTAATTCAGCGGTGCTCTTCACCCGGCCCGGACGTTTTACACTTGCCACGTGTCCCTCGATAGTCGCGCCTTCGAACTCTTTCGGCTCGATCACCCGAGCCTGAAAACGATCGCCTTTCTGCGACGCGTCCGTTGAAAGGTTGCTCATTAACTCGACCCGCATGATCGTGTCGCGGGGTATGGCCGACGTGTTCGCGGAAGTTGGAGCCGACGTCTTCGTGGGAGTCGGCCCAACGCTTTGGTTGGGATCGACCGAACTGTTTACCGTAGAGTCGTCATTACGCCGTTGCAGATTCGCCGGAATACTGGAATCAAACGGGCGACGGTCGTAACCGTTGTTGTAGCCGAGCTCAAATCCCTGCTGATAGCCGTCGCGATACTCTTCGAGAGCGCCGTAGGTAGAGGCATATGCGCGGTCACCGCGCTCGTATTCATTCTTCGTCCGAAAATCGCGCGCCGCTTTGTTCGTGGAATCCTGAAAGCCGGCCTGGTATCCGTCTGAGTAGCCGGTGCGATACCCGCGCATGATGGCGCTGGCCTGGTTCTGAGTCTGTGGGTCCTGGGCCTTTGCCGGAGCCGTTAAGAGGGAAACCGTCAACAGAGCAAGGGTGACGGTCAGTGTCAAAGCAAATCTAAAATGTTTCATCTTTCAACCTTTCCCGCCGAACGCTCTAAAGTTTTGCAGGACGCGCGATCGGCTTTTCGAAAGGGAGAGCTTTCTTTGGAGTTTCAAACCAGTCACTCCGGTTCCGAGTTCAAATGCTAACACCGAGTGAAACGAGTAAACAAACCGTGGCGCTTGACGCTCCCGTTAGCTGAACCTAGACTCGAATAGTCCGAGCGCCAGGGTTTCTGATGCGCTGGATTTCAGCCCAGTTGTCAGCGGCGTTTAGAGTACTGACTTTAGTCGGGCGTTTTTCGACAGGTAAGGCCCGACTAAAGTCGGTACTCTTAACGCCTCTCACGAAAGCAATGCGCAGAGTCTATCTCGATCACAGTGCCACGACACCCCCGGACCCGAGGGTGATCGAGGCCATGCTTCCTTACCTGACGGAGAAATTTGGCAACGCCTCGAGCGTTCATCTGTGGGGTCAGGAGGCTCGCGCGGCCGTTGATCGCGCCAGGCGACAGATTGCCCGGTTGATTAGCGCGCGCGCGAACGAGATCGTCCTGACATCAGGCGGTACTGAAGCCAACAGTCTGGCGATCCGCGGCGTTTGCGAAGCGGCCGCTTCCCACGGACAACACATCATCACCTCGACCATTGAACATCCATCCGTTCGTGGTGCTATTGATTCGTTTGAAAAGCAAGGTTGGGAAGTTACTCGCCTGCCCGTTTACGGTGACGGGATTGTACGAACAGAAGATGTCCGCGCAGCGCTGCGCGAAGATACCGTACTGGTAAGCGTGATGCTGGCTAATAACGAAATCGGCACCATTCAACCGATCGCAGAGATCGGAGCATTAATTCGTGCGGCCCGCGCGGCCGACCACAGGCATCTTTCGTTTCACAGCGACGCGGTGCAAGCGGCCGGACGTGTCGCCATCAACGTCGAAGCGCTCGGCGTGGATCTGCTTTCGTTGTCCGGCCACAAAATCTATGCGCCAAAAGGCGCAGGCGCACTTTACGTCCGGCGAGGCGTACGTTTGGTGCCGCAACAAATTGGCGGTCACCAGGAACGTGAACGGCGGGCCGGCACAGAATCCGTGGCCAACATCGTCGCTTTCGGAGCTGCGGCAGAACTGGCTCAGAAGGAGAAGGACGCCCGCAACGAGCATACCCGCGGGCTGCGCGATCGATTTGAAAGCGAAGTGGCGGCTCGAATTGACGAAATTACCTTTAACGGGAATCGCGAACTCCGGCTGCCACATCTATCCAACATCTCGTTTCGATTTATCGAAGGCGAAGGTCTACTAATCCATCTGGACATGCAAGGTGTCGCCGTCTCAACGGGCTCGGCCTGCTCTTCGGGAACCCTTGAGCCCTCGCCGGTAATCCGCGCGTTGGGCCGCGACGAAGAGCTGGCGCGAGGCGCGATTCGCTTCAGCTTTGGCAAAGACAACACGGAAGAGGATGTTGATTACGTAGTCGAGGCTCTGGTTCACGCCGTTACCAGCCTGCGCCATCTTTCACCGTTGTCGCGGCAGACCGCTGCGGTCACTTAATCTTGTCGTACTCCGTAACTTTTAAAGATCATATCGCGCATCCGCGTAAAGCCGGCGAACTGCCGGACGCCAACGCAACTGCTGAGGAAACCAATCCCGTCTGCGGCGATCGCCTGCGCCTGAGTCTTAGCATTCGCGATGGTCGCATCGAAGCCGCACGGTTTCTCGCCTATGGTTGCCCGGCGACCCTGGCGTGTGGTTCAGCGCTCGCGGAGATGCTGGAGGGAATGGCAGTCGAAGGCGCGCTACATTTGACGCGGAAAGAAATTGTCAGCGCCGTTGGTGGTCTGCCTTCTCGGAAGCAGCATGCGGCAGCGCTCGCGATTGAAACGCTGCGCGCCGCGATTGAAAGAGGAAAAGAAGGCGGACAATAGCCCGCCTCTAAACACTTCGCGTTGTTTTTCGTTTCGAGGTTGAGAGGCGGGCCATCGCCCGCCTTTTTCTTTGCTCAGGGATTAATCACTCGCGATCGAGTCCCGGCCGCCGGCGAAGGTTGCGGCTTCTTGTGATACTCAGGCCCGCAATATTTCTTTGGTTCCTGTCCGATGACGAAGGTCTTGGTGCGGATCACCGGACAACTTTCCACCGCAATCAAGCCCGTCGTGGGATCAATATCCAGAGTGATCGTGCCCTGGAGCTTGGGCGAACCATCTTCATAAAAGTCGCGCGAATCGCTCTTTGATCGCGAATCGTTTTTAGGCGTGGGCTTTGTTCGCGGCGTTTCAGGCGGCGGAGTATCCGGAAGTACGGCCGGCTCAATGCTGGGATCTTTGTTTGTTTCTTGTCCGTCGGTGGCGGCAGGTTGCTGGGCCATTTCTTCAGTTACCTCGGCGTTTTCCGAACCAGGTCCAGTCCCATTGACAAAAAGTTCAGCGCGCTTATTTGTCGAATCGGCCTGGGCGACCTGTCCGGTGGTGGGATCGATGTCCTTCTGCTGAACGCCCTCAGGCATTTGCCAATCGCCCGTCCACTCTGGATGATTCGCCAGCGCAACGCTCATAAAATCCGCCCAAATCGGAAGCGCTGAAGCCGCGCCCGTCAGACCCAACTGCGATCCGTCGTCGAACCCTACCCAAACCGCGCACACCAGACTTGGCGTGTAGCCGACAAACCATCCGTCCCGCGACGTGCCGGTTTTGCCGCCGACGTTGTACTTGAATCCGCGCGCGCGAATCGGCGCGCCCGTGCCACGGTTGACGACATCTTTCATGAACGAAGTCATGATGTAAGCAATCTCAGGCCGCAGCACTTCGTTCTTCTGCGCATTGGGTTGGGCGATCGTTGTTCCGTTTCCGGTGGTGACGCGATCAATGGCAATCGGCGCTGTGCGCGTTCCATTCGCGGCGAAGGCGGTGTACGCCGAAGCGATCTGCAAAGGAGTTGCTTCAGCCGTGCCCAGAGCCATCGCCGGATAAGCATGCGGCACGCGCGGCAATCCGGCTTTAGCCGCGAGGTTCATGACGCGACCAATCGTTACTTCCATGGCCACGTCAACTGTCACCACGTTGAGGCTGTGGACCATCGCGTCGCGCAATGTGACCGGCTGCATGGAATACTTGTCGCCCATGTTACCCGGGGAATATTCCTGATTGTCGTACGAAAAGGTCTTTGGCTCGTCTTTGTAAATCGTCGCCGGAGTAATCACCCGCGGCACGGGGTCGTAGGCTGTGTTCAAAGCGGTGGCGTACACGAAAGGCTTGAACGCCGAACCGGGCTGCCTCAGGGCCTCGGCGCGATTAAACTGACTCTTGGCATAGTCGCGCCCCCCAACCATCGCGACAATTTCGCCGGTGCGCGCGTTCATCGCCACCAGTGCAGCCTGCACCGTGCCTTCGGGAACGCGTTTCGCTTCTATCTTGTCGACGCTGGCGAGTTGTTTGGTCACCGCCGCGTAGGCCGCGCGCTGCAGATCCATGTCGACCGAGGTGTAGATGCGTAGATGATCGGCGCCTTGTCCCGTAATCAAATCTCCGAGTTGATTTTGCACATAGTCGGCAAAGTATGGCGCGTCGGAAATGTCTATCCGCCCTTTGGCCGGCGCCATCTTTAGCTCTACAGATTCGGCTTGCTTGGCCTGATCCTGGGTAATTGCCCCCGTTTCCGCCATTGATTCAAGCACCTGATTACGACGGGAGCGGGCGGTGTCGGGATCATGAAAGGGATTGTAACGATTTGGACTGCGGATCAATCCAGCGAGAAAAGCCGACTCAGGCAGCGTCAGGGTCGTGACGTCCTTGTTGAAGTAGGCGCTTGAAGCCTCGCCGAAACCATTGATCGAAAAGCCTGACTGTTGACCGAGGTAAACCTGATTGCAATAGAGCGCAAAGATATCTTCTTTCGACAGACGCGTCTCCAGGATCACCGACATATAGGCTTCGGCGATTTTGCGTTTCAGTGTGCGCTCGGGCGACAACAGGAGGTTCTTTACCAGTTGCTGGGTGATGCTTGACCCGCCCTGATGGGCCAGCGGCGAGTTTGGATCGCTGTTGTCGTATCGTCGCAGCAGAGCGCGAATGATGCCGCGAATGTTTACGCCGTGATGTTCGAAGAAAGCGCGATCTTCAGTCACCGTGATCGCCTTGACCAGATCTGGTGGCAAGTCATTAAAACCGACGACCCTGCGTTTGGCTCGTTCGCGACCCGTGACCGAGCTGATCAATTCAGGCTCGAGTTGAGCTTTATCAAGACGAGCGCCATTGCCCTTTTCGACGATCGCCGCTATCGACTTGCTCCCACGAGCAAACTGGACTCGCAAAGGCTCGAAGGCCTTCGTGTTATCAACGTTCGCCTCCGCGCCCGGATCAATTTCGACGGTCGTGCCGTCAAAGGCATAACGGCCGCGCGCGCTTTCGGCTTGCTGAGTGCGCTCGACATACCCGGCCCGTTTCAGGTAAGCCAGTAAGTCGTCTGACGAAAGACTCTGCCCGGCGTGAATCTGCTTTGGCGCCGCGTAAATCCCCGCCGAGCGCGTGAAGACTTCGCCTTTCAACAGATTGTCGATGCGCGCCGAGAACACGATCCAGTAATAGCCGAACACGCCGACGATCAGCGCCGTCGCGAAGAGCAGCGGAAGCGCGATGTATGGTCGCAGGAGAAAGCGAAAGAGGCGGCGATGCCAGGCGGGCCGTGGTTCCTCATAACGAACCACGCGCGGCGGCTGCACGCGGCCGCCACGAACAACGCGGGGGATGAAATCGTCTGGTGGTTGCCGAATTGCCATGAAAAAAACCGGGTGACGCTATCGGCCGGGGGGACGTCTCCCTCTCAGATGCTAAACACTTATCATCAAGGTGTCTACCATCCATTGACAGCAACGGCAGCTTTCGCTAACTTTAGCGACGTAATCCCCGACGATGGCGCCCGGTCAGCTTCGCAAAGCTGGTTTTTACAATTCCTGAAAAATGAAAGGAAGTTCCCCCGCGATGAAAGTCAGATTAGTCGGACTCATGGCGTTGTGCTGCGCACTTGCCCTGATCGCTTCGTTTTCCGGTGCGAACTCAAGTCACTCTCAAACAAAAAAGACCTCAACCGCAACCGGCCTTTCCCAGGCTGAGCAGGATCTGCTGACTGAAATCAATCAGGCGCGCGCCAATCCCGGCACCTATGCTTCTTATCTCGCAAACTTGCAGCCCTTCTTCAATGGAAAGCAATACCAGCCCACGGGTCGCCCGGCGCTCACGACCCAGGAAGGCTGGGCTCCGGTAGACGAGGCGATCAAGTTCCTTCGTGCAGCCAAACCTCTTCCTCCGCTGATCTCGTCGACGGGTCTTTCGCTTTCGGCGCAATCACATGTTAAAGACCAGAGCGGATCGGGCAGCACCGGCCACAAAGGCACTGACAACAGTCTCATCGAACAACGGGTGAAGCCCTTTGGCAACTGGCAGGGTGCCATCGGCGAGAATCTTACCTACGGCAACGACTCGGCGCGCGAACGAGTTTTAACCTGGCTGATTGATGATGGCTTTGCCAGTCGCGGACATCGGAGGCGTCTGCTCAGTGGTGATTATAAAGTTGCGGGACTTTCGTGCGGCCCTCATCCTGAATTCGGAACGATGTGTTGTCTTACCCTCGCCGGTGGATTCACCGATCTGCAACCGGCCAAATCCACGACCGGTACGAAAGCGAACAGCGGCACGCAAACTAACAAGTCAAAGACGACGAGCGGAAAAACCGTCAAATCTCGAGCTCACTGAAACTACCGGATACACTTGCTCCAGCAACACGAAAGGCTTCTCGGCGAAAGAAATCCGAGAAGCCTTTCTAATTTGGTCGGGACGCCGAGATTCGAACTCGGGGCCTCACCCACCCCAAGGGTGCGCGCTACCAGGCTGCGCCACGTCCCGTCAAAACTTTTTCAGCCATCAAACTTTTTCAGTATGACCCGAAAAAGCGCGTTGTCAAATCTGCCAGGTCAGCGCTTCTTAGCCCGAGTTGGTACCGCTTCGATTTCGCCTTCGTCCAATAGATCAAGAATCTCGCGAAGCTCTTTGGCAATCTGACGCAAGGCCGCGCGCTGATCATCGCCGGCCGGAGCGGTCGGCGACGCGGGCGAAGCCGTCGCAATTCGGCCGGCCAGGGACGGCGGCGGCGATAAACTCCGGCCGGGCGCTTTCGCGGTCATAGATGTCGACGGTTCACGCGCCGAGCCGCCACGAATCTCGCTCGCCAATTTCTTTTTGGCGCCGGCAATCGTGTACTGCTCGTCATAGAGGAGTTCTTTGATTCTGAGGGCCATCTCGACATCCCGCCGGCGATAAGTGCGCTGTCCGGCGCGGTTCTTTTGCGGCGCCAGGGTCGGAAATTCGCTTTCCCAATAGCGCAGCACGTGCGCCTGCACTCCGGCGATGTCACACACTTCGCCAATCTTGAAGAAAAGTTTTTCAGGAATTGCGGGGGCTGCCTGGCTCATGCTAATCAGAAAATCTAATTCAAAGGTTATAACGGTCGCCGGGCCGACTTTTCAATGGCAACGCTAACTTGAAGTCCGATGTTACCTGTGCGGAGATTTCGGTGTCAACAGTTACATTTAGACACCGAAAGCTAAACCGAGAGATTAAACGTGTCTTCTTAGGTTAACTGGATTGCTCCGCCGGGCTCAGTTTTGGGACCAAACTCTTTCGCGGGCAGTTTCCTTCACTTCATGCTCGATGGACGTGACGAAGCCCGCAAGCTATAATCGCGCGTTCCGAAACGAGCCATTGTCAGTCTGGAGGTTTCAAAACCAACTGTGCCCGCATCTGCCGCCGGGTTTCGCCTCGCCGCACGCCTTGAGGAAGTAGGCTTTTCTGACATCGTCAATATTCGTAATCGGGTGATGGAGCTGCGCGCCCAGGGCGAGACCGTTTATCAGTTCGGGGGCGGCGAACCCTATCGTCCCACGCCGGACTATATTAAAGACGCAATTCATTCCGCCTTAAGAGAAAACAAAACGCGCTATGCCCCTTCTTCGGGAATACCTGAGTTACGCCAGGCCGTCGCCGACAAGCTGCGAGGGCGCAACCATATAGATGCCGGCGAACAGAATGTAATCGTTGTCAACGGCGGCATGCAGGGTTTATTCGGCGCCTTTCAGTCCGTCGTTAATCCGGGCGATGATGTTTTGATTTTTGCTCCCTACTGGACCCCGATAAAGGATCTGGTCGCACATTGTCAGGGCAGGCTGGTGCTGGTGCCCACGGATGAAGCTCGCGAGAAAGGTTTCCGCGAAACGCTCGCTCGTTATGCAACTGAACAGACGCGAGCGATTTACTTCAATACTCCCACAAACCCCACGGGAGTAGTCTTCACACGTGAGGAAACTGAAGAAGTCGCGCGGTTCGCAATCGACCATGAGCTCGTGGTGATCGCGGACGAAGCTTACGAGGATATAGTTTTTGACGGTGAGCATGTTTCGATTGCTTCGCTCGAGGGTATGCTCGAACGCACGATTACTGCGTTCACACTCTCTAAGTCTTACGCCATGACTGGCTGGCGCATCGGATACGCGGTTGCGGGCGAGCCCTGGATGACCGGGCTTAGGAAAGCTACGTTGTATTCTTCCAACGGTGTCTCAACGCCGACGCAGTGGGCCGCGCTCGCGGCGCTTACCACCGCCTCAGACTTTCTGGAAACTTCGCGCGCCGCTTATCTTGAGCGGCGCGATCTGCTGTTGGCCGGTCTTAATGAACTGGGGCTTAGCTGTGCGCTCCCGGCCGGGGCCTTTTATGCATTTCCCGACGTAAAGACCATCAGCAAAGACAGCCGCGAAGCGTCGGAGTTGCTCCTCAATCGCGCGCGGGTGGCCACGGTGCCCGGCGTGGTTTTCGGCCCCCAGGGTGAAGGCCACGTACGCTTTTCCTTTTCCACTTCGATCGAGACGATCGAAGCCGGCCTGGAATCGATGCGGCGCAATCTCTGAAACTTGCCACAGAGACACGGAGGCACAGAGATAAGACGGCAAAACACATTTGGCGCTGAGACAAAAGGGCCGTTCCACCTTTTTTCGAATTTTGTTTTGATTTCTTTCTCTGTGTCTCTGCGTCTCAGTGGCTAATCCCGCATGAACGAATTCGATTTCATTCGCAGCCTGCGCGCACAAACCCGCTCGCGTAAGCATTCCGCACGCGTCGTTATCGGAATTGGCGACGATGCTTCGTTAATTGCTGAGACAGCCAATCGCAATCTGGTCGTCACAACGGATCTGCTCGTCGAAGATGTTGATTTCCACCGCGACGCTGCGCCGCCGGGCTTACTCGGTCATAAAGCCCTGGTGGTTTCGCTGTCGGATATCGCAGCGATGGGCGCGCGGCCCTTCTGGTCTTTCGTTTCGATCGGACTGACGGCCGAAGTTTGGAAGAGTGATTTTAAGGACGAATTCTTTTCCGGCTATCTTGCGCTGGCTGATCAATACGGTGTCACGCTCGCCGGTGGGGATGTTTCGGAAACGAAAGCGGGTATCGTCGTCGACTCCATAGTCCTGGGCGAAGTCCGAAATGAAACCGCCGTGTTGCGCTCAGGCGCGCGCGCCGGCGATCGGATTTACGTCACAGGCAGTCTCGGCGGCGCAGCCGGTGGTTTGAAACTAATCGAGATGGGGGCGCGACTGGGCGAAAGCGGTCTCGCTTCCCTGCCCCGAGCCGGGGGGCGAGCTGATAGTTCCACTGCGAGTAACAGCATCCAAACTCCTGACCGCAACTCGACGGTAATCGACGGCGCGGAGATGAATGAGCGGAGCACTGGGCCGACCGTGAGTGAAGGCCCAGATCAAGAGGCACATACCTCTGAGATGAGTGCCATCGAGTCTCTGCTTCTTCGCCAACTGCGCCCATCACCAAGAGTCGGCTGGGGCATCGTCCTCGGCGAAGAGCGTCTGGCCACGGCCATGATCGACATCAGCGACGGCTTGTCGTCTGATCTTTCTCACTTGTGTAGCGAAAGCAGCGTCGGCGCGCTAATCCAATCTGCGCAGATTCCAATTGATAAGGATGTGATCAAACTGTGCGGGCGCCGCGCGCTTGATCCTCTGGCCCTGGCGCTTCACGGCGGCGAAGATTTTGAGTTGCTGTTTACTGTTAGTCCCAACGACGTAGCGCGCCTGCCCAAGCGAGTCGACGGCGTGGAGATTTCTCACATCGGCGACGTTACTAATGAATCAGACACGATTCGCATCGCCGAAAGGAATCGTGTATGGCACTTGCAGCCGCATGGTTTCCAACATTTCAGCACTGAAGGTTAAGAAAACAAGCTAACATCGCGATTGAATTCCTGCCTTGCCAGGGTTCTTAGTGTGGTAGAATCTCCGACCATTCAAAGGGAATAGCTCGTCTTGCAAAGAAATGCACGTGCGCAATCGTAGAGGATTGCAAATGGAAGGGACGCAGCTAATCTGGTGGCGATCAACCATCCGACACGATTGAAAGACCGTAGGCGGGATCGCCACTGTGTTGACTCTCAGGCGCTAGGCCTCACGGCTTAACCTCTGAACCGACCGGCCAGTCCGACCGCAGCGCGGCGGAACCGAGACAACTCAAAATACATCGCAGGCGTATCGCTTCGTCGAACGCCACCGATGCTCTTACTCACACATACGGAGGCAAAACAGAATGTTACTTCGCGACTATCTACCCACCAATTGCAGTACGTCGGGTATCGCGGGATTGGCTCGACAAATAGCTGAAACGCTTCTCGCCGGACTTCCTCAGGACAAGGTGATCGATGTCTCGTCCCACGTGACCATCGCTGGAGGGTCTACCATTCCCTTCCTGCAGAAAGAAGCGGGCGAAGCGTTCATCGCCACCATCAACGAGAAAGGTGAAAACCCAAGATTGGTGCACGCAATCAGAGTCTTGCCGCAACAATACGCTGTCTTCTACTGGTACACGCACGGGAAGAAATGCGGCGTCGTGCTGGCAGCGAGCCCCGGAACGTCTCCACACGAACGGGGTATCGCCGTTGACATTGAGAATCACGGCGACTGGATAAATGTGCTGAAAAGACATAACTGGATTTGGCGCGGCCAGGCCGATCCACCGCACTTCAATTATCACGGTGGACAAGATCCAGACTTTGGCCATGAAGGGATCCGGGCTTTTCAGAAGTTGTGGAATCAGCACAATCCCAACGACAAAATCGCTGAGGACGGGTCGTATGGGCCGAACACGGAGAAACGGTTGGAGGCCTCGCCGATAGAAGGCTTTTGAAACCAGCGAGCATTTCACCGTTAAGCGGAATTCAATTTCGATCAAATCGCGCTAGTTGGCGCTAACGCCGGTTGTGTGCCCGGATCGAGCTAATCCGAGAACCCATCTGGAGAAGACTCGTATTGGGGAAACCGCGGGAAGAAGCAAGCACGACGCCCGTTCAGGCTTGAATTTTCGCGCGCCCTCTCTCACGGCCGGGCTACTTGTCCGGAAAGTCTGTTTGACTCGCCTTCCCTCCTTTCTTAGACTCGCTGACAATGCTCCGCATACACAACACACTCTCTGGCCGGCTGGAAGAGTTCCGTCCGATGGTCCTGGGCGAAGTCAGGTTCTACTACTGCGGCCCCACGGTTTGGGATTACGGCCACATAGGAAACTTTCGTTCGGCGATCGCCGCCGATGTCCTGCGCCGGTACTTTAAATTCAAGGGATTCAAGGTAACGCAGGTAATGAATCTGACCGATGTCGACGACCGCATCATTGCGAAAGCGCAGGAAGCCGGGGTGGCCATCGACGACTATACCCAAAAGTACATTGAAGCATTCTGGGAAGATTTCGACGCGCTTGGCTGTGAGCGTCCGGAAGTTGCGCCGCGCGCCACCCGTCACATTCCTGAGATGGCCCAGCTGATCGAGAAGCTTGAGCAGCGCGGCCACGCTTATCAATCCGACGGCTCGATTTACTATCGAATCAAATCGTTTCCTGAATACGGCAAGCTCTCCAAGATCAATTTCGCGGGCAATGTCGCCGGGGCCAGTGAACGTGTCGATACCGACAAGTACGAAAAGGAAGACGCGCGCGATTTCGCTTTATGGAAAGCACCGAGCCGAGATGACGAACCAGCGTGGGACGCCGGCATTGGCCGCGGCCGTCCGGGCTGGCACATCGAATGCTCCGCAATGTCGATGAAATATCTGGGCGAGACTTTTGACCTGCATGTGGGTGGCATCGATCTTGTCTTTCCGCATCACGAAAACGAGATCGCGCAAAGCGAAGGCGCCACGGGCAAACAATTCGTGCGCTACTGGTTTCACTTCGAACATCTCAAAGTCGAAGGCGAGACCATGTCCAAGTCCAAAGGCAACTACTACACGTTTCGCGATCTGTCGGCTAAGGGTTTTACTCCCGCGGGAATTCGTTACTTTCTGCTGAGCGTTCCTTTCCGCAAACAACTCAACTTTACTTTCGATGCGCTGCGCGGAGCTGAAAAGACCGTCGAGAGTCTGCGCGATTTTCGCGCGCGTCTGGAAGAAGCAAAGGCTGAACCCGGTAGTAACAAAGAACTGCATTCCGCGACTGAGCAGGCGCTCAAGGATTTTGAAGCCGGAATGGATGACGATCTCAATACGTCGGTGGCGCTGGCTGCGGTTCACGATCTCACGCGCGAAGTTAACATGGCGCTCGCCAGACGAACTGTGCGCCAGGATAACCAACGCGAAATCATCGACGCGATTAGACGCTTTGACAGCGTGCTGAATGTTTTCGGCGAGCCACAGAAACAGATGCTCGAGGACGAGATTCAAAAACTAATCGATCAGCGCCAGGAAGCCCGGCATCGCCGCGACTTTTTGCGCGCAGACGAAATCCGCGATGAACTTTCGGCGCGCGGTATTGTGTTGGAAGACACCAAAGACGGCGTGCGTTGGAAGCAAAAGTAGCGCCTACTTAGATAACGGCGTTCAGAGCACCGACTTTAGTCGGGCTTTTGTGAGGGAGAGCAAGAACCCAACTGAAGTTGGTACTCTAAACGCCGTGAAATCAAGACAGCTTTCACGGCCTCTGACAAGACAATGCCTACTGCTCCCCGCAATCGGCCTCGAACTCGCTTTCGCATTCGTTATGCGTTGATGGCGCTGGCCGCTGCGATCCTGTTCGGCACCCTCGGCTTTTATTTCATCGAAGGATGGACGCTGGCCGACAGCCTGTACGTGACCGTTCAAACGTTGACCACGGTGGGCTACGGCGACGTTCCTCCGCATACAGGCAAAGGCCGCTTTTTCGCCGTCGTGGTCATGCTGATGGGGGCGGGCGGGGTTGCGCTGGCTGTCTCGACCATAGTTCAATCTGTGGTGCAGTCGGAACTGGTCGCGACTTTTGGCCAGCGGCGGCGCACAAGAAAGATGTCCAAGTTGCGCCAACACTACATCGTCTGCGGCTCCGGCCGCGTCGGGTCGCACCTGGTGCGCGACCTGGTGCGCACGAATCAGGACTTTGTGGTGATCGAGCAGGACCAGCAAAAAGCGGCGGAGTTCACTCAACGCGGCGTCAATGTCCTGGTCAGCGACGCGACACTGGAGGAGACTTTGCGCGAAGCCCGGGTTGAACACGCCCGCGGGCTGGCCGCCTGCCTTCCGGACGACGCCGATAACGTTTACGTTGTCCTGATCGCGCGGGACTTGAATCCAAACCTGCACATTGTCGCCCGCGCGGCTGAAGAGCAAGCCGTGGCGAAGTTGTCGCGCGCGGGAGCGAACCACGTGGTGGCGCCAACGATTATCGGAGGCCACCGCATGGCGATAGCTCTGACCAAGCCGGCAGTGAGCGAGTTTATGGATTCGATCACCGCGAACCAGCTTGGTTTGGGATTCGAGCAGGTCGAAGTTGATGCGGCCTCTCCGCTGGTCGGAAAGGAATTGCGCTCGACGACGATTCGTTCTGAACTGGACATCGTGATCGTCAGCATCCGACGGCAGACCGGTGAGACGCTCTTTAATCCTGCGGGTAATTCGCAGATTGAAAACGGCGACATTCTGATTGCTATCGGCCGGGCCGAGTCTCTGAGCGAACTCAACAAGCTGGCGCGTGGGGTGAGCTGAGTTTCAAGTTTCAGGTTCCAGGTTTCACGTTCGAGTCGCTCCAAGCCTCGATCTGTAACGGCCAACTTGAGACTTTGCACTCAGCACCTGGAACCCGGAACTTGAAACTACTGGTCACCGGCGGCAGTGGTTACCTCGGCACACACGTCCGCCGGTTCTTTCAAGCTGAGGATTTTTCGCGGCGCTCGCACCTGGACGTGCTCAGTCCGCTGGATGCAGCCCGGGCCGGCGCTTATGAAGCCGTAATTCATCTTGCCGCGTACTCCAGCAAGAATCACGCCGACGCCGAAATCTCTTTCCGCACGAACGTTGAAGGCACGGTAAACCTGCTGCAGGAAATGGAACCGAATTCGGTCTTCATCTTCGCGTCGACGAAAGATGTTTACGGGCCCCACGCTGACGATTACGCCGAAGTTCCTGAGAACTGCAGTACGGAATACCAGCACCATTCGCCTTTGGAGTGGTCAAAGCTGATCGCTGAAAAGTACGTTGAATACTATGCCGCTCAGAGAAACTTTCGCTCATGTATCTTTCGCCTGTCGGCCGTCTACGCGCGGCCTTCGGAAGGAAACGAAAACGGGTTTGTCACGCATTACGTCGAGTCGGTCAAACGGGGTTGGCCGATTCGACTACCGCTCGAAGGCAAGCCAGTGCGCGACATTCTGCACGTAGATGATTTTTCCCGCGCCTGCCGGGCCTTCATCGATTCCACCGTCACCCATGGGTTGTATAATCTGGGCGGTGGCAGCGCCAATGCTTTGTCTTTGCGCGAGATGATCGACAAAGCAGCAGAGATGATCCAATGTAATCCGGTAATCGACGAGGGTAATCCATTGCCGACGCCCGTCCCGCTGAATTACATTTCGGATTTGACGCGCGTGCAAGAGGAACTGGGCTGGCAACCGCAGATAGGAATCGAGGAAGGGTTGAAAAGTTTGATTTAACGTCTGGGCTTTGTCTACGTAAACCTCTGCGAGCTCTCCGTCTCTGCGGTGAACCAATCGTCGTAATCATCACCGCAGAGACGCAAAGAACGCAGAGACAACGCAGAGGAGAGCCAGCGAGATCGCAAGAATAGACGCTGCGTGCTAGAACTCAAGCCACAAGCAAGTCAAATCAAACGCGTCGTCGTCCGCGCCCCTAACTGGCTCGGCGACGCGGTGATGAGCGTGCCTGCTTTGCGCGCGTTGCGGCGAACCCTGCCGGATGCGCGGATCACGCTGGTCGCGCGGCCGGGCACGGCAGATATTTTCATCGACGCAGAGTTCATTGATGAAGTTTTGATCTATCACCGCCACGGCATTGCTTCTGTCTGGGAACAGGTTCGGCAGTGGCGGCATCACCGATTCGACCTCGCCGTGCTGCTGCAAAACGCCTTCGAGGCGGCGCTAATCGCGTCTTTGGCTCGCGTGCCGATGCGCGTCGGCTATAACAGCGAGCGGCGAGGCCTTTTGTTGACGAATCCTCTTCCCTTGCCTGGATGGAAGGATGAACGGCACGAGTGCTTCTATTACCTGAACATCGTCAGCGAATTGGAAGGCCTTCTTTACCTCGCGACCTCAAACGAAACTGTGGCACCGCAGTTCGACCTCAACGTCTCACTTGATCGGAAACAAGCAGCGCGCGGGTTGCTTCATGAACACGGCCAGCGGATTGACGCACCGCTCGTCCTGCTCTGTCCCGGCTCAATCAACAGTCGAGCAAAGCGCTGGCCGGCTGAGCGATACGCGGCCCTGGGCGATCGTCTGATGGAATTGGGCGCGAACGTCGTATTGATCGGCTCGCCGGGTGAACTGGGGGTTTCGCAAGAGGTTTGCAAACACGCACAACATCAACCAATCGTACTAACTGGGAAAACGACTGTGGCGGAAGCGACGGCACTTATCAGCATCGCCGAGGTGTTGATTACGAATGACACCGGGCCCGCCCATATTGGCGCGGCATTGCACACGCCGACGCTGGTCATCTTTGGCCCGACCAATCCATTGACAACTTATCCAATGTCTCCAAACGCTGAAATCTTTCGCCATCCACCCGACTGCGCGCCGTGCATGTTGCGCGATTGTCCCATCGATCACCGCTGCATGACGGCAATCACGCCGGATGAGGTCTTTGAGCGGGCAGCCGCCTTGATGGTGCGACAAAACGCGGAGGTCAGCGCATGAAGGACCTGGCGAATATTGTGGATTGCTTTTCGCGGAAACGCGTTGTCGTAATTGGCGATGTAATCGCCGACCAGTTCATTTACGGAGAGATCAGCCGCGTGTCGCGTGAGGCGCCGGTCTTCATCCTGCGGCACGAGCACACGGAGACTACGCCAGGCGGAGCCGGCAACTGCGCTGCCAACCTCGCGAGTATGGGCGCGCAAGTCAGTCTGGTTTCAGTCGTTGGAGATGACGAGCCGGGACACATTCTGCTGGAAAGACTGCGCGATGGCGGGATTCACTCTGACGGCGTTTTCGTCGCGAACGAACGTCGCACGACTACCAAGGTTCGGGTACTCGCGGGCCAGATTCATTCAACTCGCCAGCAGGTAATTCGCATAGACTATGACGGCGAATCGGATTTAAGCCCGAAGCTTCATGACGAATTGCGTGCGGCGGTGACGAAGAAAGTAGCGGATGCCGAGGCCGTGATTATTTCCGATTACAACTATGGTGTTGCCGCTCCGGAAATCGGCGCGATCGTTCGCGAAGCCATCCAGTCGCGTAAGATTCCGGTGTTGGTTGACTCGCGTTTTCGGCTTTCGCAGTTTCCCGGTTTCAGTTCGGCGACGCCGAACGAAGACGAAGTGGCAGAGCTTCTCGGCGCTGAGCACGCCGACGAGGCCGCACTCGCATTGGCAGCCGAAGAATTGCGCCTGCAACTCGCTTACCAGGCGTTGTTGGTGACGCGCGGAGGCAACGGCATGACGTTGGTCGAAGCCGGTTCCGCTCCTTTTCATATCGAAGCAGTGGGTTCGCATCAGCCCGTGGACGTGACTGGCGCTGGAGACACCGTGATTGCTACTTACGCCCTGGCCCTGGCCTCCGGCGCGTCGTTCCGGGACGCGGCGCGTCTGGCAAATCTTGCCGGCGGAATCGTAGTGATGAAGCGAGGCACTGCTACCGTTACTTCCGATGAACTTCTAGCGTCGATCGCGATGTGACGAGCAAATGACGCCACCCCAGCACCAGGATGACCTAGTCGCTCATTCGCGGATCCTTGACCGAAGCGAAATAACGATCGCGGTCGAAACGGCCCGGAGCCGGGGCAAGCGGATCGTTTTCGCCAACGGGTGCTTCGACGTCTTGCACGCCGGGCACGTACGCTATCTGGAAGCCGCCAGGGCGCTGGGGGATATCCTGATCGTCGCAGTCAATTCGGATGAGCAGGCGCGCAGGCTGAAGGGAGCAGGCCGCCCGCTCTTGCCGCAGGACCAGCGCGCTGAAATCGTGGCGGCCCTGGACGCCGTCGATCTCGTCACGATTTTTGATGAACCAACAGTCACGGAACTCCTGCTCGCCCTCAAGCCGGACATTCATGCCAAGGGCACTGACTACACCGAAGAGACGGTTCCGGAGCGTGATGTGGTACGATCCTTTGGCGGACAAGTGGCGATCGTGGGCGATCGAAAGAATCACTCTTCGTCCGAAATGATCAAAAAGGTAAGGAGCGAGCCGTAAGCAGTAAGCCGGAAACACCTCAATCATTCTTCTTACTGCTCACGGCTCACTGCCAACTGCTCACCGACTCATGCGCATTCTTATCGTCAAACTCGGCAGCATCGGCGACATCGTTCATACTCTCCCGGCGCTGGCCGCCATGCGCGAGGCCTTGCCCGACTCTGAAATCACCTGGGCGGTTGAACGGGGCGCCGCCGAAATTTTAAGGGACAACCCGCTTCTGGATCGCCTCATCGAAGTCGACACGAAGGCGCTGAGGCGCGGGCTGATGTCTGGGGAGACGCTGCGGGCACCGCGCCAGCAGTTACGTCTGCTACGCGCCTCCGCCTTCGATCTCGCCTTAGATTTCCAGGGTTTACTTAAGTCAGCAATGGTTGCGCGACTGTCGGGCGCACGACGAATTTTCGGCTTTGCCCGCGAGTCGCTGCGGGAGCCGGCCAGCCGTCTTCTGCTCCACAAAACGGTTCAAATTCCTGAACGTCTGCACGTAATTCGGAAAAATCTGACGATGGCCGAGAGCGCGCTGGGCATTTCCGTTCCCGACCAGCCGGAAGACTTTCAGTTCCCTATAGCTCTAAGTTCCAGCCATGAAGCAGAGGCCGAAGGTGCCGTTTTAAGAACCGAAGCACACTTTGCGATTCTGAATCCCGGCGGCGGCTGGCCCACAAAACTTTGGAGCGCTGACAAGTTTGGCACCCTGGCCGATGAACTCTGGAATCATTTCCGGTTGCACTCTTTGGTGACCTGCGGGCCGGGCGAAGCCGAACTGGCTGAGCAGGTTTTGTCCCATTCGAAATCAGGGAAAGCGTGGGCGGTTTCTCTTTCACTGAAGGGGTTTTATGCGCTGGCAAAGAAAGCAAGCCTGTACGTCGGCGGCGATACAGGTCCAACTCACCTCGCTGTCGCCGCACGTACTCCAATAGTCGGACTGTTCGGGCCGACCGAATGGTGGCGAAACGGCAGTCCCTTCTCAGCCGACATTTGTGTCGAACGTAACGATATCGGTTGTCGAGTCGACTGTCATCGCCGGTCGTGCTCGCAATGGATCTGCATGGACATTGACGTCGAACGCGTGCTCCATGCGGTGACGGATCGTTTGCAGCGGGCTCACGCACTGGCACCGGAATTGGTAACGATTGGCTAGAGGCGGAACATGGATGCAACGCTGGCGCGTGCCGCTCGGTTTCGCCTGCGCGGCGCTTTTCTTTGTCTTGGCTCGACCGCGGCCCTTGACCCTGATCGTCGGCGCCGCCGTCGCTGTGCCGGGACTCGCGTTGCGTGCATGGGCCACCGGGCACCTGAGAAAAAATGCCGCCCTAGCGACGACCGGACCGTACGCTTACACCCGCAATCCGCTTTATCTCGGCAGCTTTCTGATTGGCGTTGGCTTCACTATTGCTACCGGCCGATGGTTTTTGGGAATTGCCTTCGCTGCATTGTTCCTGGGCATCTATGTGCCCGTAATGCGCGTCGAATCGACGACGCTGGCAGCATTGTTCGGCGAGAGCTATCAGCGTTACGCGCAGACAGTGCCGCTGTTTCTGCCGCGGCTCTTGCGTTATGAACAAGCCGGCGGGTCCGAAACAAGATTTGAACCGGCGTTGTACCGGCGCTATCGCGAATATCGGGCAGCTATTGGCTTGGTCGTCGCGTGGGCTCTGTTAGCGTTGGAGGCGTATTTCAAATAAGGATCGTTTATTTCGTGGCAATGAAAAAGCTGGTCTCAATTCTGGCGTTCGCGTGTTTGTTTCTGGCAGCCACGGTCCAGCCACGTGCCCAACAGCCGGGCACTGCATCACTTCCGTTTGCGAAGGGTGAAGAACTGGTTTATCAAGCCGAGTTCAAGAAAGCGCTGCTGCGAGGTGTTGATGTAGGCGAGTTCCGTTTCAGCGCTAAGCCTGTGCCGGCAAAATCCAAAGGCGCGTCTGATCCTCTGCAATTGGTAGCCGATGTGGTCAGCAAAGGTTTCTTCACCAGGCTGGCCGGTTTTCGTTTTCATCAACATGTCGAATCGTCCATCGACCCGGAGAGGTTTAGCGCTCTTAAGACCAACAAGCTCGATGAACAGGGTAAGCGGGTACGAATCAGCGAAGCGGTCTTTGATTACGAAAAACGCATAGTCACCTGGACCGAACGCGATCCGAATCAGAATCAGCCGCCGAGAGTAACCTCGCTGGATTTCACAGCACCCATCCAGGACGTACTGTCTATGATTTACTTTCTCCGCACGCAAAATCTCGAAGTCGGAAAGTCATTCGAGATTCCGGTCATCGATTCGGGCCGCCTGTTTCGCCTGACCGTAGCAGTTACGGAACGGAAGCGAATCAAAACCGTGCTGGGGCGCGTTAATGCGGTGCGCGTCGAGCCGGCCATTTTCGGCCAGGATCGCATGATCCGGTCGGATGGAAAACTCTCGATCTGGATTACCGACGACAGCCGTCACCTTCCCGTCTGGGCGCAGGTGAAGTTGAACCTCGGCACGGTCGACATAAAACTCAAACAAATAAACGGCGTCCAAACCCTGGCGCGCTTTCAGAGATAGGCTCGCTCCCTGGACTCCTTGGAAAAACCTTTCGTTAACACCCCGCTAATCATCGCTCATCGCGGAGCTTCAGCGGTGGCTCCGGAAAACACTCTGGCGGCGTTTGCTCTGGCTTTGGAGAGTGGCGCAGACGGAGTCGAACTGGATGTGCGGCTATCGGGTGACGGTGTTCCCGTTGTGATTCACGACTCGAATCTGCGGCGCACCGGCCTTGGTGAAGGAGTCGTTTCGGAAATGACTTCGAAAGAGTTGGGCCGGACGAGCGCCGGCGATTGGTTCAACCGCGCGCACCCGCGACTGGCTCGCGATGAATACGGCCGCGAAGTTGTTCCCACGCTTGATCAGGTCTTCAACTTTTTCAAGACACAGAATCCGCCCAATAATTCGGTGATCTATGTTGAGATGAAAGCGGACAAGACCCGCGAGGAAAACGTCGATTTGCCGGCCTCAGTAGTTCATCTCACAAATAGGTACGAATTACAGGACCGCGTCATAGTAGTGAGTTTCAATCTGAAGGCGCTCACCCAAATCAAACAGCTCGACCCGTCGCTCCGCACCGGAGCTTTATTTGAACCAAAGCGCAGTGCGGCCAAAATGCTGACCGGACACCGGCTAATCGCAGCCGCGGTTGACTGTGGAGCGGACGAAATCCTTTTGCACCGCTTAATGGCAACTCGTCGACTCGTCAGGTTGGCGGCCGACAAGAGGTTGCGTTCGGTCGTTTGGACCGTTGACGATCCAAAATGGAGTGGCCGCGCTCTTCGTCTCGGAATTGACGCCCTCATTACCAATGATCCGGCGGCAATGAGGGTTCGAGTACCAACTTCAGTTGGGCTTTCGTCCTGATCGCGAAGGATCCGACCAACGTCGGTACTCGAACGCACCCGCGCATGTTCCGCCCTCCTCGACGTGCGAATCAATCCGCTCTCATGTATCATCGTCGGTCTTGTCAATCATCCGTTTGATCGTTGGAGGTAACTGAAAGGAATGCCGGTAACGAAGGGCGCGGAGATCGCGCCGGCGCAAGGAAAGCTGGGAGTACTGCTGGTGGGGCTGGGAGCGGTGAGCACAACTTTCATCGCAGGGGTCGAGGCAATCAAAGCAGGCCTGGCCGAGCCGATAGGAAGTCTCACGCAAATGGGCACTATTCGGCTGGGAAAACGGACCGACAACCGGGTGCCAAAGATAAAAGAATTCCTGCCCCTTGCGCGTTTGCAGGACCTGGTCTTTGGCGCCTGGGACATCTTTCCCGATTCCGCCTTTGAGGCCGCGACCCATGCGGGCGTGCTGGAAAAAGAGTTACTGACAAAACTGCGCAAGCGTCTGCAGAAGATCAAACCGATGCAGGCCGTCTTCGATCAAACCTACGTAAAGCGTCTGACCGGCACGAATGTTAAGAAAGGCAAGAACAAGCTCCAACTGGCCCAGCAGTTGATCGAAGACATTGCCGAGTTCAAACGCAAGAATAAATGCGACCGGCTGGTAATGATCTGGGCAGCTTCTACTGAAATCTTTCTAAAGACGCACGCCGTGCATCGCAACCTTAAGACGTTTGAGCAGGCGATGCGGGAAAACCATAAAGCGATCGCCCCCTCGATGATCTACGCCTACGCCGCGCTGAAATCCGGCGTACCCTTTGCCAACGGCGCTCCCAATCTAACAGTCGATCTTCCTGCCTTGATGGATTTGGCGAACCAACAGGGTGTCGCCGTCTGCGGTAAGGATTTCAAAACCGGACAGACTTTGATGAAAACGATTCTCGCACCGGGCTTGAAGTCGCGCATGCTTGGACTGCATGGCTGGTATTCGACCAACATCCTCGGCAACCGCGACGGTGAGGTGTTGGACGATCCCGACTCTTTCAAAACCAAGGAAGAATCAAAACTCTCGGTGCTCGAATACATCCTGCAGCCTGACGTCTATCCACAGCTCTACAAGGATTTTTCTCACGTCGTGCGTATCAACTACTATCCGCCACGCGGCGATAACAAAGAAGGATGGGACAACATCGATATTTTTGGTTGGCTCGGCTACAAGATGCAGATCAAGATTGACTTCCTCTGCCGTGATTCGATCCTGGCCGCGCCTATCGTTCTGGATCTCGCTCTTTTCCTCGATCTGGCCCAGCGCACCGGGATGAAGGGTGTGCAAGAATGGTTGTCGTTCTATTTCAAATCGCCGATGACCGCTCCTACGCTCTATCCCGAACACGACATCTTCATTCAGCTGATGAAGCTGAAGAACACGCTCCGCCACCTGCGCGGCGAGGATTTGATCACGCATCTGGGGCTGGAGTACTACGACTGACCGCACCTATTGACGGGTAATCCGAATCTCCAGACCTTTCCCGGCATGCCGAATCCCTTTCGGTGTGTTTCTGCAGCCGCAGCTAATAATCACGCCAACACGCCAACACGAAATGTCACTGGTTTTCTGCCGGGAAATGTCACGTATGTAGTTTTGACTTAACCCATCCGTGACAACTCCGTTAGATTCAGGCCTCATATTTTGGGTGACATTTTTTCCAGAGTCGTATATATAGCGTAGGGAGACTCTGAATAGGCGCAGTTTACCGCGCGTTTTTGAAAAGCGAACGCGCCGGGTTTCCCGCGCATCAATTGTCGTAGTGGATCGTTCTTTGCATGAGGTGCTGGTGGGAGGATCCAGCAGCGGCGAAAGCCAGTAATGATGATCGCCGGCAAGGAACAACGACCATGATTGCCGAAATGGAAATAGAGAAGATGCAAGCCCCGGAAAAACAGATTGACGAAACCGTGCTGCTCGATCCTGAGCAGAAAAGCCCGCGGGCGCGGGATTTTGAAGACCGCCTCGGAGCCCGGATTGTGGGACAGGAGCGGGCCGTGCGCCGCATGAGCGGCCTCTACCAAATTTTCCTGGCCGGCATGAATCCGCCCAACCGGCCGATCGGCACGATGTTGTTTCTTGGGCCGACCGGATCAGGCAAGACTCGCGTTATCGAAGCAGCGTCGGAGGTTCTCTTCGCTGATCCGAACGGCGTGGTGAAAATCGACTGCGCGGAATTCCAGCATTCCCACGAAATCGCCAAGTTAATCGGCTCGCCGCCGGGATACCTGGGCCATCGCGAGACTTCTCCGATGCTGACCCAGGAAAATCTCGACCGCATGCACACGGAAGAGTTAAAGCTTACCCTGGTGCTGTTTGACGAGATCGAAAAGGCTTCAGATTCGCTGTGGCAACTGCTGCTGGGAATTCTCGACAAGGCTACACTGACGCTCGGCGACAATCGCCGCGTTGATTTCTCGAAATGCATGGTCGTCATGACCTCGAACCTGGGCGCACGCGAGATGTCTGAATTGATTTCAGGCGGAATTGGCTTCGCACCGGGCAAGGGTGTTAGACACCCGGACAGCGAAGTCGATCAGAAGATCTATCGCACCGCGGTCGAGGCCGCGCGGCGTAAGTTCTCGCCGGAGTTCATGAACCGGATCGACAAAGTGGTCGTCTTCCGCTCGCTGAAAGAACATCATCTGCGGGCGATTCTCGACCTGGAGCTGCAGGCAGTGCAGGATCGGATCATGATGTCGGCAGGAACCAAGTTTGTGTTTCAATGTTCAGAGTCGGCGAAGGACATGCTGCTTGCGGAAGGCATCGATTACAAATACGGCGCCCGGCACCTGAAACGGGCCGTCGAGCGTTTTCTTGTCTATCCGCTCTCGAACCTGGTAGCGACCGGTCAGATCGGTTTGGGCGATTTGGTCAACGTTGGACTCAATCCCAGCGACAGGAAATTGATCTTTTCGAAGAAATCCGGCGGCGCTCTCATTCAGGAGATTAGCCCCGAAGTTCGCGAAGAGGAACCACTGGCAGCCCGCTCAGGCAGTGTCGGTATTCCGATACCGCAAGCCAAAGAAAGTAAGGCTGCGAGGAAAGGACAGGGACGCGGCGAGAAGAGCGAAGTCTAGTCGAGCCAAACCTTGAGGAGATGCAAATAGGCGCCCGGAGAGAGCTCCGGGGCCTTTTTATTTGTGGCACGCGCATCTTGCGCGTGATCGACGGGCGGGACCCCCGTGCCGCGTGTCTAATTCATGGAGACCCGAAGCCGTCGTAATGCTTCTCGCGCGGCTGCGGAGAGATGAGGATCGTCGGACGAAAAAGCTGCGCGCAATGACGGGACTGCGGCAGTATCGCCGATCATTCCCAGCGCAATGGCTGCCTCGCGCCGAACATCGGTCGGGTATTCCTGGTTTCCCAGGGCGGCGATCAAAATGTTTAGGGCCGCTCGGCTGCGAATCTGTCCCAGTGACCGCGCGGCTGCGCGCAAAACGAATTCATTCTCGCGAGCTTTTGATTTCTTCTTCTTTGGTTGCGGCGTCGGTCCACCAAGGGCCTGGGCCAGGGCCGGCACCGCGGTTTCGTCTCCGATTTGACCAAGCGCGACTGCGGCCGCGCCACGAACTCCCGCCTCCTTATCACCAAGCAGAACGTTCGCGAGTGGTTCGACGGCAGAACGGCTGCGCGTTTCGCCTAACGCGTACGCCGTTTCGCGCCTAACAAATTCCAATTTGTCATGCAACAACGGTGTCAGGAGCGCAACTGCCTCCTGCGGCGGCAGCGACAGGATGGCATGTGCCGCCGTAACGCGAACCATCGGCGCCGGATCATTCAATCCGACTATCGCGGCACGCGACGCGTCGAGCCGTTTCAAGCTGCCCAGCCGCATCAGTGCGTCACGACGCTCTTCCGCTTCGGATGAGGCGAGACGCTGGCGCTGGCGTTGAATTTCACGCTGCGCGGCCGTCATACGGTCGCCGCCCTGCGCAAATGTATTCGTGGCCGCGGCGCTCAACAAGACTGCCGCGGTGAGAAAAAGTGTCGATAAGCGACCTGGAAATGAAATTCGCATAATCGTCTCGATAGAAAACAATAACCTGGAAACCGTGCCGCTTGACGACTCAGCCCGTATCTATCCGCGAAGCTATCGCGTGCATCGTATCGATAATCAGGACTGCGATCGGCGGATAAAACAGCAGATCTGAAATTATGAGTGCGGTCGCTGAATACGATTCAGCGCTGCCTGGCCCGGGAACATGATGACGGAAGAGCAAGGTTAAATCTGAAAAGAAATCTTGCGCATGCCAGCCGATGAAAAGACCGATGCCGAGGCTTACGATATAACCGCCGACCAGAAATGCATAGGCTGAGAAGCGTGTGAATGGCTGCGCCGGCCGATTCTCTTCACTGGTAATCGAGTAATGAATGTCTTCAGGCTTGTAGGTATAGTGCCGGAAGTACTCGCGCAGCCGCCGCGCCAGGTGCCAGACGCCGGTCATAAAGAGCGCTACCAAAACTGCGCGTCCAGCTATACCAAACGATTGCCAGAGTGGCGGCTTAATCATCGCCACAAAAAATGTGGAAAGAAAAAGCGAGACGGTGGTAAAAACCGCGCGCTGCCGCTCCTGGATCTCTCGGCGATCGTTTTCCAGAATCTGATTGACTACTCGATCCCAGCGGGCCTGGGCGGCGATGTTGCGGGCGCGTTGGGCGTGTGGATTATCAGAGTCAAGAATTGAAGTTGGCGTCGGGCCCTTGTCTAGTTGCTGATCATGAAAGGCGCGCTCCTGGGGATCAATCAGCGTATGATAAGCGAGCGAAAGAATGGCAAAGTCGCGCGCAGCCTTTTCCGATCCCCGATTCACATCCGGGTGGCGTTTACGCGCCAGCTTGCGATAGGCGGACTTGATCTCCGTCGCGGTCGCTGTTCGCTTAACTCCGAGAACGTGATAGTAGTCAGTCATTGCAAGCGGGCAATGCTTTTATGAGCAACAAGCAGCGAATCCGTAGCTTGTCCCCACGTCAATTCAGCGAGATTTTAACATTTCCTGATTGGCAGGCGCGAGCGGTTTAGCCCCTTCGATTTGACTGGTTTGTCTTGAAGGCGGCGGTAAATGTCGCTTCCGGTAGCCCACAAAGATGGGAGCACCACGTAATCAGCCTGTTTTCAATTGCCATCCTGGCGAGCAGAGCGTTCGATGAATTCTATTAAGGTGCGCACCGCCACGCCGGTTGGCCCTTTGGATCGATATGGCGTCGCGGGATCCCCCCACGCCGTGCCGGCGATATCGAGATGCGCCCATGATGTGTCTTCCGCGAATTCTTTGAGGAACGCTGCGGCGGTAATGGTCCCGGCCTTCTTTCCGCCAACGTTCTTGATGTCGGCGATATCGCTCTTTATCTGCTTGGTGTACTCGTCATCGAGAGGTAGTTGCCAGAACTTCTCTCCGACTTCCTTTCCCGCGTCGATCACCGCATCGATTAACGTCTGATCGGTGCCCAGAATCGCCGTGTTGACATCCCCCAGAGCGATTGAGACGGCGCCAGTGAGGGTCGCCATGTCGACTATTTGGGTTGCGCCGAGTTTCTTTGCGTAGGCGATTGCGTCAGCCAAGACCAGCCGACCTTCGGCATCGGTATTGATGACTTCGATTGTTTTTCCGGTCATCGCTCTTAAGACGTCTCCGGGCTTGGTCGCCTTTCCGGACGGCAGATTCTCTGAACACGGCGCGACTCCGAGCACTGGAATCGACGGCTTCAATTGCGCGATCGCGCGCATGGTGCCGATGACCGTGGCAGCTCCGGTCATGTCGTATTTCATCAGTTCCATGTTCTCTCCCGGCTTCAGCGAGATGCCACCAGAGTCAAAAGTAATTCCCTTGCCGACGAGCGCCAACAGTTTGTCTTTAGATCCTTTGCCCGGCTTTTTTGGCTCGTACTTCATGACGATGAGCCTTGGCGGTTCATCCGAGCCACGAGAGACACCCAGCAGCGATCCCATGCCCAACTTTTCCATGCGTTTCTGATCAAGGACGTCTATGCTGAGGCCGAATTCTTTGGCCACGGATTTCGCTCGGTCTGCCAAATTTGTCGGCGTCATGAATCCGCCGGGCTCGTTCGCCAGATCGCGCGTGAAGTTTATTGATTCTCCGATTACGCGGCCTCGTTCCGCACCCGCCTCCAACGCTTTCTTGTCCGCGCCTTCGATGATAACCACGATTTGTTCGATCTCGCGCTCCTCTTTGTCTTTAGTGCGATACTTGTCAGGTTCGAACAGGCCCATGATCGCGCCCACCACGACTGTCTGCGCGACCTTCTCGACCTCGCCCTCAGTCCGCGGCGCAATGGCTATCGTCTTCACGTTCTTACTTCGCAGAAAGCGCACTGCGGTCCCGCCCACTTGCGTCATCTGCGCCGCTTTGTAGGCATCGCGGTCGCCGCAGCCGATTAGGAGCAGCCGCTGGGCCTTCAATCTATTGCTCGCAATCTGGAAGTAAGCCGTCTCTCCATCCTTAGCCGTAAACTCGTCCGCTTCGATCACGTTGCGAATCAGCCCGCCGACCGCCGTATCCAGCGTTTTCAAGAAGCCTTTGTCCGCCTTTTCGTCTGTGAAGACCGGCACTGCCAGCGCTTGCACGTCAACCTTGTCAAATGATTGAGAAATTCCTTTTACTTCCATTTCTGATCCTCTTTCTAAAACTGTCAACAAACTTTGGGCCCAGTCTGACTGGCAAGTCGATTCTAAGTACGTTGTGCCCAAACCGAAGTTTGTCCGACTAGCGATTACGTTCCTTTAGTTGCGCGCGCGTTTCGCGCTCGACTATGCGACGCATTTCCGTTTCGCGCTTGTCGTACAACTTCTTTCCCTTGGCCACTCCGACTTCGAACTTGATCTTACTCTTCCGCACGTACACGCGAGTGATCACGAGCGTCATCCCCTCAATCGCTGCCGACTGCTCGAGTCGATCGATCTCGCGCCGGTGCAGCAAGAGCTTGCGCGTCCTCAGCGGATCATGATTCGCAAGATTGCCGTGGGAGTACGGCGAGATGTGGGCATTGAAAAGCCATGCTTCGCCTTCGCGAACTCCCACGTACGAGTCCTTGAGCTGAATGCGGCCTTCCAGGACGCTTTTCACTTCAGTCCCGGTCAGTGCCGCTCCGGCTTCGTACTTCGTCGAAATGTGATAGTTGTGAAACGCAGCGCGGTTACTAGCCAGAACTTTTTCTTCCGTCACTGCTGCCATCACCAGATTGTGCCAAGCAAAAACTGACTATAACAAGCAAGACTACGGGGAACAAGCGGCTATCAGCTTGGGTATCGTCCTGATAGGAGTTGCTGAACATCTTAAGAGGCTGCAAGCGTCTCACTTGGCAGTCCTCTCTTAGCGAAGCGCTAGGCCGCTCAATTTTCTGGTATTCTCACATTCCGATTTGATTCCATGCGCCGTCCATCCAACCAAACAGTCCTGTGGTTAGCGCTGGTTCTCGTTTCAGGAATTCCCCGAATTCTCGGGGCCTTCTTATTGCCCAACGCCTTTGGCGATGCCTATGTCTACATCCGCACGATCGGCGAATTGAGTCTCAAACTTTCCACGAAGACGTTCGCGATTACTGACCTCTATGGATTCTGGCTGCCGCTCTACCAATTCATTTCAGCCGTCATCAACGTCTTCGTCGGCAATGGGTTTTATACCGGCAAAGTAGTATCGGCAGTTTTCGGAATCGGCTCCTGTGTCCTTGTCTACCAAATTACTTTGCGGCTGACCGCCAATCGCGCGGCGGCGCTCCTGGGCTTCGCGCTGATCGCGCTGAATCCACTTCATATTTTCTATTCGGCATCGGCGATGACTGACGTGCCGCATGCTTTCTTTGTTTTGGCGAGTCTCTATTTTGCTTTGCGTCGCGGCTGGATTCTCGCCGCGATCTTTGCCGCGCTCGCGGGACTTACACGCGTTGAGAGCTGGATGTTTCTCGCCCTGGTGCCCTTGATTCAGTTCGCTTGGGATCGGCGTATCTCTTTTGTGGCCCTCGTCATACTGTTGGTTCCGCCGTTGTTTTGGTTCTACATTTCCTGGAAAGCGACGGGCGATTGGCTCGCCTGTTTCAAAGCGCGTCAGCAATATCACGACTGGTTGCTCGCCATGAATCCCCCACTGGCTCATTTTTCGTTAGCGGCGGTGCTGAAGGACGGCGCTACCCTCCTTATCTCCACCGACATTGCAGTGCTGATCGCAGCGTTCGTCGCGGGCAGGTTGGTTGTACGTGGGCTTCCTGATCTTTTGACACGGCGCGACAGAACAGAAGACATACAACCGATTCTGGCGCCGGTGATCTTTTTCTTCGCCTTCCTGGCCCTGCTGTCAGTTGCTTACATAACCCACCAGCAACCAATCATTTTCCCGCGCTATGGCCTGATCCTTTTCAGCCTGGGAATTCCGATTCTGGCGTGGTGCTTTCTTACTTTGAAGCGGCAAAAACCGCGCTGGGCACGCACGCTTTTGATTTCGATAATCGTGATTTGCGTTTTCGATTGGAGCGTTCAGTTCGCGGGTGCAGTTGGTTCGCTGAATCAATATCGCGCGCACCGCGCGGTTGCGGATTATCTTCGCGATCATTATCAACCAACGGCGGGGACACGCATCTTTAGCGATGAAGGCACGGTTACGGTACTTTCCGGAATTGGGGAGGAGAAGTTTTTGACATCCTCGGATGCGCCAAAGGATCGCAAAAGCTTTCTCGCTTTTCTGAAAGAGAAGAACGTCGAGTATCTGGTGTTCATCAGCAAGGTCGACTCCACTCCGGCAAAGCTGTTTCCTGACCTGGAGCACGGAGATGGAATAGGCACATTCATCCCGGTGATGAACAGTCACTCAAAATTCATGCGCGCGAACATCTGGCTTTATCGAGTACGTCCAGTGTCAGAAGCGCGACCGTGAGGGGGGCTTCGCCGGCCAAGCTGTTTCAGAAGTTGCAGAATGGAAAAGGTAACGAATTGTTTCATTGGGTCTTGAGTGCGCGCGCAAGATTCTTGCGAACGGAAATTTGGTTATACAGACCCTCGCGTTCGCTGAAATGAACCGAGAGTCCAGCGTTCAGTAAGGTTTCATTCGTGGTGGCATTAGCAACTTTTTAACAGTTGACATCCTCCAGAGAAATATAGAAAGTGACTTAATCAGGTAACGTTATGCGAAAAGCGAAATCGGTAAGCGAAGCAAAGATCGAGCGTCCACGGCGCGCCGTGATAACCAGGAAAGAGGCTCTGAAACGCATGAAGGAGTTCTCCAAACGAAAGGAGAGATTCATTGCCACTGTTAGAGCGAGCAAGAGTGGAAGCCTACGTCCCTGATCTTCCATCGGAAGCGTACCGGAATCTGCTCGAAGCGCTTGATCGCGAATTCACCTATGCCTTTGGCGGCTGCACGATTTCTCGCGCGCTCGATGGCAGCTATCTGTCCCGGATCGGGGCGAAGACTCGTGACAGAATAAATCTAATCTACACCGATCTTCCCGTCGCTCTTTCAACTGATTTTGATAGCATCGCCCGTTATGCTGATGAGGTGAAGACAGCATCTCTTGAGGCGCTGACTGAGGAGTCGATTCTGGTTACGGTGACTCAGGTCTTTCACGCGGTATGACTTCTCATCTATGAACAGTCCCGCGTTCGCCTCTCCAATCGGTCGAGGCCCCTTTTGGCGTTATGGTTGAAGTCAGCCACATTTCTCAACACGGTATTTGGTTGCTGGCCAACAACCAAGAAATGTTTCTCTCATACGACAAATTCCCATGGTTTAAGGATGCATGTGTGTCTGCCGTCTTGAACATTCAGTTGCTTCAGCCGCACCATCTGTATTGGCCTGATTTAGATATTGATTTGGCGGTTCAATCGATCGAGTATCCGGAACGGTTTCCCTTAGTTAGCCACTCCTAGCGCGTTTCCCTCACAACCAATTACAATCCACGTTGAAAGCAACTGTCGAAAAGCATACGAGAATGTCGCTTGAAGGCAAGACAGAGAAGACTACGGGACTTGGGATCAACGAGTCGAAGCTGTGAGGACTGAGCCCGCTCCCGAACGCCTTAATGATCTTATTGCAATCCAGTTGAGCGATGGTGCCAAGCAGGAAAATCGTGCAATGGTTCAAATAGCCGCTAAAAACTCCAGAAGACCTAACGCACGGAGCGACCTTATCAAATCAGTCTTCTCCTCAACATATCCAGCGCCGCCTGCGACGCACGCCAGCGAACCAGCTCACGATCGCCGGGCAGCATCAGTTTCCTATGTTCAGTATGCGCGTCGTCGGCCAGCGCGATGTAAACCAGACCCACCGGCTTTTCTTCCGTGCCACCGTCGGGGCCCGCGATTCCCGTCACCGCTAATCCGAAATCGGTCTTCGCTCGATGACGAACGCCGCGCGCCATGTCTCGCGCCACTTGCTGGCTGACAGCGCCGAACTCGCGAATCAGTTTCTTGTCCACGCCGAGCAGCCGCGTCTTTGATTCGTTCGAATAAGTAACCAGGCCTTCGATGAAGTACTTCGAGGATCCGGGAACATTGGTTAGCCGCTGAGCAATCAAGCCACCCGTGCAGCTTTCCGCAACCGAAAGTGTGAACCCGGTAATTGCCAGACGCCGTCCGACAACTTCTTCCATGGTCTCGCCGCGAAAAGAAAAGACGGCGTTGCCCAGTTCTTTTTCAATTTTTAACGACAAATCATCCAAAAGCGTTTCGGCGTCGGCCTCGGTGCGCCCGTGCGCGCGCAGGTGAATTTCGATCTCGCTGCTGTTGAAAAGAATTGTCGTTTGCGGATTCTCGTATTTCGAATAGATCGGCGCGATCTTTTCATCGACTGCCGATTCGCCCATGCCCGCCACCCGCAGGATCCGGCGCGCAAAGCGAGTTTCGCCGGCCAGTTTCTCCAGACGGGTCTGCACGTGATTTTCGAACATCGGCTTCATTTCGCGCGGCGGTCCCGGAAACAAAGCGACGGCACATTTCTCATGTTCGAGATAGAGGCCGGGCGCGCTCCCGTTTGGATTTGGCAGAACTTCCGCGCCGGCGATTACCATCGCCTGGCGCGAGTTTCGCTCGGGCATGTTCATGCCAAAGCTTTTGAATCGTTCGCGAATCTCGGCCAGCACCGCTTCATCGAGGGCGAGCCGGCGCCCCAATGCTCGGGCCACGACTTTGCGCGTGATGTCGTCTTCGGTCGGACCAAGGCCGCCGGTGGTCACCACCACGCGCGAGCGCTTTACGGCATCTTTCACTACTTCTTCGAGACGCGCATCATCATCGCCTACAACTGTCTTAAGCTTGACGTCGATGCCTATCCGATTGAGTTTGTCGGTGAGCCAGAGACTGTTCGTGTCGGTGCGATCGGCGGCGAGGAGCTCAGACCCGATGGCGATGATTTCAGCGGTTAACATGAATGACGAGTTTTACCACAGAGGACACAGAGGAAGAAATTCAAACGGCTAATCGTGTCCCAACAACTCCGCAGGAAGCAGCATACGTTCTTGTCGATTCTTCGGCCAGTCGCTTATAGTCACCCTTCAACCCGTGAGATATGCGAATCAAAATGTCCGTTGGTTCGCGGGCTTATCTCACGGGTTGAATCGAACTATGCCACCAAAACAATCCTATTACATCGTAGCGCTGCCCGGTGATGGAATCGGGCCAGAGGTCTTGTCGGCTGCCCTCCGCGTTTTGAGAACTGCGGGCGAGCTGTTTCAAATCGATTTCCGAGTGGAAGAGATTCCTTGCGGCGGCCATTACTACATCGAGCACGAGACCGAATGGCCTGGCGGTTCATTTGAAAAGTGCGAGGCGGCCGACGCGATCTTGCTCGGGGCAGTCGGACATGAGGTCGACGGAAAGACGGTTTTCACCAAGCCGGGCAAGCCCTATCCCGAGCCACAGTTGGCCGGGTTCGCTCAGGTCATTCTCAATAGACAGAAGCTCGATCTGTACGCAAATGTCCGCCCGGTGAAACTATACCTGGGCGTCAAGCACAAGATTCATGGAGAACTGAAACAGGTTTGGGACGCGGACAAAGTCGATTATGTCGTGATCCGCGAGAATACCGAGGATGCTTACACCGGCGAGACCAATTCGATTGCAGACGGTCAGGTCACGCCGATACGAATCACGCGACGCGCGACTGAACGTGTCGTGCGTTACGCCTTCAATCTGGCGCGCCGGCGCTGTAACAAGCAGCACAAGGTGACGTGCGTGGATAAGTCAAACATCATTGGCGCGCACCGCTTCTTTCGTGAGGTGTTCCGCGAAGTTGGGCAGCGGGATTTTCCGGATATTAGTCTCGACTACGCCTACGTAGATGCCTTCTGCCAGTGGCAGATTCGCAATCCCGAATGGTACGACGTGGTCGTTGGGCCCAATCTTGTGGGAGACATAATTAGCGACAACGGAGCGACTACGGCGGGTGGATTGGGACTGGCGGTCGGCGGCAATATCGGTGATGAACATGCGATGTTTGAGCCGATTCATGGCAGTGCGCCAAAGCACGCCGGAAAGGACAAGGCGAATCCCCTGGCGGCGATTCTGGCGGTGCAGATGATGCTGGACTGGCTCGGCACGCGACACGAAGATTCGCGTCTGCACCGGGCCGCGCAGCAAGTCGAAGCTGCGGTGGCCGCTCTCCTGATTGAAGGTAAAACGTTGACCTACGACTTGATCGGAGAGGCGAAGGCGGCCCGCTGCAGCGAAGTCGGCGCCGCAGTAGAAGATAAATTGCGGATGATGGCCGGCGGCTCTGCCGCCTGATGTGCGGAAAGGCTTTGCCTTTCCGATCTAACCCTCAATATGACTCTCGCTTTGGCGAGGCTCAGCCTCGCCAAAGCGAGAAAAGAATATGCAGCGTGTGGGAAGGTCGGAGGTCTTCCATACATCGGGCGGCAAAGCCGCAAAAGGTAAAGTCTATTTTCTCGCCAGCCGCTCTTCAATCTTTGGCAGACTCACGATCACCGTATCCCCGACAATCTTCAAACTCTTCGCAGAAATCTTATCCAGCGTATCGTCCTTGGTATGCCAGTACGGATACGTGCTCAACTGGATAATGTCGAGTGCGTCGAGGCCAGCGCGCAAAAACGGAGCGTGATCGTCGTCGCCGACACTCTCGCGAGAATCGATAAATTGCGCGCCGTAACCGATTTGCTTCGCCGTCTGCCAAACAATGTCCTGCAGCCAGGCCGTACTCATCTCGTCGCGGCCGAATCGCAGGTTCTTATATCCCACAATGTCGAGCAGGATGGTCGCCTTAACGCGCTTCAATTCATTCCTCTCGAGAAGTTGCGCCACAAAGTGCCGGCTGCCGTAGGTGTTATCGGGTAGCGGGTTCTTCGGATCGGCAGGATTGGGGTTGTGACAATCGTCCCATTCGCGACAAAATGCTTCTTCACCGTCAAAAAAAACAAACCAGTAAGTCAGCCGCGGTTTTTGTTTCGGGGCCAACACCCGCGCGATCTCGAGGAGTGCGCCGGTGGACGAACCAGCATCGTTTGCGCCCACGAACTTGAATTCCTTGAAAAGCTTGGTGTCGTAATGGCTGGAAACAACGATCACATCAGTTGACTCGCCCGGCAGTTCGGCAATTACGTTAATTATCTTGCGTTCCCCGATAGGCGTGGCTGCCTGAAATTCGTCGGTGGTGACTTTCAGACCGTACGACTTCAATTGGTCGATGAGGTAATTTCGCGTCTTCTCTAATTCAGCCGATCCGGCAGGTCGCGGACCGAACTCAACCTGCTTGCGCACCTGCTCAAACGCGCGCTCGCCGTCAAAGTCGCTGGCGGATTTACCTGGAGCGGAAGGGTCCGTAGGACGTTCGTCGACGGGCTTGTTGGCGCCGCTCGGACAGCCGAGCATCATCAGCAGAGCCAGCAATATAAAGACGAGAGCCAGGAAACGAGATGTATTGTTCGGTGATTCGCTGGATGGCGTATGGTGGGTGGTCATAGGATGGCGCGGTTCGGTCGCGATTCGATGCTTGCCTCAAACTCGCTTGTCTTCTGGCGACGGCTGATCCTGATCGTGTTTCGGTTCCCCGCTATTTGGCAGAACGGTATCGAAGATCATCTTGCCAAGGGCTACCGAGCGGTCCGCGATCGTATCCAGGGCCTGCGACATTGCGATGGTCTCCAACTGTATCAGGGTTGCCATTTTGCGCTCGAATGGCAACTCGCTGAATTCTTTGCGCAGGTCGCGGGTCTTCTCTTCGGCGGTGCGGGTGCGTTCGGATTTGGAAACCAGCTTAATAACCAGTTCGCCACCGCGCTCTGCTTTACACTGACAGGCCAGCCGTTCGCCTGCTGCCAATCGCGCCGGGCTCAACTGCTGACGTTCGGTGTCGGTTAAATCAGAAAGAAGAGTTCTGCCGGTGATGATTCTAATGGCACAGGTACCATCGCACATCCCACACTCCGGAATTTGAAAACCGAGGCGCCTGGCCGCGTCCACCACAGAGGTGCCTTCGGCCACCAAACCGCTGGGCCCATCAGGTTCAAACTTTATTTCGACGCTCATTGCCAATTGCCTCGTCTCAGCGATGCGCTCCGCGCGCGGCCGCGCGCACCGTCGGTTGCTTCGTGCTGTCACGTTTCCGCTCGCGCTCCTGCCGCCGGCAGTCTGCGCAAATTCCAATCATGCGTAGTAGATGCGAAGTCAGCTCGAACCGATGCTTCGCGGCCATCGCGTCCTGAATTGCTTCCAGTTCGGGTGAATAGAACTCGATGATCTTCCCGCACTCCTTGCAAATCATGTGATCGTGATGCTGATGTTTGTAATTATGTTCGTAATGGGCGCGCCCGTCGCCGAAGCGGACCTCGCGGGCCAGGCCGGCGTCAGTCAACAGACGTAACGTGCGATAGACCGTCGTTTGGCCGACGCTGGGATCGTTCTCGTGCACCAGACGATAAAGATCTTCACCTGAGACGTGGCCCTCAGTGCGCAGAAAAACGTCGAGAATAAGATCGCGCTGCGCGGTGCGCTTCAGACCTTGTTTCTGAATGTGTTTGAGGAAAACTTCCTGCTCTTCAGTCATTGATATAAGTCAGGCGACAGACGGCTGAGAAGACAACCGCATTCTACACCTTGCGAGCGGCTCAATGAAATGAGTCCTGATGGCACCGCCTCCTGGTTTGAGTTGGTGTTGTGGCAAATCGAAGGGAAATGAATGGCCCGGAATTGTTCGGCTCTTTCCTGTTTGTTTCTACCTACTGCCTACTGCCTTCCGCCTTCCGCTTTGTGTTATCTTCTGCCTCAAGAAGCCGGGGTGGCGAAATGGCAGACGCTACGGACTTAAAATCCGTTGACCGCAAGGTCGTGTGGGTTCGACTCCCACCCTCGGCACCAATTGATTCAACGATTTACAGCCAATCAATTTTTGACGATGGACCAACGCAACGGAGTTAACTCCGTTGCGAAGCTGATTTCGATTGAATTTGCTGGGGATATCGTTGACTCGTAGTCGGTGGTAACCCCCTCATCAGACATACGACCTAAGAAGTCCAGCCCCTGACAATGTCCGTGAGGAGTTGCGTTCTTATATATTCTTGGCGCACTCAGTTTTCCATGTGGTTCTAAGAGGATATTTCAGATCAACTGAGTTTCCGACTCGCCGAAGGAGGAGCGGCAGACACTTCACTTTTGAAAATGCGGAACAGGTAATAGTAAGAAGGAAAGAGCACGAGCACCCCCACAGCAAGCGCGATGATCAGCAACCGCAATGTGTCGTGCGACGCGGCAGCGGAGTAGATAGTGATGTCCGGTTCGACAAGATACGGGAATTGCGCAAACGCCCAGCCAAGGAGAATCAGAGTTACCTGTGCTGCCGCACAGAGGCGTGCCACTCTGTATTTTCTGATCCACAAAGTATAGAACGCGCCCACGGCGACTACTGCGGTGCCGAGGTGCAACGCTAACGCCCACCAGCTTCGGCTGATACCAGCGCGCACGGTCGGTGCGCCCGTTCCGGCTAATAGAAAAACGATTAATGCCAATATGCCGACTGCGAAGCCTGCGATCAACGCTCGCATTCGAAAATCTTCCTGCAGTTCGGGCTGAGACGCTTCTACAGTCAAATAAACCGCCGCGAGAAATGCGAACAACGAGAGCGCGAAAAAGCCCACGGCAAA
>Ga0137394_10000076_pt1 | contig 66653 bp, 46 predicted proteins | sample czobulk116metaG_FD_108278 | JGI IMG/M metagenome (GOLD analysis project Ga0137394, IMG submission 108278) | Vadose zone soil microbial communities from Angelo Coast Range Reserve, California, USA - czobulk1.16 metaG | ecosystem: Environmental > Terrestrial > Soil > Vadose zone | place: USA...
CAGGGCATGCTGCCTTATGCCAACTACTTCTGGCCGTCGCCGAATGGTCCCGAAGTCCTCATCAACGGACTGCCGAGCGGAACCGCCTACAACTACAATAGCGCTCTGCAGAGGGCTCACGAAGATTTTGGGCTTGTCCGGTTTGACTACAGCATGTCGAGCAAAGATTCCTTGTTTGTAAACTACACCATGGACGATGGCGAAAGGAGGACTCCGCGAACGAATGCGATTTTTACCCAGATAGAGCCTCTGCGCACACAAACAGTGGGCATGCAGGAAACACGTGTTTTCTCCTCCAATGTCGTGAATTCCGCAACTCTGGGGTACGCTCGCACGTGGGCAACGCTGGTAAGGGCTGTCGCGGCGCCGATCCCCGACAGCTTGCTGTTTCTTCCCGGGGGTAATCAGGGCTCGATTGTCATCGGGGGTGGAGCGACAACCGTGGCGCCGGCCGCCGTGGCGCCGGCAGAGGGTATTAACCCTGTTCGCGGTGTCAGAGAGTACTACACGTTGTCCGATGACCTGCACTTCAGCAAAGGCAGGCACTCCTTCAGCACGGGCGCCTGGGTCCAGCGCATACACCAAAACGACGTCGGGGCAGCTCAGTTTTCAGCAGGAGGCGTCAGCTATCCGACCATGATGGCTTTTCTCCAGGACGTCCCGAGCCAATTCAACCTGAACCGGAATCCAATTGGCCTTGGCTACCGGACGACCGAAGCAGCCTGGTATTTCCAGGATGAATTCAAGCCCTTTCCGAATCTCACCCTGCGTCTGGGATTGCGCCACGAGATGACCGACGGCTGGAATGAAGTGTCGGGCCGTTGTTCGAACTACGCGTTTGACAAAAACTTTGTGATCTCGACTGAGCCGGTCATCGGCAAATCCTGCCTGAATCAAAACAACGCCAAATTCTTGTTGCAGCCGCGTGTTGGTTTGGCCTGGGATCCGACCGGCACGGGAAGCTGGGCGGTGCGAGCCGGCTTTGGAATCCACAACGATCTTCAGGATAACCTCGGCAACCGGACCTACGCCAATCCACCCTTTAACGCTCGCGAGCAGTTGACGGGCTCGTTGCTCTCTCTCATTCCGCTCCAGAAGACAGCAACACTTCCACCCACTTGCGGCCCAACGCAACCGCAACCCTGCTCGATCTATTCTCCCGCCGGTGTCGATCCGAATATGTTCACACCAACCATCCAGCAATGGAACCTTACGGTGGAACGGAGTATCACGAAAGACATCATGATTCAGGTAGGCTACGTGGGCAGCCAGTCCTACCACACTCCGCTCGCTGTGAATGCCAATACGGCTGCGCCTCTGGTGTGTCAGAACCCGCAAGGGTGCGACAGCGGCGGAACCACGCTACAGGGAACAGTTCCAAGGCCTCCCTATGCCAAGGTGCCGCAGGGCGCCACGTACATGGCGCCGGGTACACGCCCGAACCCGTACGTCGGCAATGGCGTCACCTGGTTCGATCAGGGCACCAGCAGCTACCATTCGCTGAATGTTTCTTTCGTCAAGCGGGCCAGCCACGGGATCAGTTTCAAAACGAATTACACCTATGGGAAAGTGATCGACTTGAATTCCGCGATCCTGGCGCCTTCCGCTGGAAACGAACCGCCGGACGTTTTCAGTCCCTACAACCTCAGTCTGAACCGCGGGGTCGCGTCTTACAGCCTCAACCATCAGTTCAACGGGAACTTCAGCTATCAGCTGCCGTTTGGAAACGGGCAGCGCTTTGGAACTGGCGCCACTGGGGTTGTCGATCAGTTGATAGGCGGCTGGCAATGGAACGGGATCGTCAACGCTCAGGGCGGGTTCCCCTTCACGCCGCTAGCGGGTTCCAATATTTCCGGCACCGGCGACGCCAATCAATCCGACGTACCCAACTGGAATCCGGACTTCAAAGGGCCGGTGATTGTGGGGAAACCCGATCAGTGGTTCGATCCGAGGGCCTTCGCGATCCCGACCGCCGGGACTTTCGGGAACGTCTCGCGCGGGTCGCTCCGTGGACCAGGCCTGGTCTCGTTCGACACTTCATTGTTCAAGAAGATAAGAATCAGTGAAGAATTGAATTTGCAGTTCCGGGCTGAGGCCTTCAATGTTCTCAATCACGCCAATTTCTCGTACCCGAATCAGATCATTTTCTTGGGCAACAGCTACAGCTCTTCGGCCGGGGTCATCAGCACCACGGCAACGAGTTCGCGGCAAATTCAGCTCGCGCTGAAGCTGATGTTCTGACAGGTTTTGGAACGAACGCGGGCTAAAGCCCGCGACTACATTGGGAATCGACGTTGGGTCCTGAAATGTGACATTGAGGATCGACGTTGGGTCCTGAAATGTAGTCGCGGGCTTTAGCCCGCGTTCACTCACCTTGGTAGATTTTCCCCATTGGATCAACGCCCGAAAAAGATTACCTGGCGGCCTAAGAACCGGCCGTTCCCCAGAGTTATCGTTCATGGAGTTCCAATTTGGGGGATCATTTATGAAAAAGTTCAATTACATGCTTCAAGCCGCCGCCGTCGCTATCGTGGGCCTCTCCATCGCCGCCGGATTCATCCTTGTCGGCTGGGCGAGCGCTTTCCCTGCGACGCCACAAATTGCCGGCGATCCCGGCGGCGTCGAACGCTATCTAACGCACGTCGCTACCGACAAACCGATCTACCGCACCGGCGAGAAGGTTTACGTTCGTGGCGTCGTCCTTCGTGCCGATGGCCACTCCCCCATGACCAGTCCTCAGCGTTCGACCCGCACAGCCTCCTTCGAAATCAAGGGTCCCAAAGGCGATACCGTCGCCTCCGGTGTCTCTGCGATTATCGACAGCATCGTGGGATTTTCCTGGGACATCCCGGCAAGTCAGGCCGGAGGGGAATATACCGTTCGCATCTCCCATCCCTCGGGCGATGCCCCGGCCGAGCGCAAGTTCGACATCCGTGCCTATCGAGCGCCGCGTCTCAAGAGCCAGATTGTTTTTGTGCGGGACGGTTATGGCCCCGGTGACACGGTCGCCGCCAATCTGCACGTCGAACGCGCCGAAGGCGGCGTTCCAGCCGGAGCAAAGGTTTCTGCCAGTGCGCGCGTCGACGGCGAAGAGACATGGACAGGTGCAACCACCGTCGATGGCTCCGGCAATGCCGGCGCCAGTTTCAAGCTGCCTGCAGCTATCGCCCGCGGCGAAGGCGTCATTGCGATGATCATCGAGGATGGCGGAACAGTGGAGACCGCTACGAAAACCATCCCCATTCTTTTGCAGACGATTGACCTGGCAATCTATCCCGAAGGGGGCGATCTGATCGCCGGCCTGCTGAACCGTGTCTACCTTGAAGGCCGCACGCCGGCCCAAAAGCCTGCAGATATGGCCGGTGTCATCGTGAACGCCGCCGGCAGGAAAGTTGCTACGTTCCGCACCGAACACGAAGGCCGTGGCCGATTCTCCTTCGTTCCCGCTAAAGGCGAAGCGTATTCGCTCCGCGTCACCGAGCCGGCTGGAATCAAGACCATCTTTCCTCTCCCGGCAGTCAAAGAATCCGGCGCCGTCATTTTCTCGGCTTTTGATGTCACTCCCAGGCAAAAGGACGTCGTTGTCCGTGTTGCCGCCACCGCGGGCGGCGCATACGGCATTGCCTTGAGCCAGCGTGGTAAAGAGTTCGCCTTCAAACCCATCACGCTCCGGACTAACGAACCAACCGATGTCACACTTGCCGTTCCGAAGTCCATCGATGGTGTGATCGTTGCCACGGTTTACCACGACCGCAAGACTCCGATGGCCGAGCGCTTGCTCTTCCGTCAGCCTGAACACAGCCTCAAGGTACAGATCGTCGCGGATCGAGCCGACTATGTTCCCGGCGACAAGGTGACCCTGCGGGTTACCACCACCGATGACACCGGCAAGCCCATCGGCGCGATGGTTGGTCTCACCGTCACCGACTCCAGCGTTTTGGAAATGATCGAAAAGCGCGAGCAGGCTCCGCGACTGCCGGTGATGGTGCTGTTCGAAAACGACGTCAGGAATCTTTCGGACGCCTACGTCTATCTGGACGAGACGAATTCCAAGGCGCCGCTGGCGACGGACCTTCTGCTGGGTACACAGGGCTGGCGCCGGTTCGCCACTGTCGATACCGCGAAGTTCGTGGCTGCCTATAGCGACGCGGCTCGTCGTGCGCTGGCCCTCAGAATGGAAGCTGTCCCAGTGATGAAAATGATGGTTCAAGCCGCTGCAGCGCCCAATCTCATAGTTCCCGCTGCTGCCCCCGTTGTGGGAGCGGTCCTTGCGGAAAACCGCGCACGGGATTTGCCGCGTGCCGGCAACGACGCCCTCGATCTCGTCGATGTGTTTGCCCGAGTCCGGAACGATGGACTCTTCGATGCTGAACGACAACAGGGAACGGTTGGCCGCTTACGAGCTGGAGCCGGCGGTGACCGACGCCTGGCGGACTTCGCGCGCAAAGAAGCGTTCGCGAACATCCTGACCGTCCGCGAATACGCGCACACTCTTCGTCCAAACTGGACCGAGGGCTCGCGCGTCGACTTCGCCGAAACGGTCTACTGGAACGCCGGCATCAAGACCAATGCCTTCACCGGACTTGCCACTCTCTCGTTCAACCTTAGCGATTCGGTGACTTCATTCAGAGTTCTGACCGACGCTTTTGCACAGGACGGCACGCTCGGCTCCAGCGTCAGCCACGTCGAATCCGTTAAGCCGTTCTCGATCGATCCCAAGATCCCCCTTCAGGTCACCAGCGGCGATGTGATCCAACTTCCCATTGGCATCGTCAACGGCATGAGCCGAGAACTCCGCGGTGCGGAAGTCATTGCCAATGGAGCCGCCGGCATCAAGTTCACCATGCTCGGGGACAATCCGGCTACACTCCGCCCCAAAGAGCGCACGCGACGGTTCGTGCAGCTTGATGTCGGCCGCGAATTCACCGGGCTTGCCAATCTCACGCTCGATGCCAAGGCCGGCCCCTATCGCGATAGCGTCGGCCGAACGCTCGATGTCCAGCCCCTGGGTTTCCCCCACGAAAGCTCCACGGGCGGCGTGCTGGAGCGCAACAGTTCCAAGTCATTTGAGTTCACGCTTCCGCGCGAGATCGTCCGCGGAAGCCTCTCGTCGAAGGTCGCTGTGTATCCCACGCCGCTCGCCAGCATGACTGAAGCGCTTCAGTCCCTGCTCCAGGAGCCTAACGGCTGTTTCGAGCAAACCAGCTCCACCAGCTATCCGATGGTCATGGCCCAGCAATACTTCCTCACGCACACGGGCATCGACCCCGCCCTCATCGAGAAGGCCAGAGACCTTCTCGAAGTCTCCTATAAGAAACTCACCGGCTTTGAAACCCGCACAAAGGGTTACGAATGGTTCGGGGCCGATCCCGGCCACGAAGCCCTCACGGCTTATGGTTTGATGCAGTTCACAGACATGGCTCAAGTACGCAGCGTGGACAAGGACATGCTCGCTCGAACCAGAACATGGCTCCTTTCCCGGCGCGACGGTAACGGCCACTTCAGCCTGAACTCGAAAGCCATCGATAGCTTCGGTTACGCTCCTGCGGATACCACCAATGCCTATATTGTGTGGGCTCTGATCGAGTCCGGAGAAAAAGGTCTCGACAGGGAAATCGCCTTCGTGAAGGCCTCCGCCATTTCCACACAAGACAGCTACATCGTTGCTCTGGGTGCCAACATCCTTCACGCCACCGGCGATCGGGCCGGAGCCCGCCAGTTGATGGACAAGCTCGCCAGGAGCCAGGAAACTGCCGGCAATGTCAAGGGTGCCATCACCAGCATTACGCGCTCCGGAGGGGACGCTCTCGCAATTGAGACCACGGCCCTTTCCGTGTTGGCCTGGATGCGTGAACCGTCATATGCGGCCCATGTCGAGAGGGGCCTGAAGTGGATCGTCGAGTCGAACAAGAGCGGCCGCTACGGCTCCACGCAATCCACCATTCTCGCGCTGCGCTCCATCGTTGCCTATGACAACGCCAATGCCCGGCCCAAAGCCCCGGGCCGAATCGTTCTCACCGTGGACGGCAGGACTGTCGGCACTCCCCTCGCCTTCACGGCCAGCACCCAGGGAGCTCTTGTCATGCCCGAATTCGCAAGTGAACTCAGTTCCGGCAAGCACACGGTCGCACTCAAGATGGAAGATGGCTCGAGCATGCCCTTCTCGATAAGTGTGAGGTACCACAGCCTCCTCCCCGACAGCGCCGAGGAAGCCCAGGTCGGCATTCAGGTCGTCCTTAGGGATGGACAAATTCAGGAGGGAGGCGTCACCGAAGCCACTGTATCCATCGCCAACAAGAGCGATCAAGTGATCCCCACTCCCGTAGCCATCGTGGGAATCCCTGGCGGCCTCGAGGTCCGGCACGATCAGCTCAAAGAACTGGTCAAGTCAGGCAAGATCGACGCCTACGAAGTGATCGGCCGGGAAGTCATCCTCTACTGGCGCCACCTCAGGGCCAAAGACAAGTTCGATCTCCCGCTGAGCCTGGTTGCCGCCATTCCTGGCTCCTACACCGGTCCCGCGAGCCGCGCCTACCTCTATTACACCGACGAATACAAGAGCTGGGCGCCGGGACTGAAAGTGAACATCACGGCACGATAAGGCGAGTCTTGACTACCATGGTCGCGCCTATTCGCTGCGAAGCGCGATCATGGGATCCAATCTTGCCGCACGGCGGGCAGGAATATAGCAGGCAAGGATAGCTGTGCCCATCAAAACGAACGACGTGCCGACCAGCGTCAGCGGATCGCTAGCCCCAATGCCGTAGAGCAGATGCGAGAAGCCTGGCAGGGCTCGCGCAAAAATCAGCGCAGCGGATGCTCCGATCGCTACGCCAATAAGACCGAGCCGAACCCCTTCTCCGATAATCATCTGCAAAACATCCCGCCGGCTGGCGCCGAGCGCTACGCGAATCCCAATCTCGTGCGTGCGCTGACTCGTCGAATAGGAAATCACGCCGTAGGTTCCAACGGATGCCAGCACTAAGGCCAGAACGGCGAATGCAGTCAAAAGAAACGTAGGGAAGCGTTGCCCCATGGATCGCGACACAAGCTCCTGCATCGTCTGGATGTTATACACGGGTTGGTCGGCACCTGCTTCAGAGACCGCCTTCCTGATTGCGGGCATCATGGCCGCCGCGTCGAGCGGGGTGCGCACAGCCAAGGTAACCTGACGGCTGAATGCCTGCAGTACTTCATCCGGAAGCTGGTAAAAGGAGTAGTAAATCTCCGGTTTCTGGCCTGACGAACCATCGAGCTCGTAGTGTTCGACGTGGCCTACGACGCCGACAATCCGAAATGCGACGTTCCGGGCAGCGCCCCAACGAGGAAATGTTATGGTCTGGCCCACCGCGTCCCCGTCGGGAAAATAGCTGCGCGCCAGCAGACTATCAATCACAACGACTTTCTCGGAGTCGACCTTGTCCGCCGTAGTAAAGAAGCGCCCGCGCAGAAGCGGTATTTTCATCGTGTTGACGTGATCGGGACCGACGGGATAATAAATCGCCCGCGGAATCTCCGCCAGGGATGCGGGTTGTTGGGAACTAAGCCAGAATGCGCCCTCGTTTCGGTGTCCGCTGAACAAGACGTTCGCGGTAATGTCTACCGCCTCAACGCGGGGAGTATGACGGATGCGCTCGACCAACTGCTCGTATGCGACTCGTTCTTTCGGTGCTGTGTTTGTAACCGAAGACGAAAGCCCCACCTGGAAAGTAATGACGTGGCGCGCATCGAAGCCGGGATTCACCGCCCACAAATTATGGATCGTGCGAAACAGCAAGCTGGCTCCCGTCAAGAGAACTAAAGTCAGCGCGATCTGCACAAGCACAAGAACACGCTGCATCCGTTGATGGCCGGCCGCGGAACCGCGTCCCCCATCTTTGAGTCCCGATTGTGGGTCCGTTTTCGAACTCTTCAATGCCGGCAAGAGGCCAAACATAATTCCAACCACCGTCGAGACACCAAAGGCAAATAAGAGTACCCAGGGATTCATGCCAATGTTTTCGATGCGCGGGACGCTTCCCGGTATCGCCGCCAACGCCGCGCTGAGGCCCCATTTTGCAAGGCCCAGCCCCAAAACACCGCCTGTGAGTGAAAGCAGCACGCTTTCCGTGACCATGTGCCGAACGATCTGTGCGTGGCTGGCCCCGAGCGCTAATCGCACGGCAAACTCCCGCTTGCGTACGGCGCAGCGTGCCAGCAACAGATTGGCGAAGTTCGCGCAGGCGATCAGCAGCAACAATGCGACAGCGCCCAGCAGCAACAGAAGCGTCCGGCCGACGTCCCCGACCACGAATTGCTTCAACGGCACGATATACGCTTCCTGGCCGCGGGCGGTGTCGGGATTAAGTTGTGCGACATGTTCCTGCACCGTGTTCATCTCCGCCCGTGCCTGATCTATGCTCACCTCTGTGTGGAGGCGGGCGACGCATAAGGTATCGTGGACGGCACGATCGGTAAGAAACAATGGATTCCCGCGTCCGAGAGCTGTGTAGACATCCGCTTGTTGTTGGTTGAAATGAAATCCCGACCTGAGCACTCCGACAATCGTGTATCCGGCTCCGTTCAAAGTGATAGTCTTGCCCAGCGCTGTTGGGCTGCCCGCAAACCGGTCCCGCCACAGACGATTGCTGATGACAACTGCAGGCGGGCCCGCGATCCTGTCTTCCTCCAGCGATAATTCACGCCCCAATGCCAGGTCCACTCCGAAAGTCCTGAAAAAATTCGAAGAGATTTCCTTACCGTCGACGCGCTCAGGCGCGCCGGGACTGGTCAGATCGAAACCTTGCTCCCTGAACGCCGCGATTTGCTCGAATGAACGGGAACTCCGCTGCCAATCGAGAAAGTCGGGATACGAAAGACTGGTCGGGTACTTTAATGCCCGGTTGTAGAGCGCCACAAGCACTAGCCGATCCGGGTCGCGATACGGCAGCGGCTTCAACACGACGCCTTCCAGGGCGCTAAAGATGGCTGTATTTGCTCCGATGGCGAGTGCCAGCGTCAGGATCGCCGCCGCCGTAAACCCGGGACTCTTCCTCAACGAACGAGAAGCGTAACGAAAATCCCGGAGTAAGTGATCGAGCCATTCGAAAGGCCTTTGCTCCCGGCATTCCTCTTTCGCCAGATCAAGTCCGCCGAACTCGCGGCGAGCACGCGATTCAGCATCCTCCCGGCTTAACCCTTGTTCAACGTAATCGTTGATCTGGCTTTCCAGATGAAACTGAAACTCGGCATCCATTTGCCTTTCCCAACGCCGTCGATTGAGCCAGGAGTTCCACCTCATGCTCCGAATTCCTCACTCTGCGGTTTCGAGCACCAACGAAATCGCTTCGCAGAGAAGTTTCCACTCGGCGGTTTCTGCCTTGAGTTGCTGCCGTCCTGTTTTGGTCAGGCTGTAGAACTTTGCCTCGCGTCCACCTTCTGTAAGGTTCCATTCGGATTTGAGCCAACCTCGATTCTGGAGTCTGTAAAGGGCGGGATACAGGGAGCCCTGCCGGATCTGAAGCAGGTCTCTTGAAATCTGTTGGATGCGTTGCACAATTGCGTATCCGTGAATCGGCCCGAGGGCGGCTACTTTCAGGATCAGCATATCGAGCGTTCCCTGGAGGAGTTCTGTCTTTCCGGGAGGGTTCTCCTGATGATGCCTAGGCATTCTAGATATCAAGATAGGACGCGAATACTTGGGATGTCAAAGCATTCTTGCGTGGGACTTACGATCATTCGCGGTCCTTTCCGAAGAATTGTTCATCCATAGCTTTGCGGAACGCCTCATCTCCCAGTTGCAAGCGCCTTGCATAGGTTGTTTGTGCATCCTGGCCGGCGACATAACGCAACTGCTCCTTCCCGTCCGTGGCCGCCTCGTACACCACTTCGGCGATTTGTGTCGGGGAAGAGTATGTCTCCATCTGCTTGGGATCGGTGATCACGCTCATTACCCTGTCTACCAGCGCATCGTATTGTTCGTGCCGTCCTGTATCGAAAGAGCGGGTAAAGAAATCCGTCCTCATTCCGCCGGGCGATACAGTCTTGATACCAATGCCGAATCGCTTCAACTCAAAAGCCATGCTTTCGCTCCACCCTTCCAGCGCCCACTTCGTCGCGTGGTAGATGGAGTTGAATGGTACGGCGATCAATCCGCCGATTGAAGTGGTATTGATGAACAGCCCGGCCCTCTTCGCCCTAAAGTACGGGACGAAGGCTTTCGTTGTGCGGATCGCGCCCATTAAATTGGTGTTTATCATGCGCATGATCTGCTCGTCCGTTAGCCCTTCCAGCGGACCTGCCAAACCGTAGCCGGCGTTGTTGAAGACGACATCGACCTGACCCATCGCCATGACCTTTTCCACTACGCTTTCGATCTGATGGGGATCTGTTACATCCAGTGGCAGCAATGTCACTCCAGACAGTGTATTGAGCTCTGTTTCTCTTCCCGGGTTTCGCATGGTGGCGATTACTTTCCATGCCTTGGAAGCAAACAGTTTGGCCGTAGCTCTTCCGAGTCCTGTGGAGCTACCAGCGACAAATATCGTTTTAGGAATTTGCATGGTCATAAGGTCATACCTCCGTCGACCGGTAATAGAGCACGGTAACAAAACAATCCGCATCCGAACAGAACCATGTGGCTGCCGACCACTACCAGTCCTTCCTTAGGCAGCGGTCGTTTCGATTGTTGTTGACATTCGACACCAAGAACCCTACTCTGTTGTAGGCGGTCTACACCAATGGCATCTGATCAATCTCGACTCGATCTTCTGCAAGGTACGCTTGATCTCCTGATCCTCCGGGCACTCCGTGCTGGAGCGATGCATGGATGGGCGATTTCTGAGCGCATTGAGCTAATTTCACAGGATGTTTTGCAGGTGAATCAGGGCTCACTCTATCCCGCGCTCCACCGCCTTGAACATCGTGGCTGGATCAAGGCCGAATGGGGCGTTTCGGAACTGGGCCGGCGAGCGCGATTCTACTCGCTCACGGCTTCCGGCCGGAAACGGCTCGAAATCGAGGCTGAAAACTGGGGCAGGCTGAGTGAAGCCATTGCCAGAGTCTTAAGGATGGCGTGATATGTGGAGAGACATTGTTCTGCGATTGCGTGCGTTGTTTTTCCGTCGCCGGATGGATGACGAGCTGCAGGAAGAACTGCATTTTCACATCGAAATGGAAGCTCGGAAGAACCGTCGACGCGACCTTGACCCAGCGGAAGCAGAGCGACAGGCCCGATTGAAATTCGGCAGCGTCGTGAGCGCAACGGAAGAATGCCGCGAACAAAGAGGCATGTCTTCAATCGAAATCCTCGCAAAGGATGTGCGCTTCGGCCTGCGCATGTTGCGCAAATCTCCCGGCTTTACCGCTGTGGCCGTTCTGACGCTCGCCCTGAGCATCGGCGCAAACGCCGTGGTTTTCGGTGTAATCAATGCGATGATCCTGCGCCCGCTGAATGTGCCGCGGGCGGAGAGCCTCTACTCCATCCACCGCGTGAGCGACAATTCCGCCAGCCAATCGTATCCCGGCTATCTCGATCTGCGCGATCGCAACCGAAGCTTTGAGGATCTGGCAGGTTATAACGTCCTGCGGGCAGGGCTGGACGCGGGCGAAAATCCATCCCGCGTCTGGCTCCTTGCGGTGAGCGGGAACTATTTCGACGTATTAGGCATTCAGCCGCATCTCGGCCGCGTCTTCCACGGCTCCGATGAGCATGGCCCCAACAGCGCTCCCTATATCGTGCTGTCGCACGCGTATTGGCATAGCCGTTTTCAGGATGATCCTGGCGTGGTGGGCCGTGTAGTCCAGGTGAACAAGCATCCTTTTACGATCATCGGTGTAGCGCCGCCTGACTTCACGGGAACTTTATTGTTTTTCTCTCCCGATTTCTTTTTGCCCATGGTTAACCAGGAGCAGGTCGAAGGAACAAGTATCCTGAACGCGCGCGGAACGCGCTGGATTTTTATGACCATGGGACATCTGAAGGCGGGAGTCACTCCGGCACAGGCTGCTGCCGATGTTAACTCGATTGGCGCCGATCTGGAAAAGACCTATCCGAAAGACCATGCACAAATGATCTTTGCATTGGCGCGTCCAAGCCTCTATGGCGACTACCTCGGCCGTCCCGTGCGGGCATTTCTAACAGCGTTGATGCTGCTGGCAGGGTTAATTCTGCTGGCCGCCTGTGCCAACCTGGGCAGCCTGTTTTCCGCACGCGCTGCTGACCGTTCCCGGGAAGTTGCACTGCGGCTCGCGCTGGGAGCGGGCCGCATGCGCATTCTGCGGCAACTCTTCACCGAAGCCGTGCTGATTTCACTGATGGGAGGCGCTATCGGATTATGGGGCAGCGTCGAGCTGTTGCGCTGGCTGAGCGTGTGGCAGCCATTTCCCCAATTTCCCATCAATCTGCCCGTGAGCCCGGACGCAAATCTTTATGGAGTAGCTTTGCTGTTGGCTCTGGCGAGTGGACTCCTCTTTGGCGCGGTACCTGTGAGGCAGGTGCTCCGCACGGATCCGTATGAGATCGTCAAGTCGGGATCGATCGGCAGGATTGGGAGGCGGATTACTGTCCGCGACCTGTTGCTTGTGGTGCAAATTGCGATCTGTGCCGTGCTGGTTACTTCCTCGATGGTTGCCGTGCGTGGACTGGTGCGCTCGATGCACAGCGGCCTGGGTTTTGAGCCACGGAACGCGATGCTGGTAGGTACCGGTCTGGAGATGGCAGGTTATCGCGGCGACGCAGTGCCAACAATGCAAAAACGCATGATCGATGCTATGGAGACGATTCCTGGCGCAGCGTCGGTGGGCTTGGTTGACTTGCCGCCACTAGCGAACGCGACGGGGAACGGCGCGATAGTCTTTACTGACGAAACAACGGATCTGGCACCGGCGAATGCCGCTGCTACATCCATGATCTTTAAAATATCTCCGGACTACTTCCGCGCGGCGGGCACAGCCTTGCTGTCTGGAAGGACCTTCACATCGCATGACGATAAAGATGCGCCGCACGTGGCAGTCGTCAACCAGGAGTTTGCCCGCAAAATCTTTGGCTCGGCAAACAACGCCATGGGCCGGTATTACAAGAGGCGGGATGGAACGCGCATCCAGGTTGTCGGTATCGTAGAGGACGGAAAGTATGGGAACCTCACCGAAGATCCGGAGCCGGCGATGTTTCTTCCCCTCCTGCAATCGCCATCGAGTGAGATATGGCTGGTGATGCGCTCGAACGCCGATCCGCAGCAGCTGACCGCAGCCATCAAGAGTAGACTGCGGGACCTGGATGCGGGGCTGCCTAGTTTCATCCAAACGTGGAACCAGGGATTGGACCTGGTTTTGTTTCCTTCGCGTGTGGCGACGGTGTCGCTGGGTCTGCTGGGCGTGATGGGCGCGATGCTGTCTATAACCGGCATCTTTGGATTGGCAGCGTATTCCGTGAGTAAGCGAAAGCGGGAGCTGGGGATTCGGATAGCGCTCGGCGCCGAGCGCAGGGAAGTGTTACAAGCCGCGTTGGGACGGGCATTCAAATTACTCGCTTTTGGTTCGGCAGCAGGATTGTTCCTCGGAATTCTGGCGAGCCGCGTCCTGGCTTCCATCGTGTATCAGGCCACTCCCCGTGATCCGCTGGTATTGGCGGGTGTTGTACTGGCGATGTTGTTGCTGGGGCTGCTGGCTACCTGGATTCCAGCGCAACGCGCGCTGTCAATTGATCCCGTAATCCTGCTTCGCGAGGAGTGAATCGGCTTTATCGAAAGCCATATCGTCCCGCTAAACCGAGAGGAAAATCCTGTGCGGCTGGGCAGCGCTTTGTACGCTCTTGCCTCCAGACAAGCCAGTGAGCACGCAGCGCTCCTGGTGCCAAAACCGGACCTTCCGGTACGATTGAGCCTGGCGTTGCCTGACCACACGGCGTCCAGGCGATTCCAGCTCGGAAGGCGCCAATGCCGACGCTTAATGACACCGCCGTCGATACGCTGACATGGTATAGCGCGAAGGGCGTGAAGCAGCACTTCGAGCTTCGTCGCGACGATGCAGTCATCGCGAGGATGACATTCGACCCTTCTCCTGCCGTTGAATGGGAATACAGGGCCCCGCATGCCGCGTTGGTGGTGGCCTCCGACGCGAACTGGCGGATGAGAGTCGTGCGCCGCGGTTTCCTCGGACTGAAGTCGAATATTCACGTCGAGGGAACCAACACCGGCGTTCTCGAGGCGGGCTACTTTCTTTGCCGGGGGACGCTCGCCGTCTCCCAGATGCCGAATCATCGCTGGACCGGCGGCATCTGGGAAGGCAGCAGCGACAGTTTCACTCATCCGGAAGGTTTCCCGGTGATCCGCCTCGATCGCGGCAGCTATTTCGATGACGTCAAAGCGCGCGTTGCCGTCCTGGCCGGATCGACCCCGCCTCGCGACGTCGCGCTGCTCGCGGCGCTCGGGCTCTACACGCGGCTGCTCATGAACAAGACCTGTGAATGAGCGTGTCCGTTCCCGTTTACCGCTAGACCATGAACCGCAGATTCCGGATCGGAAAGTTTTTCAATTCCGGAAAGACCGTATCGAGTTTTGCCGGATCGACTCCAAACCATGTTGCAAGCGTAAAGGCATATTGATCGACTGAACTGGTAGGTATCCACCGGCCGCGTGTATCTGTATCGTCGGGACCGCCAAGCTGGAGAGTTGGAAAGACGGCACCATTCGGACCGGGGATGCCATAGAAGTCGCCGCCGACCACAGAAGCGCCCATGACGAAGTGATGATTGCCCCAGGCGTGGTCGGATCCGACGGTACCGGACGAACCGGCCGGTTGCATCGTGCGACCAAAATCAGAAAGGGTGAAAGTGGTCACGTCTGATTGGACATGGAGCTCAACCGTAGCATCATAAAACGCCTTCATCCCTTCGCCGACTTGTGTCAACAGCGAAGCCTGAGTGCTCACCTGTCCCTGGTGCGTGTCGAAGCCGCCCAGCGAACAGAAGAAAATCTGACGAGCCAGAGCCGGAACGCCCGAAGCAAGGTTGAACTTGATCAGTTTGGCGACCTGCTTCAGTTGGTTACCAAGAGAGGTGGCGGGGAATTCCGTGTTCAACACCGGATCCACGTCGAAATCCTTTCCTATGTCGACTGCCTGCTGGGTGATCTTACTTGCCGCCGCCACAAGCGGAGCGTCAAGGTCGATCGTGCGAAGGTAGTTCATCGCGTTCAGACGCGCTTGCTCATCGGCTGCCGCACCGAAACCGTCGAGGACCAATAATTCAGTCAGTGGCGTAGGCGCGGGAGCGACGGTTACCGGGCTGGTCGACTGGCCGCGCGTGAACACTCCTCCTGCAAGAGCGGCGATCAACGGATAGCCGGACGGACTGACCGGAAACGTGTCGGCCATGCGCCCGCCCCATCCGGTCGCCGCTGCGCTCGTCGAAATGGACGTTTGCCATTGAGCGATCTGGTCCGAATGTGAGAAGAGCTGATAGGGACGAGGTGCGCCGTTCAGATAGTCCTGCTTCAACAGCGGTTCAATAAGAGGGCCGACATTGCTCACAACGGCAAGCTGACCGCCGGCAAACAATGGATGTACGGCCGCCAGGCTCGGATGCAAACCGAATTCCGTGCCAATACTTCTCGGCGTAACGGGAAGAAGGCTGCCTTGAGCGATCGCAAGGCCCGCAGCGCCGCGAATACCGGAGTATGCTGCGTATCCGGCCGCATCTAACGGTACGACCAGATTATTTCCATCATTTCCACCGCCCAGGAAAATGCACACCAGCACTTTGTAACCGCTGCCTTGTGCAAGTCCCTCGACCATGCTGAAACGCTCGATTCCAGAGGCGAGCGCGGCGACGCTAAGCGCACCGCAACCGGATCGGACCAGAAACTCTCTACGTGATAGCGTCATAGTTCACCTCTCTACCTGATTTTGGCTTGAAGTTGCGACAAGGTATACCGCGGTCCGAACTCGCTTCAGAGGATTCGAACTAACCACGGCCTGTACAGCTGTGACTACAGCCGTACGCATTCCGGAAGACATCCGGCCGCTCATCATCAGCGTGTTCAGAGCGTCCACCAACGCCTGAGGATTTCCAGCAAGCGGCTGGACAGCTGAAAAATCCAAAGAGGTACCGGAAGGATTGAACGGGTAGTTGGCGTTAGAGGGAATTCGCGAGAAGACCAGCCTGTTCACGAAATTCGCGCGGCGGAGTGACGTAGACGTATTCAAGAGACCGAACTCGGGCCCGCGCAGGCTGGTTCCCGGCACGCCGCCAAACGGCGAAAAATAGCTGAACACCGATGGAGGACTGAAGACGTCCATTCCCATGCTGACGCTTTGCGGATCGAGATAGCCGTCGCTTTGTCCTGCGCCATCGGCGGATCGCGCATTGAAAGCTCTCAACAAACTCGTGATCAACAGCGCGGGATGCATCAGACGGCCCGACTGGGAGGCTGAATCGCGCGCCTCCGGATCGAGCAGTATGGCTTTCGTGACAGCCTGCAAATCGCCTCGCACGCCCGATCCGTTATTGTTGAAGACGCGTGTAATTCGCCTGATGTACGCAGGACTCGGATTGCTGGTCACAAGGTGCTGGATCAACTGCCTGCCGATAAAGGGGCCTACATTGGGATCGTGAAAAATATTGTCGAGGCCGCCATTGAGATCTTCCGCAGCTGTCTGATTTGCCGGCAGTGTAATACCGCGCAGGACCGTCTTTTGTCCTGTATCGTGGTTGGCCGCGTTCGCTACTCTCATGGGATCGATGTAATTGGTGATCCCTTTTGTTTGATCCGCCGCAAATGTCCATCCCGTAAAAACGCGGGCGAAAGCAGTGACGATCGTCTGATCGTAAGTCGGAACCGTCTGGCCCTGCGCGTCCCGGACCGGCGATCCATCCGGATTCAATCGGTTCAAGCCGATCGAAAAGAGCTGGAGGATTTCACAGGCATAGTTTTCATTTGGATCCGCCTTCTTGTTGTTGGCCATGTCCAGATAGTTCCCCATGGCGGGATTCAGCGTAATGTCGTACAGCAACTGCCTGAAGTTTCCGAACGCATCGCGATCCAACGTTTGCAGGTACGGAGTGAATCGGCTCGGATATCCTTGTCCGATATTCACGCCTGAAACGACCAGGATTTGATGCAACGCAAAGGCGACGCGCTGCCTCAACTGATCGTTTCCATAAAGGGCGTTCATGAAGAATCGTGTTTGGACGGGATACAGCGTGTAGTTGTCCCTCCGGCAAACGGACCTTGCCGGACAATCATCGGCTGGTTTTGTGGGAACAAGCGGCAAGGTTGGATAGCTGGACATCGGCGCGGCGAACTGCTCCTCCAGGAATCGTTCGTACCCGATTAGCTGCACGCGCGAAATTGAATCAGACGTCGGACCCCAGGTTGATTGTTCGAGGAAACGTGCAGCCTCAGCAGCCGTAGGCTGGGCAAGGGACTGTGCCGCTGCAGGAGTCGTTGCAACCATCCAACTCGTTACGCATCCTGCGCCAAGCACCAGGCTGATTCCTAGCCTGAGCAAACATTTCGGACCGCGGACTGGGCGCATGTGTACCTCCTTATTCAAAGCTCGTACGGGCAGACTCCAGGCAACGTTGCGGCAACTGCAGACAAAGAACGCCTGCGCTCTTCGAGAGAAGTCGATCTTTACGGTGATGAACCGTGGATCAGCTAAGAAAATCCACTTGGCTTTAGGCTAGCTTCGAGGATTATCGACAAACTGCCGGCGTAAAGGTTTAAGGGGACGTTTCAGATTTGTCCGTTTCACATTCCAGGCATGTACGAAGGGCAGTGGAGTTTTACAAATGCTGTCAACTTTCGTCAGATGGAAATTGTAGTCGCGGGCTCGAGCCCGCGTTACATTATCCTGACGAAGGTGGCCTCATATGAAATCGAAACCGATTCTGCCGGCACTATGCAGAATCCGGCGGACGAGGGAACGCTTGTGAAGAAATTTCTGGCTCTTTCGAAAAACGTTCTTGGCACTCCGCGGATCCGGATATTACGTGGTATGGCGAGTCCGTGGGCAAGTGGGAGGGCGATACGCTGGTGGTGGATTCGGTAGGATTCAAGGATTCGACCTGGCTGGATGGAGTGGGTCATCCGCACACCGAGGAGCTTCGCGTCACCGAGCGGGTTCGGCGTGTCGACCCGGAGACGCTCCAGATCGACTTCACATTTGACGACCCCGTCGCGTATACGCGTCCGTGGACCGCGCAGCACACCTTTAAACTCGTACCCGACGGCAAGATGACCGAAGCGATTACCACCGTGTCCGACGAACTGCGTTATCGCGAGCGGTACCTCAAGCAGAAGCCGCCCATTCCCATTCGGCGGTAGCTGATTCGCGCTCCGTTACTTGTTCGCCGGGTAGTATCCGAATGGCCTTTTCTCTCCCGGTTTCCATCCCGGCTGCGCGGGAATGAAGTTGTCGCGATTCGGCATTTTTACCTTCGGGAGACTCCTGGCATCGAGGACGTCGGTTTCCTTGATGACTTCGTTTCGATACAGCACATATGCGGTTGCCGCGTAGACTTCGTTCGCAGTGAGCGATCCCGGCTTCGACTGGGGCATGGCGCGGTTAATGAAGTCCCAAACCGTTGTGGCGTACGGCACGAGGCTGAAAGCGAGCTTCACAGGCTTGGCATTTCCGAGCGGTACAATCCCGCGAGTGAGACCGCCGCCGTCGCCGTTTGGCCCGTGACACGCTGCGCACTTCTGCGCAAAGAGGATTGCGCCTTCTTTGGCAGTTCCACTTCCCGGCGGCAGTTCTTTTCCGTCAGGGCTGATAGCGATGTCTCTGGCCTTGATTTCCTCTTCGCTCGGAGTGCTTCCCAGCTGATACGTGGGTCCCTGTGCCCGCGCCGTGACACAAGCCGAGAGAGCTATCACTGCCGTGAGAAGACTAGAGGAATAGCGCATTTTGAATGCTCCCATCCCGGTTTACCTTCCAGGGCTGAATGCCATTGAAGTGATCGGCCTCATAGAAGTAATCCGGGGCGACGCCCAGGTTCTTCGCAGCCTCGGCTATTGTCGGTTGAACTTCGCCCCGTTCATCCGTGCAGCGGGCCTGCAGCACCGCTTCTTCGCCACTCCACTTCCACGGGAAGCGAAACCGCGTGTGCGCGTACCGATGCACCGGCTGTTGAAGCTGCGCTTCCTTGTAGGTTCGGCCGCCGTCGATGGATACTTCGACTTTGCGCACCGCTCCGCCGCCGGTCCACGCCAGTCCCGTGATTTCGTAAGAACCATGGCCGGGGAGTCGCTGTCCGCCGGAGGGTCGAGTGATGACGGCCTTGGGTCCGAGTTCGAATCGGTACCATAGGCCCTTGCCGTCAGGTCTCGTATCGGCGTTGTTGCCGCTTTCGTGCCACGCCATGTACGGCTGATCCACAACCTTGATTCGGCTTAACCACTTCACAGCGCGGATTGCTTCCCAGCCCGGAACCACCAGCCGTACGGGATAACCCTGTTGCGGACGCACCGGTTCGCCATTCTGGGAGTAGGCCACCAGAATATCGTCCATAGCCTTTCCCAGCGGAATGCTCATGGTGTACTTGTTGGCGTCCGACCCTTCAGCCACCACCCAGGTTGCCCCTTTTTGGACACCGCACTCTTTGAGCAGGATCGAGAGCAACACCCCCGTCCATTCACTGCAGCTCGTTCGTCCATGCACAAGCTGGACCGAGTCGGCATTAGGACCGCGCAGAGGCCGGCTGTTTGCGTTGCATTCCAGGAAATAGATCCGCGATACGGACGGCAGACGCTTCAGCTCATCCATCGTGTAAGTCAGAGGACGGTCTACCATCCCATGAATCAGGAGACGATGCTGCTGCGGATCGATATCCGGAATGCCCTTCACATGGTCCATCAGGAAATGGAGGCCGGACGGCGTGATGATCCCGTCGAGATCCTGGAGCGGAGTCATCAACGCGGTATCGCTGATTGCAGTGGCCCTGCCGGTGGTCTTGCGTATCGTGTTGTCGAACGGGGAGGGCTGGCCGTACGCGAGGTTATCTTTGGGACGAGCTTCGGGCGCGGGTGTCTGGCCGCGCACCGACCGTACAGCTCCCATCACGAAGCTGGCCAGGGCGCCGCCAACCTTCAGGAACCGCCTGCGATCGGACTGAGAATGTGAACCCATAGATCCTTCTCCTTATTAGGCCGACGGAATGAGCCCGGCACAGTTTTGGACGCTTTTTGACGGATGGCTCGTTATAGCACCGGCTTGCCGGCGAATCAATTGATATTGGTAGCGAGTGGGCCACTGAAGGCACGCCGGCTTTTCGACGAGTAACAGGATGGCCGGTATGCCGGGGCGGGTCTTATGAATAGTCAAGTGCAACTACCATACCTTGACATTCGACAACATGTTGTCGAATATCTAGGCATGCCCGATAAAACTGCCAGACGAGAACAGGCCGCTCTCCTCCAGGGAATGCTGGACCTGCTGATCCTGAGAACACTCGATGTCGGGTCCCTTCATGGATGGGGTATCTCGAAGAGCATTCGGCAAATGTCGCACGATGTTCTGACTGTTAATCAAGGGTCTTTGTATCCGGCGCTCTATCGGCTGGAAGCGGCCGGTTTGATCGAGGGCAAGTGGAAGACAACACCCGAAGGACGCGATGCAAAGTGTTACTCGCTGACCCGGACCGGCCGGAAACATCTCAAAGATGAAAACGATTACTGGCTGCTTTTCTCCCGAGCGGTAAACGACGTTTTAAAGGGGACATGACCATGATCGGCAAAATCCTGCGCCAGCTGCGATACATGTTCAAGAGACGGCGCTCCGAGCGCGATCTCGAACGCGAGATCCAGTTTCATATCGACATGGAGACGCAGGATCGCATGGACGTCGGAATGAGCGAGCAGGAAGCACGACGTACGGCGCTCGCCGACTTCGGCAGCATGCCCCAATGTCACGAGACGGTCCGAGAAGCATGGGGCATGCGCCTCTGGACAGATCTTCGCCGTGATTTTCAGTACGCCTTTCGAATGATCCGCCGGAAGCCTGGTTTCGCGGTGCTCACCGTTTTAACACTGGCTGTCGGTATCGGCGCCAACACGGCGGTCTTCAGCGTTTTCGACAGAACCGTTCTTCGGCCTCTGCCTTACAGCGAGCCGGAACGGCTGGTTCATCTGTGGGAAATCCGCACCAATCAGGAATTCGGGCAGATGGAAGCGTCGTATCCGGATTTCGTCGATTGGAAGAAGAGGAATCACACGTTCGAGGACTTTGCGGGCTACGACGGAACGAATTTCACACTGACCGGTTTCGGGGCACCCGTTCGCATATCGGCCGTTCGCGTCACGACGAACATGCTTTCGATCCTCGGCGTTCAACCGCAGTTGGGACGCGACTTTTCGGCCGACGAGGAGGCTTTGGACAAATCGCGCGTCGCCATCGTGACATATGCATTCTGGCAGCGCCACTTCGGCGGCCGCGCAGACGCAATTGGTCAAACGCTGAGACTTGGCGGTGTGCCTCACACCATTGTGGGCGTGCTGCCACCCGACTTTCAGTTCTTACTCGACGGTGCGACGGACATGCTTGTGCCGCTCGGTCCGACTCCGGACCAACTTGAGCGAAGAAGCCTTCACTGGCTGAGAGCAATCGGACGCTTCAGACCGGGCGTGAAGGCGGCCGAAGGCGAAGCGGATTTGAGAGGAGTTGCACAGCAGCTTGAAGTGGAGTACGCGCAGACCAACAAGGGAACAAGCATTCGACTGGTGCCGCTTCATGAACAGATAGTCGGAAACATGAAGTCAATGCTGCTTGTCGTCTTCGGCGCGGCAGCGTGCATGTTATGCCTGGCATTTCTCAATCTCGCGAATCTGGTGGTGGCTCAATTTACGGTCCGTGAGCGGGAAATGGCCATCCGTAACGCACTGGGAGCGGGAACCATGCGTCTCGGACGCCAATTGATGGCTGAATGTCTGGTTATGGCGGCAATCGGAGGCATCGTTTCGATTGCCGTCGCCCATTGGACGCTTCGCATCGTGCTCGCGGTTATTCCTCGAACATTGATCAACGGTTTATCTGCGATCGCCGCCGGCAACATTGACGGCAGAGTCCTTGCATTCAATGCCGCGCTCGCCTTGCTGGGCGGCTTGTTCGTCGGCGGCGTCGCGATTCTGCGGTTGTCCCGCATGTCGCTCAAGGACGTTATGAACGCAGGGGCCAGATCATCCGCCCAACAGAGGTTGCGGGCCGCATTTACCGTTGTGGAAGTAGCGCTCGCTGCGACACTGCTGGTTTGCGCCGTCGTGATGGTTCAGAGCGTTCAGCGCCTGATGAAAGTCAATCCTGGTTTTACAGCCTCCCGGCTTACTTCGATGCACCTTTCATTACCGGCGACTCAATATCCGAAAGGTCAGGACGTCAGCTCTTTCTATAAAGAGCTTCAGCGTCGCATTTCAGAAATTCCCGGCGTCGAGAGAGCGGCGGTGATTGATGAGTTGCCTCTGACCACGGACGGCGGAACCGTCGACGTTTTCGTGTACGGTCAAATGCAACCACGTCCGGGAGAAGAGCACGAAAGCGTCGCCCGGAGTGCGAGTCCTGATTATTTTGAAACGATGGGGATTCCTGTTGTCCGTGGCCGCACCTTCACTGCCTCCGATACGTCGGGTGCGAAACGCGTCGTGTTGCTGAATGAGACGCTTGCAAGGACTCTGTTCGGCCGGACTGATCCCGTCGGGCAGCGTGTCGTGATAGCGTTCAACAAAAGCGAATGGGAAATTGTTGGCGTCGTAGGCGACGTTCGCCTTGCGGATCTCGACCGCGAGGTTCGTCCGACACTCTACACATCCGGATTACAAGACCCCTCACGTTCTTCAACGCTGGTCTTCCGGACAGCGGCCGACCTTGATTATTTGACATCGGCCGTCCGTGCCGAAGTGCAGCGGATGGACCCCGAACTTCCTGTGTACGCCGCGCGATCTATTGAGGACACGATCGGCATGACTGCCGGCGTCGCCACTCGAAAGCTGGTGCTCTACCTCGTCGGCGCCTTCAGTTCGATCGGCGCATTGATGGCGGGCATCGGGTTGTATGGACTGATGAGCTCTCTCGTCGCTCAGCGTTCGAAAGAAATCGGAATCCGCATGGCCCTCGGCGCCGAACGGGGAAATGTTCGGCGTTTGATATTGAGACAGGCCATGGCAATGACGTGGGCGGGCTTGTTTGCGGGCATCGTGATTGCTATCGCTTCGGGCAGGTTCATCCAAAGCGTTGTTTTTGGCGTAACGCCCTCGACGCCGAGCGTTCTTCTAACCGTCGGCGTTATCGTAAGCGCCATCGCGTACGTCGCCTGCTATGTCCCCGTCCGCAGAGCTACTCGCACCGACCCGATTGTCGTCCTTCGTCACGACTGAAGGCATCCGCTCGATCGCAGCCGCGGAGCGGCGTTAGAGTGTAGCCCCGGGCGCAAGCCCGGGGCTACACTCTTACGCCGCTCCGCGGCTGGAATTCGGATCTCTTCCCGCGATATTTGGACAGCTCAGCCTCTTTGAGGAGAGGAATCCGTTGCTCGAACTCGACCGGTACCCCAGGCTAATGCTCAGACCAGTCCTGCTTTATACAACGCCAGCAGCTTGCTCCAGGCGCGATCCGCATCCGCCTTGTTAAAGATAGGCTGACCGTTCGGTTGCTTCGGCATATCCGAGACACACCACCCGTGCTGCGACTGCGAGTACACCTCAATTTCGGCAGGCACTTTCGCGGCGGCGAATGCTTCCTTCAGCTTGGTTTTCGCGTCGGGTTGCTGCATGTCATCGTTCGCAGCGATACCGAAGTACATCCGGCCCTTGATCTTGGGCGCGAGCAAGTGCGGGCTGTCGGGGTTCGCCGTGACCAGGCCTCCGCCGTGGAACGAAGCGCCCGCGCCCACGCGATTCGGCACGGCTGCGGCGGTTTTGACCACGAGCGGTCCGCCCATGCAGTAACCCTGCGTGCCGATCTTTTTCGTGCGATCGACCTGCCGCTGCGAATCGAGCCAGGTAATGAACGCTGCTGCGTCGCGTTCGGCGGCTCCCGGCGCATTGATCGATCCCATCAACGGCGTCAGCTTGTTGCGTTGGGCCGGATCGCCGAAGTTGAAATTGGATGCGTTCTCAAACACCGGCGACTTGGCCACCCGATAGAACGGGTTTGGCACGAGCACCGAGTAACCATCCGCCGCGAGTCGCTTGGCCATCTCGCGCATTGATGGCCGCAGCCCAAACGCGTCCGGCCAGATCAGGACTGCCGGGTGCGAACCAGTCGCGGGGTGGATGAAAGCCGCGTCGCAGGTGCCGTCAGCAGTTTTGATTTCGACATTTGTCTCGACGACGCCTTGCTGCGCCGACGCCGACTCGCCTGTCGCTGCGACAATACCCGCCCCTACCGTTATCGATACGAAGTCTCGTCGTGTGATATCGTCTTCCATGCGTACTCCTCCTCGTGTGGGCGAGATGATACATCGCTCCTCGTTGTTATTCAAAATAGCCTCTTCATATTGGCCGCGGACTTTCCAGAGTGCGCTTTCGACCAATGACCTCGTAGAGCGAAGGCCCGCCGGCGAAACACCACGCGGCGATAATCGGATCGCAGACGGCGCATCCCAACGAAGATGTGGCATCGAACGGAAGAATGGGATTCCCATATAGGTGATGAAGGATGTCCCATCCGGTGTGCAACAGCCAGCCGATCCCGATGAATCGATAAGAGCGCAAGCCTTTGTATGCAGGAATCGTCATTATCGTACAGAAGGCCAACTCCCATATGCCGAACCCGCCGCCGCTCAAGTATGCAGCGCCCGCGCCTCCGACTATGATTGCCATGAAGTTCCTTCTGTCGGGCTCCTTCAACAGCGAACACAATAGAACAATCACAATCGCCACGAGCACCGGAACAAACCATTGGATCGTTGTGTCAAATCCTGCAGTAGAGTGCAGTTGCATAGAAGTTCCTCATTTCTCATCGTGTACGTCGAGTAGTGGTGTTTTTCTTCGCATCCTTCGGGAGGGCACGCTCGAGAAGCGCGTCAAAGGCGATTCGCGCGCGCTTGTCGGCCTTCGGATCCCGGACGAACCGGGCGGACGCGTGATGACTGAGATAGATTCCGCAGAGTTCCCAGACAAACTGGTCGATATCCAGATCGGAGCGCAAATGCCCGAGCTCGATAGCCTGCGCAACGTGTCGAGCGAGCAGAACACGCCAGGACTTTTCCATCTGCAAGAGCCGCTCTCGAACAGGCCCTTCGGTGTCATCCAATTCGAAGAGGCCGGCTGCAACCGGGCAACCTCCGGCCAAACCTGCTCTGGCCGCCCATCCCAGCCAGTTTTTGACAAGCGCCTTGAGACGCGGCAACCCTTCGGCCACAAGCATGGCCGGAGCGACAACATGTTCTCCGGCGATCTGAGCCGTGTGTTCGAGGAGGCTCAGTTGAACCTCTTCCTTCGATCCGAAGTGGGCAAAGAGACCGCTCTTGGACATGCCGGTTTCTTCTGCGAGGGTTCCAAGAGTGATGCCTGACAGGCCGCAGGTGCTGAGCAGATTGGCTCCGGACTCGAGTATTCGGGAGCGGGTTGGTAATGCTGTTTTTGCCATGGCATGACAATAGCACGATCGGTCGTGCTATGCCAGCGCAAGCATGCAGGGATGTGGTCTAACGAGACACGGATTCCTGGTGAACCTGATAAGCTGCCGGCATCGCATCCAGCGGTGTCGTGGCTCCCGGCGTTTCATGCTGCGCTCTGGAAAGGATGCGCTGAATGCTCACGAGTTGTCGCCAATAGATCGAGGCGCCGAAAGCGCTGCCTGTAAACATCAGAAGACTTGCTCCGAAGCTGGCAACATGGCCAGGATGAAAGCCGCGACCCAGCTGAAGCAGTCCGGCCGCCAGGCCGCACCATGAACAACTCCAGATAATGGATGTCGTTTGAGAAATTTCGCGCCGCCCGTGTGATTCAGCCACCATGTAACCCAGCAGCGTGAATGCTGCGAAGTCTTCGATCAGCCGCAGCATTGAAATGATCGAAGGATCGTCCTTGAGTTCTGCAAAGCCCCAGGCTCCGCGCCAATCCGTAAAGTGGGAGGGAATTGGCCAGAGGAGAAGCATTAACAGGTATGCCGCGTAAAGTGGCCACACGCGTTTGAGAACGGGAATTTCAAAACGTCTTTGCGCGGAGCTCTTGAAAATTGGTAGTACCACGAGGCCGCATACCGCAACACCGACAAGTCCGCTGCCATAGAGAGGTATCGAGGCCGACACGATAAAGGCCGGGAGACTGCTCGCCAAAAACCAGCATACCGCTACTACGCCAAGGCCCCACAGCTTGAGTATGCGCCGCTCTTTGATCCCATACCGGTAGACGCCGGCGATAACGACACTGCCGCACAGTCCCAAAATCCATGCGAGAAAGCTGCGGGACCGGTCATCTCCGGCCGCCAGCCCGTCAAGCCATATCAGCGGAATGAGCAAATAGACGATGTTCATCAACGGAAGTTCCAGTCCCAATCTTCCGATCCACTGCCTGTTGAGGCGATGTTGCGCTTGATCGCAAAGCCTGGCACCAAGCCAGGCGCCCACAGCATTCGCCAGCACATCCGACACTGAAGCGTATCGACCCGGAAGGAACAGCTGGGTGATCTCGATGCTTGTGCTGACAAAGAACCCGAGCAAAAAAACGTGCATTGCGCCGGACCCTTTGGGCGGCTTGCGAGTTAACCAGAAGAGAAATCCCAATGGCAGGAATAGCAGGACGTTGGTGACTATGTCGAACCAGGGTCCCTCCCACATGCAATCCACCGATGACGGCCATCGAAAGCGGAAGGGAGCCAGCGTGATCATCAGCATGAGGCTGAAGCAATAGGTGAGAAGGCTCCATTCCAAACCTGAATGTTCCCGGTGTTGAGAGGCACTATCGAGAGAGGTATTATGCCGCGATATCATTCCCATGGCTTATCGGATTCGAGGGGCGTGGAGTTTAGCCCCCGGAGCCCGAAATCTCTAAAATAGTGTCGTTTGCCGTCCTTGCCCGCCTCACATCCCATCCGTATATACTTGGCGACATGGCGCTTCTCGGGCCGGCATGTTTAGGAAACGGGAGTACGATCATGTTTCGAGCCATAGCCTTTGTAATCCTATTTCTTCTGTCTCAGCTTGCTCTTGCGCATCACGGCGGAACAGAGTACGCCCTGAACCAGACGGTCGAGTTCAAGGCCAGGCTGACCCGTGTCGATTTGATCAATCCACATTCATGGCTCTACTTCGACATCACGGGCACGGACGGGAAGGTCAGCCACCATCGGTGCGAAATGCGGTCCATGCACGTCCTGCGTCGGTCAGGCTGGACGGCGGACCTGTTGCCGGTTGGCCAGCAGATCACCATCGAGGCCTCGCCTAACAGGACAGATCCCAACTCGTGCTACCTGCAAACGATCCTCTTTGCGGACGGAACACGTATGGACCGTTATGGTCAATACGTCAAGGCGCCCAAAGGTGGTCTCCAGGAGGTCCGAGGGCCGATCCTTCGTCCAAACGCCAACAGGCCGCTCCGGCGTCCAACCGGCGAGCCCAACATCTCAGGCGAGTGGGCGCCCGAACAGGTCGTTATGGTCGATCCGAGGGGCGTCGGCGGAGGGCTTGTGCTGCTTACCCAGGTGGGTCAATACAGGCCCGGCGAACGGCCTGCCAACGCAGGCGGCGCGCGCAGAGGCGGTGCGGCCGCCCCGGGCCCGCGGCTCTATGGCGGAACCGCGTTGACCGAGCTCGGAGAGAAGTCCGCCGCCGATTTCAAGCGCGACGACAATCCGCGCTTCCATTGCCAGGCGACCAGCATCGTCTTCGACTGGACGTTCGACGGGCCAGTCAACAGGATCACGCAGAACAAAGATACGATCGTCCTCGAGTACGGGCAGTTCGGATTGAAACGGACGATCTACACGAACATGAAGGAACACCCGCAGAACATCAGACAGAGCCGCCCCGGACACTCGATTGGACACTGGGAAGGCGACACGCTGGTCGTCGATACAGTGGGATTTCTGCCGGGCTTTTTGAATACGCCGGTGCACAATAGCGACAAGCTGCACGTCGTCGAGCAGTTTTCACTGGATCCCAACAAGGTGGCGCTGACGCGCCGCTATGTTGCCGAAGATCCCGTCTACCTGAAAGGCCAATACACAGGCTCCGATACTGTCCTTATCGCTGATGCTCCGTATAATCCGGGTAAGTGCCAGGAGTTGAACTTCATCGACTATTCGAAGGAACAAAAGCGGTAATGCAATTAAAAACACAAAGACACAAAGGGCACAAAGACACAAAGAAGGCCGCCTTAAATAATTGTTGATGGCGGCCTTCTTTGTGTCTTTGTGCCCTTTGTGTCTTTGTGTTTTTAATCGCCTGACCACTTCACCAAGCCCGATTGGAGCGCAACGCGGGCTGAAGCCCGCGACTACATTCAGACCGACGCATGGGTTACACTTCGGACCATGCTCCGTACAGTGTGCGCAACGCGGTATGTCACACCGCTCCGGGAGGGCGGATCATTGCCGGCTATCATCGAAGCGGATGATCTCGGTCTGTACGTCCTGAAGTTCCGAGGTGCGGGACAAGGTGCGCTTGCGCTGGTCGCTGAGCTGATCGCCGGTGAAATCGGACGTGCCGCCGGTCTGAGTGTGCCTGAACTTGTTTTCGTCAAGGTCGATGATGCCCTTGGAAGAAACGAGCCCGATGAGGAAATCCGCGACCTCCTTCGCGCCAGCGTCGGTCTGAACCTCGCGCTCGACTATCTTCCCGGCTCCGCCATGTTCGATCCCGCCGCTCGAGATCCCGTGGACCCATGGATCGCTTCGCAGATCGTGTGGTTCGACGCGTTTGTCACGAACGTGGATCGCACCGCGAAGAATCCGAACCTGCTCTACTGGCACAAGGGACTCTACTTGATCGATCATGGCGCGGCCCTGTACTTTCATCATGACTGGCGGAATGCCGAACAGTTCGTCGAGTCTCGGTTCCCGCTGATCCGGCAGCATGTGCTTCTACCCTGGGCCGATGCCATCGAGGAAGCGGCATCGGACTTGAGCAACAAGCTCAATCCGGCAGTGTTCGCGGAGATCCTCGAGCAGGTGCCGGACTCCTGGTTGCCGGCTGAGAGGCGTCCGGCGTATGTCGACCTTCTGACCCGGCGTCTACGCAGTTCGTCCAACTTCGTTGAGGAGGCCACTCGTGCCCGAGCAAAGCTCGTTTGACTACGCCGTGCTGCGGATTGTCCCGCGGGTCGAACGTGAAGAGTTCGTCAATGCAGGTGTCATCGTCTTCTGTCCGGAACGGCAGTTTCTCGAAGCTCACATTCACATCGATGAATCGCGCTTGAAAGCGCTCTGGCCGGAAATCGATATTCCACTGGTGCGCGAACATCTGCAAGCTTTTCCCAAGATCTGCTCGGGAGATCCGGACGCCGGACCGATCGCCAGACTCAGCCAGCGCGAACGCTTTCACTGGCTGGTCGCGCCGCGAAGCACCATCATCCAGGTCTCACCCGTCCACACAGGTTTGTGCGAAAAGCCGGAGCAGGCTATCGAAAATGTCTTTCGCCGGTTACTTCTATAGCATTGCGAAATCCGCTTGACGCCGTTTTCGGCCGCCGGTAGCATCCGCTTCATAAATTTGATCACCAGCAGGTTGTCTGAATTCAAGTAGCGGTCTATGACCAGAGCTGTCCAAGATATCGCGCGAAGCGCATCCGAATACAGCCGCGTAGCGGCGATAGAATGTTGCCCGACGCGTCAGCGTGGGGCATGCGTTGCAATTGAAGGTTAGCCCGGCGAGGGGCGGAAGATTCTTCAGAACCATCTTTCGCTCCTACGGAGCTCGTAAATCGAGGTCTACAGGGTCCCCACGCTGGCGCGTGGGGCTACATTCTGTCGCCGCTACGCGGCTGTATCTATTTTTGGACGGATCTGGTCTATGACAGCCGAGAAATCGGCGCTCACAGAGCGCCGCTACAGCCGCTTTTGGAGAGGGGGATGGAATGCGTCGGTTACTTTTAGCACTTGTGCTCTGCCTGTCGGCATGCGTTGTATCAGCTCAAACCTTTGGGGAAATCACCGGGGAAGTGAAGGACCAGAGCGGCGCCATCGTGCCGGGCGCACCGGTCACTGCCACCAACACCGCTACCAACGCTGTGCGTTCGACGGTTACCAACGAGTCGGGCATTTATAGCTTTCCCGCTTTAATTCCCGGGGTCTATTCGGTGAGGGTGGAATTGCCCGGCTTCCAACCGGTCGTACGCACCAACATTGAATTGCAAGTCCAGCAGACCGCGCGCGTGGATTTTACGCTCGCGGTAGGCGCCACGACGGAAACAGTCCAGGTAAGCGACTTCGCCCAGTTGCTCACCACCGAGAGCGCAACCGTGGGCACGGTGATCCCCGGAAAAACGATCGTCGATCTGCCGCTAAACGGACGCAATTTCCTGCAACTGGTGTCGCTGAGCCCAAACGTGTCGTACGGGTTCGTCGCTCCCGGTCAGGCGGCCGGTCGTCAGGGTGGTACGCGCGCCAATCAGAATATTTCCATCGCCGGAATGAGAGGCACCTGGAATTACTACACGCTGGACGGTGTCGCCAACACGGATCCCAATTTCAACTTGTACATTCAGCTGCCGTCCGTGGACGCGCTTCAGGAATTCAAGGTACAGAGCGGAATCTACCCCGCCGAGTTCGGACGCGAAGCGGGACAGATCAACGTCTCCACCAAACCTGGTGGCAATGCCTTCCATGGAACGGTGTATGAGTTCCTCCGCAACGACTCGCTCGATGCCAGGGATTACGATTTCGCCGGCACGTCGGCCGCAAAGAATCCGTACCGCCAGAATCAATATGGTGTCACCCTCGGCGGGCCGGTCTGGATCCCGAAGTTATTCAACGGGAGAGACAAGCTGTTCTTCATGTCGAACTACGAGGGCTATAAATCCCGCAAAACAGTGAACGTGTTGTATACCGTTCCGACGGACGCCTGGCGGAACGGAGACTTTTCCAGTCTCCTGCCCAATACTCAGCTCTACGATCCGTACAGCCGGGTTACCGTGAACGGCGTCACCACGGCTACACCTTTTCCGAATAACCAGATTCCACAAAACCGCTTCGATCCGACTTCGGTCAAGTTATTGCAATTCTGGCCAAGACCGAACGTGCCCACGCCGACTGTCTCTCAAAACTTTCTCAATCCGCAGAAAACGCCCATCAACAAGGTTCAGTTCAACCAGCGCGTCGACTTTAATGAGAGCGCAAATTCGCAATGGTTCGGACGCTTTAGCTGGACGGATGAAAACACTTTGACTCCGTCGTTACCCCTGCAGGGCGGAACGTTGTTGACCAACTCAAAGCAATACATGGTTTCCAACACGCGCGTTTTTTCGCCCACCAAGGTGAATGAGTTCCGTTCCGGGTACACCACGCTTTACAACATCATCGGCCAGGAACTCGCAGGCATAAGAAACGTGAATGCGGAACTGAATTTTCCCGTTACTCTGTCCAATCCGCAGAGCTGGGGTGTGCCGAACATCACTGGATTTGGTGCAGGCCTGAGCGCCTTCGGAAACCAGACGAATGGTCCATTTGCGATTAACGACAAGATCTTCCAGGTTGTAGACAATTTCTCATGGGTGCACGGCAAGCATTCCATGCGGTTCGGCGGCGAGTACCGTTACGACATATACAATCAATACGGCAACGAGTTCGCGCGCGGCCAGGCCTTCTTCAACGGTCCCGGCAACAACAACATCGCATACACGGCCAATCCCGCGTCGTCTCTTGGCGGCAATAACGTCGGCAGCGGAGTGGCGGATTTCCTGCTGGGCGCCGTCGCGCGCACGGACCTCGCCGTCACGCTTGCTGCAACCGATTTCAAATCGAACAGCTTTGCCTTCTACTTCGACGACACTTATAAAGTGACCTCGAAGCTGACGTTCACACTTGGGCTTCGCTATGAGCTGGTGCAACCGTACAAAGACGACCTCGGCAATGAAATAAACGTACAGATACGACAGCCACTCCCTTTCACCGCCAATGTGGCGGATCCGAATTTGCATCCGGTGCTGGTGCGCTCCGGCAAAGGCAACTTCTACGACGACGTCAATTTCCGTTTCACCAACCTCAACGTTCAGGTAGCCCGCGACGGCCGCATGGGAGACCGGTTGATCAACACGGATAAGAATAACTTCGCGCCGCGCATCGGGATTGCCTGGAGCCCGACCAGCAAGTGGGCCGTTCGCACGGGTTTCGGGATCTTCTACTCGCAGGAAAGCGGCAATTCGCGGTTTGACCTGGCCCGTACCCTTTCGGGCCGCGCCATCCACACACCCGTCAATACGACCGGCCGCCCGGAGATCACGTTTCAGAACTTTTTCAACACGGCCGAGCTTCCTGTGGCGGTGCCTACCATGGGACTCACCTGGGGAATCGATCCCGACATCGCTACTTCGTACTCCATGATGTATCTGCTTAACGTGCAGCGGCAGATCGGCAACAACTCGACGCTCGAAGTCGGTTACAACGGCGTGCAAAACCGCAAGCTGCAAAACCTGGTGAACGCTAACGGACCGATGCCGGGAACGACCGCCGCTTCCGGCCGTGCGCCGTATCCGGAGTTCGCGGGCGGAATTCAATATCTTGTGGGCTCGGGAACTGGAAACTACAACGGTCTGGGAGTCAAACTGAACCAGCGTTTTTCGTCCGGCTTCACCAGCCTCATCAGCTACACCTGGTCCAGAGCGATGGATAACGGCAGCGCCATTCGCGGAACCAGCGGTGATCAGTTCGCGCAGGATCCGCACTGCCTGCGTTGCGAGTATGGACCGTCCGTGTTCAATACGCCGCATCGCTTCGTAGGATCCGTGCAATATGAATTGCCGGTGGGCAAAGGGAAAGCTCTCGCGATTAACAATGGAGTTCTCAACGCCATCGCCGGCGGCTGGCAGATCACGGGCATCTACAGCGCGCAAAGCGGCCGCCCGCTCGATCCCATTGGCTGGAACGCGGCCGGCCAGGTGGTTGTGCCTGAATCAAACCGTCTGAATGCAACGGGCATCAACCCCAATCTACCCTCCAACCAGCGAACGATCCAGAGGTGGTTCAACGTAGCCGCGTTTGCGCCCGCGGCGCCGGGAACGTTTGGAAGTGCCGGACGCAACTCGGTGAAGGGTCCTTCCGGATGGAATGTGGATTTTGCGGCGATCAAGAATTTCCGGATTACAGAAGGGCACAGCCTGCAATTGCGCTGCGAGACATTCAACACCCTGAATCACCCACAGTGGGGACTCCCAAACATGGGAACCTGGAATACCAACACCCCAACGCCTCCTGCGACGTTCGCAAAGATCACGACGACGTCAACGGATATGCGGCAGATACAGTTCGCGCTGAAGTATATTTTCTAAGGGATCAACGCGGGCTAAAGCCCGCGACTACATTGGGATTCAACATTTGGCATCAAAGTTGGGTTCGAAATGTAGTCGCGGGCTTCAGCCCGCGTTCGTTCAAGCAGATCCGCGGACGTTTATCCCTGGCAGAGTAGGTAGTTTGCAGTTTCTTCAAGTCGGTTTTGAGTCTTCTCAACTTCGTTTTGAGTTTCGCCGAGTTGGTTTTGAGTTTCGTTAACTTGGTTTTGAGTTTCCCCAAGTTCGTTTTGAGTTTCGCCAAGTTGGTTTGAAGTTTTCCCAACTTGGTTTTCACTTACAAAAGGTTCTGAATAGTCCTGAATATCTAGTGACAGCCTCAGCTCACCTCAGCCACAATCCTCTTTGTGCATTCCACGAATGTTCGCTATGCCATTCGTTCCCTCCGCCGAAACCCCGCGTTCACGATAGCTATCGTTCTCACTCTGGCGCTCGGAATCGGCGCAAACACAGCCGCATACCACATCGTTTATAGCGTGCTCTTTCGCCCCCTGCCGTTTCGCGAGCCTTCCCAACTGGCGCAACTCTGGGAAACAACCCCGGCACTTCCTCAATTGCAGGCGACCGTCCCCGATTACCAGGATTGGCGGAAACAGACGCGCAGGTTCGAGCAGATTTCCGCGTACACGTTTCAGGCGATGAATAAAATCACGCTGATCGGTCCGGGAGAACCCGAGGTCGTGCAAGCAACAATGGCGACACACGATCTTTTCTCCACATTGGGCGTCCGGCCGTTGCTCGGTCGTGACTTTACAACCGAGGACGAACAGCGGAAAGAGCACGTCGCGTTAATCAGCGAGAACCTGTGGCGGAAAAAATTCGCCGGCGATCCTGCAATCATCGGAAAACAGCTGCGGCTCGAGACATTAACTTTTACGGTCATTGGTGTAATCTCGACGGAGCAGGCCTTTCCGACATGGGCCGATGTGTGGCTCCCGTTTTCACTGATCGAATCGGAATTACAGAGCCGGCGAAAATACCACCCGATAGAAGTCATCGCGAGACTAAAGACAGACGCTACCGAGTCCGAAGCTCAAACGGAAATCCAGACTATCGCGAAACAATTGTCGAAAGAGTATCCAGAGACCAACGAGAACGTAGGCGCCTATTTGATTCCGCTTTCAAGGCAGCTTACGGGCGAGGTGCGTCCCACGCTGCTCCTGGTTTGGGCGGCCGTAGGTCTCGTATTGCTGATTGTGTGCGCGAATGTGGCTCATTTGATGATGGGGCGAATGTTGGACCACCGGCATGAAATGGCAGTTCGCCTGGCTTTGGGCGCGTCTCGTCTGCATTTGGTTCAGCAGATAGTTACTGAAAGCCTGCTTCTGGGGATTGCCGGCGGCACTCTGGGCAGCATCATCGCACGGTGGCTGACTGAGATTCTGCATCGAATGGCAGCCAACCAGATTCCACGGATGGAATGGGCGGGTGTTCCCGGACCTGTCTGGGTTTTCACAGCCGGTGCCTCCATTCTGTGCAGCCTGCTGTTCGCTATGCCCTCATGCTGGCAGGCCCTGACGTTCCAGGCGCCCCTTGCGAGCGGCACGCGGGATGGAGGTCGCGCAGTGACGCGCCAGCGGTCAAGGCTCAGTTCGACGCTGGTTGTGGCGGAATTTGCACTGGCTTTCGTGGTGTTGGCCGGCGCTGTGCTTTTGGTCCGAAGCTTTATCGCGTTATTGGATGAGGAGCCAGGCTTCACTTCAAAGGGTATCGTTGCCGTGGAAGTTCCCAGTACGCGTTACGACCCGACCAGGGCCCACGAGTTCTTTGATTCCCAATTGATACCTGCCCTGGCTGCTTTGCCCGGCGTAGCCGGGGTTGCCGCGGCGAACTCTGCTCCAATGACCCTTGGAACAAGCGAGCACAGCCGCTTTGCCACGCGATTCGGTGTCGAAGGCGTTACTTATCCGCAAGGTCAATATCCCGTGACGCAAATCCGCTGGGTAACACCGGATTATTTTCGAGTGCTCGAGATTCCGCTCCAGCGCGGCCGGTGGCTGACTGAAGACGATCGCGGGAAGCCTCGGATCCTCATCAACGAAACATTGGCTCGACAGTTTTACCCCAATGACGATCCGACGACGAAGAGGCTCGTCACAGGAGTCCTCGATCCACAGAAGACCCTGAGTGAGATCGTCGGTATTGTTGGTGATGTGCACGAGATGGGCCTGGATGTGGACGTCGCGCCCACTTTCTATTTCATTTCAAGCGGTCCGGTGATGACCTTGCTAATGAGAACCTCTGCAGAACCCGAGCAATTGCTCGCGTCTGTCCAGCAGACTATTCATCGAGTCGATCCACAGATTGCCGTGACCAGGGCGAAGACATTGGACGAGTATCTCCGCGAGTCTCTTGCCCGGCGAAGACTTGCGTTGACCATCCTGGGACTCTTCGGCGGCCTGGGAGCGTTCCTGACGGCTGCCGGAATCTACGGCGCATTGGCGTGTTCGGTTCATGCGCGGCGACGAGAGTTTGGAGTTCGCATGGCTGTGGGTGCGACAACAACGCGCATAACAACCATGATCCTTGGAGAGACCGCAATCATCGCAATTCCGGGAATAGGTTTGGGAGCAATGCTCTATCTCCTGTTCGCCCGGTTCATGAAAAGTTTCGTGTACAAATTGTCGCCGTCTGATCCAGCTTCGATTCTGACTGTAGCCGCACTGCTGTCGCTCGTTGCATTACTGTCGGCCTGGGTTCCAGCCAGGCGCGCATCAGCCGTGGATCCCGGCGAGTCCTTGCGCGCCGAATAAAGTTTGCGTTCTTTAGCCGCGGAGCGGCGGCAGAGTGTAGCCCCGGGGCTTGCGCCCGTGGCTACATTCTTACGCCGCTGCGCGGCTGGTCGCCCCAATCAAAAATTCAGACGAGCGCCCAGTGTAAATCTTCGGCTTCCCTGCGCATCTGTGAAGCGTCCGAAGTCGGGTGAGCTGATGCTCAAATTGATGAGATACGGGTTGTTCTGCGTATCGCGATTCGTGTTAAAGCCGAAATTCGGAGTGTTCAACACGTTGACGGCATCAACCCGGAATTCAAACTCTTTGGTTTCCGTGATCCTCACGCGCTTCACGAGGTTCGCGTCGAATCCCAGACGTGAAGGCCCTTCGACCCACATCAAGCCAAGACTGCCCACTTGTCCCGGGACAGGATTCACCAGAAGAAGGCGGCCCTGCGAATCGGTGATCGCCTTGTTACTGAATTGACCGTTCAGTCCGTTCAGCGACGTGACACCTGCCGCTGATGGATCGGTGATCTGCTGCAGGCCCGGGAAGTAAGTTACGGCATTTGCCAGCTTGGTCACTGTCCCGATGTTCTTGGGAAAATCCCCCACAATATTTGGAGTGTTAAACGGAAGAGCCGGAGAGCCTGTAGCGAGCTGAGTGATCGTTGAGACAGGCGCCGTGATGGTCAGCGGCACTCCGGAAGTCCAACTGAAGATTCCGCCGAACTGCCAGCGTTCGACGAATCGCTGGACGATTCCCGGGGCATTCCCAAGGAGTTTACGTCCCGGTCCGAATGGCAACTCGAACGTTCCGTTGCTGGTGAAGCTGTGGGTGCGATGGTAGTTGAGGAGAGTCTTGTCCAACGCCCGGTTTCTGGGATCCCGCGAGTTGAGGACTTCGTCACCATCGCTCGCGCCCAGAGTGCGGCTCCACGTGTATGACGTCTGACTCGTGAAGCCCCGCGACAAGCGCTTGGTCACTTGCGCTTGCAGCGCGTGGTACGTCGAATTACTGAGATTCCCATGCAGCGTCAGCGTATTGAACTGCGGATTGGGCACGAAGAAATTCTCGGGAAAGAGTCCGCTGTTTCGAACGAAGCCGCCGCCCTTGCCCGTGATGCTCGTGTTGCGGTTCAGGAAATCCGCCAGCTGACCGACGTTGCCGTTGGCAATAAATCCCCGAGTCGATGTGTATGCGCGCAGCGCTGCCGATCCGGTCACCGTCGTTCCGTTCACCACGCCGGCACCGGGAATATTGAGTCCTCTCAGCATATCGTCGAACAACCGCGCGTTACCGCCGCCCCGCGTCGTGTTGAATGCGTCGAGAAATCCGTTGTTGAAAATATCCACCGCGCCGAGCGGAATACCATTCCAAAGCTTCGTGGATTTGGTCCCGACATAGGCGACGCTCAGCGTCATATCTCGCGAAAGCTCTCGCTGAAGCTCCAGGTTGTAGTTTTGAGTGTAAGGCGCTACGCGATTGGGGACAGCTGCGGCCATGGCATCGGCCCGCGGCCCATCCAGCGGCACGGGCTGGAGCGGCGCAAACTGATGGGGTATCGGCAAGGTCATGTTCGCCAGCGACAGATAACCCGGCTGCGTGTAGGTGATGCCGCCGGTCTGCGAACCTTCGAACACGCCCGGCGGAATTCCCATGCGCTCGGTATTTCCATTGACCGGGATCAGGGCGTTTCCGTTATAGGTCCAGCCATAACCGGCGCGAAGGACTGTCTTGTCCTTTCCAAACCACGGAAGCGACCAGCTGAAGCCAACAGACGGCGCAAAGTTGTTCCAGTCATCGTTCCACATCTGCTGCTTCGGGTTCGGCGAGTTCTTGCCGACGAACTGCACTTTCGTCAGGGAGCCGCACGAAATCCCGCACAGCCCCGCGACTCCGCCGACCGGCCCTCCGGCAAGGCCGTGTCCTTCATAGGGCACACCGAAATACCAGTAAGAGACGCCCACGTTCAGTGTCAGATCCGGACGGATTTTCCAGGAGTCTTTGAAGAACGCGCTGAAGTCATTCGCATGCCAGTCGCGTATCTGTAATTTCACTCCATCGCCATAGCCTCGGAATACCAGATCCTTCGGATCTCTGAGATCGAAAGCTTGCGTGATGCTGGCCACCGAGCCGGACAGGTCGGTGAGCAGATTTCGCGCGGCGGTCTGGTTGTTGCCGCTCAGACCCGGAACGGCGATGTTGTCGATATTTTGCACCGGCACTCCACCGGCGCCCAGGCGGGCCTGCGGAGTAAAACCCCTGTCTCCGCCGGCATTGGAATAGCCGCGCCGGAATTCAGCGCCTGCCTTGAGAGCGTGTTTACCCTGGGTCCAACTGAGCGTGTCCCCGAAGGTGTAGAGCGGACTGTCTGCGCTGCGCGTGCTTCCACTCCCGGCAGCCCAGTCGATGACGTTGCTCGGGAAGAGCGTGGTGATCACCTGTATCGGGAGTCCATTCTTTTTAGGAAGCAGCGCAAATGCCTCCTTTCCTTTTTCACCGGTATCCACCGTCTCATCCTGTTTACCTCCCTTTTCTCTTCCAAGGTAAAACGGCGCCCAACTCGCTTTCACGTCCGTCTTTTTTCCCACGCGCAGTTCATTCACGACAGTCGGAGACAGAGTGGATACGAAGGAGGCGGTCAGCAACTTCGGGTCTTTCGTGTTCGAGCCGTTGTAGCCACCGGGCCAATTGGTGATGCCGGCCTGCGTGGACATGTTTCGGCCCCGTTCCCACGTGTAGACGAAACTAAGCTTGTGGCTGGCGTTGAAGTTGTGGTCGAGACGCATGTTGACCTGGTCCCGGTTGGTATCGTTTCCGTTGGAGCCGGCAAGATCGTAGCCGTCCACGTGGCGCGTAAACCGGATGCCCGCCGTATTGAGACCATCGCCAACGGTGTAGTCGTTGGGCTGCGGCATTCGGGAAAGCAGCGTGTTCTGGATAAAACCGGTCGGGTCGTAGCCGGGCCGGGATGGATCGCGACTGAACACACTAAAGGATTGAAGATCACCCGTTGCGGCCGCCGGCCGCACGGGATTGCCACTGCGATCGACAACCGGGTTCAGTTGAGTCGCGTTCTGGTTATCCGCTCCCGGGAAAAACCGGAAGACGCCCTGCCGTGCGAGCGGTGTGAGCACGTTGCCTACGTAAGTCTGGCGGAAGATATATCGCTGTTCGTCCACCAGGACGAAGAAGAACGTCTTGTTCTTGACGATCGGTCCACCGAGACGCACGCCGAACTGGTTGCGGTTCTCGTAGTCCTTCGGGACGCTGTTGAAGTTGTTGAACCACTTGCTTGCGTCGAGCGCGGAGTTGCGGTTCGTCCAGAATGCGCTGCCACGGAACGTGTTCGTGCCGGAACGCGTCACCATCTGCACCTGCCCGGACCCGCGTCCGATCTCGGCGTCCACAGGCGCGGTGATGATGCGCACTTCCTCGACGAGGTCGGGACTGGTGTAGGTGCTTGTCAGGGCGCCATAGTTGTACCGTCCGTCGGTGACGTTGAAGCCGTCTCGAGTTACATTTACCGCGTTGAGCCTCCCGCCGGCAAAGAAGCCGTCGAAGTTGTCTTCGGTCGGGCCGGTGCCGGCCGTCGTTCCGAGCAGATCCATCACATTGCGGCCACCCAGAGGAAGGTCGCGCACCTTGTATTCGGGAAGCACGGTTCCCACAGACGATGAGGACGTCGCGATGAGCGTGTCGGCCGCCACGCTCACTTCAACCGCCGTCGCCACCGAACCGACCTGCAAGGTGAAGTTCAACCGCACCTGCTGCGAGACCCCAAGCTGGACCCCGCTGCGGCTCTGGGTTTGGAACCCGGGCAGTGCCGCGCTTACCGTGTAGGTGCCGGTCTGGAGGCTCGCAAATTGGTACGCGCCGGCCTCATTGGTCAATACTGTAGTGACGATGCCGGTTCCGGTATTCGTGGCCGTGATCGTTACGCCGGGAATCAACGCACCCGTAGAGTCGGAGACAGTTCCGCCGAGGGTCGCATTACTGGTTTGCGCCAGCGTCGAAGTGGATAGAACGAAACACAGCAGCGCTATCGCTGCCGTCTGGCATCTTCTCATGTGCACCTCCACCGGGAAGTCAAATAGTGGCGGCATTATAACTGATGAAACCTTTGTGCCTTTGTGCCTTTGTGTCTTTGTGTCTTTGTGTCCGTGGTTGAACACAAGACACAAAGACACGAAGGCACAGGGTCATTGTTGCTGGTCAGAAAGAGTTAAAAGCGCTAAGATCGCAAACCATCATGAACCCAAATACCTCGACCGCCCGACGCGAATTCATCAAGTTTCTGGCCGCAAGCCCTTACGTGGCCATGCTGGGAGGAGTCTCCGCCTTCCTTCCGCAAAGTGCTTCCGACCTCATTACCGATCCAGCGAAGGCTCTCAACGTTTTCGATTTCGAGGAGGTCGCCCACCGCAAGGTGATGCCCGGCCATTGGGCTTACATGGCGAGCGGCGTTGATGATGACGACACGCTCCGCGCCAATCGCGACGGTTTCAAGCATGTTCAGTTGCGTCCGCGCCGTCTGCGCGACGCCACCAAAGTGGACATGCGCGTTGAGCTGTTCGGAACGATGTACAGCAGCCCGATTTTCCTTTGCCCCACAGGTGGTGAAAAAGCGTTCTTTCCCGGTGGAGAATTGGCGGTCGCACGGGCTGCAAAGACTCGTGGTGCGCTGCAGGTGCTGTCCACCATGACGTCGACGGCCGTCGAAGATGTCAACAAAGCCCTGGGCCGCCCGGTCTGGCAGCAGCTCTACGCGCCGAGTTCCTGGGATGCCTGTCAGCAACTTCTGCGGCGAGTGGAAGCGGCAGGATGCTCGGTGATCGCCCTTACCGTCGATAACACCACCGGCCGCAACAGCGAGACATACCTCCGCACTCGTCCAAAGGATTTGAACCAGTGTTCTGCGTGCCACAAAGACGGGCCCGGCCCCGGCATGAGCGAGCGGCCGATGTTCGATGGCATCAATATGACCGGAGTGCGTGTGCCGAATCCCGCGATGGACTGGGCCTTCGTCGAGCGGTTGCGAAAATTCTGGAAAGGGAAATTCATCATCAAAGGGATCGACACGCGCGATGATGCCCGACTCTGCATCGAGCAGGGGATCGACGGCATCCTGGTATCGAACCACGGCGGACGCGCCACCGAGACCGGACGCGCCACGATCGAGGCGCTGCCCGAGGTCGTGGCCGAAGTGGGCAACCGTATTCCTGTGTTTGTGGATGGCGGCTTTCGCCGCGGCACGGACATTTTCAAGGCACTCGCGCTTGGAGCCAAGGCTGTGGGAATCGGGCGCCCCTTCCTGTGGGGATTGGGAGCGTTCGGGCAGGAAGGCGTGGACCGCGTGCTCGAAATCCTTCAGGGCGAACTGAAACTCGTGATGGGGAATTGCGGCACGCAAACGCCCGCCGAGATCACGCGTGCCTACGTCGCCGCGCCGGACTGGAAAATCTAACGGTTGAACCACAAAGACACAAAGGCACAAAGAAGGGTCGCTTCAAATGAATTTTATTGCGCCCCTTCTTTGTGTCTTTGTGGTTCAACACACTATCTCAATCAGGGCCGGCTTCTCCGCCCGCAGCGCTTTTTGCAGCGCCGGCCTGAACTCCTCTGCCCGAGTCACCCGCAATCCCAGAGCGCCGAACGATTCGGCGAAGCGGACAAAATCGGGATTGACCAATTCCACTGCTATGTTCCGCCCGCGATAGTGCGCGTTCTGCAAAGCGGCGATGCCTGTCAGGCAACGATCATTGATCACGATCGCCACCACATTGATGCCGTGCTGCACCGCCGTTGCCAGCTCCTGCCCCGTCATCAGAAAACAGCCGTCGCCGCTGACCGACACGACCTGCCGATCCGGAAAAGCCACCTTCGCCCCCAGTGCCGCAGGTAAAGCATGCCCCATGGCAATAAACGACGCCGAGTGCATAAACGAGCGCGGCTGGTAGACGGGAAACTGCCCAACCAGTGCATAGCCGCTGCGCGCGATGTCGGCAGCAACGATGGCGTCGCGGTCCAATTCTTCGCGTAGCTCCCACCAGTCAACCGGCAGATGGCCCGCCGGTCCCACGTCAATGCGTGGTTGCGGCCGGGCGGAGTCCGGCATCCAACCCAAACGCGCGCCGCGCGGCCCACCCTCCAAAGCCTCCCGCAGTTTGGGCAGCGCTTCCTTCGCGTCGGCCACAATGCCGACGTCCACTGGATAGTTCGCCCCGACTTCGGCGGGGTCAATGTCGATCTGCACGAGATGCCTGGGTACGGGGAGTGAGTAGTTCACCGTCGCCAGTTGACTGAAGCGGAAGCCCACGGCCAGCACAGCGTCAGCCATGCCTGCCAGCGGCGACATGCTTTTTTCCATGTTCTGCAAATCCGCGGTCACCCATGTAAAGGTCACGCCGCCGCAGAGCGGATGGTCGGCGGGAATCACACCCTTTCCCATAGGACTCATCAGCACGGGCGCCTGGAGCAGTTCCGCGATCTCCACGAGCGCGGCCCACGCTCCCGCGGCAATTACTCCCCCACCGGCAAGAATAAGAGGGCGCTGTGCTCCCGAGAGCAGTTGTGCTGCGCGCTGGAGTTCGGAGTTCGAAATTCGACCTTCGGAGCTGGATTCGGAGCTATTCACTTCGAACATCGAACTTCCAACTTCCAACTCCTGCTGGAGGACGTTCAGCGGCACCTCAACGTGCCCCGCTCCTCGCCGTCCATTCGTGAGGACGCGAAACGCCTCCGCGATGACCTGCGGAATCTGCTCCGGCGTGTCTGCCCGAGCGTTCCATTTGGTAATCGGCCTGGTCAGCGCCAGCTGGTCCATGGCATGGAACAAACCGCGCTTCGTTTTGGCTGCTTCGGAGTGAACCTGGCTGGAGATGAGAAGAACCGGAATCGAGTCTCCGTGCGCGACAGCAAGCCCCGTGGCTGCGTTGGTCACGCCGGGACCCGTGGTCACACAGCACACGCCCAGCTTTCCCGTCGCCCGCGAGTAGCCGTCCGCCATGAGCGCCGCAGACTCTTCGTGCCGCACAAGGATATGCTTGATCTTCGGGTGTCGATAGAGCGCGTCGTAAATTGCCATGGTGTGTGCGCCCGGCATCCCGAAGATGACTTCCACACCGTGCCGAGCGAGACACTCCACGATAAGTTGACCGCCGGTCATTGCGATATTTGAGCACACCGTCCGATCGTTGCCAAATTCTGAATGCGGCTTTTCCAATCCTGAAGAAGAAAAAGTATTCCCCTCCTTTGCAAGGTGTGAATGAATTCGAAGGCAGGAGGAAGAAGCCACAAAAGGCACAAGAAGCACATAAGTTTCTTGTGCCTTTTGTGCTTTTTGTGGTTCCGGTTCCCCTTCGTTGCGAGTTCGTTCACAGCTTCTTCCAGGAGGGGAATCCGTTACTATTCGATCCAACGCCGAAGCCGGACGAACGAGTCCAGCATCTCGGCGTATGTGAAGTTGGCGTTGCGGCCGCTCGGGTTCGGCAGCACGAACAGGCGTGCGCCATGAATCGTTAAGGGCTGCGGCCCGACAACCGCAGTTCGCTTCCCGGCGGCTGTCGCGAGCGGCGCACCATCGAGCAATGGCAGGATCGCGCGATAGACCGTCACACCGACGAGTGCCACCACTTCGGGACGGTAGCGGAGGATCTTTCGGTCCAGGACTTTCCACCCGTCGATGTATTCAGCCGGACGCAGGTCGTTGATGCCGGGACTCGGCCGTGCTATCAAATTGGTAATGCCAAGGTCCCATTCCGGGAGCCGATCGTCGTCTTCGTAAGTGATCGGTTCCGGCGCCAGCCGCGAATCGCTCAGAAGTTTCCAGAATCGATTCGAATACCCCGCGAAATGATGGCCTGTAATGGCCGACCGCACGCCCGGATTGATACCGACAAACAACACACGCAGGCCTGACCGGATGCGATCCTTCAGTCGCAGCTCAGACCAGTCCGACTTTATAATGTTGTTCCTGGCTGTCATTTCAACATTCAACGCTCGACGTTCAGCGTTTCAAAAGGATCAATTATGAACTGGTTGGTCAAGGAAGAGCCCACGCACTACAGCTTTGACGACCTCGTGCGCGATGGCCGCACGGCCTGGACCGGCGTGCGAAATCCGCTCGCACAGAGACATCTGCAATCGATGCGCAAAGGCGACCGCATTTTCTTTTATCACACGGGAGACGAGAAGGCCGTCGTGGGCGTCGCGAAAGCCGCATCGGCGCCGTATCCGGACCCAGCCGACAAGACGGGAAAACTGTACGCCGTGGACCTCGTTCCCGTAGAGAAGCTGAAATCGCCGGTGACACTGGCGGCCGTTAAGGCCGACAAGGCATTCGCGTCATTTCCGCTGGTCCGGATATCGCGCCTCTCTGTGATGCCGGTCACCGACGACGAATGGAAACGCATCGAAACCATCGCTCGAGGCTGATAAGAGACACGAAGCGCGCCGAGTGTCGCGGACCTACCGGTGGAATCCAGCGACACTCCGGGGCAAAAGTCTTCCATTTTCCGGGATTGTTCCCGCCGCATCGTCGGAAAAACTACATTGAGATCCTGCTGAACTCCACACGTTGATAAACGTGGAAATCGCCGTGCACTCCAGAAAACGCAATAGCATTCCCATCTCCGTAAAATCGAAATCGGCTTCGAGGTAAACAAATGAATAAGAAGGTTCGTCTGTTAGCTTGGCCGGTGTTGATCGGCTGCCTGTGCCTGGCTGCCTTTCACACGGCTCTGTCACAGGAAAACCGCGATGGCAACAGGAAGTCGAGCTACAGTCCGGTGGATATTCGTGAACCCTTCTCGAGCATCATGAGCCGCATGAAGGCGGCAAAACCCGACGTGATGCGGCGTCAAACGACATTGCTGGAACAACGATATGATCTCAGCAACCGTCCGGCGAAGGATGTCACAATGACGCGCGGTAAGGCCGTTCAGCAAGGCCCGCGCGTGAACCTCTCGAAAGGCATGACGTGGGAAAAGCTCTCCATGATGAGCCCCGAGGAGATTCAGAACAAGGATCTGTTCCCCGCGGGCTTCCTTCCGTTGCCACATGCCAATCATCCGGAAGGCGGGATGTTATTCCCGAAGTTCGCGATCGATGAGATCAACAAGCAAGAGCAGCGCGACCTGACGCGCTTCGATCTCGATTTCGATCTTCCAGATCACTTCCTTCCGGAGTTTCCCGCGCCCATCTTCCTGACGACGCGTCCGGATCTCGGGGATGTGACTCACGGCAAGCTGGTCACCATCGAAAACTATTACGAGTTGTTCAACGGAATCCTGAATCCGAAGCAACTTGAAGGACTTCGATTGCTGCTCACGCCTTTCCCGCAGCAGCAGTTCAACCAGACCGAAGACCGGCGCAGCGAGCGCCCAAGCCGCGGTGTTGCCTGCTTCGATTGTCATGCGAATGGGCATACCAACGGCGCCCAGCACCTCGTTGGAGACATTCGTCCCCAGGAGTTTCGGCATCGCATTGAGACACCGGCTTTGCGCGGCGTGAATATCCAACGCCTGTTCGGTTCGCAGCGGGCGCTGAAGTCCGTCGAAGACTTTACGGAGTTCGAACAGCGCGCTGCATACTTCGATGGCGACCCGGTAATTGCAACCAAGAAAGGCGTGAACGCTCTGGAGCGCGGCAGCCAGGTCCATTTCATGGCTGAATTCCAGGAGTTGCTGGACTTTCCTCCGGCACCCAAACTCGGAATCACGGGAAAGCTCGATCCTGCGAAAGCTTCCCAACAGGAACTGCGCGGTCAGGATCTGTTCCTTGGAAAGGCTCAATGTGCAGCTTGTCACCCGGCGCCGTACTACACGGACAACCTGATGCACAATCTCCGAGCCGAGCGCTTCTACAAGCCGCGCATGGTCAACGGAGAGATGGCCTCCGCTGATGGCCCGATCAAAACGTTTCCATTGCGCGGCATCAAAGACTCGCCGCCATACCTTCACGATGGACGTCTGCTCACGCTCGAAGACACAATCGAGTTCTTCAGTATGATCCTGGATCTCAAACTGACGAACCAGGAGAAGGCCGACCTTCTCGCGTTCATGCGAACCCTGTAGATGTCACTGTAGCGGCGCTCTATGAATGTGTGAATGAATTGGAAGGCAGGAGGAAGAAACCACAAAGGCACAAGAAGCACATAAGTTTCTTGTGCCTTTTGTGCTTTTTGTGGTTCCAGTTTCCCTTCGTTGCGAATTCGTTCACAGCTTCTATGAGCGCCGGTTTTTTTGGAATATCGAAATGCCGGCGGTCATAGACCGCCGCTACAGCAGATGACTTCAAAGGCAGAACTTTGGCAGGGCATTTGCAGAAAAAGCACGCGTCTGAACTCCAATCAAAAGGGGATTTTCAAATGAACAAAGACATTCTTAAAGGCAAATGGACCCAGGTGAAAGGAGACGTTCGTTCATGGTGGGGAAAACTTACCGATGACGACGTGACTCAGATTCAAGGTGATACTGAGAAAATGATCGGTAAATTACAGGAAAGATACGGATATGCCCGCGATCAGGCAGAGAGGGAAGTGAAAGACTTCCTGAATGCACCCGAAGGGAAACGCCGCCGAACTGCATAAGGATTAAAGCAGATACGAGTCCATGCGCTGGCGATTTCTGTCCTTCGCATGGACTCTGTATACCATCCGCACTCAGGCAATCTTCGAGCGAACAGTGTAATAGGCGGTTATCCGGCGGCGTCTGTTGATTGAGTCAACGTTGCCTTCCGACATGTCGCTGAGTTCTCGCTTGCGCTGCTGGAGTTCCTGCCCAAGCTCTCGCAGCCTGACTGCGCCCATTGCCTTTCGTGCCTTGGGAAACATCTGCGCCTCTTCCTCTTCCGCATGGTGCTCGATGAGGTCTTTCAACACCTTTGCCTTCGCTGCGAATTCCTCTGAATCACTTTCGGTGTTCCTGATCTCCTGCATGACCACATCTACGAGGTGATGTTCTTCCAGTGCTTCGAAGTACAGATGGGCATCTGATTTCGCTCGAAGCGCTCCTTTGAATGCGGGATAGAAAATCTCCTCCTCGATCGTGGTGTGCGTTTTGACTTCGTGTTCGATCTGAGTCAGAAACTGCTCGCGCTGGTTGGTGTTTCGTTCTGAGGTTCCCTCGAGGCGCTTCAGCAATTGTTTGACATTCTTATGGTCTTTTTTGAGAAGAGCGATCGCATCCTTGGCTGACCGTCCCGCCGTGTGACGGCGGCTGATAGAGCGCTTTCTTGATTTGGCAGGCATATACACTTGCTCCTTTTGGTCTGACTGACTGAATGCATTTAATTACAGTGTGTGAATTGAGGCGATTCCCCAGGAGATAACAGCAATTGCAGTTCCTATATGCCGAAACAACCTTGAAAACGTTGAACCCGGCGGATTCTTGCTATAGACTCCGGCCCAAAAGTAGACGTTCGTTAAAAGGTATTCGGAGGCTCCAATGAGGCGATATCTGACGTCCTGTTTCGTCGTCGTGGTTCTATTTGCGGGCCCTGTTTTCGCGCAGGTCAAAGCCAAAGCGCAAAATGTGCCCGAAATTCCGTATGAGTCGGTGCCGAACTTCCTGAAGCTTCCACCCGGCCTGTATTTGGGCGAAGCGATCGGTGTCTCGACTAATTCCAAGGGACATATTTTTGTCTACACTCGGAGCGCGAACACGCGCCTTTTCGAGTTCGATCAGAACGGTAAGTATGTTCGTGAGGTCGGCGAAGGGATCTATGGTTTCGAGTTCGCCCACTCCGTGCGTGTCGACCCGCAGGACAACATCTGGGCCGTCGATGAGGGAACGAACATGGTCATCAAGTTCAATCCCGCGGGACGGATCATGATGGTGCTCGGCCACAGGCCGGACGCTGTTGCGGGCGCCCTTGCATCACCCGCAGGCCCCGCGCCGCCTGCCGAGAAATATCTGTTCGGCCGTCCGACGGATGTGGCCTGGGATCCGCAAGGCAACATCTTTGTGTCGGACGGATACGTCAATCACAGAGTCGTCAAATACGACAAGAATGGAAGATTTCTCAAGCAGGTGGGCAATGAGAAAGCCGGATCGGAGCGCGGCCAGTTCAGCACGCCTCACGGGATTGCGGTGGATGCAAAGGGAGACGTATACGTCGCCGATCGGGCCAACAACCGTATGCAGGTCCTGGACAACAACCTGAACCCCAAAGCCGTCTACGACAACATTGGCGTGTCCTGGACGGTATGCATCTCACCGGGGCCACACCAGTACCTCTTCAGCTCCAACTCCAACCCCAATGGCAATACGCCGGGGTCGTGGGACATCACCGGCGAGATTTACAAGATGGAATTGGATGGGACAATCCTCGGAAAGTTCGGCCATGCCAGCAAGCAGCTGGGAGGGTTTCAGGTCGTTCACATGATGGATTGTCGAAACCCGAACGAGATTATCGTTGCGGAAATTGAGTCCTGGCGAGTGCAAAAACTCATCCTGGAACCACTGCCCGCGAAGACTTCGGCCGGAAAATAGGAGGGCTCCATGAAACGCTCATTGCTATTTCTGCTGGTCGCGATGCTCCTCACTGGAATTTCGGCCGCCGCCCAGTCCGTGCCCGAGATCCAATTCGATTCGGCCGCCGATCTACTGAAGTTGCCGGCCAACATCCATCTTGGTGAAGCGGCGGGCGTGGCGACAAATTCAAAGGGTGATTTTTTTGTCTATACCCGAACCGGGCATCCGACGATCACAATCGGTACTGCGCGGCCGTTCGCGCATGGAGGCTCGCGGCTGTTCCAGTTCGATCGAACCGGAAAGTTCGTTCGCGAGATCGGACAGGGGTTATACGCATTTCTCGTCGCTCAACAGGTGCGAATCGATCCTCAGGACAACATCTGGGTTGTTGACCAGATGTCCAGCATGATTATCAAGTTCGATCCTTCCGGGCAGGTTGCATTCTTGCTCGGGAGGAAGGCCGAAGCCGAGCGCGTTCCGGCCGCGCCGCCCACACCTCAGCCGGCCGCGGCTGCTCCCGCAGGAGGAGCGCGTGGTCGTGGAGCTGCTCCCGCACCCGCACCCGATGCGGAGGGTGCGCCACGGGGCGGCCGTGGAGGACCTCCCGGCGCGGGCGCTCAGAGCGATGTTTTTCAACGACCCACCGACGTGGCGTGGGACTCCGCAGGTAACATCTACGTGGCCGATGGCTTCGGCAACGCGAGGATTGCCAAGTTCGACAAGAACGGCAAGTTCGTCAAGTCCTGGGGCTCGAGAGGGTCGGAGCCGGGCCAGTTCAACACCGCGCACGGCATCGTGATCGACGCCCAAGGCAATATCTATGTTGCCGACAGTGGAAACAAAAGAATTCAGGTCTTCGACACAGACGGAAACTTCAAGACGCAGTACACCAATGTAGGAGCTCCTGCCGCGATTTGCATCACGCCGGGATCGCGCCAATACCTCTACGTCTCCAATTCAAATCCCCCGGAGGATATCGACGCCAACGGCGAGATCTACAAGATGGATTTGACCGGCCGAATTGTCGGCAAGTTCGGTAGAGCAGGGAAGTTGCCGAAGGAGTTCGGGACCGTTAATGAAATCGACTGCCGCAACGAGAACGAGCTGTATGTGGCGGAGATCGGCAACTGGAGGGTCCAGAAACTCACGCTGCGGTCGAACTAGTCCGGATTATTTATAAATTCGGTTCCAGCCGCGGAGCGGCGTGAGAGTGTTAGCCCCGGGCTTGCGCCCGGGGCTACACTCTAACGCCGCTCCGCGGCTGCATTCTTCAGCCTGGGCGCGAATCCGACCAGTGCCGATTTCACTGCTTCAAAGATTCAATTCAAAGATTCAATTTGACAGACGACCGTAGACGCTGTACAAGCCCAACGTTTACGTCCCAGGGAGGAAACACGGATATGAGAGTCAGAAGTCTCGCAATCCATCTCATAGGATTTGTTCTTATATGCAGTTCCGCGGCGTATGCCGATCCATTCACCTTCGATACTCTGCCGGCCAGCGGAGATGTTGCGGGTCCCGCCGGCTCAACCGCCGGCTGGGGGTACTCTGTTACGAACACGAGCCTCACCGATTGGCTTGTCCTGACTTCCGTCACCGCAGGCGCGTTCCTGAACGGCACTCCAGCCTCGCTTTTTGATTTTCCAATCGTGGCGCCCGGCACAACAGCCACTGTTGCGTTTGATGTGCTGGCTGGCTTCGGGCTGTACCAATTGACGTGGGATCCGACCGCGCCGGCAGGCTTCGTCAACAGCGGAACTTTCGTGTTGAGCGCGGAGTGGTGGAACGGCGATCCAGGCACCAACGGCAGTTTTCTAACCTTGGCGGACGATCAGAGTGCGCCGTATACGGCAACAGTCACAGCGCCTGTCACGGCTTTGCCGGCCCCCTCGACGCTGCTGTTGATGGCGGGTGGACTGGCCGCGATGTCCCTGACAGGGACTAATCGAAGGCGAGTCGCGTCGAATCGAAGTCCCAGACAACTTACATAGACCGCCCGGTTCGGGCACACACGGATGACATCCGCAGTGCTCAAGCAGTGGAAACCTGAACTGAAAGCCATGGGGTTTGCGTACAGGAACGGTATGTTCATGTACGAGCGAGGCGAACCCCGGTTCCTGCCGTTTGGTGTGTCGATTCAGAAGAACGTTCACGGCGCCACATATAAGGTCAATCCGAGTATTTTGTTCAAGAATCCCTTTCTGGAGGGGGCATTCAAAGGAAGCTTCGCGCCATTTTATTAATGGCCGTCCACCCTTCCTGTTCAAAGGTGTGAATGAATTGGAAGGCAGGAGGAAGAAACCACAAAAGGCACAAGAAGCACATAAGTTCCTTGTGCCTTTTGTGCTTTTTGTGGTTCCAGTTCCCCTTCGTTGCGAATTCGTTCACAGCTTCTTCCAGGAGGGAAATACGTGTTTCCTTTCCTGCTACCCCCAACTTGCTATTCCGGGATCACGTTTTGGATTTCGTTCCCCTTTTCGGCCAGCGCCACGGCGGCGATGGCGATTGCATACGCCGCCAGGTGGTATCGGTTCGGAACCTGTCCGGTCCAGAAGTATTTCATCAGTGAAGCGGCTGCCGGGAACATCACAGCAATCGAAGAAACGGTGAACGCGTCTGCGTTATTGGTATACGCGCTAAAGAAAAAGGTGTCCCCTATAAAGAAGACGATCGCGACGAGACCGGCAACGTACACGGCGTCTCCGGCCGGAAACAAGATCTGCTGTTGCCTGTACCGGCTCACAGCGAGAGCTCCGAGCGTCATGACGATCATCGGCGCGTAACAATAGAGCATGATTGCGAATTGCGTATACGATTTGAGCTTTTGTTCGATGATGACGTTTCCGAGAGCATAAAAAAGCACTGCCATACAGGCGTACAACACTGGCCTCATTGGGTTCTCCTGGAATCTAAGGATTGAAGGCGGCTTCGACAGGATCGATATTCTGAAGATAAACGCCTGTCCTTTTCAAGTATTCATGAGCCGGCTCGGGCAAACCAATTCCAGTGTCCGCCAGCAAGCGAGAGTTGTCGAAGCGTTGGCTAAGGTCGATGAACGGCCAGTAGGCCTCGAGGCCTGACAGCAATATTCGCGCCCTCTTCTTACCGATACTGCGGCGGATGTAGGCGATCTGGTCCGCATACTTGGCCAGCGCCGAATCCGGATCGCCGTTTCCGCGAAGCCAGGTCTTGATGAGTTCCAAATCCGATTTGGAACAGAAAACGAGAGGTGGTTTGCCGGGTTCTTCATCAACGATGGTTGCGAGTGTTTTGCGGGAGGTTGTCGCGGAAGGTCCGGCGCTGACGTGATACGTTGTATGCCGCCTGCGGACCATCATGAGGCGCACGATGGCACTTGCGGCATAATCCACCGGGATGATATCGCATGCCGCGTCCGGGTTGCCGAAGAACATCCGGAGTTGCTTGATGGCGATGAGAATCCAGGCGATGTCGAAAGAGCGCGGCACGACGCCTCTCGTGTCGCCCAGGAGAATGGACGGCCGGATCACCGTCAGTTTGTTGCGAGGGATCGTCGCCAGCGCCGTCACCTCGGCAAGCAACTTGGATCGGGTGTATCCCACCAGATGCCTCGCGGAAAAATCAGGCTCGACTTCGGGCAGCGTCCTGCCCATCACGTCCTCACCAGCGCCCGCAATCGTCGCGGTTCCAATGTGCGCAAATGCTTCCAGCGAGGAAAGCTTAGACGCCCAGCTGGCGATCCGATGCGTGCCGCGCACGTTGGTCTCTTCCAGCACGGGATACTTCTGTTTGAGGAAGGATGTGTTGGCGCCTGCGTGAATGACGAGATTGATGTCCTTGAGCGCCGGATGTCGCGCAAGGCTTCGTTCGAGTTGGTTGTCCGACAGATCTCCGGCAACAGCCAGCAGCCTGTTTGGATCGTAGGTATCTCCGTGCAGCGAAAAAACGCGCGCAAGCCGGTCGCGCGCTTCGGCGTCACATGCTGCACGAATCAGGCAAACCACCTTGTCTGCCGAATCAGTCTTTGAAAGCGCAACGGCAAGCTCACCGCCAAGGAAACCGGTTGCGCCCGTGAGAAACACTTTCCACATGGTCTTGCTCCAACGGGTAATTCGGGATGTCGTTCTTAGGTCAGACAGTAACGGCGAGAGTGGCAGGAGGTGCGCGGCCGGCGTGGACGGTGACATCCCGATGTAAGAGAGGGGCAGGCACAGCCGAGTAAGCCATGCCGGCGGTTACTTCGATTCGGAGGAACCAGACTTCCGTGATGTGTGCGTTGAATAGCTGGTCGAGCACTGTTGCCAGGCAGGAGTCATAGTCTGTTTGAATGGGATCCCTGACGGCGAACAGACGTTCGTTGGAGGAGGAGTTCGAACTGGAGAAAAGATTCGCGCTGCAGATTTCGTCGTCTTGCGCAGATACTGCAAAGACGGCAAACACAAGAATCAGAAGGCAAGCATGAATCCGCTTCATGAAACCCTATCGCATTCAGGCATGGTTATGCGCAAAGTCCACAGTCCTTCTACCGCAATTCGATCCCTGCGGCAACTCGTTAGTCTTTGACGTTCGGCAAGTCTAATATGATGGTTCAGAATTCAAAAACCATCCCGGCTGAAGGCAGAATCGGGAACATGCTGAAAAAATTGGGGAAACTGCGTCCCGTGGCGGGGTCGTAAGAGCCCGGTGAGTCGAAATCCCGGTTGGTGTGATTCAGTATGTTCACGATTTCTGCAAACACAGTGGTCTTGACCTTACGGCGGATGTACGCCTTGTTCAGCCGCAGATCGGTGCGCTCATAGGCAGGGGCTCGCAACCCGTTGCGCGTTTCGGCAAGCGAGTACCCGCCTGGCGCCAACCTGTAGAAGCCGGGCAGGGGCATACCGCTGCCGTAGGTGAAGCGTCCGCTGACATTGACGGTGGGGCGCAGCCGGCGGCTCAGATAGGCGTTGAACGTGTGGCGCTGGTCGTAGTCGGACGGGAACTTCTGCTGCAGGTAACCATCGCTGAGGATCGCGTGCCCGTAGGCGTATGAAATCCATCCGTCGAATCCATTGGCGGTCCTCCGCTGGATAAAAACCTCCACACCGCGGGAATAACCGCGTTCCGAGTTGAGCCACGGCGCATTCGGCAATGCGGGAATGATGCTTCCGTCGGCGAGCAGCCGGGGATCGAGCGCGGGGCGCGCCAGAAGGTCGCGGTCCTGCCTGTCGTAAAACTCCAGCCTCAGCCGGGTGCGTTCGCCCAGCCGTTGCTCCACGGCGCCTTCATAATGCGTGGCGCGCTCCGGCAACAGTTTGGCATGCGCAAAAATCGAGAAGAGCTGATTCAACTCCGGAAACTGGCCGTATTCCCCCCAGTCGAACTGCAACCGCGTTCTTGTGTGCAGGTCAAACGAAACGCTGGCATAAGGTGAAGTGATTTCGGCCGGCGCTAAGTTGGACTCGTCCTGCCGCACTCCCACTTTCACGTGGCCTCGACCGGCCGCGAACCCGAGGGTTTGCTGCACGTAAGCCCCGGCCTGATTTCCGGTGCCACGAAAAACGTCCAGCGCCGCCGTTAGGGCCGGCGTGTAGACGAACTGGGTCGCGGAGCCGTCCTGCCGAACACGCCGGAACACGCCGCCAAAGTCCAACGTGGTGTTCTTGCCCCAGATGACGCTCGCGTCGCCGTGCCATGTCCACTCGCCGTAGGCCTGATCCGACAACCTTGTATTATCGCGATTGTTGACGTCACCTTTCTCACGCGACCACGCCAGGTGATTGTTGATCAGCAACCGCTGATTGGGGGCATAACGTGAACCCAGATTGAGCAGTGTGTAGCGGAAGCCGCTGGTCATGATGGAGTTCACGCCCAGTTCGCTGCGAAACGACGTCCGGTCCACAGATGAAGTGCCATCCACGTAGCTCAGGCTGATGTTGTGCCGCGGGCTTAAGTCATAGGCAAGCCGCGCCTGCCCATCCGTGAAGCCGAAGAAAAACGGAGCCTGGTCACCGAAATCGATCCGGTTGAGTATGTACTGCAGATAGCTCTTGCGGAAAGCCACCAACCACGATCCGCGGCCGCTTTTGTTCCACGGTCCTTCCATCAGGATGCCCGCGTTGGAAGCGCTGGCGCTGAACCGGCCTTGAATTTCCTGACGATTGCCCTCGCGGGTCTCGACAGCAAGAATTCCGGCGGTGCGATCCGAATAGCGGACCGGCCATGCGCCCTGGTACAGCGTCATGTCGTCGGTCGTGTCGCCGTTGAAAATGGTCAGCGATCCATTGTCGGCCTGGCCGTCCGTGGTGTGGAAGGGCGCGTGGAGCAGCACTCCGTCCAGGTACAGGCCGATGCGGTCGAAAGGGGCGCCGCGGAGCGAGAACTCGGAGGAGAAATCGTTGTTCGATGTCACACCCGGCAGACTCTGCACAGCCCGCAACGGGTCGTCGGCAAGCACGCTGGCGAGGTTTTTGCGTTCTTCACCTTCAAGGGTGAACGCAGAGGCGCTGGTTTGAGTATCGACTTCAAAGACGTCCGCGGAGACAGCCACACTGTTCGTGAGCTTGTCGGTTGATGATGTCAGCACCACGTCGAAGGTCCTGGTTTGCCCGGCGGCCAGGACAAACTCCTCGCGGATCAGGTAGTAACCGACAGTGGTCGTCTGCAGAACGTAGCTTCCGGCCGGCACTCCGGTGATATGAAATGTTCCGTCCTCGCCGGTCACGGCGCGGAAGGATGTTCCCGAGAGCTGAACCTGGACTAAAGCGAGCGGCTGATTGTTGCGAGAGCTGACGACGCGGCCATTCACTTCGCCCGTATCGTCCTGTGCAACGGCAGAGACGGCGGTAATCAATAAAGCAAGCGCAGCGAATAAAAGCTTCAAGGTAGACCCATCGCGTTGCCATTATCCCAAATTCGTGCCCTTTGTGTCTTTCAGTCGTGTAATTCGGGGACAGACGCATAAATCACCTAAATTCGAGGGACAGACTCCGAATTCACCCGATTTCGGGCTTAACGGTTGTTGATTCATGATTGGGTGAATTCGGAGTCTGTCCCTCGAATTAGGTGATTTATGCGTCTGTCCCCGAATTACTCTTCAAGGGAATACCGGCGTTTTGCTATCGATGGACTTGAGGAAAGCCACCAGAGCCTGCCTCGAGGATGGGTTCGCGACGAAATGCTGTCGTACTCCACCCGAGTTGTCTTGCGAGCCGTTCAGAACATCCTCCAGTGTCTGGGCGAGTCCGCTGTAGAAGTACGGCGCGGTTTCGTGCACGCTCAGCAGCGACGGAATGTTGAATCCGTTAGCGCCAAGCGGTGCAATTGCGGCTCCGGGATCCGCCGCGTTGACGCGAATTTCATTCTGCCTGCCGGCCGCCGCAAATGTACCGACATTGTTAAGAACGTTGGGTCCCTGGGCGATGGTCTGCCGAAGTTCTGCGCCGATGACCCGCTGATCGCCAAGCCCGAGGTTGACCTCGGGAGAAGGCGGCGGTGTGTAGTCCAGCGTCGCCCTCGTCCACTTGGGCCCACCGTGACAACTGGCACAGCTCACACCCGCGGTGACGAGACCGACCTGTCCAAACAATTGCCGTCCCGCCACGGCCAGCGAATCACCGGCACTGACCGGAGCACGACTCGAACGTATTCTGGAGACAAAGACGTTGATCGCGTCCTGACGCTTGTCGCGTCCCGTGCTTTGCACGGGCAGGAAGTTGGTTATGCCGGGCGGGCTGGAAACCTGAAGGCCGCGCCGTGCCACCGTCAGGTTCCCGCGCAGGACCCACTGGCCGCTGGGTGTACCGGCGGGGCCGGGAACAGTTCCGTTGTTGGCTACACTGAGCTCGAGGATCGTAGGCTGGTCGGCTCCCGCTCCATCGATGCCGCCCATGACGTAGATCTGGTTCGAGCTGAGCGTGCTTCCGATTCCGAATCGCGCACGCGGAGCAGGCAGAGACGTGTGCGGCGTTGCGACGCGCGTCCCGGTCTGCGCCACATACTCCTCGACAGTGGAGAGCACATTTCCGGCCGCATCCTGACCGCCGATTGCAAACACTCGCGAAGAGACAATGCGCAGGACGCCGGCTGCGCCGAGATTTCGGCGCAGAGTAAGTCCCGGGTTGAAGGAAACCCAGGCTCCGGCGCCGAGCGGGTCTGCCTGAAATCGCTGGACCGGATTGGGATTGTCCACAGACGCAGCGATCTCGGAGCCCGTGTTGCCCGATACAACGTGAATCAACTGAAGCGGGTCCGCCGTGTTGACTCCGCCCGCCACCGCAATTCCGAACTGCGCCACCGGTGTGAGCAACGGCGCAACTGCCCGCCACGTGTCGGTGGAAGGATCATATTCTTCGACGATGCTCACCGGCGCCGCGCCCGCGTCTGTATTCGCATAGCCCCCAATCGCGTAGATACGCGTGCCTTGCGCAGTCAGCACGGCGGCTGCGCCGAATGAATGGCGCGGTGTGAAACCCTCCGCGTTCTTCCTTATCAGTTTGTTCGTGCGTGGATTGAACTCGAGGACGGTTCCGGATCCGGTAACAAGCGAGCCCTGGCCCGCTCCGGTCCGGCCTCCGATAATGAAGATACGATCATCGGCGAGCGTTGCGATGGCAAAGTCGCGGCGGGCGAGAAAAGAAGGATTGGCGCGGCGGCCGCTCCGATTATCGCGGTCATTGTCGTCGTCTTCTTCGGCTTTGTCGGCGGCGGTTTCGGCGGCAAGGCCCTCGTCATTGGCGGCCTCGAAGAGGTTATAGAGTCTGGGGACGTCAAGGGTGAGAAGGGCACCTATCAGCGAAGGCAATTTCCTCCCTGCAGACAGATCGTTGGTGGTTGTGACCGCGCCGGTGAATTGCTGGAATTGTTCAAGGATGGCCGCGTCGTTCGGGGCTCCACCGGCCGTTCCTCCAACCGCCAGGAACAGCCGGTCATCGTCGATCAGGCCGCGGCCGCCGAAAACACCGCGGGTATTCAGCTCGAAGTCCTGGTTCTCGTCTCGCACAGCGCTCCAGTTGAGCGGACGCTGGTTGTGGGGATTGTTCTTGTCGAAGGTTCCATCGAGCGGAACTGTTTGCCGCGGGCCCGCCTCGAACATCCACGTGACGTTATCGGTCCGCCCGCCGGGATGACACACGATGCATCCGCCCCAGGACTCCTGGGACATTCGCCCGTCGGGACCTCGGCCGGTGTAAAACAACTCTGCGCCGAGAAGGGCTGTGGCATCCGCCGAGTTCTTCCTGGGAAGAGCCGTGGACCGAGCCGTGTCCGCGATTGCCGGCGCTGTGGGATTGGAGATGTCGATACTGGTGACGGAGCGGCTTACAAAATTGGAAACGTAGGCCCGCTGTCCGTTTCTGTCGATGACGATGCCACGAGGAGCTTTCCCCGGAATTTCGTTTTTCTTCACGCTGTCCAGGTCCACGCGAATGATTGCGCCGGCTCCTGCGGCCAACGGCGCACCGATTGTTGGAATACCGGCATTGTCCACGGTCAATCTAATGACAATGTCGGAGTTCTGTATGACAACCCAGGCGTCGTTTCCGTCCGGCCGCCAGGCCATCGCTACGGGATTGGTTAGAAAGAGTCTCGGTACAAGTCCGGTGTCGAGATTAATGCCCTGGTTCAGATTCAGCGGAGCCTGGCGCCGGAAATCCGAGCCAGTCTGTGCTGCAGTTATTTCGTGCCGCGTCAGCTTGTCGTAAACAGAGACCATTCCCTGGTTCATCGAGTTAAAACGCAGCGGCCCATTCGGCGAGGCGCCCGTGCTGAGGACGTATGCAGTCGGCAGGAAGGGATGAATCGCGATCGCTGTCAGCTGGTTCGGGAAAGCGCCGGTCGGAGTGGTAAAAGTCTGGGGATTCGTCGATGCAACGTTTGGAACCGCCCCCGTCGCCGGGGCCAGCCGGCCATTCGAATTGAAACCGGTGTTTGCAAGAGGCTCCAGCGCGATTGGATTGGGCGCGGGAATCGGAGTATTGCTCGCAGCCGAGATCGCCACAACTCGACCCTCACGCTGATCATCCTGGCCTTCCTCAGCAGAGGTCTTGCCTGTCCTCAACTGAGCAAAGAACAGGGCCACGAAGACAGTCTCATCCGTGTCGTCGGAATCTCCATCGTTCGTAATTCCGATGGCACGTGGAGCGGTGCCGTAGGGACTCAAATCGATCGTCGCAACAATCTGGTTGTTGGCGGTGTTCACAACCATCAAGTTGTTCGACGCTGAATTGGCGACATACAGGCGGCCCCCATTCGGAGAGAGGGCCACCGCGGAGGGTTCGACTCCAACAGGTATGCTGCCCACCATTTTGCGCGAGGAAAGGTCCACGATCGAAACTGTGCCGTCGCCGGAATTGGCGACGTATACCTTGCGCGTGCCTCGATCAGCCGCCACACTGACCGGCTCGCGGCCGACGTTGATTTCGGCAACCTTGTAAAGTTTGTCCGACTCCGCATTGAAGATGGTGATTGAATCCTCGTCGGGATTGGCGTTAACGAGGAAGTGACCATCGTCCGAGAGCGCAATCGGGCTCGATTGCGACGGTGTCGTCGATCCGAAGTAAATCTGTCTTGCTGTGCCGGCGCCAACGACCAGCGCGCCGGTCAGCAAGACAGGCAGGAGCGGTGCCCATTCCAGAAAGGACCCGCGGTTTGCGTGGCGCCGCTGAAATATGATGCGGCGCAGTGAAGAAATCATGAAGTGCCTCCTGCCGGCAAAGGCCGGCTCTAAAGTTGTCATCTATTCATTTCCCAAGTCATTCGTTGCGTGAAATAATCGGCCGCTGCAATGGATCGTTCTCGGGAAGGATCTCCCCTCTCGTTTTGTCTTCCAGATGGTTCAGGGTTCGAAGGACGAACGCCCATAGCTGCTCTTCGTTTGTGAAGTGCTCGGCCCGGCCGGAGGCGACGTGCTCGACTCTTCCAACGAGCCGGTCACCGGCGACACGAGTCCCGGCCCTGAGGTGAATCAGGAAGGCGCTTAACCGGGATATCGGTGATCTCTCTTCGCTCATGGGCTGCAGAGTAGCGAGGGGACTGAAGTGAAGTCCTAATGGAGAAGTAAAATCGTGGTAAGAGTTCGGTAAGAATGAAGCAGACCAAGCACCTTTTCTTCGCAGAATTTAAGTTTGATCCACTCAATGAATGCCTCTGGCGGGGAGCTGTGAGCCTCAGCCTCACGCCCAAATCCTTTGCTGTCCTCGATTACCTTCTGGCCAATCGAGCGAGGCTTGTCACGAAGGAAGAACTCCTCGAACAGGTTTGGCCCGACTCCTACGTCACAGACGCCGTGTTAAAGGTCTGTGTTCGTGAAATCCGAAAGGCACTGAACGATGACTCGACCAACCCTCGTTTCATTGAGACCGCGCACCGGCGGGGTTATCGATTTATCGCTTCCGTTCAGGAAACGGAGAGCCGGCCGGCGTCGACGCCAATTGCAGTAACGGCGCCGCCGCTTCTAATCGGCAGGGATCGAGCACTGGCCCAGCTCGAAAAGTGTTTGCAAAGCGCATTAGATGGACGCGGGCAGATCGTGTTCATTTCCGGTGATCCCGGCGCCGGCAAGAGCACACTCGCTGAAGCGTTTCTTCAATACGTTCCAAAAGATGCTTTATCCGCTCGTGGGCACGCACTCGAACAGTACGGCAGCGGTGAAGCTTACATGCCGGTCCTCGAAGCCTTGACGGCTTTGTGCAAAAGCGAGCGGGGCGCCGCGGTTGTTAGAGTGCTTGAATCGCACGCTCCCACCTGGCTTGCACAGATGCCCTCGCTGGCAACAATGGGCCAGGCTGCTCTGCAACTCGAAGTTCTCGGCGCAACGCGGGAGCGAATGCTCCGCGAGATGGCCGAGGCCATTGAAGCGCTGACGGCAGATGTTCCGCTGGTCATGCTCCTTGAAGACCTTCACTGGAGCGACAAATCGACAATCGACTTCATATCGTATCTGGCTCGGCGGCGGGCTAACGCTCGACTGTTGTTGATCGGAACGTACCGTCCGGTTGACGTCATTCTGGCGCAGCACCCGTTGAAAGACGTCAAGCAGGAGTTGCTGCTTCACGGTATGTGTCAGGAGTTGGCTCTGGATTTCCTGCCGGAAGAAGATGTGCAAGAATACCTGAACCGCCGCTTCTCACCGAACGACTTCGATCCTGCACTTTCGCGATTGATCCATTCCCGGACAGACGGCAACCCGCTCTTCATGGTAACGGAAGGCGAGTTTCTCAAGAGCAATGGAGCCATTGCAGAGCGAGAAGGCCGCTGGAAGCTCGATGTTCCACTGGAACAGATCGAAGTCGAAATGCCCGAGAGCCTCCGCGACCTGATTGAACGGCAGATCAATAGAATCACCCCTGAATTACAGTCGTTGCTGCAGGTGGCAAGCGTCGCCGGGACCAAGTTCTCCGCATCCGTGCTTTCGTTCGGCGCGGATATCAGCGTTGTGGACGCAGAAGAAATGTGTGACGGCCTTACCCGCCGCGGTTTGTTTATCCGGCGGGGAAGCGTCACGGAGTTGCCGGACGGAACAGTCGCATCACATTATGAGTTCATCCACTCCCTCTATCAGAACGTCTTCTATGACCTTGTCCCAATGGGCAAAAGACTTCGCGTGCATCGAAGCATCGGGCAAGGCCAGGAGGCGCTCTACGGCTCTCGCGTGTCGGCTGTCGCTGCGGAACTGGCGCTGCATTTCGAAGAAGGCCGGGAGTACGTTCGCGCTGCGAAATATCTTTTCCTCGTGGCGGAGACTGCCTCGCGCCGCTACGCCTATCGAGAAGCCGTCGCATATTTGTTGAAGGCACGTGAGCTGATTGGGCGCTTACCGGAAGGCGAGCGTCTCGATCTCAATCTGGCTGCCCTGGAGCAACTGGGCCTGACTCGGCGCTCGATGGGAGATATGCGCGCGGCAGCGGATGACTTTCAAGGAATGGTCACCCTGGCTAAAAGCAACAATCGGCTCGACGTTGCTGTGAGGGCTTTCCTTTACCGGTCCAGCGTTCTCTCGTGGCTGGATCGCGACGAGTGCCTGGCAGCCGCCGGGCAGGCGCTCGTCTTAAGTCTCCATATCCAGGATGAACTTCTTCGGGCCCATGCGCGCGGTTATTGCGCGTATTGGCGGTTTCTGTACACCGGCTGGAGAGAAGAGGACGCGCTGGCGTCCCGGCAGGCGATCGAGGCGGCGGAAAGAGCTGGGCATAAAGGCCTGCTTAGCCTCCACGTCAGCCGGCAGGCGTACTTTCAGTGCATGAGCTCGAACTACGAGGAGGCCATCCGCACGGCAGACCGTGGAACCGCCCTGTCGATCGAAGTCGGCGATTTCTTCGATCATTCGTTGACTCAGTTCTTCAAAGGCTGGGCGCTGTTTCATTCGGGACGGTGGGACGAGCTGCTTCGTCTTATCGAAGACGCCGGCCATCTGGCCGAACGAAATGAACACTTCCTCTGGAAAACGCTGTTCGATCTCGAACTGGCGTGGTTGCATCAACAGTGCGGTTCGCTCGCGGAAGCGGAAAGGCTTTGCCGAAAAGCTCTCGAGCACGTCAGGCAAACCGGTCATTCATACACCGGAGTGATGGCGTCGACGCTATTGGGCAAGGTCTTGCTGGATCAAGGCAATGTTGACGCCGCGCTGAATTGCCTGCAGGACGTCGCGGCGGCAACGAGCAATCAGCGAGTGCTCATGGACTGGATTTGGGAAATGCCGTTGCGTCTTAGTCTTGCCAGTGCCTGGCTTCGCAGGCATAACTACGAAAATGCCTCGCAGGATGCCCGGCGCGCTTTGAAGACCGCGCAGCAGTCGCGCGAGAAAACGTACATGGCCCTGGCGTCCCTGATACTCGCCGAAATCTGTTACGAGGAAGGAGATCTAAAGGCCGCCAGTGAGCATTCGGCGACTGCCGTCGACTTCGTCGAAATGGCAATACTTCCGCTGGCGGCTGAGCGTGTGTACCTCATCGCCGCAAGGATCAGCCAGAAACAGAGTAAGTCGAAGACGGCCGGCGAATATGTGAACCGCGCGAAAAAAGCTCGGGAGGAACTTGCTTATTCTCTCCAGGCCGCGCCCGAGCTTCGAGAGTCTCTTCTCCGTACTCGTGCGGAAGTCCCGAGTCTTCGAAAACGAGGCAGCGTCTGACTTTGAGAGGAGCTATGTATGAAAGATGACGAACGAGCGATTCGTGAGCTCGTCGATAAATGGCTCGCTGCCAGCAAGGCGGATGACGTCGAGACGGTGCTCACCCTGATGGCCGACGATGTCGTGTTCATGGTTCCAGGCCGGGAGCCCTTCGGGAAGGAGGTCTTCGCGGCGAACGCCAGGGCCATGAAGAATGTCGTCGTAGAGGGAGAAAGCGAGATCCGGGAGCTCCAGATCCTCGGCAATTGGGCCTGGATGCGCAACCAGCTCAAAGTGACAATGACGCCGCCGGGCGGAAAACCCATGCGCCGTTCCGGCTACACCCTCACAATATTGCGGAAGAATCCCGACGGCAGGTGGGTTATCGCTCGGGACGCGAATCTGCTCACCCCGGAGTAGGCAAAGAATTTTAAGCCGCGAATTACGCCAATGACGCGAATGGGGCGCATCAAAGAATCTTGTTGTGCGCCCCATTCGCGTCATTGGCGTAATTCGCGGCTTAAAATTCTTTGTGTCTTTGTGCAGGTTTTAGTACATTCCCCCTCAATTGCTTCTGCACACTGAAAGTTGAGGATGCCAAATGAAATTCAATCCTGGTCGAAGAAAGTTCATCAGGGAAGGTACCGCCATTGGTGTCGGCACGACTGCTTTAGCAGGTGTCGCTGCGCCGGAGAGCGCTGCACAAGCCCAGATCCACTGGGATCGAACGGCGGACGTCGTGATTGTAGGAGCCGGAGCTTCCGGTCTTCCGGCAGCGATTATGGCGCGCGATACAGGAGCAACCGTGATCGTGCTAGAGGCCAACCATGACATCGGTGGACACGCCATGTTGAGCGGAGGAAGAGTGCCGCTCGGCGGCGGGACGAGCCTGCAGAAGAAGTACGGAATCGTGGACTCGGCGGACCAGGTCTATCTGGATCACACGAGTCACAAGGATAGTGAGTTCCGATACTGCGATAGAGATCTCGTCCGAACGTGGGCCGATGAAAACGTTGCGACCTTCGAATTTCTCGTCGAAAACGGCGTCAAGTTCAACGACGAAAAGCCCGATTTCGTAAATGAGGGAACCGTCCCGCGGCTGTGTGTGGCCCAGGTATATTCACCGGACCTGAACGAAACCATCAATGGAAGTCCGGGATCCGGCGTTGTGCGGCCGTTGGAAAAAAGCGCAAGAGCCAAAGGCGCCGAAATTCTTCTGAAGCACAAGATGACGAGGATCGTCAGGGAAAATCCGACTTCGGGAAGAGTGCTGGGAATCACGGCAAGATTCGAAAACAAAGACGTGAATATCAGGGCACGAAAGGGCGTGATCCTGGCCACGGGCGGCCACACAAGCAATGTTGCTTTCCGCAGAATGTTCGATCCGCGGCTGACCGAAGAATATCAGGTGGCTGGTGAGCCCTGGACCAAACAAAACGCCGATGGAGAGATGCTGGCGATGGCAATCGGCGCGTCGCTTTGGGGCACTTCCAACCAGAGTAACGATGCGGGCCGCGGAGTCACGAAAACCCGTCACATTGGGGCCCGCTATGGTTATCAGAATCTGAAGTGGAACCCGAAAAGCCCCATGTTCGCTCAGGCAGGCGGTTCCGGACTTACCATTCGAAGTTTTCAAAATCTGATCTTTGTAAACCAGGCCGGCCAGAGGTTCTGGAATGAAATGGACAATTCATATGCGTTCCTTTCCGCCTGTCTTGGAACGAACGGCAACCTCGGACACAACGGAAAGGCGAATGGCGGCGGGCCGATATGGGCGATCTTCGACGCGGATGCAGTGCGGCGCGAAGAGTGGGATCCCAAGCCACCCAACGTGGATGTGAATGGCTGGTTCTTCAGCGCAGACACGGTTGCGGAGCTGGCAGGGAAAATCAAAAACTCATATCAACTGCGGCCAATCCCTGCCGGTGTGTTGGAACAATCCGTAAACAAGTACAACTCGTACGTGGACGCGGGAAAAGATGCAGAATTTGGAAAGCCGACTCCGATGTACAAGATCCAGAAACCGCCGTTCTATGCGGCGTGGTCCACTCCCATTCTCCACGACACTCTGACCGGTCTCAAGATCAACACAAAGTGCCAGGTCATCGACCGTAATGACCAGGTCATCGTCGGCCTTTATGCCTGCGGTGAAACTGCAGGTGGATTCGCTTTGCACGGGCTGCCAAGAGTCACGGTGTTTGGCCGCATAGCGGGCCGTGAGACTGCTCGGGCCAGCGCTTCGTAGGTTGAGAATTGATTGGAAACACCTTTGTGCCTTTGTGTCTTTGTGGTTAAACACAGAGACACAAAGGCACAAAGGTGTTTCCGTTGAATCCGCGGCAGTAGAGGCCACGATCGCAAATGTCCTTCGATCTTCAACCGAACCTAAAGGGCGAACTCATCGAGCTTCGCCCGCTAAAGCCTGAAGACTGGGACAATCTTTTTGCCGTCGCGTCCGACCCGCTCATCTGGGAACAGCATCCGGCGAGTGATCGCCATAAAGAGAACGTATTCAAAGTCTTTTTCAAGGAGGCCCTGGAATCCGGCGGAGCCTTTGTTGTACTGGATAAAAAGACTGAACAAATCATCGGATCTACGCGTTTTTATGGCTTCGACCCGGAAAAATCTCAGATTGAAATCGGATGGACGTTTTTAGCGCGAAGTTATTGGGGCGGGCATTACAACAGGGACTTGAAACAATTAATGCTGGCGCATGCTTTCAAGTTTGTAGAAAGTGTGGTTTTTTACGTTGGTGAAAACAACATTCGCTCACAGAAGGCTATGGAAAGAATTGGCGGAATCCCACTCGGTACGGCTAAAAGGGCTTATCAAAACGGCTTCGTCTCAAACATAAAGTATGTCATCAAGAAGCCAAACCAACGACTAAGTTCATAGCCGTGAGGTGACCATCAAGCTATGAGTCTAAAAGAATCAGCGCTGGTAGGTGCTTCAAGACTTTTAAGATCCGCCGTCCACATTCTCGGTCCACAAAGAGGCGACCTCGTTTCTGCATATCTGGCTGAGCAAATGGCTCCGACTGTGCGGAAGAGAACTCCCGTAGGGCTGATCAAGTTTTTTTGTCCCGGAGCTCTTCCGGAGTGGAGAGCACGCACACTTCTGACAAAGGAGCCGGAAACTCTGGAATGGATTGACCGGTTCAGCGCAGGGGATGTCCTGTGGGACATAGGTGCGAATGTCGGCGTCTATTCTCTATATGCGGCGTTTCGCAAAGTCAGAGTTCTAGCGTTTGAACCCTCTGCGCCCAACTACTACGTGCTGAACCGAAATATCGAGATCAACGAATTGGATAGTCAGATTTCCGCATATTGCCTGGCATTCAGCGATGAGACAGGCCTGGATGTCTTTTATATGCTGAACACGACTTTAGGTGGAGCGATGAACAGTTTTGGAGAACAGGTGGACTGGGAAGGCAAACCGTTCAAGGCCGAAACGCGGCAGGCCATGATCGGATACACCATTGATGACTTCCTTCAGAATTTTCAAGTCGACTTTCCAACTCACATGAAGATCGATGTCGACGGCATCGAGAATAAGATCATCGTCGGCGCGAAGCAGACTCTCTCAGATTCCAGATTGAAATCCTTACTGGTTGAACTGGACAGTGCCCGACCGGATTATTGCAGCTCGGTGATCAGGACAATCGAAAGTGCCGGCATGAAGTTTGTCGAGAAACGTCATGCACCGATGTTTGACAATTCACGGTACGCCGCCTGCTTCAATTACTTCTTTGCAAGATAAGTAGCAGGTTGTCACACGGGCGAGCACGACTACAAACCAGACTGCCTGTACAATAGGCCGGTTAGCTAGCCCGGATAAGCGTGGCAGTATTGCGATTACTGATTCCCCTCCTTGAAAAGGGCACCAACATACTTGAGAAATCACGCAGTCAAGCGAGAGGAATTTTGAAATTGGACGAGTCCTGCACCTCAAATCCGAAATCCGAAATCTCCAATCGGACTGAGCC
>Ga0137394_10000077_pt1 | contig 66313 bp, 86 predicted proteins | sample czobulk116metaG_FD_108278 | JGI IMG/M metagenome (GOLD analysis project Ga0137394, IMG submission 108278) | Vadose zone soil microbial communities from Angelo Coast Range Reserve, California, USA - czobulk1.16 metaG | ecosystem: Environmental > Terrestrial > Soil > Vadose zone | place: USA...
ACCAACCCCGTTGGAATGATAGAGCTGGAGCCCGAATAGGAGGGAGCAATCGGTCGAGCATACTGGTAGCCCGTCGGTGGTGCTCTCGGACTAGGACCAGGGTTGAAATTTTGTTGCAAAGGTGGTGGCGGAGGGGGGTACGAGTACTGCGCCGTTCCGAGGTTGGCCTCATACGCGAGACGGCTGGATGTCGAAGGCGCAGGTCGCATGGCATCGCGGAACTCGGGCTGGAAGGGAACGAAGGGCCGTGCGGGTGGCGTGGGGGTAACATAAGTAGCAGGTTGAGCGCGTTGCGGAGACTTGTATGGCGTCGTTAACGGCCGTAGCTGACCATGACCACCAGCTTGAGCGTGTCCGTGGCTTGGGGGATAGCTACTTCGGCCCTGTTCACCACGGTATGAGGGTTCCTCTGGTAGTGCTAGTTGACTGAAGTGAGAGGACGGAGAGTAGTGCGCAGGGGTGCCCGACGTGGTACTAGGATGCGGAGGTTGAGACAACTCTCCTGATGTCGGAAGTCAATGAGGAGCAGTTGACATGTCGACAAGGAAAAAACGTACTTCCGAAAAGGTCCCGGATAGGGGGAAGCGTAGGGCGATCATCGCCACGGCGTGTTTCGTCGTCAGAGGACGTGCGGCGCATGGCTTGAGAGGGGCTGTTGGTCGGTGGAATGCTGCTGTTACCGCTACTGGGAAGAGGGAGAAAGGGACGGCAGTCAGGTAATGCGATCGCACATCCAATAAATAGGTAGCGTACGCTGACGGAGAGCCAGATGTGGTGGCCACAGGTACGGCGCCGCTGTGCATAGCAGAGTGTAGCGAGAGGCGAGGTGTTGAGGATTACGGGTGCTGTTACTAAGGTAGCCCAGATGACGGCTGCCTGGACACGGTCACCAGGATAGCCGGGGAATGCGCAACAGTAAGTGGAGATCAAGGGGACCGGAACAGAGAGTAGTGGGCCAGTCACTGCCGAGTTTTAGAGGGCCCGCGGAGGGGCGTCCCGGTCATTATCCATGGATCGAAGCAAACAAGAGCGTTTATGGTTCTGCGTTAGGCGAAAATCTAAGCGAATCTATTGTAGACAAGAAGTTTCCCCAGGGGAGATGGGCGTGACGCCAATCCTGAAGCACGCGACTTACCTGCCTGACCTAAATCTGGGATCCCGCATTGCCCTCCGCGACTGGTATGAAGTAAATGATCGGCCGTGGATCAGCAGGACGACTGCCTTCCCGTGCCTGTGCAAATAACCGCGAACTGCGATTGCGACGGTTAGTCACATCAAATATCACTAAACGACGATGCAGGGCCTGCTGTGACTTGTTGGTCACCATGCTGAGCAATGAAAAAAAAATGAGAGGCTGTGTTACGGGCAAGTTTGTCAAGAGAGCCCGTTGGACGTACACGATTCATTAAATCAGCTCCGTTACGACCTCCGTAAGCACTGACAATCTAGATCCGAGGCAGTTTTTGGAAATTTGTGAGCCGGTACCGCCAAGACAACTTGTGCATCCGATCGGCGTATGTTGCGTTCTGCCCGCCGCTATGGCCATCGAAAATACTTTTTAATGGATAACGGCTCTTGCCCGCGGCTCCACGAACAAACAGTCAACAGCAGGTTGCAGGAAAAAGGGGAAACGGAACGGAACGGGGACTGGGAAAGGGAAAGAGACACGCTTTTCCGGGACGTCATGTTTCCACGTGATGGTGCTGAGGCTTGTCGCCGCAAGGCCTCACTTTGGCCGGCTTGCGCATGGCTTCTGACGCACGGTATTTTTGCGGCCCATGGATTACTTGCTCTGTCTTGAGGAACAAAACCATTCGCGTAGGAATACGTATTCTTTCGCGTCAAAGATAAGGAAAAAGACGATAAAGAACATCCTCTAAGTGTCAGGTGAGCCAACGGGTTCGTCTCCGATGCCGACTCGGGCATAAGCTCGCATTGCGCGGACCGTCAACGACTGCCCTGAGGCGCATGGGCTTCCGCCTTGAGGATTTCTGCCTGCGTCTTCGTATTCAAGGATAAGGCATGTAAGCCATTTTTCAACTCCTCCGACAGCGCAGCATAGATCATTCGGTGACGCTGCATGGTTGTCTTTCGGGGGACGTCGGAAATGAAACACACGCCGAGTAATCCAATGACCTCACCTTGCCCACAAACGCCTCCGAGACGACTTGAAGAGAGAAATCTGCGGAATCACACGAGGCTGAGGCAGGTGTCTCGGCGGGATGACTCGGAGCCAGGCTTACGGGTCTCCCCATTGCCACCGTCTTGTTCGCGCATGGCGGCATGGTGCCTGTGCTGCCACGAGTCGTTCGTGATTGTCAAGATTGACGGTTGAAGGATACTGGTGAGCTGAGATGACAGGCGGATCAGGGGCTGGGTAGGTGGAGCCAATTTGATGATACCTTGCTGCGAACTGCGCGTTCGATGGGTTTGTCGACGTAGTCACCTGCTGTAGCCATGATGAATTGACGGTTGTGAAACAGGAGGGACGAGCTCATTCGACGAGCGATGATGTGTTGCATGTGTGCAATCGAAATGCTGCTGCGCCTTTGTCCTGCTCTCTGTTGTTGTGATGGTTACGAGGTTCGAGGATAAGCCCCGTCTCGACTTTTGTCTCGGCCTTTCGTCGATGCCGATGTTTTCATCGCATTCGCCGGCGTCGCCACCACTACCTTTGCATCACGCAGAAAGGGAACTGACCACCAGACAGGCTGCCCTTGTTGACAGTGCGTTCGAGGAGGGCCAGTATGAGTCGGGTATCGCGATGCTCGAACAGCTCTGTTCACCAACTGAACACCCATCCAGGTGAGTGCACACCACCTTGGCAATACGGCAGTACGACCGACTCTCCTCTCCTCGTGCTTGCATCAGTCCACACGTCCGTCAATTACTCTACATTGCTCTCTATCCACCACCCACCCCGGGTCCGGCCACCACCAACCACAAGACTACTCAAGAATCGCCCTCAAAACTCTCTTCTCGACACGCGTACTCCACGTTGTTACCCTCTCCAACCTCGTCAGAGCTCGCAAAGCGCACACTTCGTGTACTTGCGGACGTAAATTCACCTGCATCCTTGCTCCGCGCTCTGCCCGATTATCCTGATCCAAGTGATGCTGATGATCCTCCACATCTCCTCGAACCGGACCCGGGGCCGTCGGATATGGACTCTTTCGTTGCCTCAGAAGCCGTGCGGTTCAGACATTGCAAGAATTGCTGGAATATTCTCAAGTCAGGTTTTATCAAATCCCTGGCAGACAGCTCCGCTGTGCCTGGGAGTCCTCGAAAGCGTCGGCGTGGTAATGCTAAGGCCGCAGAGTATGGTCCCGTGGATGAAGAGGACTCCCCATTGGTGGTTTGCGAAAATGCATGGCCAGTGCTTGATTGGTTGTTGGTTCTTTTCGAGAAGGATGAATCCATAACAGAAACTTTTCGACAAAGGAGTGAGCATTGACCGTGCATTCCTGGTGCCGTGAATCCCACTGACCGCTCCACGTGAAGCTCGATATTCGCCACTCTTACTGGCACAAATACCTCCGACGAGGAGCGACACGGGGTCCAAATGGGATGCCAATGACCCTTTGGAGATTGTCTTCCATTGCTTCAAGCAGCAGGACGAATCGCGGCGCGCCATGGGCAGCCGCTTACTCAACCTCGTCTGTGCCACGAGATTTTCACTCTATGCGTACACTGAATCGCTTCCAGCTCATCAACCTGACTTCAACTAACCTCTTCGATCTCCCGCTCTTCATGAATTTGCTCATTCCACGTTTGCCTTCAGGGGTGTCAGAAATACGTGAACTACTTTCGGGGATGTCTTCCACTCCGACACTCTGCAAATTCAAAGTGGCACTATGCCAACGATACCTAAGTCGTGCTTCCGTTGGAGCTCACCCGTCAAGTTTCAGAGGTAGACCCCGGGCACAGCCTCGCCCTATTACCAGGCGAAAACATGCGAACAGGCAAGACCCGACTCCGCTCATGACATCGGATTCAAAGCCGGAGATTGCACCACTATCAAGTCAAAACCAACACGCCCTCCCCCCGGCATCGGAACTTTTACACCTTCTCGCTATGCAAACCAACGCGGACGCGCTCTCAAACACAATTAAATACGATCTCCTCGTGACGTACGGTACTTTGCAACATCAAACTCCAGCTGAGAACAAGAGCCGAGATTGGATGGAGATGTTGCAGAGTGGACGTGTGGAGGAGGCTGTGAAAGAAGCATTTGGGAGCTCAAAGGACCAATCCTCCAACATTTCGCAGAGAGTTTTACTCCGAATGATCGCCACTTGGCGGTAGAGTTCCCTCACACGGCCAGTCAGTCGGCTTCAATGGTGTCTCTTGCCTCGCAGACGAACACAAGTCCTCGCTGTCGCCGTGATCCGAGTACAAGGCATTGAAACGTATGATGGATCCTTGCCTGTATGACGAAATCAAACGAACCAGATCGCAGTACCGTACCCCTTCTGACCTCATCGCAATTCTGATTCACCCGTCGGTTTAGTCTGTGCAAGCGCGGCGATCATTGCCGTGTTGCCGCTCGCAATTCAATATTCCTCCATATCATAGTGCGCCTCATGTATACGCTACATCCTCACCCACACAATTAGAGCCACGTTGTTGTCGTGCAGCCATAATGACGAGGTACCCTACCCTCGGGCGATCCTCTCGTGATTTTGACTTGGACGACTGGGCGCCTTCTTCACGTCATGGCGGAAGAATCCTCTCGTAAGGGTGGGTTGTGAGACGTGCGAAAGGCTATTTCTCGGGAAGTCTTCGACCCTCGCACAACCCTCGTGCTTGTCGTCCCTTTACAACTGATATCATGACCGGCCGCACAACGCGGTAGTGGTGAGGCAGACTCGGTCGCGTGTCCGGAGTCCGAGGAAGATACCGGACCCGTCAACGATCACACAACACCTCAGTCGTACAGTAACATGGTCAATTGATACATTTCAAGCTCGTTCATCGCAATCGTCGTTTTTTTTTTGGTTTCCTTCCGTGTCGCTGTGTTTATTGTTGCCGACATCTCCGGAAGAGTTGATTTACCGCACCATTACGCATGGGCACCGACTTATGTCAGTCGCCAACGCTTTGATTTTGTGCTGATCGATCAGGGATGGGTGCTAAGCGAGGGTTCATACGTTCATGACCATCAAGCCCCCGCAGCGGTGCGGTGCAGTGCAACCTTAACCGAGACAACTGATAAATGCATATGCATAAGGTTTTCTATTTCCGCTCGCAGCACCTTGCAACACCATTGAGTCGCTCTCATGCTCATGCCCTTCATATCGAAGCGCGCGTGTATAACTCGAAGTTCTGGCGGGAGTGGGATCAGATGATGTGTGCGAGCGCAGTCTCAGGGGCCGACACCGTGGACTAGTTGTATGTCCGATGATGGATGGGTCGTCATTGCACCCGAGCGCTGGACTCTGGACTCTGGACTCGGAGCTCTGGCCGCGAGCGTGCGTATGGCGCGTGTCTACCCAATCCCCAATACTTGTGAACCGAGCGCACATGCAGCAATTATTGAAAACACGCTTCTTAGGGCTCTCGTACCCACCACCGACGCAGCCAATGAGGAAGCATGTGGCTCGGGTAGCCAATCAATTATCCTAGGGATCTGTCTGCCGAGCTGATCCCGAGGAGGATTCACCCACGAATAATCCTTCTCTGGATCTGTGGCCTTTTCGTCACCCCTTGGCCCACCCCACCCCACCCCACTCCCCTCTCCCCGTTTTCAAAGCTCGCAGTGGCGCGCGGCACAGGGTGTTGAGAGAGCCGATTCACTTCGCGAGCGCGCTACCTCGCGCCCCCATTCGCCGCGATAAGGTCTGGCTGGTAGTAGTCCATTCCTATCCCCCGATCTCCCCGCCCGCGCTCCAAAAAAAAATTGGGGGTCCTTTCCCCCTTTGAATCCATTCGTGGACAAGACCAATTGCATCGCGATTTAGTCAGTCCCAGGCCAATCAATTCACACACGGCTGACAGGGAGCGAGCGCGCAACAATACTATAGCCCGCGGGTGTTCGCCATGACCGGTCAACGTCAACCCGCAAAAGTACACCCCTTTATCGCCCGTTTTGCTGAATCGGAATTTCTCGGACAGTGCAGCGCGGCAGGAGAGCTACAGGGCCCTGATCCGGCCGTTCTGGGCCCCGTGAGCTTGAATACTCTCACCTGCCATGTGCCATACCCCTTAAAGCCACGAGGCCTGAGGGGGCTGCAGGGAGCTCGCAGGCATGGGACGGGTTCAGACCCACCAATCGAGGAGGGGACAAGTGGAGCGGAGTGCGCAGTACATGGCATTACCTGCACGCGTGTCACAACAATGGCTCTCCATACCCGACTGATTGCAAGTGAAGTACTGCTATATTCAAAGACGAAATTAATTTCATTAAATATATTCTATCCAACTCGCTACGTGTCTGGCGGATCAGAGAAAAATGAAATGTTAGTGACTCGTAACCGCGTATGGCAATGTAGAGACCAAACCTTGGAAACGAAGGTCTCGGAAACTTATGATAACCATCTTCATACCACTCAATCGATAAGAGGAAAGCCTTCCGAGAATCCCGGGTGAGTTGGATGACTGGAGAAACCAACCTTATTCAATCGAGCTCATCGTCCCCGTCATCGTCCATTGCACTGTCGGAGGGCGCTGGATCGATAAGGTGACCATCGTCGGGGCCTCCGAGGTCTTCGTCCCATTGATGCTGTTCCCGATACATGCGGGCCAGGAAATCCGTCGAGCTTGCTTGTTCTACAGACTTGTCCTCCCGGACCCGGAGGAAACGTGGAAATCGGAGACTGAGGCCTCTACCTTCGGAGACAAGTCCCTGCGCGGCGACTGAGACCGGACTGAGCGTGACACTGACAGAGACGACAAGTTGAGCTGGCCGGGAGAGGAGAAACATGTCACTCACTCAGCACCCCGTATCTCCCAGATCTCCATAGGTCGGAAATAAACGCCAGGAGAAAACCCTGAAAGCATTAGCTATCGATTTATTCTACCAAAGCACATTTGCCGCACCCCCAACTTCTACTTCTCCCCATAGAGGTAATTTTGAGCAGTTTTCGGAAATTTCAGAGTACCGATCTCTCATCAGCTGTCGGGCACACATTTAAATCAATGGACGAATCTACGTTGGGGTCGGAAAGGCATCCGTACTCTGTAGAAGCTGTCAGAGAAACCTGATACTCCCGTTAACTTCCTTGTTTGGGGAAAGGCACGGCGGGCTCACCCGACATGCATTTACACATCGCCACGAGTCTATCCGTGCGAATGTCACGGACAGCGAGAAGGATAGGGCTCCACCATTGCGCCTTTCGTCCGTTTCCGTGCCAGGCTCCGACGGGCACAACGTCAAGGGTATCCCCCAGACCCGTGACGTAGTCCTTCTTCAACTTCAGCCAGGCTGACGTTCTTTTATCTGATGAAGAATTTGTGGGGAAGACAAATTATACGGTGTCTCAAACAAGGTATTTCTGCGATCCTACCAGGCTCATACGTCGAAGGTAGTGATTGTTTCCGGGATATATCCTTCCTTGGTCCCGATCTTTCCAGAACTTCACCGTGGTCCAGAAGCTTTCGGAAGATTTTCCAATATGTCAGAGCATAGAAACATATCCACTTACTTTGATCATCAGTCCTTCACAGCGGCTGTCAACAGCCCGGAGCCAAAATTCCTCGATTGCATTCCTGCCCTCCTCACTCTCACAGCTTTCCACATGATCGAACCTAGCGGTACCAGGTTGATCCGGATGCATTGCAGGAAAATGGTCGCGGAGGAGCTTCCTCCTGCTGCGAAAGGGCTCTTGGAGGAGTGACTACCATTAATGCCCATATTATGTTTGATGCAAATATCGCATGATTGGATTGAAGGGCGCTTACCTGTCCATTTAGATACATCAAATCAAAGGCGTAAACGCAGACAGAAACCTTGATTTCATGGAGCTTTACGTCCTTCCGGGCCCTGTTGGAGAGTTCTTGGAAAGATTTGAGGGAGCCCCCGCTAGCATTGATCGCAACAATCTCGGCATCCACGATAAATGACGAGATGTCCAGGGAAGTGGCGAAGAAATGCTGAACTAAGTACACAATGTCAGGGTACTACCACACACACACAGCACATCAGCTGGTGCGTAAAATTGGGGGTAAAAGATAAACCTTTTCGGTCATGTTCTCCAAATGCCGGGAAAACAGGTTGACAGTGGGTTTACCTGTGTCGCCCTTCTTAGCATGTATTTGTACCCGCTGACCGTCGTATTTGAACTCTGCCGTAAACGGTAGACCATCTACCCGCCCATATACAGCGTCCAAGGATCGCATGGGGGACCCAAGGGTAGGCTGCAAAGGAACTCCTGGTGCCACGCTGTCACACGGGTTCGCGTCCAGGTGCAGATTTATGCACACGTACCGACTGAAAGAAGGACCTTTTCTTCAAGGCCATCCAGGCCCACTTGGAGAATCGCGGAAACGATATGGTCGTAGTTGGGATGCCGTACGAAGACTTTCTTTAGTAGGGCCTCTGCGACTGCAAATTTTTCGAGCAGCAGTGTCTTTGCACTGTCCTCCCCTCTTCTAGAAGACGACTCAAAGGCTCGAGAAACCTGCGCCACAAGTTTGGGAGGAGCAGTGTACGAGGGGCCCGAGGGCGTGGAATTGGTTGTTGTCACCGAAGGAGTCAAAACAAGTGCGCGGGCAAGAGCGGCCAACACCGTCGTTCTCACAGCGCCCACGCGAATGTGTTGTGAGAGCGTGCGGACAAGGTACCGAATCTCCTCCCCTTTCGCCGCGACTAGGAGCTTCTCCACCACTGCCTGTTTCTGAGTTACGGCCCCTTTCCCCTTGACGTGGGCAATACTCAAGAGTGTATCGTATACACCCTGAATAGAGAGTGGTGCATGAGGAACCAAGGTCCGGACGCTACACTTGGCTAGGAAAGCGACATCACCGGGGTCGCCCGTCTGATTGTAGAGACGTTTCAATGCCGCAGGCGTGATACCAGAGACATGTTGAATCGCTTTGGAGATGATGGATGGACCTAGACCGAGCTCGACTGGCACATAAGGCGGAGCTAAGGAATTGGACAGTAAATAAAGAGACGGAAGCAATGAGGGTGGATGGTATCTTGCGAGGGCTCGAAGGGCATTAGTGAGGATGTTCAAGATGGCTATGCGCGAGCGGGTTGCGGACAAGGCGCATAGCGCGTAAACCAAGAACGAATAAGGGGCTTGCGTGTGGGAGGGCCAAAAGCAAGCATTGAGGACAAAACTAGCTGGGTCTACGGAGAGGTTGGGATACTGGGGACTTGGATTGTCTGTTGCAGTAGTTGTAGCGGTGACCGAGGCCGGACGATTGAGGTGTGTCCCTTGGGCGGTCTGGGAAGCGGGGCACGACGAGGACGTGGGTACCTCTTGGACATCCGGATCCGGATCCGAGACAAGATCGACATCGATGATCACGGGCGATGCCCTGTCCAAGATCGATGTTTGTGTAGCCTGAGGCGTGGGCTTACGGGGGGATTCCAGTAAATTGGAATTGGGTGATTCCGCGGGGACGTTCGTAGCCACGCGGGATGATTTGAAGAAAGAATCTATACTAGGCTGATCAATTGGGCGTTGCCGCTGGGGGCGAGGGCGGGCTCTTTTGTTGTTTGGGTCGGTGTTGGTACCTGGAGATGATGAACGTTTGGGCGACATGGCTGAGATTATTATGTCATCTAAGTGGGAAACTGTACCGCGACAGTGACAACACCTCCGAGTCGCTGTCGACGTCGAAGCCATTCCGAGTCGCTTCGCTTGTCGTTCGGGGTTCGATGGAAGGTCAGAACGATCACTTCGTTCTCCGCGGCACATCGCTCGTCGAGGGCCATGGCTTGCCCACTCGCTCGCCATCAAATCCGCCGGGAACACACGGGTGCCGATTCCGAGTTGCCTTGAGGTCTCCCTCAAAAATTGACTGTCCCTTCAGGCAAGAAAACAGTCCCTGCTCGTCCCTTAATCAACAGCATCAGTTTCAAACCCGGGTCCATTCATTGGTACGTTTGACAGGTCCATCTGTCACAGAAAACCTTGGGCGACAAGGTTACAGTATGGTACTGAATCCCAAAGAGGCCGCTCATCATCAGTCGCCCTAATGGACCCCTCGTGACCCAGGGTTCTCCTCATGCAATTTTTGCCACAACGCTCCACTGCCAAAATTCTTCACATGGAAAATTAAGTTCGAACTACGCACTGATGGGACGGCTAGAAAATACTTCCGCTTAGTTGTCCTTCGGCGCCATTAGCGATCCAACGTGACGCTATAGCTGATGTTCGCGAAATCGACCCCTGGGTGTTCTCTGTCACTGGTCGGTGACAGCCAACTTTGCCATGTACGAGCATGGAATACATTCTTGATGCGAAATCGGGGTCATCGTTCACATTTTCTGCATTTCTGATCCCGACGGACGTGGACTCGGCGCCCAGTAACTATGACACCAGGAAGATCGGGTTAGATCAAACAGGGTCCAGATGACTTGGCATCCTTGGGTGGTCAATTGGGTTCTTCGAGGCGCTCGGAAGCCGTGCCTACTGCCTACAGAACCGACAGATGTGACAGGGGTGCTACGGAAACACCTTGTCCAAGGGGTTTGACGAATGTCATCGTCCACATCTGATGGATGACACCACCATTTGTTTGGGACAGGCCAACTTGAACATGGGGCGTGGCGCAGGAAAATTCCATCAACAGGAAACTTTGAGTCACACTGGGAAGAGCCTTCTTCGCATAGCTGGGATATCATGGTAGTGGGGGGACTTTGACGATATCATTGCTCCTCAGCGGGTCCGGTAAACTCTGATGGAATGATATTGCCATTCCGTACGATGTGCCACCCCTTTTGCACGCGACGTAATTAGTTGAAAAATAGATGGACAAGCGTGCATACCGAGACGCGTTGCCGTCACCCATCGCGAACCATGGACAGATTGACGACGGAAACCTGGGCCGCAACAGCCATGTTTGTAAAGTGGGGCCTGGTGTTCCTGAAGACTACCATATTGGTTGGAGGAAACCGAGAGAGCCGATATTGCGATAATGCAAGAGTCGAGTGGGCCCCATCGGCGCAGTCCGAGTGCGTGATCAACCTGACCAAAGTGGCTAAACGCATCTAGATTCAAAGGCAGTCAGCCATTTTCAACTCACGTCAGATTCAATCATTGTCTCAGGGCTGTTTGAGGACTAAAAGCCCAAGCACCCTCGAAGATCAGCGATGCAATGTTCTCAGTCGAGGGACCACCAACCATTCGGGAATAGCGCCACCATAACCGATAGATTGCGTGGTTATGAGTTTATGAATTTCGACGGCACGAACAGTCGCAGAGCAGTCCGGGGACGGAAGGTCGGCCATGTCACCGGCAATCCCTGTACCAAGGGTCTAACTCAATTCGTCTCACACATCATGACATCTCTTGGACATCAGACAGGGATATGGCGAGTCCGCAGCGCGTCAAAGCCCGCTCGCCGGCGATTCATCCAATCTAGTTGGTAGCGTTCCTGAACTTGTTTGGCGCCTCGCCGAAAGCCTTTATGAAGGCCACGAAAGGGAGGGGTTAACTTACCACGTCCTCATCCGACTATCATTCGATCCCCTGCACCATGAACCTCAACAACTCGCGCCACACCAGTTCAGAGCAACCCGGCAACACCTACCCAGTTTCACATTGGAGCAGCAGCAGGTCCGGCCAACGCATGCCTTACACCTCCTCCAACGGGGACTACTACCCCCCAGCACAGGGATCGCCGCCCGTGTCCCCCACAATGCCTGGGTCGCCATACCCCAGCACCTATTCATACAGCGCCACAAATACTCAGCCGTCTGGGATGGCAGCTCAACAGGGTTATCACTCGGCGTCTAGGCACTCACCTTATCAGTCCTCGGTCGCAAGCAGTCAACACTCCCATTCTCATAATGCCTCCCCGTCATCTCTGCCATATCCATCCCAGAACGGCATAACTTCATCAGATCCGAGGTCAGGGTATGCCCATAGCCGATCGATGTCTCTTCCACAACAAGGTTACCCTGCCACCTCGATCTCAAGCCATGCTTATGGGTCGCATGACTCGCAACAACCTCAGATGGTGGTGCAGGGAGTCGACCAGATGCAGTATCCGGCTTCTCCCCAACGCCCATTTGCATGTGACATGTGCGCGCTGTCGTTCAATCGCCAACATGACCTTAAGCGGCATCGGGAGACACATTCCGGGGAAAAGCCGTTCCTGTGTAACGGAGGATGTGGCAAGACTTTTACGAGGAAAGATGCGTTGAAGAGGCACCAGGTTCGTCCATCCTCATGCCGAATATTGCCAGCCCACCGAGCCCCTTCACAGCTTGTGAAAAGGTGCGGCTTTGAGGAGCAATCCTGAAGCCGCCACCCCACGATCCCTTTTTAGGTGTAAGTAGCTTAGCGTTCCCGTAGACTGCATATCGACTGACGAAACCAGTAGAACTGGTTCTTCAGCTTCTTTGTTCCATCTCACCGCATCAAGTCGTTGGAGGGATAGGTGTCTCATTATAATTTGTTCCGCGGCTTTTGGGTATTAGACACCCAGGCGTTTACGTTGTAACCTATATATACAGTATTGTGAATGTCCGCTCTGTGCGAAGTGATGTGGGAGATATAGTCAATAGACACGTACTACATCTCTATCGACTGGCGACATGGCTGATGTATCAGTTCTGCTCGCCCTCCAGAGGTTCTATATCTCGTTCTAGCACCCAAGCGCCGCTCGGTGTGATCTTCTTGTAGTAACCTTCGTCGATGCCGCTCTCCCTGAAGCCATGTCGTTCGTAGAACTGCTTCGCGCCGTGGTTTGAGATTTGCACATGAAGGTAGATGCGGGAGATTTTGGGCTTTGCATGGGCAGCGGCAGCTCGCAAGATGACATCTAAGCTGTATGAGCCTATGCCAAGAGATCGATAGGGCTAGGGATACAGGCGAAGATATTAGTACCGAAACTATGGACAGAACTCAATCTGGGCGCACCGCGAGAACTCCCATGGTCAGCAGGTACAGGTGATGGACGTCTTCCTTTGCCTCAATCCTGCAGCATATTGTTCCGACGGGTATGTCATTGTAGTAGACTGGGGTGCAATCGGTATGCCGACTATGCGAGGATGAAGGACATATCGGCACACACTTAACTTGCAAAAATCCTCGACTTCGGGTAAGAGGATGTCGCTATAGAATTTCTCACTATATTTTATGGGGAAGAGGACAGAGTTCAACTTTCGGACAGTTCCCAGATTGTTCTGAGTCAAGGATGCAAAGGTAACCTTGGAAGACAATGCCCTTTTGGAGGAGGTCATGGGGGTCATGGTACGAAATCGTCAACGTCAGCGCCACCAGCTCCCACTGTCGGCCACGCGGGTCCACGCTGATAAAAATCAGAAACGGCCGCCGCCGGAGGGACCCGCCGGTTCCTGGTATCCCCCGCCTTTACACTCACGCAAGAAACAGGAAAGCATACAGTCAGAGCTGGTAAACCATTTAGGGATGTGTACGAAAATAATTTGCCGCCGTCCTCAACACCTTTCTGATGGGACAACTCGTGAACGAAGGTCGCTGTCAGCGAACTTGGAGTCGCTTAGCCTGTTTGGGTTGGTTGCACTATTCCCCTCCCAGCCATACCCACTTGACAATTTCATTCACCGGCTCTAGGTTTTTTTTGTGCCAGCTCAGCGCCTGGCTTTGATCATCATCATTTGCGCGGCTTTGGTGCAACCCCCATTCGGTCTAGTCTAGTGACAAGTATTGGCCAGTGCTTCTGGAACACGTTTTCCTACATCCAAAACACGAAAAAATTGGCGGGCTGTGCAGTTCCGCCTCGTGTCGGCCCCCACATGGGGGATGAACGTATGTGGCGCCGCCAATGCCATTGTAGAAATGCTCGCATTCGCCACGCTCTGCCGTTGCGTCAGCCATTCAAATATTACTCCTGTTGTAATAAGCCGAAGCGCCACGACTTCGAAGCTCTGCGGTCTGCGGTGTTACTGAGGACACGAACTCGACGAGCGCCGAGCGCATCTGCTGGTTCATACCTCAGGAACTGACTGATGCGTCCCGGTTGGATCCACGCCAGGGCCGTTCTTTGAGCCGCCAGTCCATGATGGTATCTTTCTTGTCACACGCCTGACGCAGACGCGTTGATAGACCGGTGAGCCCCGAGCATCTAGCCATCCACGAACGACGAGCCGTAAGATCGTCCCTCAGAGGGAACTTGGGACCCGTACATTTGAAACCATGATTACGACACAAGGAGATGATGGAGATCGAGGTGTTGGACCTTGCAGGACACTCGAAATTGGCCCCCTTAAACATCGTCCCCTGGCCACCCATCCCACGAAACGACACGAATGTGTCAGAGCCGTCGGATGGCCCTGACAGATTTGTACAGTACCCACGGCGCCGCCTGTATGCTCGATAGCTGCGCCAATGTGATGTTGCGCCCATCACCTAGCCTTCATGATTCATAATCTCCTCATCGACTGGTTTTGGTAACTCACATCACAAGGCCAACGAGCGTCACCTCTATTCGTGGCCCCAGGCCCGCTTGGGAAGATCGATCCGTCTTTCGCACGCTGTTATGATATTCAAATGTACTTTGGCCCGAATATCTCCATTTGAAGGGATACGACGAATCAAGATGCCCTAGAGCTATGGAAGACACAGGTTTTATTGCGTTACCGTTCTTGCCAGCCAACCCCGTTTTAATCACGGGACGTGCAGAATCTGTGGTGTTCACATGCCTGCACTTGTATGACGATCCGCGCATTGATGGTTCGTGTCGTTTCTGCTGTTTATAAGGTTTGTGCCAATTGGAGTCTGCAGGACACGAACTCGCTTGGGGTGATATTGGTAGATTTCTCGATACAGCTAAGTGCGCAACTATGCTCGGAGAGCGTAAGGGCCTTCTTCGGCACCACGGAACGTACGTGCCTGATTGGGCCTAGAGAAAGATGATACAGTATGTGAGGTCACTCTCCCAGCTTTACGGCACAATACCCCTCCCAGTCCCCTCGTACTATGATAGCGATGGTGCCTGCCTTCTACAGAGGGACTTGAAGATACGAGACACAGTCCCGGTATTCTGTAAAGCAGGTACTTGGGAAAGTTCCGTTCGTGCTTGCCTTTGCCAATATCAATCACTAGTCAAAGGATGAATGCTCCATTTCGGACTCCCCCACACCGGCCCTGGCTTGACTTGGTTGTCAAGGAACTCAATCCAAGGGACCCCAACATCATGAGGCCATAGATATCTCTGCAACTAGCACTCGCAATGAGTGGGTTCCTATATGCAGATGCTAGTCATGCATGATTGAGACGGACTGTAATGAATCGGGTACGGTACATCAGCTGGGGGTGTAACTGAGTCTGAAATGGGAGGGAGCAGAGCGGACACAAAAGGCTTCAGTGGGGTCGGAAATAATGGATCGTACAAATACAGTGATATTACTTCAACGCAACAGGAGGGGTGCTGAGATCCATGGAGTCCATGACAACAAAGTAGGAAAGGCACAGCAAAGTAAGGAGCGACACTTGTGGACAGGTGACTGTATGGTATGGAGGAATGCCATATTTCTGAATGAGATGATATCATGATGAAAAGGATCCCACTTGGATGAATACAATTACGACATAAGTTCAGCCTCTCAGGGAGATGCCAGTCCCGGGCCCGCGGGGTGCTCGGCCTCGCTTCTGCGGAGATTTGCGTTTTCGGGGTGATGAATGCAGTTCGGCGAGGTAGACGTCGTCGAAGCTCCGGAACGTACATGGACCAAATTCGCCGTCATACTCGGCCATGGTCGCCCAGACGCAATGCCATCCAGACACCTCTGCAAATTTCAAGGCGAGGGCGATGTGTTCGACGTTCCACCTACTTTCCGCCGTGTGGGACCACTCGTAGGCGGTGTCCTTTAATTCGACCATGCGCGCATGGGTGACCGTAAAGTGAACGTCGATCTGACCACCTGGGGGCTTGAAGAGAGGGACGAGCACGGAGTTCATTTCGAGCTCCTTCGGGATGCCACGGTGGACGGGATCGTAGCCATCAATCCGGATTTGATAAGAGGTCCTGTCCGCGAAGTGGAGAGTGACGGCGGGGTGGGCAGGGGAGCGTCGGATGTGGACAAGGACTTTGCCAACGATTCGATCGGGATCGACGCCGATCGAGTCCCGGCGGAGGGATGATTGCTTCGGCGATTGGTTTGGTGGCGGCGCAACAGCAGAAGGACAGCTCTCAGAGCTCGAGGACAACGACGGGTTCGGGTTGAAACCCGAGTCACGGCGGATTGACATGATACAGAGGTGATAAAATCACAGTCCCCTTCGGAATGATCCTTTCAAATAGCTGTATGATACATCTCAGAATTGTGGCTGGAATGGGTGGTCAGATCCGCAGTATTGTGGACGGCGACGGTGAGAACGAGAAGATGTAAAGTGGGGCCATATCATCCACAAGTGATGGGGGAGAAAAAAGCTGGCACTGACGAGATTCGAACTCGCGAGGTTTCCCATCACGGATTGGTCGAGACCTAAACGTGACGCCATAACCACTCGGCCACAGTACCGCAACAGTGTGAGATGGAACAATGAGATATCAAGCGTCGGTGGTTGTCAAGGGCCTGCGGAATGGAATACCCATAGAATTGAATGGAGAATGGAACCGATGATTTGAATGGGTGAGGTCCAGGGAAGGTTCCCGGCCACGGCGATGCCATGAGCGTTGGGCGGTTGCACCGTTTCCTTACTGCACCTGGCATTTCTTTCGCGCGGACGCCGGCAGTCCGACTCTTCCCCTGAGTCGAGTCTCATCCAAGCTCTTTTGCCCTGCAACCTCTCTTCCCTTTCTCTATCGTAGACTGTAGTCCGATGTCTTCTATGCTACTGTCCACCGGCTCTGGCGGTCAGCATCAGCATCATGCTCCCGTTCCTGCGCGTCCCCATGGCCCTCGCACCATCCAAAGGTCTGCCTCTCCTGCACCCTATTCCATCACACAACAGACGACCGCCCCTCTAAATATACGCAAGCCACCGCCACCGCCGCCGCCGAAGTCTGAAAACCCTTCCCTCCTCCTCGCCCTTCCTCGCCCTCCCTTATCCCGCTCACCCACGCCAAAGCTAGCCCTTCAGATTCCGACCCCATCCCCCACCCCCGGTAAAGGCAAGCCCTCCCTCAAGCTCGCCATTGCCGGCGCCGCGAGCTCTCGTCAGAACGGTGGATCAACAGTGGACCTTTATGGCGGTGATTACTATGGCGGTCCGCAGACTCCATCCGTCTCGCCTCCAATCAACGATAGTGGTATCGATGACGCTACTATCCGCCCTTCCATGAACACTACTAGGCCACTCTCGATGGAGGATGTCCGTCGTACGATCACTGATATCGAGGTCCAGACCCGGTCCACTCCCCCTCCGCCCACGTATCCTGGTGAAGAGCAGATCGATGATCAGCCACAAACCGAATGGTCAGACGATGTCTTTGATGAGATTACCCGTCTCGGAGAAGGTGCCGGTGGTGCTGTGCATGAAGTCAGGGACAGGCGCACGGGCAAATCCATGGCACGCAAGACCATTACCACCCACGAGACTCCGATGAAGCAGCTCGTGCGCGAGCTCGGCATTATCACCACAATCAAGCACCCCAACATCATTCGCTTCTACGGCGCCTACATGTCTCCGTCGTCCAGCGAAGTCAAAGTGGTGATGGAAATGTGCCAAGGGAAGAGTTTGGAAGCCGTGAGCAAGCGTATCAAGGAGCGTGGTGCCAGGGTTGGTGAGAAAGTCGCTGGGAGGCTCGCGGAAGGGGTACGCGTTCCCGCTGCTTTAGTGCCATCAGCTATCCTCACCTATCTCTGTCCATAGATCTTGCAGGGTCTTACATACCTTCATTCAAAGAAACTCATTCATCGAGACATCAAACCTTCTAATATCCTCCTCTCCCGCGAGGGTGTCGTGAAACTTTGCGACTTTGGCGTTTCAGGAGAGTTGATCGGATCCGTAGCGGGCACGTTCACTGGTACAAGTCTCTACATGGCTGTCAGTCTTGTTCAGCCCGTAACGTAATATTTCATCTAACATGCGTCTGCCTTGCAGCCCGAACGCCTCTCGGGTCTCGAATATTCGATCAAGGCGGATGTCTGGTCGACGGGCATATCTCTTCTTGAGCTCGTACAAAATCGTTTCCCCTTCTCTAGTGACATGCCGCCCATTGAACTCATGATTTATATTACGCAAAGCGAGGTGCGTATTTCATTTCAATTCCGTGCGTTCGGTATATCCAGTTGTTTTTACGTCTAGCCACCGCAACTCGAAGATGAAGCAGAAGTACGTTGGAGCGATGTCATGAAGGATTTCATCAAAGAGACGTGCGGTCTTCGTTCGGCCCTCTCCCTCGTGTCCCTCATCTTGACCTTATTTCTTCCAGTCTGCGGGTCGACCCGGCTCTGCGTCCAACCCCGAAAGAGATGCTTACCCACCAGTGGATCGTTAGGATCATGAAGCAGGAGGTGCCCATGGAACGGTGGATCCGTGAGGTTTGGGGTTGGCCGAAACCCAATCGAAAATCCAAGGATTCGTACGCCTAAGCTTTGTTGCGTACCAGCAAACCGCGCGCTGATTATACCTCGACTGAACCCTCTCAGATCTTGTCGACCCAGTTCGAGTCGGAAAGAAGCTTCGCTAGTTGATGCTTCCTCGAGTGGGGACTCGAACGGAAATGGTCATGCCACTGCCCCATAACTGCCTCGATTCAACAGGTTTCAGAAGACGCAATGACGGACATCGTATAAACCATGATCTGTCTTGTTGTCCCCCTTGCGTCGCCTTTCCAACCCAGTTTTCACGTTCTCGACACCTGGTCTCCGCATTCCGCACGTCCATTCAATATTACATGGTCACGTCCCTCCGTCTGATTGGAATCTTGTCAATTCAAATGTGTGTAGAAAGATTAAAGCCTCGCTAGCAATGTATTTTCACCACGCGTGAACCTGATTGCCTACATATCCTCGAATGGTTAGGGCTTACTTCCTGATTCGAGATTTTTGTGCGGCGTGAATTGATCGACTTCTGGGCGTTGGTGTTAGGTTGGGGAATTTTTTTCGAAAACCGCATTCACGTAAAGCGTCTTCCGACAAGGACCGGAATCAAAGGAATCTGAGCCTCAAACTCGTGTTAGCTGGCGTGCAGACAGCGCGTGTCTCGTGTCACCGTACGGCTTGCCAGAGGAGAAGAAATGTCTTTGTCAGATGTCCGTTGGAATCGTACCAGCCTGCACCCGCGCTCTCGAAGTCGAAAAAAATAGTCCGCTCCTAAATGTACAAGATTATGAGATCGCACAAGACGTCCGTTCAATGTTTTGTTTGATGAAATCTTCTTTTCACAATATCTGTAGACAGCTCCCGAGCTGAGGAGCATGTCGGAAGTGCCACTCAAAGACTTTGGAAACGCGCGGCAGGGGACAAAGCTCACAGACTTAACTTTGGACTCACCACTCACCCGTAACGGGGTTGCGTATCAAGGAAAAGGAGAGTCGATGATAAATTTCACCCGCTCTCACTTCTATCGCTACTGCGTCGTTCTCGCAGGCGCGATCCATCCCAGGATGAGTCGCCGACGTGGAGCGCTCGACCGGGGCTTGACGAACCTCTACACTTTCCTTTTAAAGGCGGTTTTTTGACAAGTGCCTCTGAGTAGGCGTGCCTCTGACGTACTCTTGGAAGGAAGACAATGAATGAACTTATGTACCAGTTATGTACATGGAAAACAGTGAAATCGCTACGGCCGAGAGCGCGGAAATATGGTTAAAAGATGTGGGCGGTTCTTAAATTCTGAAACCCCGAGGAGACCAGGTAGAAGCTACGGGTATAATATGGTGGCAAGTCGAAGATGCTGTTTGATCTCTTCAATATAGTGTAAGGGGTGCGGGTAAGGAGGCTTTTCTGGCCAAGTTGTCGGGTCCCGGCTTCCGCCGTTTCTCTCCGTCTCCGAGCTCCGAGCGACCACTTCAAGTTGTGATCCAAAAGATCCATCTGCTGGATTCCTTTCTCTACAATCCCGTATCAGTGCTCACCATCTAGGGGAACGATCGTAATCGCGAGGAGACTCGGGCTATCAAACTTCGAAAAGCGGAGCTGACTTTCTGACGTGTGTGCCATGTGGAACTGAATTTGCTGCGGTTGCTCTGCCTGAGTGGGTCAACTTTGCACTTGGCTTCGACTTGGTGTACAACCATTCCCTCGGTCTTGCGTCGCAATCAACTACGTTATTGTAATTGGTTTGGGACCTGGGGGTTACTAATCCCTTTACCACTCACTTGCGCCATTCTGCTAGTGAGGTGCACCAATGGGGTACTTGATTTGACATAGCCATTACGCAACGTTCGTCGCTGAACGAGCCCTCACCTAAAGCCCCATATAACTCAGTTACAGCCATAAACCGCTTTTCCCGCTTGTCCGTCGTAGTCATAATGGCACGATGGTATTGGTTGCACCCTTCCTAACTGTGTCGTCTTCGAATGCAACGAAGTCACGATTCGGTCGTTTCAAGTTAATGGTTGTGTGCCCAAGCTCGCCGAGAACCTAATCATTATTTCCTGCAGGTTCACAGCCTCGGAGAAGAGGATCGAAGTCCATCACAGAACTTGCTGGGCGCGTCGTCGACAGGTTTCGTGGCCATCTCCTCCACCGCCACGACCTCACTGTGTGATATGATTGCACAGACCTGGAAAGCGAAGTATACCGTCATGCTAGGTGTCTCCGTAATGGCGTCTTCTTTTTTTCCTGTCGTCCAATGAAAGCCAATCCCTTGAGGCTTTTAGGTCCAGACAGTCCACTCACTCTCCCGGTGATGAGTCCTCGCGTCAAACGATGGCATTCTCGGTACTTCCTCCCACCGATGTCCTAGAGCCTCATCGTCGTCCTGCCGAGTCACAGTGGTCTTATGGATCTAACACCGACCGCACGGCGACGACGCGCAATCGGATAATTTGTCTTGTGAACTTCGCCACATACCTATCTTATGAAACTACTGTAGTGGTATGGTTCCATCGCAAATTGCGATTGGCTGGGTTATCCCGTCGAGCGGGTCTCGAACCCAGCTCCAAGCATCCCTCATCTCAGTTTGCTCGATCTTGTCTCTTTACCTCTTCTCTTCCTACTTCACCGGCTTCACCCTTTACCCGACTCACGGTCCCTGCTCATTTTCTCGGCCGGGTCACCTTGGGATTGACCTTCTGTGTGACAATAAAAGACACTTATAGACAGGAATTGGCGAAGAATGCAGTTTTCAGCTCTGCCTCCAGCTGCGGGCTCCCCTCAGCTCGTGATTCTTCATCAGAAGGTCATTTGGACAACATCTTCCATACTTTGATGTTGGTCCGCCCAATTTCTGTAGTTGTATGCAGTGTACATACACAGATTCTTTCAATACACTGCGATATAATCCAGACTTAACGAGACAAGTACTTTTTTTTCTTACGATCACGGACACAAATAACCCGATCCATCTTCTCCCTCGGCGCGATCCTGGTGTGCCCTGACGGAAACGGCGGCAGATGCAGAGATGTTGTCTTGGCTTGGCTGTCAAATGAACCCGCGGGAAATGCACGGAACCATCTGCGATAGAGGCGCATCGAAATTTTCTTTGTTTAGTGAGCTGGAAATTCCTTTGAACTCGAGGATTATTGGCCGGAGGAAAAAAAACCCCGCGTGTGCTCGGAGCGGCACTCCCTCAAAGATGGCCCCGCAAGGTGTCGGCAAGGCGACGAGGAGTGATTGTAGTTTCGTGTTATTTGTGAAGTGACGACAGCGTGGCCAGTCCGTAACATTAATGGAAATAACAAGGACACCAGGGCGTGAGGAAAAAGCTAGATCTATGGCGGAGTTTACATTGATGGCGCTCCAGAATACAGCAGAAAAAGCAGCGGGTCGAGCACGAACAAAGGCGTACTTGTAGTACACCTCGGGCATCGGGGGTGAGGGGATGGGGGGACTGTGCAATAATTCAAGGTCGTAAACTTTGTTGCACCGCGTTCTTTGAGACGAGAAGCCCGAAACGAGCTTGACTGAAAAAGGCAGGAGCTGCCCGAGAGAAAGAGCCCGGATATTATCACGTCATCGCGACTTTCATTCTTTTCAGCCTCAGTGGGCCCTGGACCCCCGCTGGTAAAAGCAAATTTTCGTGGCGGAGGACGGGGTAAGGGAAGTCAAGGGAATTCCCACTTCTGAGGTTCGCCCCACGTCTGTCTGCTTTTTCCACGTTGCGAGACACACAGGCTGCGCGTGGCACGGCCACTGTTTGGGAGCGCGGCCGGGCGCACGATTCTATTTGCGCAATTGATTTCGTGAGGGGGAAAGTTCACAAAATGGCACTAACCCTGAGATCTCTTCGGCGATCCCTTCCCGATACGCGGTGATCCGGCAGTCGCTTGGTTCGACGGCTCGAACAGGGCTCCCATCCCTGGACTTTATAAGTCCCAAAGAATAACTTCCACGGCTCCCTCGTCCGTCGATCCCAACTTCCAGAACCATCCGAAATAGTATGGCCGACAACCTATCTTAGCGAGTCCCTGCTTTCGGTTCAACTTGGAGCCTCTCTGACCTTTTTCGCCCCCACCAGCTCACCCTCGGGGCACTATTTGTCCTCGTACTACTCGTCTTCGCAGTCTCCTGCGACCGGCAATGCTCTTGATCTCCCAGCACCGCTTTCCAGACCTTCAGACACGACCCAACGCAGGCGACCGAAATACACTCGCAGCAAGACGGGTTGTATGACCTGTCGTCAAAAGAAAATCAAGGTCCGACTCGTCCTCCGCCCTGCGTGCAGCAGCTTTTTTTTTTAGTGCTGAAAACCGGGTTTTTTTCTAGTGCGACGAGAATAAACCCAAGTGCCACCGATGTGCGCACGGTCAACGAGACGTGAGTCCATTGTCTGAAGACATCTCTTTGCGCGAGGCTCATACCATCAAGTGCACTTGGCCCGTTGGCGTTGAAACACGAAAGAGGGCTCCCCCTAAAAGGGTGGACCCCATTCATATGGACCATCCTGACGTTCGCCCATCGACGGCCAGTTCTTCGGGCATATCTGAGGGTTCAACCCCGCCGACAAGAAACCACACACCCCCCAAACGCGAGCTACCGGAGCTGGACTTGCCTCCTCTGACTCTGCGGAGGCAGAGGTGAGCGGTGTTTTCGACCTTCATGCATCATGCCTCATTGTGGCTGACGTACATTAGTGACCTTCATGGACAGCCTCACCACCCTCATGGCCATTCGATGACTTCTTTGATGGACCCTGGGCACCGGTCCAGGTGCGTGGCTTAAAGTTCAATCGTTTGCTCCATCACCCACATGGAGCAGCCTACTTCCCGTTAGCTCAGGCTCCCAATTTCACCCCTCCTCTTCACACTCAAATCTGTCCGTGATACCTGAGCTGTCGAATTCATACCTCACATTACCACCTGTGGACCAGCTCTATACCCCTGCACCTCAGCAGCAATATTCTTCGTCCGCTCCCCTGGGCGGACCCCCTCGTGTAGCTCAAACGTCTGGTTCTGGCTATAGATACTACGAAAATATGCAGTCCATGCCCCACTGGATGCCTCAAGCCCCACCGCATTTAGAGCCTATGGATTCCTACGTACGGACCCCATTCCCATGATGGCGCTGCATTTTCCTGACCCTCTTTGTTTTGTGCCCAGTTCTCTCACACGCAAGACAGGTTTCCCGCGGGGACATCTTCCTCCGATACCCAACCCAGTCGATACCACTAAATTTTAGTAATACTATCCCGCTGCTTTCGTCGTCGTACACATCTTGGCCACTCGTATCAATTCTGCTCAGACTTTTATAGCATTATTATACCATAGTGCATACACTGTTCGTCCTTTGTACTTTTCGGCATTATTGTATACAGTTTCTAAGTTATAGGGCTGCCGTTAACCATTATAGACCACACATTCAATCGGGCGCTTCCTTTGAGGGCCTCGGAGGGGAAGAGAGGTGGGATGACTCCTCGGTGAGCGCGCATCAAAGAAACTTTCGTCAGCTCAATGTCAACTCAAACCTGGCGCCCGTGCCAAATTCTGTGTTTGGAAATTCTGCGTGTTTTACACAAGTATTAAAATAAACCATCAGGCGGCGGATGCAGCGTGTTCTGAGTCCCCAAGGATTCGGTATAGGCCAAAAAACAGCGAACATTTTTTTTCTGAACTCGAGGCTGACCATGCGCCGAGTATGTGTATGTAAAAAGAGCCGTCGGCGGTCCAGATGAGGACGTCACTTGACACAAGCGCCACGAGCACGAGGCCACCCATCGGACACCGTCGGATTCCCTTCCCGAGACATACACGCGGAGTGCGGAGTGCCCGGCGCCTTGTGCGCCCAGATTGTTTCATGCTGTTCTCCGTAAGGGTCAGCTCGTTTCCGCGGGCTTGTTGAGATCGCCGCACATCGGAGTCGAAGAGGGGGGGCGGAGGGGTGAACAGTACAGTAGCGCAATGCGATCGCGCCACCCAGCGCTCTGAAACTGGTGCATGACCCAGCACAAACCAAGCTCCGTGGATCTGGCATTCCTATTGTGCTTCTCCGTATGGCCCTTGCGCGGCCTACATCAGTCAGGCATAGGAATGGAATGTCTCAAGGTATTGGAACCTTGTCCAAGGAAGCACCGAGAGGCTTAAGCCGTGGCACCCGAGGAGTCACTCAAGTCGGTTTTGCCATGCTGCTGATTGACACAGCAGTCACTACGATCGTCGGAGGAGTTTCGATTTTGAGGACAATAATACTGTACGATCATAGCACGAGACAGAGCACTCTGATCCGGCGTGGTTGTCGCATGTGAGGGACCCTACATTACTGGGGTCATTGAAAAGAGTCCAGGGGCATTCAGTTTCTACGCCCATCAGTGGTTACCAACCATAGAAGTACAAGTTGATAAATACCTCACGCCATCAAGTCCATTATTCGTCGCACAATTTCCACCTCCGATTGCATTCAAAACCCTAGACGCGCAGCAAAAACGTAATGCTTCATGCTTGGAGAACGTCTCGCGCCATATCGCCGTTGCTGCCATGCTTCGTCCCCCGCTCGGGGCAAGTGCATGCAACATGTCGTCATGATGCGTGACCTATGAATTTTTTTTACAGGAACGTGGAGTTTAGACCCCAATCTCGTAGTGCGTGTTTCTTCCAAGTTACGGCGCTGACACGTGGGAGGGTAACAAGTACAACAGGAACAGCGTCTCCTCGGCAATAAGCGTTTAGACACTTTCAAATAATATAGACGGTCGGTTCCGTGGTCAGACCAGTCGGTTCGGATTGTTTGGGGTAGGACGTGTCGTCGGTCGGTTTCTAGAATGGTGAGTGTAAAGCGGGGACCTTTCATCTAAACAATTGACATCTTCCGTAGCAGGTCGCCACCATAGGGTGAGGCTGTAAATTTAGAACCCCAAGTTGGGCTTCGTTTCAGCGGTGTAATCGGATGATGAGGCAATCCGAATGATGGATCACTGTAGTGCCGCAACAATTACAGTTCGCTCGTTGACACCATCGAGGGGATTTCAATGAACCCTGGAAGTAGATGTTGTGATGGTTCGAAACAGACGTTAAGCGAAAGTCATAAGCCGGCGGCACTCTACTCTCTCTGTGAGAACCATTAAATCAAACTAGGTTTACCGAAGTTGAACGACTCACGAGGCTGCAATGCGCGGCTGCACCGCGCTGGAATTGGGCGCTTGGTATGCGGCAGGGCCGGCTGGCAGGAGGGGTCCCTTTGATTGTTGGTTGATCAGTGTACAATTCAACAGGACGGCGGTCGAGGCACACACGACGTGGATGCATAGAGTTCCGGCTGAAGGCGATCTTGAACGGGTGCGTGCATCACGACATGCGTGATGGATGCGGCACCAAGACAGGACAGAACGGTGTTTACCGAGGAAGACCTTTGGTTAAGTCGAGATCACGAATACGTTGTTAAATGTTCACATTCGAGAACGGCGGTATATGAAAAGCGGAGATTATGGGAAAACTGATGCCTATAAGTGCCTTTGGCGATCATGAGCCTCGGAGGCGTGCGAACGGATGTAGTTAGAGGTGGGTGCTATGGTCAATGGTGTGGTGGGTAGTCACGTGGAATGGAGCCTCTCGCTTCTGACCTCGAACTGGTGGTCTAGTCCCTTGTCTCTTGCCTTTTGATCGAGAAACAAACACCTGCTGGACATTACTTTGTCAAAAACGTGCGTACAACTACTGATCATCTCGAATCATCTCATGTCCCCCGCGCCGCCTTGTTAATGTAGCCGTCCACCTGAACACACAGCTCTGCTGGGACACGCCAAACAAGAGAACGATGTCGGCAAGAGCCACCGAAGACGTTTCTATTGTTTCACACGCAGACAGCTCAGGAGGCGGTGGGCTACCTTACGTTGCTACTGTAAGTTCTCTTCCAGCAGGCGTTCGCTTCATGTAGCCTTACGCGCCAGGGAGACGCCAAACTATTGGTCTCTTACCCAACCGACTTTTCGGTTTGGTGTCTTGGATGAGAAAGGACCCAGGCGGACAATGGAAGACGCGCACTCTTACGTGTTTGACTATGATGGAGTGCACGGCCAGGGTTTCTTTGCCGTCTTTGACGGACATGCCGGGAGGGAAGCAGCCGACTGGTGCGGCAAGAATTTCCACGAAGTGAGTTCTGATATTCTATATTCCACCATAATGATCATATCTTTGTTCTAGTACATGCTTACGACGCTGCAAGCTAACCCCGATGCTACTGTTCCCGATGTGTACAATCAGACATTCCACAAAGTAGATACAAGCCTTTCAAAAATCTCTGAAGATTCTCAGGGAAGGATACATTCTGGTTGCACGGCAGTCACCGCCTTCCTTCGTATCGAGGATGCAGATGGGCGCCAATCTTTCCTCAAGTCTTTGCGAGACTCGCCCTCGAGCCCCACATCCAGCAAAGACGCCCACGGTGTGGAGTCCGATGACACCACCAGTGGTAACGGAGAACCTTCTGACCACCAAAGCAAGACGTCGCAAAGCCGATTAAAGACAGCACTTAAGCGGTTCAGTCAATCTAGTCGGTCATTGTCATCGACACCACGCTCACTGTCACCTAGTGCTAGCTCTCCTGAAACAGCTTCGCAAAGTGGAGCCACTTCTCTACAATGTCCCCCCGCCGGGTCTCCTCTCCGCCGAGTGCTTTATGTCGCGAACGCTGGGGACGCCCGTGGTGTTCTGTGTCATAAAGGACGGGCTTTGAGACTTACGTATGATCACAAAGGCACAGACAAGCAAGAAGCTAAGCGGATTACGGACTCAGGGGGGTTTGTTATGAGTGGACGGGTCAACGGAGTGCTCGCTGTGACGCGGAGCTTAGGCGACTCTTCCATGAAGGAGTTTGTTGTCGGGGCACCTTACACCACGGAGACGGTGTTGGACGAAGATGACGAGATGCTGATATTGGCCTGCGATGGGGTAAGCAACTTATCATCACAGAAGGGGATATCGTTTCAAATCACTTGTAGATATGGGACGTCCTGGACGACCAAGCAGCTTGTGAGCTCGTACGGGCTATCGGGGATCCCCAAGAAGCAGCGAAGGCCTTGGTCCAGGAGGCTACGCATCGATACACGAACGACAACATTACGGTCATGGTGATAAGGCTCAAAGATGTTCCTGCTGAACTCCTGTCCTAGTGGGGCTTGATGAAGCATGGGTGTATTTGGGAAATCCAGAGTGCATCGTCGTTTGGCGGTGTCTGCTTTCGTTTGATGTTCCTACACGATGTACGTCTGACCGTCTGAGTTGAGAACGGTCCCACTAGTTACGATTCAAGGATATTTAATGTTCAGGTGTACCAACAGCTACATCCGTTTGTAACGCTTCATGAATGGAATGGACTGAACGCAAACAACATCGTTCCGTTCTCAGGGACCTGCGATCCTTGTGCGGCTTGTGCGGCTTGCTCCGAAGTCGTCCAGTTCAAAATACGGACTACAGAAGGTGAATACGACTGCCTTCGTTCCCTCTTACTCTAACTCCAACATGGCTCACCCTGATCAATGGGGCGCTCATGATCAGACCCATGATGTGTCAAGACCAGGCCAATATGCTAAACATCCCTTGCCAGGGGCAGCATATGACCAAAGGAACATAGGCACGGAGGCACCAGTCTACACAGACAGATTCAAACCCAAACCCAGAATAAAGGACCCCTTTTTCCTCGTCATCTTCGTTGCACAGGTACTATACCGTTTCCTTATCACACTCACGAGCGCCCCCCGTTAACATGACTTCGCCGACTCGTCTCCATCGGGCACCAGTTTGCGGGATTCTGCGTCGTCTCGGCATTGGCACTCTCAACTTGGATATCCCAAGGCGGGCTAGGAGGTGGTCTCGGAGATAGTACCGGAACGTCTGTTACATTGGACAGGTACGAGGTGTCCGACTCAAATGGGGATGAGGCTGAGGATCTTTTCCAGACATACCGTGTATCTTCTGCTTTTCATCACTGGAGCGGGCTTGTTTCTGTCCACGACGTTTTTCATCATTACTCGGGCGTTCACCAGCCTCATCGTGCATGTCTCTTTCATCCTCTCTATCCTGCTCAATGTGTGCGTCTTTTCTTCGGACTAACGTCACGACCGTGGCTCACGAACCGACAGGGGCATATGCATATATTACTATATCGTGAAATATTGGTGTGAGTGCTGATGTAGATTGCATCCACTCCTGCTTATGCGTATCGCAGCCGGAGCGATCATATTCACGGTCATCGCCCTCTTGTCGATTCTATCCTATGTAGGACTCCGGTCCCGTATCCCTCTAGCATCTCTACTACTGCAAGTTGTCATGGACATCGCGAAGCATCACAAAGCTGTCTACGCCGTAGCTCTGACAACGTTGTTACTTCAAGCTTCTCTGAGCGTGTATGGTGTGATCATGCTTGTCCAGTAGACATACATCTCAGTTGATCTTCTCAGGTGGTACTCGTTTACCGTTATCGCTACGTATGTCTCCAAAGTCGTCGATGTTGTAAGCGAAGTGCTGATTTCATCCACAGCTATGCGAAATGGACGCCTGGGAATCCAGGTCAGTCGTGACGGTCATCTAGACAGCTCTTCGCTAAAAGGTAACAGCTTGCAATGGGAGCACGTCGTGCTCCTCGAGCACAGTCGCTGGTCTTGTGTTCTTTGAGACCTTCTCATATATCTGGACATCACTGGTAGTCGGCAACGTTTCCCTTGCCACACTGGCTGGTGGACCGTTTGGATGCACGTTTGGCCCATCTCGTATGATGATCCCCAACTGAGACTGGCCCCAGGCTGGTACTACTTCGGCCCTCGACAAGCAGGCTTAATGCCGAAGCACCCGACCTTGAGCTCGTTATGGAGGGCTTCTACGCTGTCCCTTGGGTCTGTTGCTCTCGGATCCCTTATAGTAACCATTCTTGAGATCATCCGGCTGCTTTTGAGCCTCGCCAGGAGCAGTGCTAATTCCGAGGGAAGCCGTAAGTTGAAAGATGAAGTAGAGGATCATCCGGACTGATCGTTATGTTTAATTGATAGCCGTGGAGGCCTGTCTCGCGTGCTGTGCCGAATGCATAGTTGGTTGTATCGAAGGCATGGTCCAATACTTCAACAGGTAAGAATGTAATCCAGATTTAACAAGTCATACTTGTTCACGAGAAACGTTACAGATACGCATTTATTGAGATAGGTGGGTTTTGCAAGTATCATTTTGACCATATGCCAACCATGTTAGCTCTGTATGGGAAGTCATATATCCGTGCTGCCAAAGACACATGGAACTTGTTCAAAGACAGGGGTGAGGAAACATGCAGGCAGACATTCGTATCGATTGCAACATTCATCTCCCACCTGCAGGTATCGATGCACTTGTCAACGACTCGCTCGTCGGCATAAGTGGGTCGATCCAATTAACGGGTTTCGATCCGGGGCTGACCGTCTGAAAGCCCTAACATGGGGTGCTTATGCCATAGGCGTGTTGTGTTCATTGTTTGGATTCCTATATCTGCGATGTGAGTTTATCTCCTGAACTCAATGTCACTAGTACTCACCCTCATGTGAATGCCATCAGACACACACCCGTCGTACAACGATCAGGGTCAATACACGGCCCCCGTCATGCTATTTTCCTTTATCATCGGAGCACAGTTGCGTGAGTAACATGTGTTAGGGTCATCAGTAGTTATGCTGCAACGCTGGAACAATGCTTTTGCTGCAGAGCTTACATTAGCAGCTGCCATCGAAGCAGGCGTCTCTACCATGTAGGTCGTTTCTATTGCAGCATGATCGTATGCTTTTTGTTTTTCACCCGCTGACGGTCTCCTGTCAATTAAGATTTGTGGGGCTTGGTGAAGACCCGGGTGTTTTGGCAGTTCGTGCTCCGGAACTTTTCGGGGTAGGCTCAACGCTTCAACTCGCCTTGCCGTGAACCCGTTCTTATTGACCATCTACGGGCAGATGATCGCCGACAGATACCCGCGTGTCGTTCAAGGCGTTCCCAGAGTTTAAGGGTACTGTAGTCCAACAGCGAGCATGTCGCGGCCTGATCCCATGCGCAAGGCAGGAGGGTGGTGTTGTGAAAGATGATTTCGGAGGCCGGTTGATGACAGGACCCTCGGACCGATTGATATATTGTTCCCGTTATGTTATTTGGCGTCGGAATCTATGTTCATGTGGGGTGAATGCTGTCGGCATCAGGGAGAGGGACATTTCGAAAAGTGTGAATTAATGAAGAAAGCGATGCCAAGTGCTACTGTTCATAAATCACAACCGAATAACCCCATATTAGGGTAATCAGTCCAGCTGACGTCACGCATCAACTCGCTGCAGAAAGGGCGTGTAAATCTTGACCACCGACCTCCCCACGATGAGGAAAACTTCTTACGTTGTCACCTTTCTCCTCGTCTCCGTCAGCTTGTCGCTCGTGCGTCCTTTCCTTCCACCCCCTCCCGATAACGCTTATCACTTGTACTCAGAATATCCTCGCCATCTTTCGCAACGACTGGTATCTCGTCCTTTCCCTTTTTCTCTGTCTCAATCGCCGCCTCATAAACCAACCTCGGTAAAACAGGCTCATTGACTATGGGAGAGAGTTCTTGTACAGCAGAACCGTTGTAAAATTCGGTCTCATGGAACGGTGCGAGCGTCAAGTACTGAAGGTACCGGACGTGTCGGGCGATTGGCAGATCGTGTACACCGACTTCAAGTGCCGCGACTTTCCCAAGAGCGTCAGCGACCGCTGCGAGAAGGAGAACCGCCTCTTTTGCGTCGAGTGGACCAGCGCGGGATACTTGGCCCACCTCGCCGTCGGATTCGGCGTCATGGCCCTCCTTGCCATCCTTATCGGCGTGAGCACCCATTCGAGGCGGAGAAGGGTCTGGAAGGCCGTGGCTAGTCTCGTGACGCTCAACGGTGCGTGGCCTTGCCAGGGGCATTAGGTGGGGGGAAGAGATCGCTTGCTGACCGTTTCACACCCCCTCCACCGTTTCACCCCGCCACAGCCCTCTTTTCCATGATCGCATTCGTCATCGTGACGGATTTGTTCCGAACCACTCACTTCGTCGATTTTGAGGATTCGCATCTTGGTACGGGGTTATCATGTGCCCCTCCTTCTCTCACGCCGTCTCATCATCTCCCCCCCCCCCGCCTCTCCTCTCACAGGTCCAGCGTGGTACATCAACTTGTTATCATGGGTCTTCAGCTACGTCATCGTATTCGGCGTCATTTGGACTGGGAAGGCGGCTGATAAGGGTCGCAAGTGGGCTGCTGGCAACCGTGCTTATACTCGTATCAGGGACCGCGAGTGAACACAAGGACCATTCACACCGTTGTGATCTTTTTGTAACGCTCTGTAAAATCACATTTCTTGGGTGTAGATCGTCTCCTATGTACATGTCGCCATGGTTACTGTCTATGACTCCAATGGGTAGTCGAACTGCTCATATAACCGCAGTGTCTCGTTCCAATCTCGCTTTCGGCGTCGCCGCACGGAAAAGTAGTTAGTCCTGCTTGCCCAGCGACCGACCACTCGACCTTTTTCCTTTCCCCCGTACCTCACAAAGTACCTCTCAGGGTCTGCTGGAAGACCAAGTTCGTGCACTGCGAGGTATACCACGCGACGATGCAAATTCTCACGGGTGGCGCGCAAGCGTGAGAGTGTCGCAGGATTGACGCGCAGGAGTCGCCAAAGGGAAACAAGCGCGCGAGCCGCAGACACGGCATCTTCGAACCATCGGAGCGACATCCACATGAGCATGGGTACCGCCACCGACGTCACGGGAAATATGGGGAAGGTGACGAATACCGCTGCAGCATAGACGCATAGGCCAGAAACGAGTCCATAGATAAGCTTGTACTGTGCGATCTCGTCCCATGTGTCCCAGACGGGGCCCGTCTTCTTGAAGTTGCGTACGGCGTAAAACGTCGTGGCGGCCACAGGAAGCCAGAGGGCGAGCCCGACGAGCGATATGGAAAGTAGAAAGGAGGCCCAGCAAAGGCGAAGGATCATGCGATACATTATCACCAGACGTGAAAGCGGACGACGAATGCGATCATCTCTGATCCGCAGTTGGTACAATTCCGACTGATATGCCTGCCAGGTGTCGTCGTTCAAAAAAGGGGGTCAATGAAGGTGAGATATCATTGACTCACTTGGAGATCCTCCTTCAGCTTGAAAATGTCCTTATTTTCTAACTGATCGCTAATCATAGCCTCTTGGCTAGCCAAGCCCGTTCTTGGGGCAGGATCGGAAAGAAGGTGGACCGCCTTGAATACCTCCAGGAACGTCCTCGTAACCCGAACGTAATCGCCGAGGCTCATGGCGGTACCCAGGGGAGCGTATATTGGCGTTGCCGTTTTTGCCGCCCTTATCAGATCCCATGAAGGGGCGTCGAATGTGCCCGTGGCCATCTGTCGATGCATTTGCGCTGTAACGTGTCGAATATTGTCACAATTCACTGGCTCCAACAGCTCTGGGTTGTCCTAGGGAGTGTTAGAACTAGGAATAAGTGGCCATGACGATGCCCACCTTCGGACGGAAAATGAGCGGAGGATGGAACGTGACCAATACGTCCGAACGAAAGTGCTGTCGATGCCTCGGGAGGTCACAATAAGATAGATGAAATTGTCTTTGTTCAATTCAATGAACTTACATGTACGTGATGGAACACGTGAGAATGGAAATCTCAAAGTCGGGATTGTTGCGGTTACGTGACAGCATACCAGACACGATGCGTGCAACTGTACGAGCCTAAGTGATAGAAAGACAATGGTACCAATGAAAAGGCCAACCTCCTGTCTTCAGGGGAGCGATGGTTGGGTGATACCTACTCGCTCCTTCTGGGAAAAGGCATACGGCGCCGCCCATCTCTAATGTCTTCAAGAAAAATGCTTATCAGAAGACCTCGCTGCGGTTTACGAGAATACGTACTTGTGTCAGTTTTGTTATGGCAGCATCATTATTGGCTATGCCTTCGGCAAAATCTTTGCGTCTTTCGATGGGTACGGTCCCAGCAGCTTCAATAAGCCAGCTCGTCAAAGTCTTTTTGCCAAATTGAGTTGATTTGGCTGTAAGATGCAACATATTGCGTCTCTTCGGACAAGTTTGAGTGACAGGAAATCAGATTCGCTATACCGTGATTGACGTACTCGCGACGGAATTGCGGTAACAAGGATTCTGAAGAGAATTCACATTAGTGAGATTAGAATAGGATCCCAGGATAGAGTAAGAAAGGGTCACACAAGGCATCAGTTAATGAGTTGGTGTGGTTGGCGCAGACGATGCTGGATTATGTTGTATTGGTTACTGGAGAAGACACGAAAGGAGGGGGTTTGGGGGCCCACCAAGGTCGGCTCGTCTGTGGAATGTTCTCCGCACCCTCCACAACGATGGTGCCATAAAATATCTTGAGGACGATCCTGAATAGTATCCTGACAGGAGATGAAAATCCTGCGTTGAACTATGGCCAGGCCGAATCACCGTATAAGAAAGTATGACCAAGGCACAGGAGTCCCGGGAGGCATATAATAGGGTCAGTAGTAGGGCGGAGTAGTCAGTGATGGTAGTGAAGAAAGACGGAGAATTAGAAAGGGTCCGCGATCCGGAAACAAAGCTGATTTAGCAGACATGCCCCCTCGGTTACTTGACCTGACCACAACGTTCGTCGCAAAGTGCCGTAGTAATGCCGCGTACGAGGCGAGGCGAGGCGAGGCATGGATTATGTCATCGATCTATTGCTGCACTTGACCTTCGTCCACAATGTCTGCCAGCCTAGATCTCGCTTTATCAAAAATTCGACCGCATACTGCTTCTTCCCTTGAACACCAAAAAACACCCGCGTCCTTGCTACATGCCATCGAGGCTACCCTCGATGAACGGAAAACTGAGAGATCCCCAACTGCGTACTTCGCAGCGTTACTCACCGCCTTGGGCGGTACACTGCAAAAGGAAACGTCTTCGGGGTTAGGCCTTGACGAGGGTGATATGCTTCCAGCAGAGCTCTATCTTCTTACTTTGGTCGCGCCATTTGTTCCCCCACCAGTCATCCGCGGAAGCCTCAATACTATTCTATCTCACACATCACCTCTTTTCCCTTCGCTCGTGACACATGCCCCTCCCTTGCGCTCGCAGATAGGCCTGTACGGCTCGGTTTTCAGAGCGCTTGACAGATCCCAGCTAGAGGTTCAGGGCGTCCGGCAGTCTTTTGCTTCCGTCCTCCAGCTCTGTCTCGACGCCCGACCGAAAGTACGCAAACGAGCAGCGGAGGTCATCACAGACGTTTTGTCCACCCCACCGACCCCATTGATACGGCACCCATACAGCGACAGAGTTGCGGCGTGGGTCAAGTCGACATTGGCTGATGTCGCCGCGAATGTCCTATCGAGATCGAAACATAGTACTTCCGGTATGGAAGGGGCAGAGGTCGCGCTCCATGTCCTCTCGCTTTTGCGACCGGTGATCCTCAGGCTTCCGCCGTCTGTAAGTCGTAATTTATGCCGCGTCCGCATTGTAACCTTGCTTTTCAGTCCCTCTCTGAGATTGTCGCGTTGCTCTTATCGCTACCTCGCCTAGGAAACCCTTTTCTTTCGCAGAGCGCCTACGCTATCATTTCTGACGTTATTTCTACCCCTACAAAAGATGACGACTTCGATGTTGTCTCCGTGATACCTCAGATCTTGAAACCCGTCCTTTCTTCTCCACCACCGAAATCTGACAAGGCCATTGCGCCCGCTTGGCTGGGACTCCTAGGAAATGCGTTGCTTACTTACAGAGATGCTGATCCGCAGGCATCTGCCAGCGAATTGTGGAAAGTGTGGAAGGCTGTTTGGGCGTTTTTGGAGTCATCCGATGCGACTATCAGGAAAGCCTCTTGTGAATCCCTCACACTCCTGGCACAATGCTTCGCGCCTGAAACCACAATGTGTGCCATGCAAGAGCGCGGCCAATCCGAGCCAAAATCTGCCCTTGGGAGGATTGTCTTACAGGCGGAGAAGGCGTTCAAGTCTCTTGCCTTTGCGCGGTCATTGCCAGAGCTCCTTCTTGTGATTTCGGCTCTCATTCCGAACCTTCGTTACCGCGAGACGCCGGCAGGGCCGACCGCAGCGGAGGTCTTGTTACTCCCATTGGTTCAGAGGATCGGAAATATGAGAACAGAAAGAAACTTCGAGCACAAAGAAGCAGCTGACAAGGTTCTCAACCAGGCCATGGGGACGATGGGGCCGGCGGTCTTGCTGGGCTCACTTCCTCTCAACTTGGAACCTCCTGATCGGTCAGTTCGCCCATAACTTGTGATATGTGGTCCTGCTTACTCGATCTACCCGTTGTAAATATTAGCCAAGCAGGTCGTGAGCCGCGTGCGTTTCTCTTGCCATTGCTGGCGCAGCCACATCCATCCCCACTCCTACACTTCGTATCCTACTTTGTTCCCCTGTCCGAGCGCATGTTCAGTCTTCAGCAGACTGCAGAATCCGAGAACCGTCAGTCTGAGGCGAAGATGTGGACCGTTCTGATAGCCCAGATCTGGGCAGGGTTTCCTGGCTACTGTTGGCCGAAGGCGGATACGCAGGAGGTGAGCCACCCTCCAACCTTTCAATTTTTTTTCTCTTCATAATTCTTCTGCCTGTCACCCCATGTATCGCGTAGGCTTTCAGCCCTGCATTTGCGCAGATGCTTTCGCAAATATTGTACACGCAAGTAGAACTGCGGCCCTTCGTTCTAAGGGCGTTGGATGTTCTTGTTGACTCCAATGTGGCAATTGCATCGCAAGACCCAAAAATTTTGGGGACGCTTCCTTCCGCAGTCCGCGCAGACAGCATTTCTCAAGAACAGGCAACGAAAAACGTCGATTTCCTGCGCAGCCAAGCAGAGAGCTGGCTTGCAGTCTTGTTTAATGTTTTCGGAAGCGCCGATCGAGAGGCTCGGGGAATGGTCGGGGAGGTTGTCACGGCATGGCTGGGCATTGCAAGGGACACAGTACGTTACGCTCCCTGACCCTGACATAGTCGTTGACTCATCACGCTGGCAGGCCATAACCAAAGGATACCGCAAGGTATCGGACCTCTTTACGCAGAACTTGAAAAAAGCACAACACAGCCGCCGTTCAATCGACACTGGCAACGTTATCTCGATGACCCAGGATATCCTCGTTCTCCTTTTACCCCATCTCTCGACCCAAGATACGTCAGAACTCTTTGACACAATCCTTTCTAAGGAGGTACTTATCAACCCGGACAATGGCGTACAAAAGCGCGGCTACAAGATTCTTGCAAGACTAATCGAGGGCAGTAAGCTGTCACTAAACGCGGAAACATTGGTCAAACGGCTAGACGAATTGTCCGACGGGCTCTCCCCTGCTGCGAAAAAGGTGAACTTTATGATTTCATGAAACTGGGAACATAATTCACATAGTCTCCAATACACCCCCAGGATCGGCTACAACTATATGCGAACTTACTCCCTTTGATCCCTCCTTCCTCTTTACACGTCATCCCATCGCTGATCCCCGAGGCCGTCCTCGGCACAAAAGAGCCATCAGAAAAGGCCCGTAGTGCGGCATTCGAGCTCATAGTCGCTATGGGAAAGAAAATGGCAGAAGGTGGTGTGGTAAAGCGCGACTTGGTCGAGGGTATGGACGAGGATGGTGTAGGTGAAGGTATGAGCATTTACTTAATCACTCTTATGCAGGTGTTCAACACTTTGGTCAGCCGAGGCAAGCTTAGAGGAATACCTGACTATGATTGCGGCTGGCCTAGCTGGTGCAACACCACACATGATCAGTGCGACTGTCACTGCCATATCAAGATTAGTGTTCGAGTTCAAAGGTACCATGATCAGCGCAGAAATAGCCAATTATATTGACGAGTGCCTTTCTCCACGGTAGACGAAATCTCTACGAACATGCTTAATGAGATTTTCTCTACACTTCTTGTCTTCCTCTCCTCTACGAACCGCGAAATTGTCAAGTCCAGTCTTGGCTTTGCTAAGCTGGCAGTCCATACGCTCCCAGAAAACCTGATACGGCCACAGCTACCTCAGCTCGTGCCGGCTCTTCTTGGTTGGGTTCATGACCACAAGAATCACTTCAAGACAAAGGTCCAGCACATCTTCGAGCGTATGATCCGGCGTTTTGGATTCCAAGAGGTATATTCATGTGCCAATGGGGAGGAGGCGTCAAAGGTGCTAGTCAATATCAAAAAACGAAAAGACCGCGCGAAAAGGAAAAAGGCCCTCGCTGCCGGCAATAGCAGTGATGAGGTTGGTGCCATGTCATTCTCTCTTGAACTAGATCAAGCATCGACTTCATTTTCGTAGGGACAACTGAAGAAGCGTACCACAGGCAACGCATTCGAGGACGTGTTATATGCTAGCGAAAGTGAAATCAGTGACGGCGACGAAGGCGAAGACGAAGACGGAGGTGCTGCAATCGCTGGGAAGCGGAGTGCTGGCACTTTCGCCGCCCGCCTTCGACTTGATGACGATGAACCTATGGATTTACTCTCAGGAGCAGCTTCCCGTTTCACGAGTAAGCAACACCCTTTGCCCTCCACTGACCACTGACAGCCACGAAAATCTCCTCTAAGGTACAAAAGATAGCCATCGATCCAAGCACAAACAAGACGCTGCGCACTTTAAGACGGATGAGCAGACTGGCAAGATCATCATTGACGATTCTGACTCGGACGCTGATAGCGTAGCCAAGCCGGACGTCGCTGGCACAGCCTACCAAGAGGCGCTCACGTCTGCGGATGGATTCACGCGCGGACCAGATGGGCGTATCAAATTCAACAAAGATACGAAGAAGCGGCGGCGTGAGAATGCCGTCGAAGACGAGGACGTCGAGATGGCCGAGGCGGAGCCCGCGAAACCCACAGTCAAGAAGAAGAGTGAGTTCAAGCTTGGTCACGAGTTCAGAGCAAAGGTATGGACAAGAATACACGGCTTTTTTGAGTCAACGTTAACTATTGTCCCTCACGCACGCAGAAGGCCGGTGGAGACCTCAAGAAAAAGGGCGGCCTTGACCCATATGCGTACGTTTCCCTGAAACAAGCCGCAAAGAAAAGCAATCGGCGGAGCCGTCTTGGTGTGGCGGGAAAATAATGGTCACCCTTGAACACGTCCTGAACTCCATTTCACCGTGGGGTATGGGTTTGTGTGGGGGAGTTAGAAAGATTATTGTGCTACTATCTGTGTAACTTGTTGAACAAGCGATTGAATTCCGTCGTCCCCACATACAACCCTGTCATAATGCCCCGCAACACAGTAAGAGGGAGACGAATACACAAATTCAGCATTTTTCATATCTCCATCTCTCAACAAAAAACAGTCGTTAGCCATACAAAGTCTGGTCATGGGGGATTCCGAATAGCCCTTGTTGCCAGCTGAATGGTTGCTTCCACTCTTGCACATCTAATGAAAGTGCCTTCGCTACCACTGCCGCCATGAGCGACGCGTCGGACCTATTGTCGCCTTCAAGCACGAACTGAAGAAGTGCGACCATTGGAATTTCCCAATACTCCGGGAGGCTGGAGAGGATCCGCCGTGTGAGGCCGCCCCCAGGGATGAAAGGGATGGGCCCCTCATCGTGTGAAGCGCCGGGGAACTGGGAAACGGGCGACGAATATTCTGGAATGGGAAGCTGGGAGATGGAGGACAATGGCGAACACTCCCATGGTGGAGAACTCGGTGGGCGAATGTAATATGTGGGCGTGCTAGGAGAGGGCTATAAATACCGATGAAACCGAGAAAAGGACTTGATGGTTACGAACGTCATTTGTGCGTCCGTCCTGTTAGACATGTCGACGCCGGACAAAAAGAGGGTCGCAGAAAACCTCGATTCCCGGATAAACTGGAAAAGTGCATCGATGAACTCTTGTTTTCTCGGCTGGAGAGGAAATCCGGGTCAGGGGCGCAGCTCGGAATGCGAGGCACACACACCAGCCGAGAACGACGTACGAGCAAGGCGGGTGACCGCTGTTGAACGATCACGATGCCGCACCCTTCTTTTCCGAAAACTGCGAGGAAATATCGATCCGTCCTGTCTGAGTAGTCGACGAGAAGGAAAGAACGTTGTCGAGGGCTCACGTTCAAGAGGCGTGCTCACGCCCTCTTCTCCGTCTTCCCGTCCGCCAACGATGGGAACCAGGTCGCGCGAATCGAACACGCCGACTGATCGGAGAGATAGCGAGGCGATCAGCAAGTCAACGGCGAGCTGCGCGACATTTGCGGCGGACACGACGGGCTGCCTTGCGAACGGTGTGAGTACCGCACAGCCTTCTTGAACGATGGCAGAGGCATGACACTGACAACGACCAACGTCTTCCCGTGCAAATCAAGAGGGACGATTGGATGATAAAAAGACATTTCTTTGGATCGACGGCGTTTGAGGTCAAGTTCAGGACTAGGGGAAATTACGCTTACGTACCCCACGCACGGGCACATCCACGCACACGTGCGCATCATAAACGGATTATATATTTCACCCAACTTCCTGGTCGGGTCAGAAATAAATACATGCGATTCAGACACCAGACCAAGTCGGAATTTTCAGGTTTCGCCTTGGGCACTGGGCTCGTAGGCGAGACATTCTGCACCAGGCTCGGGAGCGTGTTGAACCAAATGAGGTGCATAGAAAGGACGCACTAGCTCCTCAACCAAACCGTGGGTCCGATCTGCCGCAAGGACGGGTATGACATGGAGATGCGAGAATGTGCGGGAGGTCAGTGTGCATGTATTGTGTTGGAAAAATGAGTTGACGAGCCGATTAAAGAGCCTAAATACCATAGCGCAGTACGCCAGGAGATACGCCGTACGCCACAGGGCCCGAGTAGGCCTAACTGGCCCTCTCGTCGGCCGCGAAAAGGTTGGCCTCTCTCTCTTACCTAAACCATACGTGTTTTCACAGTAGAAATCAAGAGGTATTGAGACAACGTCGTACAGGTAGACGTTGCACCCACAATACATCGAATCGAAGTGGTCACTCTGGCATTAGTGATACAAAGTATGGGTATAAGCGCCTCGTCCGAGTCAATGGTCAGTGGTTAGTCATTATGGCAAACAAGTGGGGTCAATTCCCAAAGGCAGCATTGCGAGATCTTTCAAACGTGTCTTCTCCCACTTTATCCTCTCGAGCTGCGTGCAGGAAGGTTAACGAGACCTGGATGGAAAGGAAAACATGCTTCACCCACATCGGACTGCGCTTCTAAAAGTTCCAACAAATTCATGTGGTCCGGGGGCGGCGTTCCGTTCTGTAGGCGAGCATAGAATGAGCTCGTGAAAAATGAAGACGCCGATCCTGCCTACCACAAGCTCCTCGTCGAGATCACGGAAATGTAAGCGTAGGTCTAATGGTATTTTTGACGGCAGAATAAGGGTATGAATGGGTGGCATGAAGGGGCGGTCGGTTGCAAGCCGCGACGAAAGGTCCTGAGGTTGTATGAGTACACAATATAGCGATAGAAAAAGTCGGTGCACCCTCGCGATGGATAACGCGAGGCGAATGTCCCGCCTTGCTTTACGAGCTTTCGTGCCGACTAAGATGAATAGTTCCCAGATACAGTCAAGGAGGTAGACCGATAAATCAATGTTCGACTCGGTGGAGAATGCCGGGACGATCGTAAGCTGCGATGGTGATTATAAACGTGACGTGTGTTTACTGGGATCATTTCTTACATGTGGCCCGGGGGTGGATGAAGCATCCACGCGCCAAATTCGGGGCAAAGCAGTCGCCGCTAAATCAGGTCTCCACTTCCAATAATCGGCTCTGGCATAGTCGGCATCGCCCAGCATCATCCAAAACATTTCGTTGTCATCGGATACTTGCTCAACGAGTTCCACAGGACGAGATCCGGTGACGAGAGATAGGGCATATTCAAGTGCGGCCTGACGTTCTCCGGGAAGCGATCCCTTGCCATGCCAGACGTAACAGGTACCAAGTAAAGTCAAACAATAGCTGAAAGCAGAGCAGAGGTTTGACACATGCTTCAAAGGCAGGTCAGCCCACCTAGCGGGGATGTCCTCACCAAGATGTTTATCACTCACAAAGTCATGCTCATCGATGGATACGAGCCCGTTCATTAAACGGACTTGATGCATGGTAGTATTTTCCGCACTCCAATACGAACGCATGCCCTTAGGATATTCCGTGTCATCAGCCAAATGACACCATCGTATGCATTTCTCAAACTTACCTGCCGTATAGCGAGCCGTCCACCAAGCGCGTGCACCAATTCTGCTGGCTCACAACCTTGATGCACCGGGCACAGCTTCGTTCCATAATGCCGCGCTATATCCTTCATCTTTCGCTGCTCGCGCTCGCCAATCTGGCTACGTCGGCCCTGCCAACCCCAAAGAGTCGTCTCGACCAAGCCGGAGGATTTTGCCTTAGCTCGATGCACAATCGCCAAAATCTCCGAATCGTAGAATACAACCGTATTACCCTTCACGCCCGTGGCGGTCGCACCAGTGACCGACATAATATCGATGGAAATGGTGGTGACGTCTGCGCTGGGCTGATATGCGGAGACGGGTAAGAGAAGCTTATCCAAGTCAACTCGCGGGAGGGGTTCGTTGTGATGGGCTGTGATCCAGGCTCAGGAGCCTAACCACTAGAGCGATGATCTTCACTCACGAATCTCAATATAATCGTCACCCGGCTGGACAGGCAATATGTCATCAGGGCTTCCCCGCTCTTGCACCCTCACATCTAGATTGATCTTGACGTCCACCCGCGTGACAAGCTCGGGGTTTGCACCTCGTATTGTCGCGGTGCGCTCTTCGACCAGCGGTGGCATCACGCGATCCATGTACTTGTCAGAACTCGATTTGCGTTTCTCAATCGGCGGCGCATGAAGCTCCGCTTGCGGTTGGGCGGCGACCGGGACCGAGCCTTTGCTTGAGGATCCTGCCTCGGTCGTTGGCGCTTGTGCCTCCTGTAACGCCTGCGCGACGTCCATGACCAACGTCCTAGATCCGGTGCTTGGGATGCGGCTTTGCCGCCGTGGAGAGCGCGGAGATGGTGAAGAGGGCCGGACCTGCGATCGTAGGGGCAAAGGTGGCGAGGGTATAGAGAGGCCAAGGAGAGGTTGGGTTAACCCGATGAGGAAAGTCTTCTCTTGGGGCTTGGAGGCGGCAGAATCAGATGATGGAACCCCAATCAACCCATGCCCATCCCACCGGTCGGTGGTGTTGCTGTCACGCTTGCTAGTGGGTAGATGAGTGCTGAACTGAGTCGGCACATCGGCATGAGAAGCCGTGCCAATAAGGCGTGCAGCAGATGGGGTGACGTGGGTAGAAGAAGGTGTGGGTACGGCTGCCTTTGATATCCCACACGTCTGTACATGCGGTAAAGAAGCAAGTGTCGTCATGGTCCTTGCCTCAGCCAACCGTTCGCCAGTATCTCTTCGGTTCGCCTTCTTTGGTTTAGGTCTCCCCTTTGTGAGCTGCGAAGAATGCACGTTCCCGCAAAAGAGAAAGAAACAGAACAAGTATCAGGACGTAAGAAGCAATTAATTATTGTCAAGTAACATGGTGCCGCTAGGGACGTACATGAACCAAAGGTCTGCCCGATGGCGCAGGAAAACCCGCCATACCATTCCGCTGCCGCCGACCACCCAAGCTCACTCCTGTACGATGACCAAGTTCATCCACGTCTTGAGTGGATTCGAGCCCACCGGCCGACACGCGTGAGTGAGGCGTCGTCGGCCGTGAATGAGGAAGGGAAGGGCCAGTAGTGGGATCGTCACCTGTCTTCGTAGGTTTAATATACGAGAACATTGTGGATGAAGAACCAAGGCCATGGCCTCCCGGAGATGCCGGAGGTGGTGTATTCGGCCGCGAGGGCGTTGATAGAGAAGGCAGTGAGGGTGCTTTACGAGGCGGGTGTTCGGTCTGCTCGGACCCCGGCATTAGAGGAGACTGTCCCACACGTTGGTGCTCAGTTGCGTGCGTGGGGCGCCCGATATGATGACTCTCGACAACGCGCACAGAACTGGCGCTCTGCTGCCCCAATGCACGAGCCGGGCGTTCGCGCAAGGAATCCTCGACTTTCTGGGGCTCCAATGTCGTCCACGACTTCCGCTGCGTAACAGTCCGCAGCGATGGAGTAGTGGCGGAAGGTGTCCAGGATTTACGATAGTTTGTGGGGACAGACGTTCCGGGCTGCGATGGTGATGAACATGACGATTCGAGCTTCCACCGATTAGAGTTCGAAGGTGAGGACTTGGCTGGGCTAAGTTTTCCGGCTTCCGGCGTAGCGGAGCCCGCTGCCGCCGCTTCAAGTACGCTGCTTGCCTTCACCATTGATTGTACAAATCCCCGACCTTTGAGACGACTGATACTGGGTGTCGGATCCTTCTCCTTTTGCGGGTGAAGGGAAGCCATGCGGCGTTGTGGGGTGAGCAGGATAGCCTTCTGTGTAGAAACTTCCGGACGAGGAAGAGACGGGGTGGACGCAGAGAACGTGGGAAGTTTGGCGCCCGATGCAGGGGATGAGGTGCTTGCGATTGCAGGTTTCTTGGGCGTTATAAATGGTTCAGACGGTTTGGAAGGAGGGAACGTAGGTGATTTCTGCGGAGGCAAATTACTATCGAAGGTCGGTGGCGGCGAGCGCGCATCTAGATCCGGACTGCGCGACGGGATACGACCATGCGGGGAGCCTGAGTGAACTCGTGACGACAATATCGGAGGAGGGAGCGTCGTAGAACGTGCAAGGTGGGTGTCGGTAGGGTTGGGTGTGCTTACAGTCCGTGGCCGCGACGCATCGCACTCCGGGGAAGGTTTGGTGGCTTGTGTCGATGTGACTTTTTCGACGTGTTGCATGTACCGTTTGAACGCTATATACGGGGCGCCTGTACGCGGTTGGCGAGTTGCCTCCCCTCCAAAGCCACGGTCACTATTCGAAACGAGAACAGATTCTGTATTTGAAGCAGGCTCATGCTTCACGATGGGAGAATGGACTTGTGTAGATGCGGTAGAGGCCAGTTGGTCGACGCCATGGTCTTCGATAGGAGAAACGACACCGCGTCCTCGTGAAGTAAGCCCAGGCATCGCAATGCCTCCTCGTCCAAATACCGGATGAGGGGCGGAGGAAGTGTTGATACTCCGTTGTTCAAATAGCGTAGGTTCGGTGGCATCCATCTGAGGCGCATGTTTGTTCAATCGTGGACCCGTCGCGCGACCACCAATAAAGGCAGCGAGAGACATGGGCGCAGGGGATGAAGGAGTGGTCTGTGGGCGAAGGGACGGCTTCCCGACGAGTTTCTGGAGACCCTCCGTTTGCTCGCCACGGCGAACAATGCTTGAACTCCCAGACTCAGGGGCATCAGAGTGACTTGACGCGGTTGAAGGGCTGTCTGAGGGTACTGTGTGCGCGAGTGGCCCGGGTCAATACTGATGTAGACCCGAGACCGACAAAGGAGAAGAGCATACCAGCAGGGGGATCAAGGGGAACACGACCATAGCCAGTACTACGACGTACCCGAGCGCGACGGGACGCAGCAATCTCTCGCTCAAGCTTCCGATGTTCCTCCTCTTCGTCTTGGTCAACCTGATGCTGTAGCGCTCGAATCTTCTGTGCCCATTCCGCCAGGCCAGGTTCCCCGGGCTTACGCGTGCTGAATTGATGGGATGAGGGACTTGCTGGAAGCTCCATGCCTGTACGGCTACGAGGTCGTGTTGAGAGCAGAGACTAAGCACCAAGCAAGCAAAACAAAGGTGGATGTCACAACTTCGTAACGTGACTCAATTCACGTTTCGGCAATACACAGTACTAGTATCATAATTATCGTAGACTCCGTCATCACAGAAGAACCGCAAACAAGGTCCCAAACCCGATCAGAATCATCAATCCATCCGAGAGCGCGAGTGATCGCAGTGCCCCACTTGAGGTTTTCGTCTTAGCAAGACTGGTACCAGCTGCGGTCTGTGATATTCCTGTGGGTGTTTTCCCATCTGTAGAGAAACTGTGAACAACAGGTGCCAATGACAGAACAATGTTGCGGACCAATAAAATCGGCACCACACTGGCCTGAAATGCTTGAATTGGCACTGGACGTGATAGCCTCGGGAGCATTCGAGACAATGATGTTGTACGCCTCTTTGGTGCAACTATTACATGACATACTCTGCGGTGCGCCCAGTCCAGGAACCCCCCCCGTAATAACTTGAGGTACGAAGGATAATAAATTGTTGGCGCTGACTGTGCCAGTAGCGTTTTGAATGGCAGATAGTTGCTCCACGGCGCAGAGCTGACCAGTGTTGTCACTAGGCGTTAACGAGGTGTACTGCGTCAGCATTCCTGCAGATAATCATAGTAAACCTAATAGAAGACCTACTCTTTCAAACACAGAATCTGCCGCACGGTCGGGTAGTACCGTTGCACAGAGTTTGTGATGCTCGGGATATTGTCATCACTTAAACCGAGCGACGAGAAATCAGAGGAACATCCACGCGTGATATTGTTCACGAATGCAGCAAGAGTCTGGTTCGAGCACGCGTCCTTGGGGCACATGCCAGTCAGCCAAGTGTTAATAGGGCCAATGACGGAGGCGTCTGAACCGCCGAGGAGAACTGGGACGGATCCGGCAGCATTTAGACACTGAGCATCGGGAGAGGCGACGATGTTGGTGAGACTTGACTGGCACTGAGCAGAGACGTTTCCGCTGAAACAGGGAGAATTGGTGTTAGATGGTCGGGGCAAAACCGAGAGATGAGCACGGACGGCGACTGAGCGAAAACGGAGACAATTCCGGAAGTGATCAGGCTTCCTATGACAGTGGACGGGTAGAGTAGCATCGTTAGTGTGAGTAAGGTAAGATATGGGGAGGGCCAGCGTTACCTGTGGTGTTTTAAACCGAACGAGGGTGGATACTTCGGAGAAGTACGACGTCACGCCAGTCATGCATGTGGCTGTTCCTGCTACACTCGGTGCGTACTTTGTGGATCTCTGTGTGCATCATACTTGGAGTACGACAGGTGCTAAGCTAGAAGTCAAGGCGATCCGATGATCATCCAAAACTAGCTATGACTGTTCCTGCCTTGGATATCTGAACCAATCTTCTGAAGTGTTTGAGTGTATGCATTTCTCCTTCAATTCCGTTCAACGCGCATACATCTGGACTAATGCAGGACGTCATAGTTAAACTAGATGGCCAGTACCTTGAACAACGCCGTCGCGACTTCAGTGCAATTCCTGCCCCGTGCTACACCCCCCGGACAAACAATCACGTCCAAATGAATCCTGCCTCTCGTACGGGACTAGGTTCTTGACTTTGACACCTACTCATGAGCTTTCAGATGACATCCCGTCCCTCGGAAGTCCTGGAACGGCCTTTTTTCCGGTCTCGAATTCATGCACACGAAGTGTCGCTGCTAGTGTCCACCCCAACGTGATTCCCAGTCGAGGTTCACCGCTAATGGACCAGAACAGCTTATACACGCCACGTCATGTACAACCGCTTAAGGGAGCCCTCGGTCCCAATTCGCAATCGTGGGCGGGCGATGTGGCAAGCATCGACAAAGAGAATGTTTCGCCACCTTCCTCCTCGAATGAGTACCCCCTGGCAGTGCAGGGGCTTATTTCCACCTCTCCACCTCGCGTCTCTGTTGCTCATTCAAGTCAACTCGATTCGATCATCCCGCCAGGCTTACCCGCCATCCAAACTCATCTCCCGATGACACTTTGCGGTCAACCTATCAATTTTGACCTTCAAACACTTGATGATGACCCGCGCCCGATCATTGAACTGCTCAGCACCACATCAAGCGACCGTGATAAGTGGATGATCGTAGGTGCGGTTTACAGGCGCAAGGGTAACATCCACGCCGCCTTGACCGTAGTCACCACCATGGTAAAAGGTCAGCAGGAGTTAACACGTCGCTATTCAAAGTTTTCTGAACACCGTGGTCTAGTGCTCAACGATTTGGGTCTCAGGGAGTGTGACATGAGGCCTGCTTTTCTCATGCTCTCCAGCTGCCATGTCGAATTATGGAAGCAAACACGTTCTGAGGACGGCTCCGAAACCGAGACATCCACTGCACACCTTGACAAGTCTTGCCGCTGGTTGCAGCTCGTTTATGGCCAGAACAAACCTGAACCTATGTCGGAGAACAGTTCTGAAAATTTCGACACCCTCTCCCCAGTAGACCCCGCGTCTAGGCGCGTTCCATTTACTCAAGACCGTATCGCATCCGATAAATGGCGAAGAACTGGTGCAGAACGTGAATTGCAATTCTTGCGCGACAGACAGGCACGCCACGTCGAGGAATTGGCCCACACGCGAGAGGCAAAGCGGCGCCTCGAGAAAGAAGCCGCGAATGAACGTGTCACACGACGACGGCTCGAGCGGGTATTGCGTGACCTCGAAACCAAACTTGCCAAAGCGCAAAGGCGTGTCGATGACGCCCACGCCCTCGTTCGCATGGAAGTCAACACACGAAGGAGGTGTGAACAGGCAATTGCCGAGGAGCGGGCAAAGCGCAGGGCGTTGGAGGAGCATTTAAAGAAACAGGCACAGAATGCGAGACCACTGCTCGAGGGGCTCGCTGGTTTGTTCCAGAGGGGGGCTACACAGGTCGCACAAGATGCGATCATCTGCCCTACACCCGGAGGGTCGCCACGAAGATGAACCACAATTTCAACTCGTGATGATGATTGACCGCCGTATTCCGTGAGCAGGGGGAAAGGCGCCGGGCGGCTTCTTTGATTCTAACTCTCCTTTACAAAGTGGATATCATTCTGTAACAGAACGCTTGAGGATTGCAAGTAGAATTCATTGAACGCATCATATATACAGGTATGCATGCAACACCCACCGTTACAATACGTCTGCTCTCAGAATAGGTCAACAATGTACGAATAGACGAGATAACGACGAGTGCTCGAATGAAAGTCGCTCGTACTCTCTTACCCATTACCGCTCCGAACCCAGGGCTAGACCCTGCGACTGGACTGGGAGATTCCCCCATCAGATTTCAACGTGTCCGAATACGTCCACTCACAAGACGAGACGAGAAAACAAACAATATGTAGGGGAGAGTAACCACACCCAGCCAAAGCTGAAGCATATTGAAAGTCGTGCTGGATGAACCGTCAATACCGATGCCCAGTCACAACGTATTTGGCACAAGCCTGCGCTTTCCAGCAACAGTGGCAGGCCAGGCGATCCCAGAACAGATCGCGGTCGACAAGTCGAGCAAGGGAGACCCTAACTCACTTGCGTCTCTGTTCCCTGCAGGTTCCAGAGAAGGGCCATGCGCACGACACCACGCCATCCATGTCATCCTCCGCGCGTTTTGATGCGAGGGAAAAGGGTCTTAGTGACTCCTATGATAATCAGCCTGAGCCGAAGCGGACGTCCGAGTCCGGTACGGTACGCAGCTCGAACTTGCGCTTGAGCTATGAAGAATGTGTGATGGCCTTTTTGGTACTGCGCGGCGCGACCACGAGCGGGAAGCGGTCGTGGGGACGCCAGGTAAGCGGAAAGTCATACATTCGAGGGCATCTGCTTTGCGAGCTAATAGATCTCGTGCCGTTCGTGCCGGGCGTGTACGGCGAAAAAGCCGTCGAGTACTAGTACTGCTGCACTGCGATGTGCGTGATCACGTTTAAGTGCCCGATACGTTGTCACATACTGAAGCGTGTGCCCAGCTGGGTCTTGATGAACAGCACCATGTCCAAGCCTGTGCATGCGCCGAGGGAACTTCCCACGACCCACAACACCGAAGACGCCAGGGTCGATTCCTTGCACGTGTGCCAGTGACATCTATGTTGTAAGCCAGTCAAGGACATGTTAGTGAGAATTCGTGGTAACTAGATAGTACAGACGACGGATAAGTATCAGGTCTAGCAAAATACGTCGACGGCGCGGATAAGAACTTCTTTTGCGACTAGGGACACGGGTACTGTATACAGCTACTAGAAAGAGCAGGGAAAACACACGAGTTGTGCGAGCGTTTAATAATATCGGAGATGAGCCTGCGCATCATTTGTTAGCCGAGTTACTCGAGTGATCCTGGATGTGATTACCACGGCGTCAAGCACATTCTCCTGGTCCCCACGATGTCGAGGTCAAGTGCGAAGCTTTTGAATGGATTTCGCGCATAAACCACCCTCGCTCTTCATGATACACCTTGACAATAAATATATTTTGGAGGACTTAAGCTCTGTCGTGGCCACGTCCAGACGCACGCACGGGGGAGAGTGGCCTGTATACGACCTTGGACAGCCTACGAAATCAGGTGATGGACCAGGTACAAAGTAGTGATCGGCGGGAATAGGAACTGAGAACGTGGAGATCAAGGGTGAGGGTACAGGGAGAATAGAGGCACCAGAATGCCGCCAGGGTAACTAGTGATCACAGCACAGCCGATAGGCCCACATTGATTGTAAGGGTCGCATTTTGTAGACACGAATAGCACAGAGAGCGGAAGCAGTACCTCGTTCATGCCGAGAAGACGTTGAGGACCATCGAGCAGCCTACAGTTTGAGACTGGCGACGATGCTGCTGCAGTCTGCTTTTCTGTTGGGGCTAGAAAGCGGAGCATAGCTGATGCCTTTGTGTATCCCTATGCGAGCCTCCGAGCAGTCGGCCTCCTCGTTCAGCACACTATACCTTTCGGGATTGCAGAAAGATCAAGTGACAAACTGAGACATAATACGGCCGGCGGTGCACCTCCCGGAGTCCGCTTCTAGATCTGTACCGTCATTCTGATCCCAAATATAGACGACGGGGGAAATGGCGAGCAGCTGTACAGATTTCCGGGAATTACCGAGTGGCGGTTAAACTCTGATTTCGAAGACGGAGGACAACAGGTCAAAATACAGCGCGGTGGTGACTTGCCTTCGTCATATTCCCGCTATCGTGCAGCACGCTATCATTCCCCAATCCAGCTCAAAATGGCCGTACAAACACTCCCGAAGGATGTTTCAAGGCTCGGGCAGGAAATAAAGCTGTTCGGGAAGTGGGACACGCAAGAGTGCGTGTTGTCTACACTTATAGACGGACCAAGGAGATTAACTACTCCACATTTCAGCGTCGAGGTGAAAGATATCTCGCTGACGGACTACATTCAAATACGCCATGCTGTTTATCTTCCCCATACCGCTGGTCGATACGCCAAGAAGCAATTCAAGAAGGCTCAGATGCCCATAGTTGAACGGCTCGTGGACAGGCTAGTTACGATATTTCCATATCATCGGTCACGTTGACTGTGGGCGCCTTCAGTTTGATGATGAAGGGTCGCAACAACGGCAAGAAGCTGCTGGCTGTTCGCATCGTTGCGCATGCATTCGAGATCATCCATCTCCTTACGGACCAGAATCCAATTCAAGTTTGGCTGTTTCTCGACTTCTACGCATCGCTCCCTTAACCTATTCCCGACATGCAGGTTCTCGTTGATGCTATTGTTAACACTGGTCCTCGCGAAGATTCCACTCGTATCGGCTCTCAAGGTACTGTTCGTCGCCAGGCTGTTGACGTTTCACCATTGCGGAGAGTCAACCAAGCCATCTCACTTCTCACCATTGGCGTATGTTCAACCTTGTAACGCCGCTCCTCGCGTGTGCTTATCTCGCCATCTCTCAGACACGCGACTCCGCATTCCGTAACGTTAAATCTGTCGCAGAATGCCTCGCGGATGAACTCATCAACGCGGCAAAGGGTTCTTCGAACTCATATGCTATCAAGGTTCGTCATTCCAACTTCGAATTTCCTTTGCTCATACAGAACCACGTTACCCGCAGAAAAAGGACGAACTCGAGCGTGTCGCCAAATCAAATCGGTGAAAGGTCGTTTCGTGGGGCGTGCAGCTTTCCCAGCTTTCCCACATATTTGCTTACGCCGCTTTCACATATTCCGGCCTCATGTATCCGTATGTTGTCCACGTGCTTGTCTTACGGCAATTCGCGTGCCATCCTTAAGCAAAACAGAAGTTCTATTTCTCTTTTGATATGAGATTTCGTGGAGCATAGATTGACACGTGTGCCATGGCACGGTCAGATCCTCGGAAATACCCCTGGGATTGTCCGCTGATTTGTTTCATGCGTGGACCACAGTCATCCCGTTGGAAAGGTGGGGCCAGACTGCGGCGTCTGGAGCGGCATTGTTCCTGTGGGGATATCTGTACACCATCGTTGGCGTGTTCTCTTTCCAGAACAAAACACGGTGCGGAGTGGTCCTCGCGCGTGATCGCAGCAGGTGGTCGACCTACGAGGTGACCGCTTGCAGGGAAGGGAATCGGGCGCCATCCCCTAACGTGTCCGCAGTAAACAAGCAGCGCACGGGTAGAGCCACGCGGCAGCCGCATCGCGGGTACGAAGATCCCAAGATGAGCGTCTGCCTGGCATCGGGCAAACTGTCGGGCTCCAAATAAATAGATCCCTGCGTCGTTCTCATTCGGGGGTATTGGGTATTTCATGCATTTGGGACATCACTTGTAATTTTTCTCACCATTCAATTTTTTTCGTCTGTGGCGCTGCCTCGCGTCTGAGTCGTCGTGTGCCCCCAGTCTCCGATCCCGATCCCACTGATTACTCCTGCCCCCTACAACCTGCTTGCGTTGGCGCCACCCGAAGCAAAACGTTTGATTTATGATGGGATCGTGAACTAGTCCCAAAGTCGTCGTTCGATACTGAAGACGTCCGGGACAGGTGCTAGGCGCGCGAGAATCATCAATCTGACGTCTTGCTGCCATAGATATTAATAGCGTGGACGGGCACAGATGTGAAAGATGCGGTCAGCACGGACAGACGACCGCTTAAGTCGCTCAGCATAGAGCTGGAGATGGAAATGGAGAGCCCAATGCTCCATTCTAATTCACTCTATTATACAAATTGTGCGAAAACAACATGTGCGATAATGACGGTCGGCGGAGCAGGCGCAGCGAGGAGAGATAAGGACCTGCGCAGTCCGCTCACGAGGGTTCGGTGTCTATATCACCGAGGTCAGCGATGGGTAGGTAGGTGTCCGTCCCCAGGAGCGGTGATAGGAGAGGGTACAGGAGAAAAGGGAAAGATTTGACGTGGATGTATATTACACAAGTATAGGGTATGCCGGAGTGTAATAAATAGCTGAGCCGGCCTGAACCAGGGGCAGAAGCAGGGGAATTCGAACGAACGTGCCAAAACTGAATTGGAGAACGTGCCAAAAGACGACGCAAAATGAGAATTGATTGACAATATGCGAATAAATAGTATTTGTGCCATGCGGGGCTGCGAGTGCGTAAGGGCGAGCAACTGGACAAGGACCATAGATCCACGACGTGTCCCGATAATGTCTCGACCGCTTCACGCTGCAGATTTGGCAGGTGTCGCAGAATAATGGCGGGGGCTGGGAGGGGGTGTGCCGTTCTAGTGGCAAACCCACCTTTTCGATCTGAGTGGGTATGGCCGTAACTGGCGGAAGAGCTCCGATAGAGTAGCATACTTCGCAACCGTCATTGTGATGCTTTTGACCCACGACCTAGGACCTCCGCGGCCAACAGGACAAGAATACGCCAGAAACTATCGGCGCTGTGTTGAGGGACGGGCGGCAGAGGATGTCTCGGGTTTCGGAACCACGCCGTCATAGCCCAGATATCCAATATCTCGGCCGAATTCCTTTATCATGGCCTTTCCCACAAGGCACACCCATCCCAGGCCCTCGCCAGTCGAGGGCGCGCCGGGCCAGAATAATTCCCCTTCTTCGTCTTCGATGTCGGGCTCATATTCCTGGTTGTGTGAGAGGGACGAGTGTATGATACGCGTGAAGGTGTTCGGAAAATGATCCGACAGAGTGCGAAGTGTTAACAACGCTTGAGATTGTCTCATGCAATGGGAAGTCCACATCACGTCTTGGGTCAAGTTCTTAAGTGTATGTGTGAATGCAGCCGAGATCTCTACGGAGACAGAATTAGCGACGAGTGGTGGGGGACGGCCTAGACGGAAAGGCTGCTCTCGCGAGCGGGTTGCGGGAGTAGGTGTGGGTCGAACCGGTGCGGTCGAGGCGGACGTATCGCCTGTTGCAGCTGGAGTGTCGGATGGGCGGCTCGTTGGTGTAGAATTAGCGCTGCTCGTTGCAACAATACTCGCCGGAGAGGGAAGCATCGGCGGGGTTGATTGGGTGCCCGTGAGTGGCGTTCCGGCAGCACTGCCGGGAGGGACGGAGACATTCTCAACAAGCGCCCGGGCTTGGGCCATCAATTTGTCCATTTCCCTGTCAGCACTCTGTTTTGTGGCGAAGACAAACATGCGGGTATGTATGAAGGCCTCGATCATATAACTGGCGTGGGTGATGCCCGGTAAGCATGCGGTATAAGGAGGTGTTGGGAATACCCACATGAGTCCAAGGAAGGCTCTTTCGCGTTCGCTCGACGCATTCTCGGCCGTCCATTTATTCTTAGTCCAGTTGAGGAAAGCATCCTCGGTTTGCCATGAGCCGGTTATGCAAGCATCTTTGGAATAGTCTGTTGTCCATATAGAATAGGTGAAACAGATGAGAGCGTCGAGAAGCTCGAGACGGGCAATGAGGGCACCGTGCTTGTGATATGGAGAATTCGGTGGAGGCGGATTTGGAAGTGGACGGTACTCCTTATGTTGTGGAGAGAAGGTAGACCAGTGACGGGCGTCGCCAGAATACTTGAGCATGCGTCCATAATTGTGATAACGGTCGTGGAGCTCGTTGAATATTGGGTCACCTCGTTGAAGGTTCTTACGGGGCCGTTGTATGGGTAAAGAATGAAGAGGGGAAGCGAGAAGCGGGGGAAGACGGGATGAAGGGACGGGGGGTGAGGGGTCATCACGTAGCTCGCCCTCCTCTGGCTCAGAGCGGATTGGGGGCTGTGCCTGATGACGAATGTACTTTTCCGGGTAGTCATCCACACGCATGCGCTTTACGGGATCGTATGCATGGTACGAGTCGAGCTTCCGTTTCGCGGGAGGTGCGGGTGAGGAAGGCCTAGAGGCGGGCGGCGATGGAGGGAGATTTGGGGAAAGCGGGGCTGAGAGTTTGCTAAGGATCTGAGGGGGGTGATACGAATTAGATGCGGGAACGAGCGACGGCAAGGAGGAAAAGACTAGAACCTGCAAGTTCTTTAAGAGCTGACTCCTTGACGGACTGTGGAGGGTAGAAGAAATTGAGATGATTGTGCCAAGCGATGAAAATGATGTAAGTTACCGCTTGCGATGTTTGTAGTGGGCGGTTGAGAGGGAAGAGGAGGGAGGGGCGACGGTGGTAGATGGGGGCATTGGGGAGGAGGTTGGGGAGGGTGAATGCGAGGGAGGATGGTGGGTGTAAGGGAAAGAGAGAGGGAGGGAGTGCCGGGGGCGACAATGTGAGCGCGACTGAATCGAAGGTCTAAGACCCAATCGCCACTCGGCTCAGCATTCCTGTCAGCCGACTTGCTGGGTCCTCCCTCTCGCTCTTACGTTTTCGTCTTTTTTTCGTTTTTGTCTTCATATCCGTACTCTCCTTCATCAAAACCCTCGGTCCCGGTCCTATCCATCGTACCCGTTTCGCTACCATCGACTCGTCGGCTCTTCGTCGGCTTGCCAGCAATTCCGCCACCGAGCACAGTGAACCAGCCACTTCACCGGCTATTCTCGCTATTCCTCCTCTGTCTCACTTTGGCTCCTTTATTGGGACGACCGGTAGCGCCTTCTCCCCGATTCTAGGCACAAAAACCTATCCCATACTCTGTCCGGTGCCACTTGTACACTACGATCGTACCTTGGACCTTTTGTTCCTTTTTGTGTTTGTGCATATTGGATAATAATGAACTTGTTATTCTCATCGACACAGTTGTCGATAATCTTTTGACATGAATTGTTTGGGCCAAGTCGGGTTTCGACGAATCGGAGAGTGCGCCGCCATCGAGACAGAGATGCTTACGCCTAGTAACTAAATGCGGCGCGCGTCCGTAACCCGATGGCCTTACCGCATGTACTGGCGAACGCGGGGATCAAAATTCCCGAGAGCACATACATATAGTACAGTATAGAGTCCTGTATGTACTGTATGATACTACTGACGGGGTTAGCCGGGGGATTCATTTACTTCCAGTCCTCGACGCCGACACGCGCCAATGGCACCGAATGTTTGCTTACTGCTTCCGCATCCCCCACAACCACGACCACGACCACGACCATGACCAAATGGTCTCATACTCTCCCCATAAGTGCCGCCGAAACTACTCCACCTCGGAGATTTAGAGGAAACTTCATTCTCATTCTCATTCTCATCCTCCTTGTCTGCTTCCAGCTTTATTTCATCGGCAGCAGGTCTCCCACCCTCTTTCGTCGCACGGTCCAAGTCCCGCTCCATGCTGAGAGATCTCTCGCACGCTGTGCATCTCTGAAGGTCGCCGCGGGTCCCCCTGCCAACTTTCATGATCGAAAAGTTTCAGACCGGTTTGTGTATGGCACGAAAGCTACACTCCTGCACAATGCACGCATCTGGACAGGCGAGAAAAATGGGACGGAGATCCTTCACGGAGACGTTTTCTTCGACAAAGGAATCATTCAAAGTGTTGGAAATGTTAACCTGACTGCTCTCAGACTCGACCTTGATGGCATGATAGCCCGTGGGGAGCTCAATGTTGTCGATGTGCGTGGTGCCTGGGTTACTCCCGGGTGCGTGCGCTTTGGATTCAGCCTTTGTCTACCAGGTGATATTGATACCCCAAATTTTCAAAGGCTTGTCGACCCCCATTCTCATCTTGGCGATGCATCCTCGCCTGCACTTGATGGTGCATCCGGTGACGACAACTCCCTCAAGGGGACCATTCAACCATGGCTTCGTTCGTTAGATGGACTTAATACACACGATGACTCTTATTCCTTGTCCATTGCGGGAGGTGTCACAACTGCCATCGTACTACCTGGCTCCGCAAACGCCATTGGTTATCTCATATCTCAATCACTGCGCGAATTCAGACTGAGACTTCGTAATAGGTGGTCAGGCATTTACAATCAAGCTGCGGAAAACGGCAGAACGCTCGCCAACTTCGATGCTTCTCGAGCCACCTCTGGATATCAATGTCACCCAGAATACGGGTGATCATGTACCGTGGAGGTACATGAAGTGAGTCTTGTTTTGGCTGCTATTTTGAGCTTTACTCACACTTAGTTAGGCATGCATGCGGTAAGATAGTTTCCTCAGGTTTGGGCTTGATTTCACTGGTGCCCGGGATGTCGCAGGAGAAAACCCTAGTGCGTTCATCAAAGACGCCCGTCATCCTCCTTGCGTCCCTTAACGCGGTTGCCTCCTCAGGTCGGGTCTACGGCGATACTCGCATGGATACTAGTTGGGCTTTCCGACAGGCGTGCGTCAATTGCTCTTTGTCATCAATCGATTGTTGACCAGTTTTTCTACAGCTATGGCAAGGCGCGCCAGATCAAAGAAAAGCAGGATGCGTACTGCAGTGCTGCTCTTGCTGGTCAATGGGCGGGTCTGGGTGAATTTCCTAAAGACTTTCAATGGGAAGCACTAGTCGACGTGCTACGGGGAAGAGTCAGGGTACGCCGCCTTTCCGTACTTGTCGGACTAGCTCGTCAAATTGTTTGCCTCTTCCTAGGTTCAAACCCACTGTTATGAGGCCGTCGACCTGGATAACCTGATACGGGTACGGATCTCCAGATGCTGACTAACGCGTATTATGCTTGATAATGGCCATGTCGTAGCTTTCCAATGAGTTCCAGTTCCCCATCGCGGCTGTGCACCATGCCCATGAGGCATACCTTGTTCCAGACGTGCTGAAAAGGGCATATGGTACGGACTACATCACTTGGTTGTCTAGGACTGGGACAAACGTAGATTACGTACACATAGGACATCCTCCTGCAGTTGCCATCTTCGCGACCAATGCGCGGTACGTTACAGTTTCAGCCACTTAGCCGGCTGCCCTCATGAAAGATGTTTATGTCCAAAGATACAAGCGAGAAGCCTACCGAGGTTCCGAGTTCGCGGCGCGAATTCTATCTGAGAATGGGCTCAGCGTTGTTGTCAAGGTGGGTAATTACCCAACAGTACCACCGTGCCGCATTGTGACTATGAATAATGCAGTCCGATCATCCGGTGCTCAATTCCAGATATCTCCTGTATGAGGCGCAGCAAGTGCACTACTACGGCCTTCCCGCTAATTTAGCACTTGCCGCTGTTACGACCCTTCCTGCTCATGTCCTTGGATTGGACCATCGTATCGGGTACCTAAAGGAGGGTTAGTGCCCAATGTGCCATTTGAAATGTTTTTATGAAGATCACTCGTGACTCATGGCTTGTGTTATCGTTATCCCCAGGCTGGGACGCTGGTGAGTCGGCGAGCTCGTGTCCCTACATGAACGGCGCTTAAATCTTGGCGCTTCACCGGAAGATTTGGTTGTTTGGGATAGTCACCCTCTAGCCCTCGGCGCCACACCGGCTCAAGTATTCATTGACGGAATTTCCCAACTGGACGCCCCACATGTTGTCCTCAAGCCCGAAGCCTTCCAGGAACTTCCAAAGGTGCCCAACTTTGATCGTGAGGCAGAAGAAGCCGTTGGGTTTGAGGGTCTCCCGCCGCTTCTTCCAGAAAGGGCCTCCACGGACGTCATTCTTTTTACGAATGTCAATAGCGTCATCCTTCCACGACGCGGAAACCTCGCGGAAGTATACTCCGCACCAGGCGACCAAGTTGGTGTCGTAGTTGTGCGGACTGGTGACATAACCTGCTACGGTGCAGAGGTCACTTGCACCCTCGATGACCTCACTGAAGGCGAGCGAGTCCGCGTGGTGGATCTACAAGGCGGCTCGATTTCTCCAGGGCTGTTGACTTACGGTTCTCCACTTGGCCTCCAGGAAATCGAGGCAGAGCCATCGACTGGTGACGGGTCCGTGTTCGACCCGCTGAACGGACGTGTTCCTAAACTCCTGGGGGATGGCATTTCCATCGTCCGTGCTGTTGATGCATTGCAATTTGCCGGTCGCGACTCCCTGTTCGTATGACGTCTTTTCACAAGGTCCTCGCTGACGAGCTTCTTTGCCTTAGGCTTGCATATCGCACTGGCGTCACAAAGGCAGTCGTTGCGCCTGTTCACCACGGCTTCTTTGGCGGACTGGGTACATCATTCTCGACCGGTGCGGCGCACAAGCTCGCGGATAGCGCAGTCATACAGGAAGTTACTGCGCTGCATGTCTCCGTCGGTCACTTTGCCAGCAGGCCGAGCATCAGCACGCAGATCGCTGCGCTCCGCAACCTGCTCTTGGCGTTACCAGATGATTCCATCGTGGACACCTCCAAGCCCTTCAGGGATGTCGCGAGGGTCCGTCAAATCTCACCCGACATGCGTCATATACACTTACTTCCTGTCAGGGCGTGATTCCGGTGGTTGTGGAGGCACATAGCGCAGACGTGATCGCAACGCTGATCCTGCTGAAAAAGGAGGTGGAGGAGAAGACGGGAGCAACCATTCAAATGACAATTGCTGGCGCGACGGAAGCACATCTCCTGGTGAAGGAAATAGCGGAGGCGAAGATCGGGATCATCTTCAAGCCATCGCGGCCGTTCCCGACCACGTGGGAAAAGCGTAGGCTGTAGGTGTTGCGGTTTGGGCTCAGACCCCATCTGTCTTCATTTGTTTGATATAACCTGTTCCCAGGCTGCCCGGTCCCCCTCTTTCCAAGGAGACGGAAATTGCGCTCTTCCTGGCCCACGGCGTCACCGTTGGGATAGGCATCGAAGAAGCCTGGAGTGCGCGAAACACGCGTTTCGACGTGGGATGGGTGCGTCTGTTGATCACTTGGCCTCACGGCTATCTCCGTGGAGACTGACAAGCGCTGACGACCTGAACCACGTGTAGGCGGCGCTGGAGGCAGGCGGTCGCATCTCGAAGCTGCAAGCGCTAGCACTTGCGTCGACGAATCTCGAGAAGCTGCTGGGTGGCGATATGGAACTTGCGTCGGGCGTCTCGGACCTCGTTGCAACCCAGGGAGGAGATCTGTTCTCCTTTGAGAGCAAGGTTGTTAGTGTCATCTCGCCGAGGCGGGGTTACGTGGACCTGTTCTAGAGACGTCGACGCGTTGTCGCACGTCGCCAAGTGGATCGATTCGTGGGCAGTATCTGTCGTGCAATCCGTCATTGATTAATTACACTTGTCGCTATTAATTTCATCTGGTTGCGTGGACTATCCAGATTCATACGATGACGAATAAGGAGCTGTCACGCATCAGCACATTAAAGAGTACGGCCCTAACTGACCGTCGCCGTCTTCCCCATTAACTTCTAGGCCCTTTGCAGTATATTCCGCCTGGCTGAGAAGGATTGCTCGCGGACGAGGATTAAAGCTATTCAAGAGGAATTGATAGAGAATGTGCGTAGAGTATGGCTTAATTAGTGGTATACATTGGTAGAGGTGGTAGCGGTTCTATCTGCGGATGTCCTTCCGTCCATGAAGCCCGAATGAATGTTCGATCGCAACGGTGAGCCTGTACTTAATAAACATCAGGAAATGGAATGAAAATAATGCTGGTGTGAGGTCCAATGTGCAGAATCACATGATGTGGATGCTAGAGTCTACTTCGCGCTCTAAACACTGCTATAAGGCGCGCCCCTCTTCTATCGTTGGTTGTCGGTTATGTGACAAGGGAGATGGCGGTGAGGAAGATAACGCAACGTCGCCATGAGCGATATCTGAACCGGTCCGTGACGGCGGTCGCAGGAAGGAAGAGCGCCACCTACTCGGAAGCTGCACGCCATACGACGTTGTAGTATCCGTCGAGTGTGCGCTGGAAGGCTCAGCTGTCGTTGGGGTGAGCTGGGACAGAACATCGGGCGCGTTCATCGCCGGATCAACTCGTGGTCCACCATGGGTCGGCGTTGGATTAGACGGACGTGATGTCAAGGTAGATTCGCCCTTTTCCACGTCTTTCTCCGTCGTCTTATCGAGGGATCCCTCAGACGTGGAACCGCGGCTTGGGAGAGTGGTGAATCGCCGATGGAACCACAGACGCTGAAGTCCGAGGTTCCACAAAGTGTTGAAAAACATCACCACAACAGCGATCGAGAAAAGGACAAGGACGATAATCCCAATAACGACGCGTGGGATAGGAGCGAGGGCAACCGGTACAATGAAGGCGACCTGCAAGCCAGCAGTGACAAGACGGATGACGGCGAGGAAGACGCAAAGGATGTCGGCGCGGCGTGTCTTTCCTGGCTTCAACGCGACATGAGAAAGTAAGAGGAAAATTTCAATGCAAACGACTATGATAATTTGGACGGTTCCGTTGTTTTTTGCTGCTGCGATGAGGATGGCACGGAGAAAAGTGGCTATGAGGGGCAGCGCAAAGAAATGATACCGCGGAATGCGATATTGTCCATACAAAGGCTGGAGTGCGGCGAGATCCTCGGTCAGCAACCACGGCGACGAGCGGCGCCCGAATAGGAGCACGCGTGCGGCCCCGCAACCAACAGTTCCAAGAACAGCGAGGAAAGTGATGACGGAAATAAGGATAGAAAGCCATGAATCCTTCAGGGTCCATTGGTACAGCGTGAACGTGGTCAATGGGAAAAAGGATATTAGCGCCTAGAGGGAAAACCTGGTTAGGACATTCATGCTGATGTCAGCGAAAGGACGTACGACCCGCAGTCCCCAAGAGCGGGCAAAAATGGGAAATTGGGTTTTAACCGGAAGCGAACGGGTGCGGGGGTTTAGGGCGATCACACCGTAGATCATGATCAACGATACCAACGTTGCGGCGATCAAAATGAGAGCGGAAAAGAATACGGTCATGAACGCATTGGCGGTGGCAATGCCAATTGTATTCACATAAATGGGTACACCTGCGTCGAGAACATTGGAAGACTGTGGGGTGACGGTAGGAGGGGGTGCGCTTCTGGGTGTAAGCGCTTGTCGAGTCGACAGAGACAAATCAATGTGGGGAAGGGCTTGAACCGCGGAGATCAAAGTTTCTGGGACAGTAAAAGCTCCACTATAAGGACTAAGCTTGCGGTTGACCAGTGCCACGGAATCGTCGGCGGTGGAACCTGCCAGATTGCCACCTGTAAGATGGCGCATATTGGTGACGCTGTTCTGTATAGATGATGTAGGTGACTGAGAAAACAGCCCCATAGCCCAAGAGAAATTGAGTGTGAAAGCACGGTAGATAACGGGATAATTGAGATCAAGAAAGCCTGATGAGGCAATAGTCTGGTAGAGGCCAAGAAGGTCGAGCAGGCGGAAGGGAGCTATGGAGTCGGAGAGAAATGATTGCCAGGTAGCGGAGAAGAGGGCGAGGAGCGCCAGACCGCCAATACTCCAAGTGACACCGGGTTGGTGGGTAGACCAACCATTGGATAGGGTGGATTGTATACATGCCTTCATTTCGCCGGTGCCAACCTCTGTCAGGGTGAGCTGGGCAAAAGCCTCGAGATCGGGTATTTTATACGCAATCTTGGGTATTTCATCCGAGACTTTGATTGAAGAAGGAAGAGCGAGTGTCTCGGAGCCGTTGAATACATAGACTGGGAGGGGGCAGAGGGCACCGTTGAGGAGCTGGCATATGTCCACGGTGATATTGACGGGGTGCATGCCGTAGACGTTCAGAAAAAGATTTGCAGAAACATTGATGTTTGCTTGCTGTTGAAATTCATAAGAATCGACATACAACAACCAGACAGACAGTACATACGACCGATGCAGCAGAGATGTTGAAGACCACAGAATGGTTTGAAGGAAAGTAAGCGATATCGAACTGTTGGACAAGTAAATTCTCCGGTGGAGCGCAATAAGATACAGAGGAAGTGACTAGACAGAATTAGCGGGCAGTGTGAGAGCTCGTCTCAAGTCTTGAGAGAGGAACAGAACTCACAAAGGACTTCTTCATGAGAGCGGACGAGAGGAAGAGCAAAGAGGGATACGAGAATGAGTCGCAACCAGGCGACAGAGAAGAACATGAAGGGCGTAAAGATAGGGGAGTGATGGGAGTGGAACCACCGATGAACCTGTGTCTGTCTGTGTGGATATAAAAAGATATGGGCATGAGGCCTTTGTCTGCGTTGTGCATTGTTCTAGCATGACGAACCGCGTCTATTGTTTTCCTGCCGCACGAGACCGTATGAACGCGTTGTTAGCGACGAACGGAGAAGCCTACGTCTATGGAATTGAAAGGAGAGTCGAGTTCAAGAGAAGTGATATGTGGAGCAGATGAATGCATGCAGACCAACCGAGCACGTACGAAAACGAAACGAATAACACACGCAGCACTTCGGACCGCCAACCGAAGATGACCAAACTTGTTTCCAACACGATACAGTACTGTAGTAATGTAGTAATAATATCGCACCAGGCAGGACCACCAGTTCCAAGTTACTCCCCATGAACGTGCAACCGCCGATATTCTCCGAAAGTAAAGTCAGCATTGGCAACTTGGCCCGTGCGTAGTCATACACGTGATCAACTTGGCCGAGGCCCAGGTCGCGTCCGAGTCCGTGGTGGCAGTCCGCAAAGGACGGAGGCTGTTGCGTCTGCATCTCTTCAACAACGCGACTGACAATACACGCCCCCTTAAAGTGATGCCGGCCGCGAAAGTAGGCGTGGCAACCTTCGAGATTCCAGAAAACGCTGTGCGCGTTCTCCTCACCGGTTATGGCGTGAGTCCTGATGCACTTCACTACTCAATCGCTGCATCTACTCGATATTGTTCATACTCATCACCACCCCAAGGTTAGTCTACCCCGCGGTACCCCCAGAACCCGTCATGGCTCGCTATCGCCCCATTGAACAACGCCGTCATACCTCTGGACATAGGGTCTCCTGATCGCATGCAAATCGTCCCTGACCCTGATCACCCGAACGGCTTCGCCTCCAATGACCCACAATATATCCATATTTCTGCTCTGCAGATCCCATCCACGTACGATGGTGCCTTCGACTGTGTAACCGGCCTTCATGCTCGTCCACCCGTAATCCCCTTCTCCAACCCACCTTCGACGATGGTGGCACCGCCCCCGGAGAACGGATATGACTTTATCTTCCATATCGGTCTCGCAGGGCGGGGGCCATTTCGCATCGAGCGTCTAGCACACAGATCAGGGTACCGTTTGAAGGATTCATCAAACCAATACGCACCTATCATCGAATTTCTCCCCGAGCCGACCGTTCTCGAACCCTCCCAGGGGGAGATGCTCGATCAAATGCGCGTATCGTCTGCCAACATGACTATCATGGGTCCTGCGAGCGCCATCGATGCAACTATTGACCACCCCATTCGTGGGTTTGGCAAGGGCTACGAGTCATTCGGTGAAGATTTGCACACCACGATTGATGTTGAGCATCTCGTACATGTCATGAAAGAGCAAGGGATCGAGGTGGGCGGTCCCACTTCCCTTACTTTCCTTGACTGATTGTAGTGTCAGCTTTATTCATCGATGGACGCCGGACACTGCGTTAGCGACTACACATATTATTGCTCGATGGCCGAGTCTCGCCGCGTGTCACCACGACACGACAAGGGTGTGCAAACCAAGGTGCTTTTTATGCACTGTTGTCCTGTGGGCCAGCCGTATGGCTCAGAGGACGTCGCTGAAGCAATCCAGAAGATCATCCTGTGGATTTATAGAAATGACCCGTGATGAAGCCAGCGAACTGCGGCCCTGCTGGACATCAAGGAATCGCCGCCAAGTTTTGGATCCACTCGCGCGTTATCTATATCTTGTAATCATTTTCTCTCATCTGGGTACTAGCATCTTTTCCCCACCTTGGTCGTCCATCAATGTTGGCAAACACGCAATTGCCAACAGTTTTCTCAGTCATTGAAAGTCTTGTTCACGTTATATCGGCATATTCTCGGTTCACATGTGATATAGAAAGTACGGTTCTATTTTGAGTGTTTGTACTTGAGGCGCATATCGCCAGATGTGATAACATCAACCCACCGCGTTACACGCGGGCAACAATGAATACGGGAAAATTTGAATCGAGCACAGAGAACGAACTCTAACTATAACGACTAATGACCGACAACCGCATAAAACGAACCAAGGGAAAGGCCGTCGAAAAGCAAGGTCTGGTCTCAAGCACCTGAGGGATCCCTAGTGAATGAACTAACGTACTTACCGAGAGGCTACAGACATGACATGTGTTCCCAACGTCGAGATGGCCGCTTGTTTTTCTTTGCGTCCGACTCGACAGCCCCACATGAGCCTGGGATTAAATTTAAAGCTCTGTACACCGACCGCACTTCGAGGCTTGAGAGCGCACCGGCAAGCTTGCTGCGCAGCGCCAATTTGATACAAGAGAATTTTTTTTCCCAGAAATGCTGTGACCCTGGATACCGAGGATACCGAAGATCGTCCTAGTGCGGTGCACTGACGGGCACATACATCATACATCCAGGTGGTCTCTCTATAATCGAGCATCCCGAGCCATGGCGCGTAGAGCTCCGAGGGCAGGAGAAACATAAAAAGTCTACAATCGTATGCCCCCGATGCTCGCAAAGCGCAAGGATGGATAATGGAAATGTGCCTCGGCAATCAAAGAAAGCTTGAACCCATCGCGAAAGGCACAGATGCGGATATAATGTGCGATGAGTGGACGTTCAGGCTAACCCGCTGTGGGTCGGGTTTGCAAGCAAAGTGACCCGTTTGCAAAACAAAAAGGCTATGAATTAATAAGGGATTATTTTTGGAGCCGCAAGGGAGCTTGTCAGAACACCGCCTTGTCGGTTTACACTGGCCGTGCGCGAACCATCACCCCTCCTCGACAGCTGCAACACCAACACCGGTATTGGTCTCTCTCCGAAATCTTTCGAGCGCCTTCACATCCCATTAATATTCACGAATTCTCCCCTTGCTCTGGGCTCGCTCCCAAGTCTACCTGGCCCGCTGTACCCTCCACGTCTTTAAGCGCTCTCCCCCCTTAGCCAACTAACAATGTCATCCCCAAACCCCGTGCGCAATTTCTCAGGTCCCTACCGCAGTGTCTGACTGCCATGTAGCTCCGACGGAAGCTTGTCATAGTTGGCGACGGTATGCACGTCGCAGTGCTGCCCTGAACGCCTTCTGAAGAGCAGAGTCCCCAGGTGCTTGCGGCAAGACATCATTACTGTGCTCCTTTGCTCTTGGAGAATTTCCCAAGATATATGTGAGCTTTCTCCCTATGTCGGGCATTTCGCCCAGTGATATTCATGTCCCCCTCGCAGCAACCGAGTATATTTGTTTTTGTTCTTCGTTGACAGAACGCTGCGGTCTCATTGGCGCTCGTCTGTTTAATTTGACAGCCGTATTCGAAAATTATGTTGCCGAGATTCGATTGGATGGCAAAGCAGTGCACCTTGCTTTGTGGGATACCGCGTACGTCGCCCTCCATTTATCCCGCCACACTTCGATGCTGAAGTGTATCTAGAGGTCAGGAAGAGTACGAGGTTGGTTTCGCTGTGCTAAGCGTTAATAGGGTCTGAACGTGATTTTCGCGCAGCGCTTACGGCCTCTATCGTATTCCAAGGCTCACGTGATCCTCATCGCCTTTGCCATCGACACCCCCGACTCGTTGGAGAATGTCACTGTCAAAGTACTCTGTCTTCCAAATGCAGGGTGAGCACATACTGACAATTGTTATTGGTCAATTAGTGGATCGAAGAAGTGCGGTCCATATGTGGTCCTGTCATCCCCATACTTCTTGTGGGTTGTAAAGCAGACTTGCGTCCACCCAGTAATGACCCGAAGATCAACCAATACGTCTCGCGGGCGCAAGCTGAGCGAGTCGCGCAATCTATCGGTGCGCGCGCGTACAAGG
>Ga0137394_10000078_pt1 | contig 66102 bp, 68 predicted proteins | sample czobulk116metaG_FD_108278 | JGI IMG/M metagenome (GOLD analysis project Ga0137394, IMG submission 108278) | Vadose zone soil microbial communities from Angelo Coast Range Reserve, California, USA - czobulk1.16 metaG | ecosystem: Environmental > Terrestrial > Soil > Vadose zone | place: USA...
CCCTTTCTCCCCCTCACATCCCTTTTCCCCGTCTCGCCCTCTATGCCGACATGCAGGCGGAAGCGCGTGCTCCTCATAGACCCCCCTCCCTCCCTCCTCCAAGCCCTTAAATCCGATCCCAACAAACATGTTTACTACCTCGCAAAGACGGGTGAAATATTCGATACCTACGAGCAAGCATTCATACCTTCATTCTTTTACCTTCAAAACTGACGCGTCCCTCGTCCTTTCACAGGAATTATGCTGCCCGCATGTCTTTCTACCGTCTCAAACAGTTCCAGTGCGAGGTCACTGGGAAGAGCGGCCTTGACTATTTCCAAGCGCTAGAAAGTGAACAGCTCGAGGCGCGGACAATGCATTCCCGCTTCCCTGAGCAACTCAAGCCTGCGGTTCTCAAAGCTGTCCAGTGGCGTGAGTGACACCTCACCCCCCCTCCCTTGTCCCAATTTACTGAGCGCCTCCGTGGTTTAAAGAGGTTATGGGGCGGCTTGATCACCTGGTCGAGGCCGTGTATGAGCGGTATAAAGACCGCTATTTCCGTGACGAGAGTGCGTTTTCCGCCCACCACGAACAGTCCTGAGGCTGACATTATGTTACAGAGATCTATGTTGACATTCAAGGAGACAAGTACTGGGTCTCCAGGTCCCATCTCGGTCCTTACTGACCTATCTTGACTCTAGGTTTGTGGCACGCGTTGTAGAAGTATTTTTGCCGCGATCAAACGTGAAGGTCAATGGTGAATCGGCCGAAGCTGCTCCCACAGCTTCCACGTCTTCGTCCCCTTATTCGGATGACCAACCTCTCCCGCACCAAATCCATGGGGATCTAAAAATTTCTTCTAAGGAGGTCAACGCTGCTGACGACCCGATGAAGTACTTGTACAAGTTACAAATTCTAGAGGAAGAGAAACCGGAGGGACGCGACAAACATACCGCGTCCACTAAGGAGGCTCGTGCTAAATGGAATGGCACTATCACGGAAGTACGGTGCAACGTTATGAGGTGGGTACTCTTCTGGCCGATCTGTGCTTGCCCTTGATTCGCTTTCTAGCCGCGACCGACTCGCGTTTTCTAAGAGCATCCTGAGGCGGTTCATTCGTGACTGCGTCGACCGTGATGCCGCGGTTGCCTCTCCCTGGACCGTTAAACTTCCCGTAGCAGCACGTTATGGTGTTGATTCTGTAATGCCCGAGGCAACGCGTCAAGGAGTCGAGGATATCAAGAGAGGCGAGATCCAGAAGCGTAAAAAGGTCTGGGAGGACAAAGAAGGGCCGCTCAAAAAGCAAAAGAAGCTCTCAGCAGCTCGAGAAGAGAAAGGTGATGACCCGTCACATAGCATAGCGGCTGGCCGTCCTTCTTACCACATAAACAGCTCTTGCACTGGAGAAGGAACGCGAGGCAGAGAAGCTAGCCAAAGCAGAGGCAGAGCGACAAGCAGCGGAAAAGAAGAAGAAAAAGCCTATCCGGTATCCAACAGAAGATTTGGATGTCACGCTGTCCGAGAAGGAAAAGAAAGCCGGAATGAAAGTTCGAAGACCAATTCCAAGTCGCTCTGCGCTACCGTTCAACGACAGAGAGGGGTCTTTCGAGTCTTTCCTAATGACATGGAACTTCTTGATTGTTTATGGGTAAATTTCGTGCGCTTCGTGCTATACCGTCTAATCAACGCGACAATAGCCAACCGTTGCACCTGTCCACCTTCACTCTGGACGAGCTCGAACATGCTATCCGGCATACCCTAGTCGAGTCGCCCTGTCAATTGATCGCCGAAGTCCATTCAAGCCTCGTTTACAACCTCCGCACCGTCAGCTTTCAACGCCATAGCGCAGTGATGTCGCTCATGAGCTCCTCGGAAGCTGATGATGATGACTTGGGTGTCACAATCGAAGAACTGACTACCGCTATGGCTGACGTCGGAAACAACTGGGAGCGTACTCCTTTACGGCACAGCGAAGGACGTGACGGCTGGGAAGAATCCATAGTAGGATGCCTCAAAGATGTTTGTCATCATTTTCACAAGCAAGGATCTGTGTTGATGGCTTTATAGCATGCGACATTATCAAGCTTTCCAACTCTGCGACGGGTTTTGACTCGCCTCCTTTTCGCGCCTGAAACACCATCAGAACAATCAACAGCCTCTCCAACTTCTAGAGTATCTAGCCCCGTTCCAACCCAACCTCAACCTTCAAACCCAAAACAGTGTTATCCACTGCTTTCCCCTGAGGATAAAATTGCGATCTTAGCATTCCTGTGCAACGTCGCGGTCTCCAGTAAAACTATACACGCGCACATGGAAACGTGCGAAGAAGAATTGACCTCCAGACGAAAAGAGAAGATTGAACTCAACCGTGCTCGGAAAGCCCTGTGCGTATTCTCGTTTGGCCCCCCTCTATTATATGCCTGATGAACTTCGCAGCGTCGAGACTCGCGAAACCCTTCTTGGCGAAGACAAAGAGGGCGACGTAACTACCAATGGTGCCGACGACGATACTCCGATGAATGACCTGAGCGAATTGTCAGACGTATCTGCTTCTGAGAATAGCTCTGAACAAGGAGTTGCTTCTAAAAAAGCAACAGACTTGCGCCGAAAGGCACAGAGTCAGGCGCATGCCAAGCAGCGTGAGGCAGCTCGTGCCAAGGCAGCGTCTGTGAAGCAGGCTATGGCCGAACACCGACGACTTGACGAAGAAGTCAATAAGCTCGAACGGCGTTTAGAGGGGATCGAGCGCGAATTCCGGCAACTTCTCGGTTCAGTACGGGTCAAGCCTATGGGCAAAGATCGGTTCTATAACCGTATCTGGTGGTTCGATGGGATGGGATCCGCGTCACTCCTTGGTAGTGGTGGAATTGTGCAATACGGCACTGGCCGCCTCTTTATACAAGGCCCGAGTGTGTTCGATCAAGAGATTTTAGACCGGCGAGAAGAAGGTGATATCCGAAATAGACGGCTAGAGGAGGAAGGTGAAGAAGGGCTGCTAGGCGTTGGGGAGTGGGCAGTGTACACCGATTTGGAGGAGGTAAGTGAATGTGTGGCTTTCATGGATATTCCGGGCTCAGCAAGCTTGCAGGTAGATGAGTTCACAGCTTGGCTGAATCCCAAGGGTAACAGGGAACTGGCACTGAGAAACACTCTCACGAAATGGTGGCCGCACATTGTGCCCGGGATCCGAAAACGCCTCTCTGTACGTCTATTGGGAATTTCCATTGCAGCGGGTCTTGATCGGAGCTGAACATAACGTTATGTAGGATTTGAATAATATCGCGAAACTTCCAGAAGCTCGCCGGAGTACGCGAGTCAAACAAGGCGGCTCTACGGATATCTCGCGGGCTCCTTACATGATATGGACAAACCGCAAAGCAGTGAGCATGTCGTAGCAGTGCACCTTGCAATAAACACACTCGTTGTACGCCCCTTCGCCATTTGATTTGTATTTTTTTTTCATTGGAGTTATCGTTGGCTGATTAATAATATGGAATGTATATTGCCCTATTGAGAGCCGTACGCACCTACCCGTACCGAACAGACGTAAAACTTTGCTCCAGGTTCCGCCCGAGCCGCGAGCCCCAATCGCCCCTCAAAAAGGCCCGGGGCGCCCAGAGAGCCATATTTCTGCCCGCTAGCTAAACTACCTCACGACAACATTGACGAACATCATGACTTCCCTCGACCCCCAAGAACTCCACGTAGGTTCTGTCTCTAGCTTGTGTAGCATAAGAGACGCGATAGAGTCTTGTCAGTGCCCCAAACGCGGATGTTTCATGCGCCCTTTGGCTTATGTCTTATCACACTTTTGACTCCTCAGATCGTCAGTCCAAGCTCATGTCTTCAGCTAGAGTTGTCTCTTCATATAACAGTCTTACCATTCGCGCGGACGAGCCTAGACCAGCGGATGACGACGAAGGAAATCTTTTGACGCCACGTCCTTGCACCCGTACTCCACAGGAAGCCTTCGCCAATGACCTTGATTGGGATGAAGATGAGCTCGTTACCTCGGCCTATCCTTCGCTTCAACAACCTGAGCACACCTCTGACGAGGATCATGGTGGAGCGCAATCGACGGCTTCTAGGATTCTAGACGAGCGAAGCCCCCTGCTTCCTCGCATGAGAGAAGAAGCACCGCAATTACGACACTCTCAAAGCTCTGTTCTCAGAAAGTCCACCACCGTTGGACAGAGCACGTTTTTCCAGACAGTAAGCCACAATCTTCCCTTTCTTCTAAGTTCATCGCATTCGACGCCTCGATCAGCTTTTCAATGCTACCGCCTTATTGCTTGGCATTGGGTTGCTCTCAGAGCCTCTTGCGTTCTCCTATGCAGGGTGGGTTTGTGGGACCGTATTCCTCATCCTTTACGGCTTCATCACGTGTTATACGTATGTCACTCCTGCTGCTGGATAGCTACTCCACGATAGTGTCTCTTACTAACGAGTTCATCTGAAGAGCAAAATTTTTGGCGGGTATTGTGATCTCTGATTCGCGCGTTCGCACTTATGCGGACATTGGCGCAAAGGCGTTTGGTGTGCGCTCTATGCCTTTCGTAAATTTCATGTTCTGCATCGAGACATTTAGCGTCGGGTAAGATCCACCAAACCTCATACACCTACCTATTCTGATCCACCACCAGTGTCGTTCTTGTCACGCTGTACGCGGATTCATTGCATGAAATCACCCCTGCTGTCTCACCAGATACGTACAAGTTATTGGGCCTCGTCATGTATGGGCCCGTCGTCTTTCTCTGTCTTGCCTTGCTAATATGCCAATCTTTTCCAGTCTTATACCCACCCTATTCATCCCACTGTCTCTTCTCTCATACGCCTCGCTTCTTGGAATAGTGTCCACGGTCTTATTGATTGGCACTGTATTTTATGATGGCTTGTCGAAATTTGATGCACCTGGAAGTCTGTGGAGCCCCGCAAAAACTTCATTTGGCTATTGCAACATAGGCGAGCTTGGTTTGGCTTTTGGCCTGTTCATGGCGGGGGTACGCATTGTTCTCACATTCTTTAACGCCTCTGGTTAACCTCAACATGCTCAGTTCGGAGCCCATTCTGCCCTCCCTTATCTGGCTGGGGACATGGCTGAGCCCCACAGGTTCAAAGAAGTTATGAATTATTCATTTGTGGGTGATGCGTCGTACTGTCCAAGTATTTTACCTGACTAGGGCTCTCGCTCAGGTTTTTGCGACTGCTGTATACGCCCTCATTGGAATCGTGGGATACCTAATGTTTGGGAATGACGTTAATGACGAAGTAAGCGGTAAACGGATTTCCATCAGTCCTTCTCTGATATGAGCTCGGCGGACCAGATCAGTCAGAACCTACTCCAGGTACCAGGGTACAACTCAACGTTGAATAAGCTGGTACTTTGGATGCTTGTTGTGACACCCTTGTACGCCAAGATTTTGTGTTGCCTTCCCCAACTGGTCTAATTTTCGGGCACAGAACCAAATTTCCTCTCTGCACCAGGCCCCTCAACCTTGCCTTGGAGGCCATGTGTGGTCTTGACTCCCACACTGTAGATCAAGCGGACCAGAAGTTACCCGTGACCCAGGCTCGCAGGCTCAATCGCTCGCTTAAACGGGTATTGGTTGCTTGCGAGCGTATTAGCTTTCTCTTCCTCGCGGTCACCGTATCAATACTCGTTCCTGAGTTCGGCTCGATCATGGCTATCCTTGGATCCTTCTCGGTTTTCACGCTGTGCGTCATAGGTCCTATAGCAGCGAAGATTTCTTTGGATAGAAAGGCAACGGTTATGGACGTGACGATTCTGATTTCCTCAACTGTCATGGCGCTATGGGGAATGGGAGCTGCTTTCTGGTCTACAACTCAGGTGAAGTAGGTTTGTTTTCAAACGAAGGAAGGAAGATCTGTGCATCAGTAGTACACCGTCTTGCAGCATACATCAAAGAACAAATGAATAAGCACGCTAAGCTGTAGTTGAGTGTAGCAATGGTGGCGCGTTATGATTATGCTTATTCGTACGACAAAGCGAATGTTATACGGGCCTCTTTTAGGTGTTACACCGCCGAAATGGCATGTGAGATGACTTTTGTTAGCTCTGTTGTTGGCAGTGAGCACAGCGGTCGAAATGAAACCGGTCAGGACATACGCTGTAGTTTGATATCCTCCTGTACGACACTCGATGCGATCTGGTTATCCGGGTTCGGTGGTACTTCGACTACATCTGTCGAGGAGTCGAATTTCCATCCAAGCCTCGCAATGTACTCTTCCAACTCCGCCCCTGCGTTATAGATCAGCATTACCGAACAGACCCAAGTCGGCTACGTCACCTTCAAGATCCAAGTAGGACCCTAATCGCTTACTGCCAATCTTCTGGAATGTAGCCTTTACAGCACGCACGGCAACATCTCTGATGGAGTCTTCAAACCCGACTACTTCCACGGTATAATTATCGCGCAGCGACTCCAAGGCATCGGAGCGATACAACGTCCAAAACGCGGGGAATCTGCACTGCTGCAAAAGACTGTGGAGATTTGTGAGATACGGGAGGAGACCGGGGAGAGGGTCCGGTTCTTCCATGTTGACGTTAGACGTTCTATCATCCAGCAAGGCGGCAGAAAGATTGAAGTCGGGAAACGGAACGGATGCGAGAGCTTTCACCAAGATGTTTACGACAACATCGGGATTGTACAGATCGCGATTGAACTGGTATCTGAAAAAAAGGAGAACCAGTATGAGCTCCGGTAAATAGGAAGGAAAGGAAAGCGAACAGTTTTAAAATTGCGAGATTCGCGAGGCAGTCATATTCCCTGCTACGAATTTGGTGGTAGAGGTAATCCTCGAGGATTCCGACGTTTGATGGATTGTAGCGGTCTGTAAACATTTCAGCATCGTTGAGGTAAGGAAGCTCAAATTGACACAGACCTACACCAGAGACGAGACTCTCGATGAGCGCTGGCCGTGTTGGCGGGGTGACCCAGTCTGAGGTCGCGGACATGGCGGTAGTGGTCGAGATTTTATGATCACGCGTCATGTCTCAGCCCATCGCGACCCCGACACCGCTGAATTACAAGGCACAGCTCATCTTGAGCGGACACAAGAAATCCATCTCTTCTGTAAAGTTCAGCCCGGATGGGAATTTACTCGCGTCTGCAGGTGTGTCGTTATCGATAGCCCTTTCCACATATCTACAGACCGTACAGGCAAGCCGCGGACAAGTTGATAAAAATATGGGACGCGACGACTGGGGATATTATTCAGACACTGTCTGGACATTCAGAGGGCATATCTGACATAGCATGGTCGGCCCACAGCGACTATATCGCATCGGCCTCGGATGACAAGACCGTTCGGATTTGGAACTTGGATGTGAGTCGCCGTGCATCGTAACTCGTTGTGCTGTCGATGAACCTCCCTATAGGATACCTCGGAGAAGATACTGAGAGGGCATACGAACTTTGTCTTTTGTGTGAATTACAACCCAAGGTCCAACCTCTTGGTTTCTGGAGGATTTGACGAGACTGTGCGGGTGTGGGATGTTGCGAGGGGTATGAGCCCACCTTCGCGACATTGCGGGACTATGGACCTGATCTTTGGGACATAGGAAAGTCATTGAAGGTACTCCCAGCCCATTCAGACCCCGTCACAGCGGTTAGCTTCAGTCATGATGGGACACTCATTGTTTCCTGTGCTATGGATGGTCTCATGTATGTCTAATCTTACGCTTACGACGCGGAAGGACGTGTGCTGACTTTTTTTCCTAGCCGTATCTGGGATGCAGACTCTGGTCAATGTCTGAAAACCCTTGTAGATGATGACAACCCTATGTGGTATGTACACCGTCCGGAAAACCTCGCGATGCAGGCGTCTTCACCGACCTTATACAGTTCACACGTCTTATTCTCATCGAACTCAAGATATGTATTGGCATCCACACAGGATTCGACGATCCGGTTGTGGAACTACCAAACCTCGCGCTGCGTCAAAACGTATACGGGCCACACGAATCGGACATACTCGCTAGTCGCCGCTTTCAGCACTACTGGTGGCCAATATATCGTCAGCGGAAGCGAAGACGCCAAGATTTACATCTGGGATCTACAGACTCGCCGCATCGCGCAGATACTAGAAGGCCACAAAGGTCGGTAGTATTGACATTGATCGCATCTCTTACTGACTAGTAGACTACAGACGTTGTTCTGGCTATAGATGTAAGCCCTTTCATCCATCAAACCAACGATCTGATTACACGGCCCTTAGACACACCCGACCCGGAATTTGATTGCGTCTGCATCGATGGAAAAGGACCTGACTATCCGGTTATGGTCGGACGAGTAGTCTGTAGCTCCGTAGCTACTGTCTGTAATTGTGTCTGCGAGTCGAGTCACACCTATTGCTGTGCTGTGCTGTGCCGTGCCGTGCCGTGCCGCGCGCGAGAAAGTGCGAGAAGGTGCGAGAGCCAGTGGCTCATTTATAAGCCGCCGCTGGCCCGTACAAATAGGTTAACCCTTTCCTCCCACCACTGTACTCCAGCTCGCTACATCTCCCATCTCAACCATGCAAATCTTCGTAAAGACTCTCACAGGAAAGACTATCACCCTTGAGGTGGAGTCCTCCGACACTATCGACAATGTAAAGGCTAAGATTCAGGACAAGGAGGGGTGCGTTTTCTCCTGTTGTTTTCCGCGGCGCAGCATCGGATCTTGACCATTTTCTTAGAATCCCCCCCGATCAGCAACGTCTCATCTTCGCTGGGAAACAACTCGAGGATGGAAGGACTCTTTCTGATTATAATATCCAGAAGGAGAGTACCCTTCATCTCGGTGGGTCTCGTGGCCAGATACGAGTGTTAGTCGCATCCTAATGGCTCTCGTAGTGCTCCGCCTTCGTGGAGGCATGCAAATCTTTGTCAAGACGCTGACTGGAAAGACCATCACCCTCGAGGTGGAGTCTTCGGATACTGTCGACAACGTCAAAGCGAAGATTCAGGACAAGGAAGGTATCCCCCCGGACCAACAACGCCTCATCTTTGCCGGAAAGCAACTCGAGGATGGCCGTACGCTGTCCGACTATAACATTCAGAAGGAGTCGACACTCCACCTCGTCCTTCGTCTACGCGGGGGCATGCAAATTTTTGTCAAGACGTTGACCGGAAAGACCATCACCCTCGAGGTGGAATCTTCGGATACTATTGACAACGTCAAGGCGAAGATTCAAGATAAAGAGGGTATTCCTCCGGACCAACAGCGCCTCATCTTTGCCGGGAAACAGCTCGAGGATGGCCGCACATTGTCCGATTATAATATTCAGAAGGAGTCGACACTCCACCTCGTCCTTCGTCTGCGCGGAGGTATGCAAATCTTCGTGAAGACCCTCACTGGAAAGACGATCACCCTGGAGGTGGAGTCTTCGGACACTATTGACAACGTGAAGGCGAAGATACAAGATAAAGAGGGAATTCCTCCGGATCAGCAGCGCCTTATCTTCGCGGGGAAGCAGTTGGAGGATGGTCGAACACTCTCGGATTATAACATTCAAAAGGAGTCGACCCTGCATCTCGTTCTTCGTCTCCGAGGTGGCATGCAAATATTTGTGAAGACGTTGACCGGCAAGACCATCACGTTGGAGGTGGAGTCCTCGGACACCATCGACAACGTTAAAGCAAAGATTCAGGACAAAGAAGGCATCCCACCCGACCAACAGCGCCTGATCTTCGCGGGCAAGCAACTCGAGGATGGACGTACCCTCTCCGATTACAATATCCAGAAGGAGAGCACGCTTCATTTGGGTGAGTCTTTCTTCAGCCATTGTTCCACGCAGCCATTTCTGACCGTCCACGCAGTGCTGCGCCTCCGTGGTGGCTTGTGATCTTGGTCATTCTTGATTATCCGTGTAGCGCTCTGCCTCTGTGTCCACGTAGTCACATCAATCTAACGTCATTTTCATCTGTCGCGAGTCTTATCCAGCGAGTGATATCGTAAGGGGAATAGCAACGGAAGGGGATCAATGTATTGGCTAAACAGCCTCTACTTGTCGCGCGCTTCGCCTCCGCTTTGGTTTGGATTCTGTTTCTACTGATACACTACCACTGCCACCCTCTGCCTCCTCTCGTTTCCTCTTCTTTCCAGCGTCAACCTTCTCATCCTGAGCAGCAGGTGTGGCAGTTGTCTTCTTTTCTTGCTGGATTCTATGCTTCGGCGTCTTCTTTTTCACGCTGAGAGGATTCGGGCCCTTTGGACCTTTCTTTTTCTTCACTCTAGGTTCTGGCTGAGGTGCGACTGCGTTCAGCATAGCCTTTTCTGATACGGATGGCCCGAGAGCATTTTGCTCAGCCTGTAGGATATACCATCGTATGAGTAAGAGGGGCAGCGTCGGTGGACAACCAAGCACGCGACGTACACGCTGCTTGGACTGGAGTGTAGCGTCGCTGGCTGGCTCCAGGATCATGACAGAGCGATTTACGTGCACGATGGGCACTCCGGGTATGGTGCGGAGGCGAACGCGTAGAGGATGCGACTGCGTCGCGACTACGTATCGATGTTTATTGGTCTCGCCTAAGATATTATGTCCATGTGCCTCCAGTCAGTGGACGCCTTCGGCGTCCGTGTAAGGAGAACCCACCAACGACGGCAGCGATACACTCGTTTCCGGGTATCGCCTCTTTGTGGTTGCATTTCCGCCTTTCGAAGGACTTGGCAAGGTCTGTGGCAGGCTGGTGCGATTTACCTTGGAGATACAGCTCGTGGATGCAGCATTGGGTGATCACTGACGAGCCGCTTGGGCAGATAGATGAGATGAGATCATTGTCCGCGAGAGGTTGGCATCACTCACTTAATTTTACCGACCCAACCAGCACGGACCCCATTCGCGTAAGGAGGTCGACCTTTTGTGATATTGCTGTCCCGCACATCTCAGAGTCCACTAACGATGAATGTGTAAGGAGGAAAAGGCGCGGATAACACAACTGACGCACGCACCGAGAACCTGGTACGGCTCCCTGAAGCCAAACGAGGTGGTGTACATGGCCATCAGTTTACGATATGCTTTTGAGCGATTTTGACGCATTTTGTGTTTCGAGAGTTGTTTTAAATGTTCGCGAGCAAGAGAGAGACGAAACAAGTCGGAGGGAGAACCGCCATGTCCGGATTAGGACATGAGCTCTATCACCCGCCTCGTCACCATCGCTCTGCTCGTCGCGTACGTGTCTCGTTCTCTTCGAGGGACATTCCTACATAGGGCTTATACAGGAGTGCATGCACCGCCGCGCGGGGCGTCGATCTATCAGGCTTTGTGCAGTGGAATGAGCTATGTGCAGGTAGCGTTTCCTAACTTTGGGTTACACGTACCCACCTTGTATCATATGGCTGACCCCTTCGTCCCACACGCCAGACAGCCTCCAACTCGGTCACGCAAAAGTTGTCCTTGACAACTCCATAGCTTCGGGCACTATCACCCGAGATGGGGGATTCGTCCTGTGCGTTTAGTCGTTGTACACCCATGGGTCTACGTGGCTGGATACAGTTCCGCTGACTTGCCTCACCACCCACCGGTAGCCCAGACGTTGCGGCCGGAACATATATCGTCTCTGTGATAGCCCGCGATCATGTCTTTGACAAGGTCGGCACCGTCCACGACCTTTGGTTCTATGCTCACTCACTCTCCGTCTAAACGCGCTGCCCGCAGCTCCGCGTCGATGTCCCTCCAGAGCCAGAATCCTCTCCAGAAATACGTCCCTACACCGTCGGCACTCCCTTAAACCCGCCATCGCCCATCAAGCTTCCATACCCCATCAAACTCGTCCCACGGCAGAGGAAGAGCTACTTTGTTCCTCACCAGTCCTTCAACATCGTGCAGATGCTCCAGAACCCCATGATGCTCGTGATGGTTTTCGGTGGCCTGATGATGCTCGCGATGCCCTATATCACGGTGAGTCATCTCCTTGATACATAACTTTTTCTTCGTTCCGCGGAGAGCTGACGTGGTCTATATTGTCTCATCTCAGAAAAACTTGGATCCCGAACTATTGCAGGAAGCGCAGCAGAACCAAGCACGGTTTAAGAATGCCCTTCAGAGCGGTGATTCGAAATCTGGGTGCGTCTCATACAGTGCTGTACCGTACATGATCCCTGACACACCCTAGCTTGCCGGCCCTCGCGGGTACTGGTGAGGGGCGGTCCGCAGTTACCACAGCTACATCGCCACCGCAGGGCACCTCCAACAATGCGATGAAGCACAGGGCGAAGAAGCGGAGAGGTTGACGCAGCCACTGTACCATGTGGATCTTTAAGCCAATCGTAGTATAAATCGTAATCGGGTATACAAACGTGTCGTTATACATGAATCAGATGCTACTCGAACTCGAAGGGTGGTAAAATAAATAGAGCGTTTGAGAAATGGGAAAGGGATTGTGCTTGATTACTGTAGTGGGCATGAAAAGGGTCGTGTACTGAAACATGGCGTAATCCAATCGGGTCGGGTCTGAGGGGAGAACTAGTCCACAGACATCCGCCGGTCGCTCTTGGGTAACTCTGACATCCGCCGCACGTGCCAGCGTTCCCGCGTCCTCTCACGTTTCTTTGTGTTGTCTTCCGATTCCACCATCTTGCCCTTGCCCCTGCCGCTGGACAACCCTACTTTATCTTCCTTACTCGGAGACTTGGGAGAGTCCGGACGGTTTAAAGAGAAGAATTTGCGGAAGCTTGACTGGGGGGCGTCGCCCGATGTAGCCTTGCGCTTTGCCTGCATCGCATCGATGATGACGATCGCTTTGGCCGCAGCCGACATGGATGAGGGATTGGGATTCGATGCGGTCTTCTTGTGGCCATTGCCAGCAGGGGAACCCACAGGTGCTCCCCGATCGCCAGTTGAATCTGGACTTCGAACAAGCGGTGGTTTCTGCAATCTCGTAGGAGGAAATGACTGCTTTCTTCGAAGGCTTTGTCGTGAGGTCGGTTTAGGGACTTGGGGTGCGCTGGTCGCGCTCGGTTGACCGTAGCTCACAAGGACCCAACCCTCAGCAGGTGTTTTGGATGACTCGTTAACTCTCTTGTCCAATGTCAATTTCGTGGGTGAAGGGAGCTGGCTCACGCCCTTCGTTCTGTGGGTGTCCATACGAGGAGGTTCTGCGACAAGGGTTGCCTCACCGCTCCTGGGCAGTCGGTGCCGAGGATGCACTAGTTCCGGGACGCCAACCTTCACTTCCTGCTCTTCCGGTCTGAGGTTTAGTGGAGGTCTTAACGCGTGGATGTGTGCGTGTGATCGGTCAGGGTAATCGCCTGGTGTCGTGGATGCTTTTGTTTCGGCTGAGGCAGAGACCCATGTGCCGGGCAAGACGTTCTCCTTTGGATCACGGCTACGGGCACCGCTACCAGAGTGGGCATGCTCCTTCCCTGCACTGGGCCAAGTAGATGGCATATCTACAGTTTGGCCTGTGTTAGAGCTTATAGCAGAGTCACGGAAGGCTCCTGGGCTGAGGAGGGGTGTTACAGGTTGAGGGGTTGTCTTCACAGGTGGATGACGAGATCGTAAAGATGTGGTGGATGTATGTGGTTCCCGTGTCGTCGAGGATCTCTCCGTCCGCCCGGTCGTTTGGACACCTGCAGGGGATTCGCTGGGCTGTGATGCCTTCATGATAGAGGCTGACATGCTCGGATAATGGTGGGTGTAACCGGGAGATACGCTGTAGACTTTGGACGGCGCCTGTTGGTATAGACTCATGTCAGGCTCACGCCCGTACTTCTGTGTGCCTATGCCAGTCATGTCTACTGCACTTCCAACGGAGCTTTGGAGCTCTATTCCGAGCTCCGAAGGAGCAGATGGTGCAGATGGCAGCTCTCCATCATGTACGTTAAAGTTCGAGCCGTTGGAGTGAGTTACTGAGACAGGGAGTTGGGCTCGTGGCGCCGGTTTTCGCACGATACCCGACTTGGACGAGATTGGGGGCGGATTATGTGATAGAGCAGCAAGTGAACCTTCTGTTGCTGCTCGACTATGTGTTGGCCGATTGGTGGTTGTGGGCGAATGGGCGGACGCTTGGTAGCTGCGCCTTCGTTCACGGGCTTTGTCGTAGGAGGCTGCGTGAAGCTCCGTGCGTGATCCTAGAGGACTGCTGGACTGTGACTCGAGCGATGTTGGCTGTGAGAGGCCTGTGAAGAGCCATAAGTCCTTGGAGCGTGATCGATTATTGAGTGAGAGTGATGTTAGGAGTGTGAAGCCAAAGCCATCTAAGGTGCCGAGCATGGAGAGGATATGACGAAGAGAATCTGTCGGGAAAGTATCCTCTTGGAACCCTAAACGTGGGGTGACAACCTGTGAGTGGAGTTGGCAAGTCGAGGAGGTAGATGACGTTACATCTGTAGCCCTTGAGCTTGAATTCGTAGACATTCTCAGCCACCTTCTTCTCCGAGACTACTCCACGGGGCCACGAACCACGGACTGTTTGGAGAATAGCTGGTGTTAAGTGTAAAGGAGGAGCAATGACACGGAGATGGTTTTGGCTAAGGAAGGAGATGGCGAAGAGAAGTTTGATTGGGTGTGAGACAACGCTTGAGGAGTCGTTGCTCGTACCGTGGAAGGGAGGAGGAGAGGAGGCACCGGGGAGAGGTGGTGGTTGCGGCTGCAGGGGTGGGGATGGTGATGTGCGGGAAAACGCCATGATGATACGGTCATCCTGCTCACGACCATAGTCCAAGGTGGAGAGGAAACTATGGCCAGTTCGGTGGATAGTATCGATGATTTCGATGAGCAGCTTTTCTGAGCGCATTGACTTTGGATTCGACCATGGTTTTCCATCCAACGAGAGCTCGTAGAAGTTGTCCTGAATGAGTTCTCGAGAGCTGAGGATAAGATGAGAACTGTCAAGATGTTTGCGTAATTCGAAGACGGCGTCGGTGGGAAAGCTATAAAGTCTAAGCAGAGCGGTCCCTGAAAGGGCGAGGATGGAGAATGATGAAGCGGGACGTTGATCGCGGATGAACTCGCGTCTTGGGACGAGGTTAGTATCGGCGGGGGAGATGGGAGCCATGGAGAAGAATGAGCAAGAGCCCTTGCCGCGCCGTCAGGGTGAGCTGTAGCGAGTGAGCCTCGTACCCCGCCACGCCAATACCACGTACCCAGCTGCGCTTGATGCGTATTGTGCAATGTGCAATCACTCAGTTGCACCGCTCCGCCCGCCTGACCTTTATCGCATTGCGTCACACGCCACGTTCCCGCGGTCCGTTAATTTAAATTTCACGTGCTATGAGTGTCCTCCGAAACCTCAGGCGCGATGGCCGGGCCTCGCTGCGATCGCCGCACCGAACTTCGCGAAATTCGGCCCGTTTGGTCAACCCCAGCACTAGTACTCCTCATTCCTCTTGCCCCAACCTTCATTCGCCATGGATAACAAACTCAACTTGTTGATGTGTAAGTACAAGCATACGCCCCTCGTAGCACTCAATAACCATATCGTATCATAGGTGGTACCGTGAGCAAGCTTTGCTTGTGCTCACCCTCACTTCTGATAATCATCTTCCATCCCGTAGGGCGAATATACCACCGGCTGGACTGGATCCGGTGCCTCTAAATCAGACAAGAAGGTCTGGGCTCAGTTTCTCATGTCTTTGGGTCTATGAATCTTTAGATCCATCTAGATCGGTGTATGTCTGACATCTGGGTCTTGATCATACACCTGCTCACCACGCCTATTGTCTAGGTGGTTGCATTGACCTTGTTTGACCTTCGGAGACTGGGAAAGGTACATCCATAGAATCCATAACCCTCTGATCGATCAATATCCTCAGGTCAATAAACTTGGCATGGTCGGCGTCAACGGGAACAAATTTACCGCAATACGAGCTCATCTCGAGCAAAACATCGCACAAGTATACAAAGACCTTGATATCTCGTACGTGCCTACGCGACCGGCGGCGCCATGGTCGTTGAAGCCTTTTGTTTCAGCTTTGATAGCTTCCCGGGAGACAATGAGACGAACCCGGAAGCCTGTATGCCAAAGTCATGTTGCGGAGCCCGTTGATCATTCTTATCCCCACACAGACAAAGTGGCCATTGACAAGTTCAAACCTGGAGACGCCGTTGTGATTTTTACTCCAGATAGTAAGTGTCCTGTACATGCGCGAAAGTTGGCAGTTCGTGGAGCATTGTTTTTTGAAAGACACCCACTATGCCATTGCACGTTATGCGATCGAACGCGGTCTTCATGTCCTTGTTACGAAGCCAGCCACGCAGTTGCTATCGCACCACCTAGAGTTGATTGACCTGTCAAGGAAACACAATGTTGTCTGCTTTGCGGAGCATCACAAACGGTTTGCGCCACTCTTGCTCTATCATGAGGTCCTTCTTACGCCTACGGCCACCTTGTACTACTTAGATATGACCCAGTCTACAGCGATGCACGAGCCCGTGCGAGGACACTTGGCGAGTTCAATTTCTTCAACGCCTGGATGAGCCAGCCAAAGAGCCAGTTGGAAACTTTCCGAGCCTGGGCAGGAAAGGACTCCGACATCAGGTAAGAGTAAAGTTTGCGGACACGAGGCATCGTCTTCATCACCAAAACGGCAGTTATTATTTATCATCTCACCACATCGATATCTGTTGTTGGGTCTTGCAAGACAAGGCGATTCCTACCCGTGTCGTGGCCAGTGCCGCCGCCGGTATAGCCACGAGCGAACCATACAACTGTGTTCCGGAGACTGAAGACACCATCACGCTTCTCGTCGATTGGCAGTCGGTCGCGAGCCCGAGACACAAAGGGACCGCTGTCTATACGGCATCGTGGACGGCGCCTCTAAGATCCGGTGTCCACTCTGCCCAACACTGGTATTATATGGGTGAAAAAGTCAGCCCGGATCTCCCTCAGACTATATTCCACTGAACCGTAACGAAACAACGATTTGCTGTGTAGGGCGACATCAGCATTGACCAGGCACACCGGGGGTACGACGCGACCGTCGATGACACCGGCAAGACCTGGTACAACCCGTTCTAGTGCGTGGACCCCCCCTTTGTCGATCGCATCTACTCCGAGACAATTTTCGCGCTCACGCGGGTTGGGTTGTAAATTTCTTTTTTGTCGCTCGCTTGCTCAGCATGAAGTACTCGCCGTCCGAAACCGGTCACTTTGATGGCCAGCGGGGATACGGATACATTTCCATTGAGAAGTTTGTTGACGCCGCACGTAGCGTGAACGCGGGGATCGCCCATCCGAGCGATTTTGATATCCAAGGCTTGCCTACCATCACCAACACAGTCTTGACCACCGCGATACTCAACGCCGGACGCATTAGTTTGGACGAGAAGAGACCCGTGGGCATTGCCAAGGATGACGACGGAAAGTGGATGCTGCAGTAGTCGAAGGGCAATGAATGAGCCGCAGATGGATCTGTCGATCATAAAACGACTTGTGTGTCCTTCAGTTTTGTACCGTTATGAGCCGCTCGCTCCGGACTGTACTGCCACGTTTGGGATCTATTGAAATGAATCGTATCCGGAAATATCACTTTTCTTTTCCGTGGTTCTGATTGATATCCGACTGCTTTCCGGGTTCAACGTTCAACATTCACTGCCTTTGAAGAACAAACTCCGCAATACTGCAATCTATATACTATATGGTTCTCAGGGTCGATACCGTATGTGTTACGGTCTGTAAAGGGTATCGCATCATGCGGGACAAGGACATGCCGGATGGATCGCATAGCCTATTAATACCGAGCGCCTCTGAGCCGGAATACTTTTTGACAGTTGTCAACCAAAGTTCCACATCGCGAACAAATCTCAGTAACATGGTGTCCCCGGCCGCCGTCGTAAGCGCAGTTCACGACATCGGATCTTATCGCTCATGCACACTACACAAGCACCATTCAAGAACCCTTGTTATTGTAATAGACATTGCACGAGATAATGAGGCCCTTCAGGCCGCTACGAGAGTGGATAACCCTAAGTGCAAAGGGATGACAAGGCGATATTAGTGCACAAGCGGGAAGATGGAAATGACCGGGGATTGTTCGCGATGACTTGTAAGATCAAGGACGAGAGAAAAAGAGAATTTGGTGTGGGAATAAAGCCGCCAGGCGATGCAGGAGTAGTCGACGGCCGAGAAGGGTAGAAGGTTAAAGTGAAGGAATAAGATAAAGAGAATGGGACACTAAGGAAAGAATGTAGACTGTTGACCTCATCGCGTGAGGAACTAGAAAGGGAGGGAGTACTATGCGCAATGAGAATGAGGGTTTGCATAGGAGGGAACAGAGGAAAAAGGGTTGAACGATGGGAAGGATGTGCGCAAATAAAACGACAAAGCCTACACATATGAGAGATACGATGTGTCCGGCTGGCAATCCGCTAAGTATACAATATAGACAGAAATAGTCGATATATACCGGAGAGTGTTTGCGAAGCCAACATCTTCTCACGCGGGGCAGGCTCTGCGCTTTCGATGCGTTGTAGTGATGACAGGTGAAAAAGTACGAGGCAGTGCGACGAGAGAATGCATGGGATGATGAAGCTTGCGGAGACAGAATTGCACGGGTTGATGTTGTCGACGACGTGTGTTGGATGGTGATACATTTTGTTGAGGTGAGGAGAATGCGGATGAGAAAAGAAGGGTACTAAGACCAGGCGCTAGGTGGATGATGGAGGTGACAAAATGAATGGGGTTGCAACTCTTCGGGATCTATGAGACCATCGCTCGGGGTGACACGTTGAGATTGTGTAGTGCTGGTCGGCCAAACTGGACGAAGTCATGGGGAAGGAACTGTTCTGGAGCATTCTCAGAATGTTGCTTATTTGCCACAGGTTCGAACCTTGGAGACGAGAAATTCTCCTTGTCGTCGTCAGACATGGCAGAGCTGGAGAAGGGATCACTGGAGAAGTAAGGACTCGTTGGTGTGATCGGCATATCATCGGAAAGATCAGAAGCAGTCGTCGTCGCGCTCTTCGGGGTGCCCACGACCGAGTGGGAGGCTCGTACGGGTGTCATGGGCAGGGGGAGAGACACGTGTCGGACAAAGCGACCGCCTTGGAGGTAGTACTGAACCACGAACGTTGCCGCTTTTGAGTAGAACGCATACGAGTACTTCTTGATGAGCGTCTCGGACAGATCGTTGACATGCTTGGCCAACCGGTTGTCGAGGTGTTCAACGATCTGTAGGCACTCCTCTGTCTCTTCAAATATTCTCCGCCCTTTCCCACAGAGGAATCTCGCCAGTGCCAGGGAGCCGAGAGCAATAGCCGATGCCGGATACTTGACGAATTCGCGATAGAAAAGGGTGATCTCCATCAGGAACCTTGCGACGTGTTGCACTTTCGGTTCTTCAACGGACGGAACACAACACAACAACCGGAGCCAGGCTTCTGCTGTCGGATGACCAAGTGTCCATTGGATGGTTGCAAGAACATGGCCCTCCATCTGAATGAAGGCCGACTCATCGTAAGTGTCACGACAATAGTGGACGAGTTCTTGGACAGTTGGGACTCGTTCCTTTGCGTCTTCGAATTTGGCAGCTATCCACAGAGCGGCGCATCCGACAAGCTGATAGTGTTTGATGTACACGATCCGTCGGGAGACATAACGGTCGACGATGTTCAAGGTGAGGTAGAGCGTCTCCGGGCGCAAGCGGAAGGTAAAGTGGAGCTCTACGAGGAACTCAACGAGGCAGGGACGCATGTGCCACTTGATTTCTGGTTGCTGGTCCATAGATGAAGTAGTCCCCATAGTGTACCTCTGAAAAGATAAATAGATTGATAAGATATGGGAGGGGAAATTTTACAACGAAAGGCTTGCGCACCTCCATCTCGTACATGTAGTAACGGATTTCCTCGCGGTATTCGTCTTCCAAGAGGATACCTTCTCTGCGCAATGCAGCTAACTGTAACTCGCGCCGCCGCTGAAGCACAGATTCCACCTTGGCTGCTCGCGGGGATCGGCGAGAAGCGGCTGCGGCTGCGACGGCAACAACAGACAGTGTAAGAGGAGATTGAGATTTTCGGGACTTGGCGACGCCATGAGGTGATGGGCGCTTCTTTGGGTAGAGCGGGTTGTTACGGACATGTCTGGAGGAAACAGAGGTATCTTTCATGTTGAGGGAAGAGAGGGGGATGACGTTTGCCGTTGGTGCGATGATAAGGGGGCTAGAAGTAGGCGGGCGATGGGAAAGGATCGGGGTAGAGTCAGCACACGAGTTGGGATGGAACGCTGAAGTAGAAGTGGTAGGGGCTTTGAACATTACGCGCATTGCGCAGATAGTTCGAGTTGTGGTCCAGAAGGAAAGAAAGAAAAGTAAAGAAGAGAGGGACTTTTGGAATCCATCTACATGTTTTTTTTAAAAGGCGGGATTGACATCCAAAGAGGAAAGTGCCGATCGTGGCAGTGGCTGGGGAGACAAAAGGAAAGAGAGAGAAAAGGTGGATTTCACTCACTGCGGGGTTGTGATCGACGGTGAAATCGACACAGGCTGGAGGGCGAGAGGGTAAGAGGGAGTGCTAGAAAAGAGAAAGACAAGAGATAATAATCGTGAGCGTTGCTTGGTCGTGAAGGAGAGAGGAAAGCGGTCAAGAAGAGGGAGTGGGGGGGAAGGATGAGAAGAATAATATAAGGGAGCCGGTTGGTCGGTGTGGATGGGCAACCGCCAACCGATGGCCAATGCTGAGTATCGTAACGAGAGACCGAATCAATTTTGTGACCGAACACGGCCCTCCACCGCCTCATCGCATCCAATCCAACCGCCACAGACTTCCCCCTCGGGTGACAATTCGCCAACGCGCTGATTCCCGGTAATCATGGGCGCCTCTTTAAAATCCAATTACCCCCAAAATGTCACACGCCCCACGTTTTTCGACGTCGAGCACTTTTTCGACCTGTCCGATCGACTTACCTGGTTTGTCAAGTCTCCTGCTTATCGCTAACACTCCAATCAGTATCGCCGTCATCATGTCATCACCGGCAATGCTCACCGACGGTACTGGCTGTCTTCTGACGGGTTTTTTCTGCAATCAAAAATCCCCCGCGGAAATATATCAGTCTTGACACCTCGGAACGTAAGGAATGCAATCGCGTACGTAGATCCCGTACGAGGAACGAGGTTTTCACGGACGGCGAAAATTGGGGATACGTGACCTGGCGATATGTGCTGGCCACACGAATTAGACGGGCGTGGGGAGGGTAAAGTGAGTGCTGGGTGAGCTGGATATACAAAAAAGAGTGGACTGGGGTCGATCAAGGAAGGACTGTGTGCGTTCTGCTACAAGTTGGAAGCCACTGGTGAAAAAAATGGAGGGACCCAGCACTAAGCTAGGCCTTCACAAGGCAGACCTCGAGCCAGAATAAGAGTAAGAGACGGGTATGTGTTGAGGAAAGATGTAGAAAGGGGTGGCTGTCGATAGTGCGAGTGTGGCCTTGCAGAAGGGATGGGACTGCAAAGCGAAAGAGTTGTGCGTATCGGCGAGACGCCCTCTCCTGGTTTTTTCTGTGTCCGTTCGGTGATAATTAACTCCCGTTTGCGGTGAGAACGCGCACACGTTGTGCTGCCTGCAGGCAGCCTTGTCAGTGATTCGCCCAGCGGAGACCCATATTTGATCCTTATGTAACTTTACTTTATTATTGTTTTCCGTATTCCCTCCGCGTATTTGACACAACCCGACACTCGTGTCCTACCTCCCTCCAACCAGGTACTACCCTCTCCTAACAAATCATCGCCCACACCACCTTCACTCCTTTTATCTATCGAAAGATATAATAAGCAGGCGTTGTCGCGAGCGACTCGCTTATTGGTGGCTCAGGAACGTAGCGCCCTGCTGTAAACGCTGGACACATCGATAACTCGGCGCCAGGTTCGGAGGGCTAACCCTTACCGTGGCATGGACCATCCAACCGTGTCCCTCGGTCCATCCTTTATTCTACTTTTTTTCCCACCGGGCGCAATTTCCATCTGTCACTTCTTATCAGAGGTCCCATCACGGAAACGCCCGACTGACCCCCTCCAATGCCACTAACCAACTATCACAACACCTATCTTCTGACAGCCCCCTTAGCTTCCAAGCACCGCGCGTGCGTCCCATGATACTAAACTTGACAAAACTTTGTGTTCCAAGCCAGAGGCATCATTTCCACGGGCGCTACGCCCTCCCCGACCTGACGGGCTTCCCGTGTCTGGAGTAATGCCGCGGACGACAGCTTTGCAAATTCTGTCTTGTGGTTGTTACGAACATTATCAGCGCACGCGCTCTCGCTCCAAGGAATGGATGCAGGCACACCGGTTTCAAAGCTTTCGTCCTTCCGGATTTCTGCGGAGCTCGGTCCCGCGTCCGGGTGACCCGGGCGGCCGCAAAGCTCACGTTTCCAGTTAGCGGTGCTTACTTGGTTTGATCGACTTGTGGGGCACTAATTAAAGCGATACATGTCTGTTTAGTGAAATCTCTTCGTTTCAATTGGTTCTCAATCTCATCATTTATGGTACGACGTTTGTCGGTGTGCACTCGCTACCGCGGAGGACGCGAGAGGCTGAATCGCAGGTAGTTAATAAGATCCATGGTCCTCCGATGAGCTCGACAGGCTGGCGCAGTGAAAAGTCTCCTTAATGTCGGTATCAGTTTTCCTTATTTGGAATCTCCAAGGTCGACCAAATGCCTTCATTTGGGCCGGGCCCAGATCAGGTTCGAAAATATGACGTCATCGCGTTATTGGTAGTTTTTACAGGCAGGAGTGCAGGAGTGCGCAGGCAAAAACGGGCGAGGTGGAACGAACAAGAACGCGAGGCCAACAACAAGATACGGCCAACAAACTAAGGAGGAAAAAAAATGTTCAAAGAGTGGCGTGGTGAGAGCGGAATGCAAAGGTGGATGGAGTGTGGAAGATCAGTCACGAGGGACGCCGTGCATGAGAAGCGCCATAAGATCTTGGGCTGGTTGTGAACCAGTACCAGAATTTGCTTGTATGTGCTGCGGAATGAGATGGGAAATGGGTTGGGGATGTGGTTGCTGTTGTAGGTGTGGCTGCTGTCGCATCGCTGCGTGGGGAACGTGCATCGGTAGCGCATTTTGCTGGGCAAACCCGACGCCAGGTGCTCTTGCCGCCGCCGCTCCATTATTTAATCCAAGGAGTTGTGCTTGGGTGGGAGTGCGCACGTCCAACTTGCTAGCATGCAAAAGGGATGGCCCATGGCCTGGATCAATGGTGTTCTGAATATTGGGAGATACCCCAGGAGGTCCGCGTAATTGGGGACCAGCTGGGTAGCCCATGCTGCCACTTGAGAAGTTGTAGTTGGGTTGACCGGTACCATTCCCTTGTAAATGAGATGGTGCACCTATTATCGAACCCAGGAACTGGGATGGATCATGTGGAGGACGTCCTCCGAGGTTAGCCAAACCAGGTGGCAATCGTTGTTGTGGAGATGAATGGAGGTGTGTGGCGTTAGGGGAGTTGCCATTGCGAAATGGCTGCTGTACTGGGAGACGTGGCAAATTCGTTTGATTCTGGTACATGGAAGGGAGAGGCGCAGGATATATCTGGTCAGCGACTCGCTGAGATGGAATCCGCTGTTGGACGCTGAACGCGCTGAGATCATCGAGCGGGTCTTGGAACATCCCATTCTCTCGTCGTGACGGGAATGTCGAGCGCAAGCCAGGAACCATTCCATCGGGGACGAAGTTGCGATCATCCAGGCGGTTATCATACAAGACATCGTGAGTCCGCCCCATAGGAGCTAACTGAGGCTGCCGCACAGTAGAAATATTCGCGTGTTGTTGAACAAAAGGCGCTTGGCCATAGTTGGAAGGTTGGGCATGAGGACCGGCTTGAGTGAGGCGCTGTGCCTACTGAATATGAGGTTCCGCTAGCGAACACCTGAACCAATTGACTGACCTGTGACGAATTCTGCAACATGGCAAAGATGTCCTCCATCGTCCTATTTTCAGCGCCGGGTGTGTAAGAATCTCCCCCACCGATACCATGTTGTCGCTGGTACGAAAGCAGAGGATAGGAAAGGGAGCCCAAATCCTCTGTAGATGATGTGGCGGGCTGCTCCCGAGGTTTGCCGTCGAAAAATTTCGCAAATCGGCTTCCTTTTTGTTGAGGAAAGGGTGAGCCTCCGTGACCTCTTTCACGACCAGCGGAGTCGAGTGACGGACTCTGACTATTTGGAGTGTTGGACTGAGGACCAAGTGAATTAGTGGCGCCTATGTCAGAGTACGCGGCGAAGTCAGAGGATGTGCCATAAGTAACACGGTCACCAAAAGAAGCAAGAGATTGTCGCCGAAGTTCAGGCTGAGGATGCGTGCTGTTGTCGCTCGGGAAGGCTGGTACGCGAGTAGGAGGGTTAATGAAATTGGAGAAGCCAGGAGGAGGGAGACCAGTGGCGACCGAACTACGCGCTGCCGAATCTGGGCTTGATGTGTCCATGTCTGGAACTCGATGGGGGCCATTCAGTGGATGTTGTATCGGAGGTGGCGGGTCGAAGGTCGAAGCGGAGATCGTAAATGCAGACGGTTGGTCAGGAGATACGGCCGTTGCTGCTGTGGCAGAAGGAGTACGCGAACCGAAAGCAAGTAACCGAGAACCAGGAGGAGGATTGAACTGAGACGGCAAGGGTGATCTAATGGCGGAAGTCGTCTGTCTCTCCAGTTGACCCTGAAGTGCCACATTTTCGGACGTGGAGGGATTAGGAAAGAAGCGAGACCCGACAGGCTTTGAAGGCTCAATGGATGGTGTAGACGGTTTGGTTGATGGGGCAGTTGAGGGCGCCAAAGATTCTATCGAAGATGACTGGGCGAAGCCAGAAGCCGGTTGGCCCTCCGGCGTGGGCGTTGGAAGCTGTTGGGTAGATAGAGCTGCGTAACGATGGTTATGAATATGCAGAAGCAAGACGCGCAAGGGACACACCAGAATCAGTCCCGGAACCAATATACGCCACTGCGGGATCAGTTACAGAGCCCTTGACCGAGAGCGCTTTATTCTTCTCCTCCTCACGCTTGATCATCAACTTGAAAAGCTGGATTTCATCGAGCGGAGGCTCCGTGGGAGGTACGGTTTGTGCTTCTGTTACCTTTGCGGTTCCAGCATGTTCAGGGTCACCACTTGATCTCAACGCCTCGGATTCCCTTTCTTTGCGTTCCTTTTCCTTCATATCCAGTTTCCATGCTTGAATGCCATCTAGCTCCCCATTTTCAGCCTTACCACCAAGAATGCCCGCCCCAGATTCGTTGGGAATGTAGGCATCCATCCAAGCAGGTTCCTTCTCCTCGACTCGGACTCTCGATTCCTTGCGTTCGTCTCGGTCCTCGTCTCGACTTTGCACACGCCTATCACGTCCATTGGTTCGTTTGGACCTTGAATCACGTTCGTCCACGACCCAACGGTCACGTTCTCGATCACGGGGACGTTCAGAATCCCAATTCGAGTCTCGTTCACCGACTCGGGAACCGCGCTCCTTTTCGCGGTCACGCTCCCTTTCCCGATATTCTTTGTCCCGGAGTTCGCGTCGAGCTGCCATGCGTTCTTCGCGTTTGCCGTCGTCCCTCCAGCGGCGAGGATCGTCATTAGTCTCACGATCGACATCCCGGTCGCGGACATCTCGTTTCCTATGATCGTCTCGGTCTCTGTCACGATCTCTGTCCAATTCTCGCTCCCGTCGAGGGGGCGAGGGGTCGCGTCGTTGCCTTGACCTTGACGAGTCTCGCGCCCGGGATCGCGGCCTTTCGCGGTCTTCACGTTCGCGGCGCAAACCGTCGGAGCCTGCAAGATGTGATGAACGGTCGTTTCTTTCAATTAACGACGGATGAAGCTTGTGCTTACGTTCCTCTCTACCTGCACATGGACATAAGCTCACGTGCATGCGTCAAAAGGCGTACAACTTACCTCTCCTCCAATCTTCACTCGATTCACCGGCTTTCCTTCTAGAAGAGTCTCGTCCATCGGCCCGGCGAGTTGCCCCTGAACCGAGACTACCCTGAGCAGGGAGGCGAGCCGTGCCCCCTACTAGATGAGGGGCAGAATCCCGCTCTCTGTTCCTGAGGCTGCCACCGCCAGCGGGGGATGACAGGCGGTCCCGGTCATATTTATCGGAGAGCTACAAGTTGGATTAGATGGAGGAAATGGCAACGGCTACGGGCGCACACTACGAATTCGTTCCTGGCCTTCTTTATCCCGGAGGTCACGTTCACGGTCTCTGTCCGCGTCCTTATCTTTTTCGCGCTCGCTGGAGCGAATGGATTGATGCTTAAAATTCCCCATTTGCGAGGGCTGAGATGACGTTGATCGGAAGGTGGCGCGTGGAGGAAGCTCCGCTGAGGAGGTGGTGAGTGTACGAAGGAATATAAAGGAGGTGATGACGAATGTACCAGCATCTTCCTGATCACGCCGGAAGCTAAGAATGGTGAGAATGGTATAGCCGCAGACGAGACTCCAAGTAGAACACACCGTTTGTCTCTGGCTCCTGATGTGGCAGCAGAGGCATCGGAGTCCTTTTTCGAGGCATTTTGTTCATTCCAATCCCTGGGGGATGATATACCGAAGATAGAGAAGGAAATAAACGGAATTGCATACCCGAACCAGTCTTTCAGAATAGGCATTCCACGAGGCGGGGCAACAAGCGGAGACTTGTATAGAGACAGAATCTGGGCCTGAGTGTACGAGACGAAAGGACGAACGGGTGCAGGTGAATGGTCCGAGGCGGTGTCTGTGCCCGAAGAGGGAGACAAGGCGACGTTTTGCATCTGGCTTACAAGGATATCTGGGGAGATATGTAGAGAATTTGGAGGATGAGTGGACATTGTGTGAGTTTGGTGTGCTGAAGCTGAAGCTGAAGAAGAGCAAAGCGCGCACGGGACAGTCAGCGGGCCTTGAATATTAATACGATGCCACGGCCACGGCCACAGACCAGCCTGGTCACCCTCTCGCTCAAGCACTTTATCCTCAGGCAACGGGCCTTGTCTCTTTATCGCACCACCATTCGTGCCTCTAGAGGTCTTTCTCTCGTTTCTCTCGTTTCCTCTATCTGAAAATCCCCTGTTCCTCAGTCATTGCCGACCCCGCGACGCGAAGAGAAACGATCTCATGGATCAGGGCAGAGTTCGAAAGGAATAAGCATATCACTGACTTGGTGTGCCCACACTCATCCTATCTTTTCCCACTTTGCTCAACCCCCATGAATAGGTCCTCATAGAGGCCAGGTTGAGAGCAGGCCGTCGGGAGCTTGAGCAGGTTCTTACCTATCGTTCAGAACGCTATCCTCCATCATGACTGTCCATACGCCTTGGTAATTAAGTTATTCACCACGATGACAATCGTCTAGCCTATCGAGGGCCCTGTTCCCTTTGTCTGTGGTAGTCAACGCTGTTTGATTGCTGTCCTAAGTTGGCTTAAACGCACCCCGGCCCGTCGGCGAGAACTGCGGCCTACTGCGCGCAACTGCGCCGTTATCTGCCTTCCGATCGAGTCCATCCAGTGCCTTCAGACGTTCGTGGTGCTCTTATATTGTCCTCATCTCCCTTCAGCTTCTGCCTTGGGTCCTCGTCGTGCACCACTCACTCCACCATCACAACTATCCACCCTTCTTGACTCCTCATAAATCGAAACCAACCGATCTTCAGCTCTACGCCACAAGATGGAACTTTTCTTTTCCAATTTAAATTACGGGGCCACCTTGATGGACGTCGAACACCTCTTTGCGACTGTACTCCACAGCCCTAGTTATCTCCCGCCGTCGACGCAACCATGGAATTTCCATGTCTACCTTTTTCCACCAAAAAAGAATCGACCAGGACAAACCCACGGAGGTCGGGGCACGGTGACAGTCCCAGACGAGAAACTCGGTCGCCGTCTCCTCAGCGACTTCGGTGGCACCCCCCAGATATCCTTATCAGTCGGCGGAAGAAAGCTCAGGCTCGAATTAAGCAGAGGAAAGCCCAAACCTCCTTTTTTGGAGAAGATCCGTCTTGAACCTTATACACCACCAGAGGTTCGCCAGCGTCTCACAGACATCAAGGAAACTTTCCAGAAGAACACAGCTAGGATACGTACCCTTCAGCTGGGATGGGAGACGCGAAGCGGGGTGTTCTCTGTCGAGTGGGAGAAACATTTCTCACCAGATTGCCATCTGTCATTCAGTGACACAAGGAGGGAGATTCGAATAAGACTTATGGATCTACAAGACGGCTCTATTGCCATCCACTGGTCACAGATCAGCTGGTCTGCAGTCGGTTACGCCAACGAAGGACATCCGTCCATCTTTTTCGCCCTCTACTCGCCTCCCGTTTTCGACATCGGCGGCTCCACCAAACGCCAACGCCTACTCGCACTGTATCCGGATGACCCCAACCTCATCCGTGTTCTGCCCTACGCAACGCTCTGTATTCGCGCCCTTTGCCCTACAATGGGCGATCTGTGGACTTTCAAACACCTCTGCAAGGTCGCACGCCTTTCGTCACCGAAGGATTTCGCTTATCATGCGGAGGACTTGGAACTTTTCTCTGAGACCAGGTTGGAGCAATTTCATCAGTGGACAAGGCAGCTCCATTGGCCCATCGCTTTCCAGCTCGAAGCTTTACTCCAAGGGCGCTTTGCTGATACGAAAGAAGTCCTTTCTATTCGTCGTATCGTTGACGACATGGTGGCTCGCAAAGGAATTAGTTACACTGCCACTTTCTTGCGTTCCGTGGCCAATACCACCGCCGTTGAGGTCCTGGACGACCATGAAGGCGGATTCGAGGCGAGTATCGAGCGCCATGCGAGGGACTTTTCCCCATCATCGTCACCACATCCGTGGGACCCCAAGGACGGCGTCTTCAAGGATGGCGTCTTTAATTGCCTCCACGTTTCTATTTCCCCAACGTCAATGAAGCTTAGTGGCCCATTCCCAGAGCGCTCCAACCGAGTAATGCGTACATACGCCGAAAATCACGATTCATTCATTCGCGTTAGCTTCGTGGAGGAAAACGATTTGCGATACCAGCAAGACCGCGAGATCGATGGGCCAGGGTTTATAGGCCGCTGGGTTTCTCCCATTCTACGAGATGGAATCAATATTGCAGGAAGGCAGTTCAATTTTCTGGCCTACTCACAGTCCGCGCTGAAATCCCATACCGTGTGGTTTGTGAAGGAGTTCATTGATTCTAGTGGTGAATTGATTACAGCCGCCAAAATCATCGCGGGTCTTGGAAATTTCGATGGCCTTACATATGACCCTCACTTGATGTATTGTCCCGCTCGCTATGCGGCGAGGATATCGCTAGCATTCACAACAACGGAGTCGAGCATTTCTGTCCCTGCTGAAGAAATGTTTATCGGGGAAGATATCAAACGAGGAAGCTACTGCTTTACGGACGGGGTGGGCAACATCTCACCACAACTTTCCCGGAAGATATGGAGGGCACTTCAGAAGAGGGGTTCACGTTCGACGCGCAGGGCATTGACATATCCCCGAGCATTCCAAATCCGTCTTGTAGGGGCCAAAGGCATGCTAAGTGTTGACCACAATTTATCTGGCGACGTTGTGATCCTACGGAAATCGATGATCAAGTTCGAGGCGCCACATTCCACTGATATAGAGATCGCCCAAGCCTTCGTCCGGCCAAGCAAATATTACTTGAATCGCCCTTTGATTATGGTACTCGAAGGCCTAGGCATCCCTTACGACGTATTCAAGAAGTTGCAAGATGACGCAGTTCGGGACGTCGAGGACGCCGTAACGTCTCTGGAGAATGCTGCCAATACCTTAAACCAGTTTGGTCTCGCCGCTTCTTACCGGGTATCCTCCACCTTGCTCCACCTATCCAAGCTTGGCTTGTCCCCCCCTGCCATGGACGACTTCTACGACCAAATGCTTTCATTTTCCATTCATCACATCCTACGTGATTTGAAGCAGTACTCTCGGATCCCTGTTAATGACGGTTATACCCTCGTTGGTGTCGCAGACATTCATAGCTATCTTCAGGAAGGCGAAGTGTTTGCCTGTGTTACCGTACCGGAGACCACTTCAATCCACTACCTCACCGGTCCTGTGCTCGTTTCACGGTCGCCCATCATCCATCCCGGTGATGTCCAAGTAGTACGTGCCATCGGACGACCCCCTGTCGGGTCACCTTTTCAAAAAGAACCTCTCATGAACACGATTGTGTTTTCCGTGAAAGGTAACGTGCCGCTTCGAGCCTTGGCCAATCTTCGATTCACACTTCTCGCAGGTACCCGACCATTGCCTTCGTGCCTGGGCGGTGGCGACCTGGATGGAGACATATATAACGTGACATATCACAGGGATCTTCATCCGTCACAGAATTTTCCCCCGGCTGCATACGAACCTGCCCAGAGAAAGATGCTCACCCAGCCAAGTACCATGGACGATGTCGCGGATTTCGTCGCTGATTATATCAATAGCGATGTAAGCATTGTCACCACATCCACCGCATAACTTTCTGACCTTTTCTTACCGATTCGCACAGATCTTGGGCCTGGTCTCGATCAACTGGTTGTTGATAGCCGATCTCCACGGTATCTTCCACGAAGACTGCATAAGATTATGCCAGATCCACAGCAATGCCGTCGACTATGCAAAGAGTGGGACACCCGTGGCACTAGATACCGTGCCGAAACCCAAATCAAACAGCAAGCCAGACTGGCATGCGCCCGAGACGGTCGACTTATCTGTAGCGACAGGGTTCTACCCAAGTCAAAAAGCCATCGGAAAGCTTTCCCGAGATATCAACTTGCCAGAGGTCCAGATACACAGCCGTGATGTGCGCCGGACAAGGAAACACGTTCGCGATGACGCCCCCGAACCCGACTTGGACGAGGTTTTTGCGGCCCTTTGCATGGAGGATCGGCGAGGCGACCCTTTGGAATTGGCAGTGGAGGGTCGCGTTGCCAAATTCATCCACATTGATCCCTCCAGCAAGTTCGTGAAGCTCGCCATCGAGTCCTTAAGCCGATACTCGATGGAATTACAGGGCATATGCACCTACAATGCCATCCAGCGCCACAAAGACGCCATGCTAAGCGAGGAAGAGGCCGTGATTGGAACAATAGTTGCCAAATGCCCCCAGAGGCGTAGGAGAAGAGATGCGATAGCACAATTGCGTGAGCAGACAGGCCATCTTGTCAAGGACATTCGGGACGCGCTGTCAGGTGACGATAACACCTCTCAAAATGAGTGGCTGGAGACAGCGTGGGCGGCATGGAAAGTATCGCGGCACCTTAAAGACCGATTTGGCGCGCATAGTTATGGGTGGATTGCTTTAGGGGAGGTATTTGATGCTATGAAAGCCATCGAGCAAGACCCAATAAGCAGCTCCCGGAGGTAGATCAAACTATATGTAGGGTTGGAGAACATCTCAATGTATTCATAAGGCTTGGTTTCGTCCAGTTGAAAATACCGTATTTATGCAACAACGCTTAGCGAAAGTACAGTGTATGAGCGTACGGCTATGCCTGATTTCGCAGGACTGTAGAAGGATTCGGGTTAGCCAAGGTGACGAACAGCAAGACGACAGGTTAATGATACCTAGAATTACAGAGTCGCCCCTGAACAATACCGTTAACAAACTGCTGATGGTCAGAATATCAGGACTTACCGTAAGAACATCTTGCTGATAAATCGGTCCTTGTTGACAGGTTTTTTCCCCTTGCCTTTTGGAATCTCCGTCCACATCTGAGATATGTTGTCAAGAAGGTCGTTCTGTAAGGAGATACTGCTTACCTCTTTCACATTTTCCAGGACCTAACGCAAGAATTCAGTCACTGAGACGGAGACGGACAAAGAACAAACCATGTTGCTATGTCTATCGAATGCCTTGACACGCGCAAGCAATTTTTTGTTGTTTCGAAGGGCAATAAGAACTTGCGTGTGATTCCTCACTGCTTGCTGAAGGACGGACAAGGGTCCTTGACTAATTTCATGCTCTTCGAGTTGGCGGAGTTGCGCCTCATCTAGTTCAGACTTTGGGACGTGAACATACTGACTGTATTGGATTGAATGCTTTGATCAAGAGTAGAAGGGGAGGAGGCTCACCTCATCGTGGTCGAAGCAAGAGTCGCGTGTTGTAGTGGCTGATTGTTTGCCCACTGTTTGACCCACGTCCAATTGACGCGTGCATCACCATATTCGTGTGAAATTCCTCATTTTCTAACTGCTCAGTTTTCGTCATGGGCCGTCTGCGACAAAAGGGAAAAGCTGGGGCTGCAAAAGCCTATGTCACAAGGAGCAAGGCAATAAAACGCCTTCAATGCTCTCTTGCCGATTTTCGTCGGTTGTGCATACTAAAGGGTGCGCTGGTTCTTATCTGCACCCGGGACGATTCATACATCCCGAATCTCAGGTATCTTCCCTCGCGAACCGCGCCACAGAAAACGAGCAAATAAAGGCTCTTCTGCACCGACATCCTTCTATTACGCGAAGGATATCGCGTATCTTGCGCATGAACCGATCTTAAAAAAACTTCGAGAACACAAAGCCTTTGCTAAGAAACTTGCTCGAGCGTTAGGGAGGGGTGAGTGGAGTGATGCGAAAAGCCTGGAAGACAATAGGCCTGTCTACCGCCTAGACCATATAATCAAGGAGAGGTGAGAAAAGCTCAGTGACCTGACATCGTAACCGCCTCCAACCATCGTCGTTCTTCCACAGATATCCCACGTTTACCGATGCCATTCGTGACATCGATGACGCGTTATGCATGATCTTTCTGTTCGCCTCGCTCCCGTCGAAAGACCGGATCACTGCGTCCTTGGTAGAGAATTGCTCTCGCCTGGCTGCTGAGTGGCAATTATATGTCATGCGTACACATTCTCTCCGTAAAGTGTTCCTTTCGATCAAGGGCGTTTACTACCAAGCGGAGATTATGGACCAACCCGTAACTTGGCTTGTTCCTTACCAATTCACTCAGAACGTGAGGTTTGCCCCATGTCGAAGTTTGTGCGATGGTGACATAGTACACAGATACCCTCGGATGTCGACGTCCGAGTGATGCTTACCTTCTTAGAGCTATATCAAACCCTTCTGGGGTTCGTCTTCTTCAAGCTATACACGGAAATCGGTCTCGTTTATCCTCCTCCGTTGGACCTGAACAAGCAAGATTCTGGGGCAGGCATAGGTGCTTTCACCCTTGAAGAAAGTGCTCCTAACGACCTGGTTTCAACTCTATCGTCGTCAAGTATTGGACAAGGCAACGGCAAGAAGATCATCTCTAGTAAGACGGTTCGGCAGACGATTAAGGCTCTCGCACGATCCAGCATTGAGGAGGAAGGACGTGAGGCCGATGTTACTCTGCATAATGATGGTAATGAAGATCAAGACGAAGAGTTTTCCCTTAAACCCTCAGCATCAAATCCTGGAGACGCAGCCGACCTTCCCACTCTACATTCCTTATCATCTTTTCCACAAACAAGTATTGCACACCTTTTTTCTCCATATACATTTTTCCTGTCAAGAGAAACATCCCGGCCCATCTTCGAGTTCACTGTGCGTTGCTTTGGTGGCCGGATCGGATGGTTGGCCACATCAGGGAGTGGGTCTCCCTTCGACGAGACTGATGACGCAATTACCCATGTCATCATCGACCGCCCACTGATTCGACGATCTGACGAGACGGAGGCCGAGCGAAGCCGTAGGCAACGACGAAAATATGTTCAACCACAGTGGATCGTGGATTGTATCAACAGTGGAAAGCTTCTGTTGGAAGAGCCTTACTTGCAAGACAAGACTTTACCGCCGCATCTAAGCCCCTTCGGTGACCGCGAGGGTGCGTATGACCCGCAAGCCGGTGCCAGCGACGGGGATCTTACTGCGGATGACGTGGCGGAGAACGGAATCATGTTGGAGGACGAACCGGATGATGACAAGAGCGAGAGCGAGCAATGCGCTGATGAGCCGTTGGCAGCGGCAATAAACGCTGCTCGTTCGGATCCTGCTGATATACGAGCTGCGGAACTACAAGCCGAAGCAGCGGGAATGGACTATGGTGCCTTCGAGAAAAAGCTTGCGAAATCAAAGGCCAAGGCGACGCAGGTCCAGGAACAAGCTAGCGGGACGGACGACATGAACAAAATGATGTTAAGCAATAAGCAGCGCAAGCTATACGAAAAGATCAAGTACAGCGAACGAAAACGCCAAACCCAGGTAGGCTCGCGAAAATTCGATATGATAGCTTATACGGAGGCTGACTATTAACAGAACACTAAATTAGAACAAAGAAGAAAGGAGATACAAAAGCGGGGGCGGAAAGTAGTGTCAGGCTAGTTTACAAAGCTGTGCCGTTCTGCTTATGTAAGCCATCGGGTTGTAACACTTACATAATACGTCATTTCATCGCCATCCACGCTCACCACTCCCGAGTCGGATACCAAGACACGGTGAGTGTATTGTGGTGCAGCGAATGGTTAAGTTCGGCTGGCCTGTCAAAACTACCAAATATTCTGCACCACCTTCGGAGAGAGACGCTTACCCTCCACTCCCCCCCTATCGGGAACAACAAGATCATGCCTCACCCGTGGCCTTTCCGAGCACCACCACCGCTCCCGCCGTCACCACGACTGACGAAACCTCAACCACCACGTCGACCACTCATTTTCTTTCTTTACCCATCTGGAGAAAGCGTCAGGAACAACCGGTCAATCCCCCGCAACGCCTGAGCATGTTCGACCTACGGACATACCAGGATCATCAGCGAGAACAAGTGACACCTAGTCCGAGGGAGAAGTCCCTTCCTCCTACCCCAACTTCCTCCGACGAGCACATGTCTGGCAATCATGTACGCGCCACTGAATCTCCTACTGATGATCGGTCGTGGTTATATAGACCAAGCACGCAAGCTCATCCGACAATCACTGCTTCTCCCCCGGCTCGACCTTCCCCATCCAATGCCAAAGTTGCGCTAGTTCAAGCTGCTTTGGCGATTGGCCTTCCCCATGGAATGCCCCAGGCCTCTGCTTCCTCTTCCCGATCGGATGTGAACTCCATGGCTTCCCTGACTGTTCCTCAACCGAGTCGACGCGGGGTCCCGTCTGCAAGCGTGCGACGGGCAAAGAGCTTTCAGCAACTATCACGAAAATTCGGCAGAGATAATGATAGCACACCTGATGCTCAGAGGCCAAGGTCTCGCGGGACCTCCTTTGGCCCTGATAACGCTTTCGATTCGGATGGGAAGGGTGAAGGCAGCGCTCTGGAGGATATTCCTTCACATGTAACACCTCCAAGGAAATCCCTTGTTCGACGAGCATCTTTTTGGAATCGGAGACGCAACGATTCTTTGAAGACCGCCGTCGTACCCCCGCCATCAGAACATCCTCGTAATTCCTTCGATCATCTGTTACCATCACTACCCTCGCTGCGACCTATGTCTCCCCTCCAGATTGATACCAATATTTCACGACCTTCTCCTTCATTACAGATAGAAGAACCGTTGCCGCCTTCACCTCCTGGATTGAGTCCGCGTGATGACTTTCGGAATCGCCCCCTTCCTCCCAATCCCTCCGCCAGTAGTCCAGATCTCTCTGTCCAAACTTTAAAAAAGCCGTCTGTTAATCGACAACGGCCATCCACAGCAGATCCCGCTGCAGGTCGTTCTCGCACCCCGCCCTACCATGCACACCCTCCAGATCATCCCTCTTCTCTGGTTTCTGCACCTTCAGAACAGCCCGACATTGCTAAGCCCCGACGGACTGCGCGGCCGCGCTCTCAAACCAACCCACCGCTTTTCCATCGACTTTCAGCCAATCTATTTTCGTTTGGCTCTTCTTCATTGTCGCCACCCACCGGCGGGGCTCCCATCAACCACTCTCCTGGGGCTTCACCGCGCGCTTCAACATCAAAACTACCTCCGCCAAAGCCACGGATCAGCGAGGAATCCCCAGCGGCTTATGTGGATCGATTGCTCAGTACCATCAGCAAAGCGGATGTTGCTTCCGTGCTGGCTTTCAGGTACGATCCATTCGCGCGCGAGCTTGAGTCCAGATCATGACTCCTTATTTCTGAAGTGGGGAATCCTTTTACGTGAATGCCCTCCGAGCATACATCGATCGCTTTGAGTTTGATGGCGATCCTTTGGATGTTGCATTGCGGAAATTACTTATGGACGTGGGGTTACCACGGGAAACGCAACAAATCGACCGTGTCATGGAAGCATTCGCAAATAGATACCTGGCGTGCAATCGAAGCCTGTTCATTTCCGACGGTATGTTCTCAATGTGTTGTGACTCGTGACGCTTACTTCTGTAACTCTCATTATCATAAGATCATCCGTACATTCTTGCCTTCAGCTTGATCATGCTGCACACGGATGCGTTCAACAAGTCCAATAAGCGAAAGATGACGAAAGCTGACTATATTAAAAATACTCAGCTCTCGGGGATTTACCCGGAGGTCCTGGAGGTAAGAAGAAAACCAGCATTGTTACTCCTTCGCTGATTTCCAACCATTGCCCCTCAGTATTACTATGACAACATCGTGTTTGCTCCTTTTATTTTCGTAGAAGATCCCCTAGAAGTGAATCTACAGCGCAATATCGCTTGCGGCCCGTCCCGATTACTTTCTGGTTTCGCACCACAACATTCACATACTTTGCCAGCAAGTGGCAGCACTGTGACCCTTCTAGGCAAGGCGAACAAGGTTGACCCTTACTACATGATCGCGAATGTGAGCTAGGTCCGAGTGTTGCCATATGCACTTCTGAACACCCTCAATTTTTAGAATCTCCTTGGTCCCTTGCGTGTGGACGTCGAAGAATATATTTTACTCAAAAATCATTACTCTTACGAAGACGATTCGAGTGTCTGGAATGACGAGAAAATGCACAAGGCGTTTATCAATGCTGGTACAATCGAAGTCGGCGGTGCAGAAAGGCGAATGTCCACCACGATATTTGCGCGAGGCTTTGTTGCCCATCCTAGTCTTCACCAGCCATCGAGTTCCACAAACTCTCATCAAGTCTCAGCGCTTAAGGTTGCCAAGGTCGGCTTGCTTAATCGGAAGGAGACCACACTGGACATTGGCAAGCGGCCCAAGGCCGGCAAATGGCGGCTGTGGAGCGTTGTTCTTACAAGCTCTCAGTTGTTATTCTTCCGTGATCAATCATGGGCTACCAGCTTGCAAGAGCAAATGAATCACCGTGACGGACGTGTCCTAGTCCCACCTGTCCCACCCTTGAAGCCAGACGAAGTTCTATCGCTCAAGGACTCTATTGCCTTACACGATCGCTCTCATAACAAGGTTCGATCCGGTTTGACGCCTTTTATCTTGTGCTAAGACTAACATTCTGCAGCGCTGCACATTTATCTTCATATCGGGCGATAATCGACCTTACCTTCTTCGGGCGTCTGTCGAGGAGGATGCAAATGCCTGGGTTTCATGCATCAACTACGCGAGCGCCTTCAAGTCCACGAGTGTCTCTATGCGCGCTCCTGGTATATCGGGAAAGGACGTTGAGTTAATGGGAGTTGCAGCCGCTGCCTCTCATTTGCAGGATCTGCACTGTGCAAACTCCGATTCTCGAACGTCTCGCATCCATGCCTGTGGTCGAAGCTCGGATGACTTCATCGACAGGCTTTCAAGCTCCCCCAGTGCTCCTTACGCCGTCTCCAGGTCAGGACGATTTAGAATAATCAATGGGCGTGAGGATATGGACCTCGATGTACCTGCTTCCCCGAATAGCGTTGGCGCGTATCAACTCAAAGCCACCTTTCATCAAGTAAAGGCCGACCTAGCCGCGGGGCGTTGGTCTTCTGCTGACGTCTCGACTGTAAGACCTGATGGGCGCCCTCGTGCGCATAGCTTAGAGTCCACCGTGCAACCGCTGCCCGCTTCCGCTTCCTTTCCAGAAGAATTGGAGCACGAGCGATTGCCCACCCGTACTCGGGACATCCGATCCAAGCTTGCGGATCTCGATTCCAAAATATCCTCATTACGACAGCAAGAGGAATCTGACTTGCGGTTACTACGCAACATCGCCATCCTTACCCCCTTTCAACGGCGCACTCGCGCACGGCTGAGAATAGTCGTTCTACAGACATCTAAAGGAGTTCAAAGGACCCGATTGGAACTTGACATGCGGCTTTGCCACAGAGAAGTTCTGTCTCATGATCTCACTGCCCAAGAGCGAGAATGGCATCGGACCAAGAAAATTGCCTTGAAGGCCGCAACTGACACGCTGCAAAGTCGACGGGAACCCAGCATCCCCCGCACCCTACCACTGCACGTGGATCAACCTGTAGCCGATTCTTCTGATGATCTGCACCATCATCCTGAGAGCTCCCACCCTTTGCAGTCGTCAATCGCGGAGTCCTTTCACACTGCGCTCGACTTTGACTGGTCACAGTCCACGTTGGGAGAACAGCTCGACTCACCAATCACCTCCATCAGGGACAGTACGCCGACGAGCTCGCCGAGGCCATTCTCACCTGCTCAAACAGTCGACGGGGCCACGACGCCTGAACCGAGACCATCCCACGAGAGGTTTGATACTGCACAAGAGGAAGCAGACGAGGAGGCAGAAGCGTGGGACAAGACGCGCGCCGCTAAGCGGGTATCACTCGTGAGGATGCCGTCTACCTTGAATGTGAATGTGCCTCTTGGACGTCTTGGCTCTGTGTCTGGTGCTGGTTCAGTTTGGATCACTCGTTCCCCTCGTTCCGTGACCGAATCATGACATTGAATTTTTTTGGGACATTGTATGGAGCACTGCTACTCGTTCAGACCAGGACATCTTAGAGGTAATATTTAACGATTGTTTATATAATTGAATCAGAACCATCCCACACGTTTTCTCTGCTTACGCTGGTTTCTAGAGCTAGGACAGGTGATTTCATACGCTGTGTACTCATTGTAATGTCGTAGATATACCCTCGGTAATAATGGATCTTAGTAAGCTGTTATCCGCTTCGAATCCCACCTACCAAGCCGATTATGGAAGGCGTAGTGGAATAGTTTCCACGACGACTGTCAAAAGGTTTCTTTACGGCCGACACGCCAGGCAAGTAATGCGGCCACTCGCTGGGAACCCATGGGATCTTTCCTTGTCACACAAAGATTGGCATTCAGCTAATTTATACGTACGTTGAATAGTCATGCCATCGGCTGCGTGCCGCACTTACTTTGGCGTAGCATACCACGCTAGCGCTGACAATTACGGGACTATCTTACGGTACCTCTGAGAACTGCGGTCCTTTGCCTTTTACCCCCACCGTGCATGTTGGACCGATATTTAGTCGCGGCAGGACTGTAACTTTTTCTACATCTAGCGCCTCCCTTCCCAGCACTACATCCTCCCCGCGTTCCCTGGTCAGAGAGTTGACGGTACGAATAACGCTCTGAGGGTAACCAGGGCTTGTCGCCAGATTTTAGCACGGTGATCCCCTTTCAGGCCCGCAAGATGCACGAACCCCCGTCTCTGTTGCCATCCAATTCCTCGTGTTCCTCTCTGGACAGGACTACCGTATCGTCGATGTCTCTACCACCCACCACAAACGACCTCGACGACAAGGAAAAGCAAAGGCTGCTGAAACAAACGAGAAAACTCAGCCAGATCCTCGGAGAACTGCCGCGGGAGGCCGCTACACAACCCCATCTGGTAGAATGCAGTATGCCGGCCGCGGAGGCACCATCAACGGATGCCCCTCCACAAAATCGGCAACATGTTCGGTTCTCAAGATACTCGTTTATCGGCTCACGCTCTCCTTCCTTTCGTTCTCCACTTCCATCCTACTCCGAAACAACGAGCGACATGTCTCCCCATCGTCGACCATCCATTCGGGACGCCCCGGCGCGGAGCAGCTCCACACGACGTCCGCCAGCACGGCGCCCTTCCCACAGCAATCAGCTCGATTTAGCGCGCTTTGGTCTTGGTCGGCTGCGTGGAGCGGAGTCCACGAAATCCGAACGATCCCATGAGAACACTCGACTGACTGGTCATCCATCTGACGTGGCAGTAATGCCTGCCAGGTCATCTAGTCTCCGCGTGCTAAGCCACGTTCACCAAACGCCACCCAAGAGCAAATTAAGACGACGGAGCGTTCACAACCCGATCATTGCTGCTTCCCAAATGCCACCTCAAAAGCCTACCGGAATCTCTTCATCAATACGTATCCAGAGAAGAAGTGTATCGCTCTGGGCCAAGAGGAGCGTTACAAAAGACGAGTCTGCGCGTCAACAGTGTCCCACAACTCGGGAAGATGATGATCCTTCGTGTGATGAGCACCCACCATTAACGGAGGCCCAGAGAATCCAGAGGATTCGCAGAGGGAAGAAACTAACACAGGTATTTAGTTGATCAGGGTTTCATCTGTCCAGTCACCTGAATGTAGCCTTGCAGCTCTTTGGAGCGGAGCCTCCAGTCGCCTTGTACAGGATAGCATCTCCCTCTGAAGAGGGAACAGCACCACCCAACACCATCACGGAGGAAAGGATAAAAACGTATCTCGCACTTTCATCAAACGACGTGCCTTCCGTATACTCTGACTGTTCGTCGTCGATGCACCGCTCTCATTCAAGCATCTCCTCTATCTCGATCGCTGTCCCATCCTCCGACTCTTTAGGATACGAAATTGATCCACTCAAGGAATCCGAGAGCGATCAGACACTGGCAGTTCCACTTCTAGGCTTCGATGACGATCTGGATTCGGTTGCACAAGACTCTTACGATCGTTTGGATGACGGTGCTACCGCTACATTTCGCAGGCGTCGGCAGCGAGCCGCCAAGCTGTCTCGGTTTTTCGGTGTAGCTTTCAACGATTTATCAATACCTACAGGCACGACTACGGTTACACCGGAAAGTGACTCCTCCAGAGAGGCGGTACAGTCGGGGGAAGTTGATGTGAGGATACAGGAGCCAGGTTGGTTCTGGAACCGAGCAGAAGGTGGACCGAACACTGGCATAGAACGGGCGGACATGAATGACGTTATAGCGCTTCTACGGCAGATGCCGCGAGCGTAAACTAATCTAGAAAAGTTAATTTTACCGAGTTTCCGGCGCGAGTCGTAGTTATGCAGTTCTTCGTTTCCTGGCCTGCTGCGACCCTGACCGAGTCCCTCGTCACAAATTCACTTCTCTCGCTTCAGAGCGTCGACAGTGCATCCATCTACTCGACTCTGCCTCGATCTTTCAACAAACTCGTGCAGTGGTCCACCTATGACCAGATTGACCACGAGTTGACTCATTCCGATCACAATCATGTTCTCTCATCTTCATTTGTGATCCGCAAAGCTCTCATCCGGAAGCATTTCCTCTCGCGCTGCATTCATTCGTACTCGATAAAGCACCCCGACTCGGTTCTCCGGACGGCGGTGCCGAAAACTTGGGAGATAGAGATATCGTTTGCCGACGACCTCGATGATTTATGGGCAGACGAACTTTGGGATCTGTCCGATGTCTTGGACGAGTCGGTCGCATCGCCAGAGACCGACGTACGATGGTGGATTCTGAAACCAGGCATGGCGGACCGTGGCATGGGAATCAGACTGTTCGACTCCAAGAAACGTCTGCGGCGAATACTCGAAGAATTTGATGACGATTGCCAAAGTGGTGATGGTGATGGCGACGGCGACGGGGCGGCCGCTCCCACCGACAGCACTACTATCGCAATCTCACAGTTGCGCCACTTTGTTATTCAGGCAAGTAGCGCCTCGCTATTTCGTATGATTCCAAACTCTAACAATATATTCAGGAATACCTATCGAGTCCTCTCCTGCTTGACTCACGAGAAGTCGCCCTGGGTGGCGTTTCTTCACCGCCGGTCGATCAGCTGCAGGGCCATAAGGTTTGTGACCTTCGGCGTTGACTGCGTCTATCTGACCCGTTCCATGATATAGTTTCACCTCCGAGTGTATTGTGTCGCCTCTGGAGATCTCACCCTCTATTTTTATACGCGCATGTTGGCGCTGTTCTCGTCGAAACACTACCACCCGCCGGCGCCAACCGCCGACGATAATATCGATCTCACTCCTCACTTGACGAATACGTCGCTGCAAACTCACAGAGGAGAAGAGGGCGTGCGGCTATTTGATGAGTTGGTCGGCTGCCACATATTGTCTTGCGGGGCCGACGCACCCAGTGGCGGGTCAATTCTGACGTTGGGTCATCTCACGAACATTCAAGATCAAATAGCGGACGCCCTATCGGAAACCTTCAAGGCCGCACTTCAGTCGCCCATACACTTTCAGGTACGCTCGTTGCCATAGCAGAGGTCGCGACGAATACTCAGGAGCTCCACAGCCACTGGCTAACGCCTTCGAACTCTTTGGAGTCGACTTTCTCGTCGAACACATCGGGTCGGCACAACCCCAGTTCTGCGTTAAGCTCCTCGAAATCAACGCAGAACCCGCAATAGAGCTAACTGGACCTCGACTCACATGGGTTTTGGAAGATCTTTTCAACGCAATTGCTCGCCTTTGTGTCGAACCCTTTGTGCGGGATGTCCCTGTGGAATCTTGGTCAGTGGGACAAACACGAGACCATCTCCGGAAATGCCTCCAAACAAGGGTCAGAGGGAACTGACAGGACGCGGGAAAGCAAACTACATGTGACTGGAACTGTGCGGTCTGTTAAATACAAGTGCTACAGTCTACTCCCCTATGAGAGACCCCAGTTGAGTGGGGATTCGAAGTACCTTCCTCGTGAGTATCTTTTGTAATGGCTAGCTATGACAATGTCTAAAGAAATGCGTCAACATCGAGTACAATGCGAGGGACGTGCGTGTGTAATTCAAACTAAAAGGCGTGTCAGTATATTTGCGTTCGTCTTGCTGATCATCTCCCGCAGGCGATTTACGTCGTGCGGACTGACATCGGCAATATCTGCCATGAGGTAGGCAATGTCGCCCTTGGAATCCGAATATTGCTTCTCCACGTTGTAGGGAGAAAGCACCTCGTTGACTTGCTTGAGTACACCAGGCTGGTTGACGTGAACGTAGCAGATGCGGATGTGGTCGGGCTGCTCGGTGGTGATGGCGCGTAGGTCTACCTCTGGGAAGTTGACAGCACCATACGTCGCACCAAAATCGAGGTAGCGAGTGAGCGCTCCCGAGACTTCCTCACCAATCATCGTCTGCGCCTCTTCGGTGGAACCGCCGATGTGTGGAGTGAGGATGACATTCTTCAACGCTTGGAGCTCGCTCGCCCACGAGTTCAGCCGGCCATCAAATGGAGCACCGTTCGCACCGGGTTCGTGGGGATAGACGTCGAGAGCGGCGCCAGCTATGTGCCCCGATTGCATAGCCTTGATGAGCGCGGGAATGTCCACGACGCTGCCGCGCGCGTTGTTAAGTAGGTACGAGCCCTTCTTCATCTGCGCAAGCTGAGCGACCGAAATCATATTCTTCGTCTCGCGGAGCTCTGGTACGTGAAGGGTGACGAAGTCGGACTGCGAGAGCAGCGAAGACAGCGATTCGACTTGGCGGGCGGTACCGAGAGGCATGATGTTGATGACGTCGTAGAAGATGACGCGCATCCCAAACGCTTCGGCGAGGACCGAGAGTTGAGAACCGATGTGGCCGTAACCGACGATGCCGAGCGTCTTCCCGCGGATCTCCCAGCAGCCCTTGGACTGTTTGTTCCAGATTCCTTGGCGCATCTCGAAGCCGCGCTCAAAGTATTGCCGCGCGAGCGCAATGATCTCGGATATGACGAGCTCTGCGACGGAACGCGAGTTGGAGAAGGGAGAATTAAAGACGGGGATACCGGATTTCGCAGCGGTGACCAGGTCGACTTGATTTACGCCGATGCAGAAGCACCCGATGACGAGGAGCTAAAGGGGCACACAGACGAGATATCAGCTCCGATGGAAACCAGCGTCTATCAAGGTGAGAGTCTCCCACACCTTAGAGGCAGCTTTTATCACCCGTTCGGTGATCTTGGTCTTGCTGCGAATACCAACGGCGTGGTATGTGCCAATATGTTGGACAAGATCATCCTCGCTCATCGCTTTTGCGTGGTGATCGACTCTCCAGCCATTGGCCTCGAAAGCTTTGACGGCGTCTTGGCTGATGTTTTCTAACAAGAGTATACGCAAATCTCCATTCTCGATCGGATGCAGTACCTTGGGCTGACGAACGTTCGAGGAAGTCAACGACTTTTGACGAGTTAGGGAGTTCGACGTAGGAGAAACGGCGACGGCGGCAGATGGCTTGGACGAGAAGGGGACTGCGATAGGATTGGATGGCATGTCTGGGGGCTCTTCGCGCTGGATGGGGTACCGTTTTATAGTCGGGTCGAGTCACCCGTCAAAATTTTCGCGATGTGTCGTTCACCTCATCAAAGCGCAGCGTTTCCCACGCATCGATGGGTCTCTTCCTCCTCGATTACGGCGCAGGCAACGTTCAGAGCCTCGCAAACACCCTCAAAACACTCGGCTATTCTTTCAAATGGATCTCATCCCCGGCCGATTTTGATGATGCAACCGTGAGCTCTGCGATCCGCTTTCTCCCTGTCCTCCTCCCATCGCCAATATCATATGTTTATCCGGCCCGGTGCAGTGTCTCGTCTTCCCCGGCGTCGGCGCCTTCCAAACTGCAGTCGACGGCCTGACCGAGCGCGGGTTCCTCGAGCCCCTGCGACGATACATCGTCTCTGGTCGGCCCTACTTTGGGATATGCATCGGCATGCAGGTGCTGTTCCAAACCTCCTCCGAGGGCACCGTCCCCGGTCTGGGCATCATCCCGAGCAAAATCGACGCGTTTTCCAATGCCGACAAAACCGTCCCTCACATGGGATGGAACTCCGTCCATCTCCTCGACGCCCCGCGCGACGCCGATGAGGGACTCGACGAGACGCTCCACTACTACTTTGTGCACTCCTATCGCGCGACGTATGATCCGGACCGCGAGCCCGACGCAGCCCAGTGGGTCCACTCCGTCACGCAGTACGGCCGCGAGGTGTTCGTTGCCACGGTGCGCAAGGACAACGTCTTTGGCTGTCAGTTCCACCCGGAAAAATCGGGAGACGCGGGCATGCGCCTCCTCGACACCTGGCTGCGCCACCCCGCTCCTTCCGCCCGACCCCGTTCTCCGCGCGTCCCGTTCCCGCCGGCGCCAAGGGACGGCTTCACGAAGCGCATCATCGCATGCATGGACGTCCGCGCGAACGACCAAGGCGACCTCGTCGTCACAAAGGGCGACCAATACGACGTGCGCGAGAAGCACCCCACGACCGCGGGCCCCTCACCACCCTCGCCTACTTCATCCCCTTCTCTCGCAGCCACAACCACGGCAAAAGTCGCAGGCGCAGTGCGCAACCTCGGCAAGCCCGTGGCGCTCGCGGCGCGGTATTACGCCGCGGGTGCGGACGAACTCGCCCTGCTTAACATCACGTCCTTCCGGCACTCCCCGCTGCACGACCAGCCGATGTTAGCGGTCGTGCGCGCCGCCGCAGCGAACGTGTTCATCCCGCTCACCATCGGCGGCGGCATCCGCGATACCGTCGATCCGGACGGCACGGCTCGCCCGGCGCTCGAGGTCGCTGGCGCGTATTTCCGTGCGGGCGCGGACAAGGTCAGCATCGGCAGCGAGGCGGTTTATGCTGTCGAGCGTCTGCGCGCTGCTGCTGCATCCGCCGACGCCGACGCCGACGTGCATCGTGTGCGCGGCGATGGGAACAGTGCGATCGAGACCATCGCGCGTGCGTACGGGCGTCAGGCCGTCGTAGTGTCCATCGATCCCAAGCGGATGTACGTCGACGCATCGACCTACGATGGTCCGCAGAAGGACGAGCTCATTCTTGGCTCTGGGGACGAGGAGGGCAAGGCGTGGTGGTACCAGTGCACAGTCTCAGGCGGGCGAGAAGCGCGAGATCTGTCCGTCGTCGAGCTTGCGCGCGGCGTGGAGATACTCGGCGCGGGCGAGATCCTGTTGAATAGCATCGATCGCGACGGCACGGGGCGCGGATTCGATCTGGATCTCGTCCATCTCGTGCGCCGGAACGTGAGCATACCCGTCGTTGCGAGCAGCGGCGCGGGGAATGCACAGCACTTCGTGGACGTATTTGAGAGGACTGGCGTTGAGGCGGCACTAGCGGCAGGAATTTTCCATCGGGGCGAGGTACGAATAGATGAGGTCAAGGAAACCCTCATAACACAGGGCATTAACGCGAGGAAGACAATTGAGGCAAATGTGTAGAATAATAGTTCACTTGAATACCTCACGTCCAGTTATCCCAAACATGATTGGTTTCAGCAATGATATGGTGCGGCGACATACAAGACACTAAACTAATCGCCTTCAACCGAGACATACAGTCGAAACCTACACAGGAAGCGCCGAATTATTCCTGACACGAAGAAGGTCACATCACAATCGCGAAGCGGTTTGGATAATAAAACAGATGAAGAGTGAAGAGCCGCTTACACGTACAAAACGCGGAGGATTTAGAAGGGAGACGAAAAGGGGAGTAAAAGCGGCGGCAAGATGGTGATGCACACGAGACACACGCGTAGTACGTCAAATTTGAGGTATAGTCGGGTGCGGGAGGAATGGGTCGAAAAGAAGTAGAGAAAAAAACAATTAGGGGATGTCTTGATGGGCGCCGTCAGAATGAACGATCCAGGTTGGAGGATTGAGGGAAGCCTGGCGAACTGTACGGCATAATTATTTACTGCCACGGACGACGCCCCTAACTTTTTTCAAAATGCTGGTCGTACGGCCCAAACCAGCGCCTGGGCTGCTGGGCCCATCGGAATAACGATTTACCGGACTGACGGGAGTTGGAGGGAGTTCCTTGGTTCTGTCGTCGACATAGATGTATGGCTCGACAGGTGAGGCTGGCGAGGCGTCCCCGCGGCCACGGGTGAAACGACCTAAAAATGAATCGCCGCGACGGTGAGCTTGGCGCCCATGGCTACTGTCAGTGGAGGAGGTAGAAGGCACACCATCTGCACTGGTGTCCATACTCTCATCAAAGCCAACAGGTACATTGGGTGAGTCACGCATTCTACGTATGCGCTGTATGATAGACCTATTGCGGCCCAGATTGGCCCCGCCAGAACCAGGAGAGGGTTGGGCGGGGTACTCAGGCTCTGGTCGGTCGCGGACGAAAATGGGTTGTGGGGGAGGGATGCGATTGGCGCCACGTGGGCGAGAGGTGACGTCTTCGCGAGTTCGCCTGCCATTGGAACGTGCCTCTTTAACTGTGTTACCATTGGTAGGGCCGTCAGAGTCGCCACCACCAGCAAAAAATTCTTCATAGGGTTCAGGCTCGTGAATACCCCATGCCTCGGCAATGGCGTCAACCTTTTTTTTCGGAGGTTCGGAGTAATAAGTGCTGTAATTAGCGGCGGCTGGGGGGGAGCGAGGAAGCTCCGACGGGTAAGAATGGTTGTAGGCAAGAGCAGGAGCAACGGGATTCGGGCCATCCTGATCGTCTCGGTAGCGGGCAGCGACCTCTTCATCTTCGGGGTTGATGGAGGTCCAAGCGTACATAGGGGCCTTGGTGCGATGCCTGTTGCGAGATGGAGCGCAAGCATCGAATGGTCCATCGTGGTGGAACACTATGCAAATGACTGGAGTGAGAAGGGATGGTAGACGAATGAACCGAAAAGAGCATACTCGGACCGACACCGGTGAAATCGAGACGATCAATTACATCGGCATGCATGGAACCCTTCTTGGGTTTTGAGCGGTGATGTTTTGATTTATCAGATGGTGTAGAGTCAGAGGAATGGGAACGCCTTGGCTGGGTGGGCTGAGGACGAGAGCCGGAGCTGGGCGGACTGTGTTGAGAAGGGGGCGGAGAAGATATCAACGAGAGCGGAAAAGAGGTGGATGATGTGATGACGTACGGTCCTGTTGTCTGACTGCGATTTGGGCGAGTACGAGGAGGGGTGTCAGCGGAACGGGAGGAATGGTGAACATGAGAAGAGTCGTTGCGAGTACTTGACCTCGTGGGCGGCAGGGATTGGTGCTGTTGCCGACGAGAGGGGGCGGACTGCTTTGGAGGGAGAGGGGGGGGATTCTCTGCGAAAGGGTTGTTCATGGCCACGCGAAAAGAGAGAAGATGGAGAGAAGATGAGGGTTGTGAAGATAAGGGGGCGAGGTGTTTGGTTCGTCTGTCCGCGGCATTGGCCGTCTTCCGCTTCTCCCACATGCCCATCCCTCGTGAGTCCATTGCCGCTCGCATCCTCAACGGCGAACATCTCTTCATCCTTAACGGTTCTCTCATCCGCGTTCCCCACCAATGGCTTGCTGCCCACCCGGGAGGTGCCCTTGCCATCCTTCATTTCATCGGCCGCGACGCCACAGATGAGGTCGAGGCCTACCATCCAAAGCACGTACTCGACAAGATGCGGGCATTTTCCCAAGGCCCCGTGCAACTCTCGGAAGAGGGCTGGGTGCCCCTTCTACCCCCCATTTCCACGGGCTGGATCAGAAAACTTTCCCCAGATGGCTCGCTTCGCTGGCACAACGAGGCCACTCCCGACTCCTCACAGAATACCCCACCGTCTCAAATCCTCCTCGTCAAAAAGTCTGACGCGTCCCTCGCTTCCAGTCCTTCCCTGGCATCTATCCAGCCTCCACCTACCACCTTGTCGCTTAAGATACAATCTCACCACTCTGCCGCGTACAAGCAACTCCACAAACGCGTAGTCGCCGCCGGTTTGTATCAGACTCGCTACGTATCTGGCTACGGCCCCGAAGTGGCTCGGTACATCTTCTTTTCCCTATCCTCCTACCTCCTGTACCAGCGCGGCCACCTCTTCCTTAGTGCGGTCTCATTGGGCTGCCTCTGGCACCAACTCGCCTTTATCTCTCACGATCTCGGTCACGTTGGCGTCACTCATAGCTGGCATAAGGACCGCTTGATAGCCATCTTCCTAGCAGATTTCATAGGTGGCATTAGCATCGGTTGGTGGGTCCACGTATGTCCCTTTTATATCTCCTACCCCCTTCCCTCCCCCCGCTCATTCTCTCGACCCTCTAGAATCACAATGTTCATCACGGTACGTTTTTCACATTTCACGATTGCCCACGGCTCAATGGGCTTCCACAGTCGTCACCAATCACCCGTCTCAGTATGTCACTTTGTTGCCCCTTTTTTCTCGTTCCTCACCTCGTCCCAAGTGACCCAGATATTCAGCACTTGCCCTTCTTCGCGATAACACCTGCCTTCTTCAAATCACTATACTCCTCGTATTACAAGCGCGAGCTCACGTTTGATCGGTTCTCGCGAGCCGTTATCACCGCTCAGCACCATCTATTCTATGTTATCATGTCTCTCGCGCGTTTCAACCTCTACCGCCTGTCATATCGCCATCTCTGGATCACCCGCAACGAACCTAGCAAGGCTCGTGGTGGGCGTTGGGCTTGGTGGCTTGAGGTGTTCGCCCTTGTCGGCTTCTTCTATTGGTACGGGAACGTCGTTCGTGGCTGCGGTTCTTGGAAAACAGGTCTTATGTACTTCCTCGTGAGCAACATGGTTTCAAGTCCACTCCACGTCCAGGTAGCTGAGTTCGCACTCTTGATAAGCCTCACTCCTCTGACCACCTTCCCCAGATCGTCCTTTCCCACTACTCGCGTTCCACTGCTGATCTCGGTCCAACAGAGTCCTTCCCGCACCGCCAACTCCGCACCACAACCGACGTAATTTGTCATCCATTCGTGGAATTTATCCACGGCGGACTGCACCTCCAGGTTACTCACCACCTCTTTCCCCGGCTTCCGCGCCATAATCTCAAAGAAGCCAGCCATCTTGTCAAGGAATTCGCCAAGGAGCAAGGGCTAGAGTACGCCGAGTTTGGTTTTTTCGAGGGAAATGGCGAAGTACGGGATACCCTTAGAGGCGTTGCCAACCAATCAAGGATTGACGAAGTACGGGATACCCTTAGAGGTGTTGCCAACCAATTAAGGATTATGAAGATGGTCGCGGACTCTGAGATCCAGGAGGCAATGGACGCAAAGACCAACTAATACTTCATAGTGCACAAATCGACAAGTTGGCCTTTATACCACATTCATAATGTTAATTCATAAGACACTATCTCAATCTGAGGAATCTGTGTGCATTGTGGTCATGTTCTGCGTGGTCTGGGGGTACTCCAGGTTTTGTAATGCATACAAAAGTGGCATAGAATAGAGGTAGTGGTCAACGAATAAGATTCTACTTCTTCTTGGCTGCCTCCTCTTCTTCCTTCTGGAAAATCAGAATAGGCTGTGAGCCAAACGGGGTCAAGAAGAAGTGGACTGTAACGAACCTTTGCTGCACGAATCTTGCGTACGCCTTCAAACCTTGCCTCTGCCCGGTGATTGCGAAGTGTCTTGTATGCATTGAATTCCCGCTCTTCTTGGGTAATCTTGCGAGGCTCTTCGGGAACAGAGGAGGAGGGGAGAGCAAGTGTTTGACGAGTGGTAGGAGCTTCGAGGTCATCGGGCTGAGAGTTTTTATTTATTTATGTGAGCGCACAGACACAAGATTGCTGAAGAAGTAGCTCACAGAAGAGTCGCCCTTCTTGGGCTTGCCAGCCTTACGTGGGAACACGACGAGACGCTCCTTGTACGCCTTCAGCCGCTCGATGTTGACCGATTTCCCCTCGACGGATAGATTCCGACGCCGGTGGTCGACGACAATGCCGAGTCCCGGCGCAGCCTTGCGGCTGATCCCCGCCTCCTTCAACTCGCCAAGAGAGAAGCCACGGCCCACCCGTACCTTGGCATTGTACCGTATCGTCTGGCCGCGCACAGCCGGGCGGAGAAGAGTGAGTGGGCGCACACCAAGCGTCGCGGCCTTGGCTTTGCGTGCGTTACGCCGACGAAGCTTGCGGCCGGGTTGGTTGAACCATGTCTTGACGTGACGTTGCCAGTCTTTGCGGAAGTGATTTCCGGGAAGGGCGTTGTTTTTCCCGAAACCCATGGCTTTCTATTCTGACAGATGCGAAGAGGGTGTCAACGATGACTGTCGGAATCGCAAAAGTAAAGATATGATAGAAGGAAGGTGCATCCAGAGTATCTTGGCACCATCCGCCACATATTCAATCGACTTCGCAGGCAGAAACTGAAGATATCAATCTTCACGACCACCCTACGCACAACCAAATGGTAAAATCAAGGGTAAATCACAGATACTGACCTGGGGAGAGCGTTCTTGACGTTAGTTGTGGTCGATACCGGTATTGGTACACGAGCTTTGGGTTAGTTTGAAACTCCGCGTTCCAGCTAAGGTGTAACTCAATAATTATTTTTTGATGCCTGAGCCTGAAACGGGATTGCTTACCTTTAAAGCAAGCTGTTGGGTTCAACTGCCGTTCTGTGTCGTTACGCTTGCCCTTAAAGTAAGTGAATTGGGATCAAGTCCCATGTTTATGAGGACACCTTTTTTTCTGCTCACTTCCATTTTATTGCTTATTGTTCAGCTCGCAAACAGGTTTGTTTTTCCTTGGATAAGAAGGCAGTTCCAATGAGCGAGGAGGGCATTTACATGGCTACAGAATCCTAGACGTTCGCTGTCCAGACCGATTCCTGCTTCACCGCCAGGGCAGCCAGAATACTACAGAATTTTGAATTGGTTTCTATTGGTGATAAATAAGGAGATGGCATAAATGCAAGGCAATGGTGCCATCTCGGCATATCGCTCTGCTGCGCTTTTGAAGCTCCCCAAACCCCGCAACTATGACCAGCTGCATCAGCTATGCTTATGTCTGCGTGCTGATGGCCCTCGTCCTCGGCATCTCGAGCTACGTCCCTCATGGGTGAAATGCAGATATGTGCCACGTTGGGCAGTGGATGAGTCCCGTCGCATGTCTTGTTCTGTTCGCCATATTCCATCACGCGAAAGCGACCGCTGCCAGGTTGACTACAGGCAGCAGCCAACATTCCAGCCAGCACCTAGACCATATTTCCATTTACACGAAGATGGTATCTCAGGACCTCTGGAATCTTCGTCTCGGGCTCGACGTCGGCGATGACTTGTACCTTGCCTCGGGTTCTCCGACAAGCCTCAAATGTCTCTACAGAGGCCCCTTGCCAGGACAGATTGCCACACTCGCCATATTTTCTCGCCTTTCAGTCCCACAGAAGACCGATCTTACGATCGGAGAGATCACCAGGTAGCCTCGACCGGTTGTTGAGTCCCCGAGATTTCCCTCCCTGTGGCAATACTATTGCAGATAGCTATCCCTCTGTTCTCTCATGTGGTGTTATTCCCATACCTAACAATACATCCGCACAGCCCGCGATGACACGCATGACATCCTCGGGTGCGCCTCGCCTTCAGACTCTCAACCATACATCATCACGAAAGCAAGTAAAGAGAACGCGACAGGGCCGGTATAATGCCGGGGGTTTCATCGTACAGACATGTAGTAGAAGGTAATCGCGAAGGAGGTCATAGAACTTCGTCATTTAGTATCCTGGGTCCTATGCTTGGGTCGATACTGTTCGATACCAGCATCTTACATTTGATGGTTGGACACAACAGGACGCTATATTACTCCAATTGATCACACTCTCGCACCGAAGCTTATAAGCTTGGAATTTCGATATACGTGTACAGCGAGAGCAAAATAGACAGCATAAGAGACAGTGGACAACTTCGGCTGAAAGGTCAGTTATTGCGATGTACACCAGTACTAACACAGACAGGAGACAGGCGTAAAAGTTTGCGGAATACAAAAGGGAGGGACAAACAGCTTTGCTGGGAAATGAGTGGAGAGATGCCCTTTGAGTTCGTGTCGATGCTAATATAGATCGTGTACAATGCTGCTTCATCCATAAATCCTATCGCTGCAAATATCGTATCGATATCGCCCTGCGCTAAGGGCTGTCTCCTGGTGCGTTGAGATCCTGCTTCGAGAATAGGTCAATCATGGTTTCCTGTTCCTGCCGGCGCCTGTGCCTCTTCCGTCGGTCATCTTTTATGACCCGTTCAACGAGGCGGCGCGACCTATGATGCAGGCGTGGGTCGGCAATCGCTTGCTTGCACCGGTAGCATGCGAGCTCTATACATGCTAAGAGTCGCAAAGTCTCGGACGCATTCAGAGCCTGGATGATAGACCCCGTCAGAATTCATTCCAGCGGGACATCAAATAATAAAGTTCACATTGAGCGACCAAGAGATCACCTTGGACCCCTCAATGCACCCAACAACAACAAAGTTGCCACGTTTTTCGGCTTGAAGTTCACTATTCTGTTGTGCGTGAGCAAGCCGGGATGACCCTGGAGGGAAGGACCGCGACTCACTTCGCTAAAGACCGTCAACACCTTATCTGTTGAGGCCGTTGTGGTCGAGCGGACCACTGCGAACGAGGTCAAAATGTCTATTCAGAGTTGGTCAGAGTTGCGTGAACTGGTGGCTCACCAACTTGAGAAGAGTGTCCTGCTGTATCCAGCGAAACTGTGGCACGCCCCACGTATACCCAAGAGTCTCTTTCTGGCCTCCGGATGTGTACTTTGACGGAGATCTCTCGGAAAGGTTCGCGGTGTTGGGCGCCTGCACGTTGAGGCAGGTCAGACAAACAGCAGGACGAATGACAGGAAAGAGACAACAACGTGCGGAGCGACGCATACCATTTGACGAGGGTAGCTCTGTATGTGGGATTGGGGGTTCCTGCACTTGTGGAAGTTCGCGCAGTGTGGCGGGTTGGTCCGAGGCCGTTCCATCGATATCCATGCTTGTCGCCATTTCTATCTTACGGATATACCCTGTCACTACGCTGAGTGACGAGAGAAGCGAGGGTAGAAAGGGATGAGGAGGAGAAGGTGCCTCGAGTCTAGGAACTTATGGTGCCGGAATGAGTGGTCGAGGACAAATTGAGAGGGACAACCAGAGCTGCGCCACGTGAATCAACACGTGCCATTGTCTCTTTTTGGTAGTCACCACCTAGCTCGCACCACACGAACTACATACAACGAAAGCAGGTGTGAATCAAAGGTTCCGAGCCTACATTAACACGTTTCCCACCCAGCGCATTTCCCACCCGACTACCACCGATGTGCTAGATGAAATACGTCCCAGGATCGGAATGAGAACCGCAGCTCAAAGGGCACGGAGACAGCTCCCCAATTCCAGACACCAGCCGAAATGGAGCTCCTCCCTTCGTCATCGTGGTGTCGCGGAAAGATAGGGCCCTGCCACGAGGCACAAGTTACGAGGTGTGAAGTGGACGGTTGTAATAGGGGTTCGCTTGGTTGGGAACGTCGCGAGGAGGTCCATCCTGCGAATTCATGAGACACGAATGCAGGGAAATGTTATGAACAACCCACGACTCAATCACATCCGGAACTGGCTCGTTCAAATGGTGCGAACCTGCACTGCCTCCGATACCATTTGTCCGGGATGTTTCAGGTAGCCCTCCCGCACCTCTGACGTCCCAACACCGGACAGTCCAGTCCGCCCCGCCACTGACCAGCACAGAAGACTCTGCGCTGAAAACGAGTGAATATACTGAAGCTGTGTGTCCAGTCATCTTTTTAACTCGGCGTCCAGATCCGAGGTCCCATAGACTAATTACCAGGTCTTCGCCTAGAGACCCATTCATCAGAGTTCTAGATGTCGTCGTAATGGACCCACCTGCTGTAGCCAAGTAACGACCATCCGGGCTGAAGGAGAGAGTAGAGATGATGCCCTGGTGACCGATGAACACGCGAACGGAGGTACCCCGCTGGACATCCCACAGCCGGGCAGTCCAGTCGCTCGAGCCCGTAGCAATGTACAGGGAGTTGGGATGGAATCGGACACACTATTTCAGATGAGTTTCTGACAGTCTACAACCTTTTCTGGGGCTCACATCGACATCACTTGAGTGACCCGCATAAATTCGCAGGGTGGAGGTTCGGTCCGTTGACCAAAGCCGAGCAGTGCGATCTCGACTGGCGGTCGTAAAATAGATCCCCATAGGACTCCAGTCAACGTCCCAGACTGGGTTCTGATGTCCTCTATATGCAACTACGTTCGTCATGGTGTCCATGGACCATAATCTTACGGTCGCATCAGCCGAGCCCGACAGGAGATACTTAGGTGGTGCGGCTGAGCCGGCTACAGGATCAAATGCCAGAGAGTAGACTGGCCCACTGTGTCCAATGAGTTTGCGTGTAGGTGATCCTCCCTTCTCTCGAAGAGTGTTGAGGGAAGAAGCTATGAACAGGCAATCAGCGAGCGACGCGCAAAGGTCTAAAGGGGCCGTACAGTCCCGAATGTTGTTGAGCTGAAATTCGCTTTGTAAACCATTCAACGGTTCTCCCTTCAAATTCCATAACCGAATATAACTCTCCTCGAAACCGGCGGCCATAAGGGATGTATCCAACGAGAACGCACAGCATGGAGAGCTAATCGAGATTGGTCAACAAAATCGGTTGATGGACAAAAATGAACTGAACTGGGGCGAACCCTTCATGTACATCGTGCAAGGTGTAAGCGCATACACTGGGCAGACTGGGCAGCCGTGCTGCAGCGCCTTGAGGAGTGTTGCCATCCGCGGCAGAGAGTGCACTCGAGTCTAGACGTATACGTTTTCTGGCATCCCTCACCTTCTCGACCTCCCGTCTCACGTCAACTGTTTTGAATGTCGAGGGATACGGTAAGAGGTCCGCAGTTGTAGGAGAGACGGTCCCAGGAACTGTAGTGGGACGGATGAGCTGGTTGTCGTATTGGGCGGTGGGGTCTCTGTCCATCAGCGCTTGTTCTCGTAAAGACTTCTCAGCTTCTGCACGAAGTTCTTCTGAGATGGGAGCGGGTCCGAGCTTCAGTTCTCCTGCAGCGCTGTTGAACGCCTGGGGATTTGTATATGGGGTGGACGCTCCATTCGTCTGCGGTATGAGTGAAGAGAGGAGACCCGTGTTGACCTCCCAAGACGTGAGGGACTTAGAAGCGTTGGTCGTAGCCACTGCAATAAGTCCGTATCGTCGCGATTGATGGTGCCGCGAGGACAACACTTACCGTCGAATCTGAGATGATTGTTAACGACTCGCATGACCGCCGCTCTCCCTCTCCTACCCTTTTCACCCAAAAAGCCATCGCCTGCACCAGGCGCCTCTCCTCCCACGCCCTCTGTGAGCCAGCCCAAAAGTAACGCGAAACCAGATCGAGACATCTGAATGGTGTATTTTTCACTTCTAAAGCGTTGCGCTGTCTCATCACTCTGAATGTGGGAAGGCAGACGAAGGGTTGAAAGACGATGTATGACATTGCTGTGCAGAGGTTCCAGCGAGGGGGAAAAGGTCACGAAGAATTCCTGAGCTAACGTCCGACCGTTACCACGCCTGATACCAGTAACGCGCGGCGCTCACCAGCATCTTTGAAACCAAACTGGACGAGGTCCAGATAGAAGTGACAAAATATTGGGAAGATAATGAGACGGAACTCGTGCTGGACCATGTTGTGAGTAGCAAGTAACATGAACGCGGCCAAGCGTACACGGTATATGTCCAAGGATCCCCCCACCCAGGCCTCTAATTCCCTAAAACCTTCGTGTTTGTCGTTGGGGTCAAGAGATAACACCTCTTCGGCTCCTACAGGTCCAATGCTCGCAATCAAATTCTGCAAATTGGACGAGTTGACCACCGTCGCGAGCTCCTTTTGCACTCCTAGGGTCGTCTTGAGCGTATTTTCACCGGGTTGGGCAGGCTTTTCAGCAAAAAGGGCGAGCTTTTTTACGAGTTCTTCCCCAGATATAGAGACAGGGGACTTTCCCTTGTCGTCGGAGGAACCAATGGCATCTGTGAGTGCCTGCTCTGCGAATTTATGACCTCTGGCTCGAAGGTATTCCAAAACTAGGCGATCAGCGCTCTGCGTTGCTTGATTTGTCTCTGCAGAAGCGGGCGCTGGAGTTGATGCATCTGGTGTGGAAGCGGTGGGTGTAGCAGCCGACATGATAGTGGGGTAGCTGGCCTTGTGTGAAAGCCGTTCGCCCGGCGCGTATCGCACTATTCATTCACGTGATCATGCATCCAACCGAGTCCATGTGATGACATTCTTTTTACAAAACATCCAAATACGCTAGCAAAGCATCACCAGATAAATCTACACCGTCCATGTGGCACCGCATCTCAGATGCATCACCATGCCTAGACGAGCACTGCGCGTGCACGGACACAGCTCAGAAGTGCTCCTGTACAGAAGTCAGGCATGACTAAACTTTAAGCCGCGAACACGCACCTTCGCGAAAGTAAAGTTGACAGTCGCAGACGAATTCGCCACTGTTGCCTCCTTGATGGCCTTTGCAATGGGAGTAGGGCCGCAGAAATACGTCTAGTATCGTTTGGGGTCAGTAAAGAGCGTAGACAGGCTACTATCCAACGTACTCCAACAGTGGTCTTCAGCTGCGAGTTGGAACCCGCAATGTATTGGCCAGACTCAATCGCCTGGCTCATGCGGCCATAGATGGACTTCCAGTCGGGGCGGCCAAACATTGTACGAGAGCGGAGTAAGGTCAGGGGGTCATACTCCGCTCCAGCATCATTAACGGCGATATTCCACAGCATGTCCTCACCGATCTTTTGCGTGAGGTAGATATTGATACGAAGGAAGTTCGCTGTAAAAGGGTTAACACTGCCCTGCTGTGAGTATCGCGAACTTACGATCAGCTTGTGCAGCCTCGACTTCCTGCAAAAGACTCTGGAACCAACCAAACGAAGGAGCATCGCGGCAAATCCAGAAAAATTCGACCCTACGCAAGCTACCGAGATGGCCACTTCGCTGACGATACCAGATATGTTTCAAAATCGACGCGAAGGGGGTAACACCTATTAAAGGATGAGTCGAAGAATCAGGTATGAAATGGCGTTTCATACCGATACCAGCGCCGACCAGGACAGCAATCTCTACATTAAAGACATCCTCGGCTGGAGCACCATAAGGACCATCGATTCGCACGACGGGAAGAGGACGGGAAATGTTGGAAGAATCAAGCTCAACGAAGTTTCCGCGAGATCCTTCGAAAGAAGTGTCCTTCTCATCCCTTTCTCCACCTTTCATTGCGGCCTGTGTAAGAGCAGCCACAACAGACGGCCCAGCACCAACGCGCTCGCCAAGTGCCTGGGTCCAATCGCCGACTTGACGGATGTGGACTGAAACGTATGGGTCTTCTGGAGCAGATGTGATGGTGAACTAGATGACCTTTTCAGCCCTCGAGTCATCATGGGGGAGAAACAATGATACTAACCGGATGCCATTGCCAACGAGAGATTTCGGGAACTTGGATGAACAGCCATTGGCCTGCGGTGTACTTGAAGCTGGGCTTGACAATACGAAGTTCCATGGCACCTGTAGGACTTTGGGCTTAGTACGAATATGAAAATATGTGCGTTGCTTGACGCACCACTTGGGTGAACCAGAAGCTTGGACAACCTCGTGGCCCTTCTCGCACGAATCTCGCGGTATATCCTCTCTCCGAAATATATGATACCAGGCCAAATGATGAATCTCCAGCTCTCATAACCGAGGCAGTGCTGTGTGGAATAGAAAGGGAAGGTCGCTATGTAGTCCGGGTTGGCCGAATCGCGGACGAAACAGCCAGTCGCATGGGTGTACAGCCCAATCATGAAAAAGAATGCGAGTTGGTGTGTATACCAGAAAGCTTCAAAACATTGGGCGCGTATCTTGTGATGAGCGGTCGTGTACATCAAGAGCAGTATAAATAGCATAAAATGGCCTGTGATGCCACCAGCCTGTGCATAGTGGATTTGAAGCGCCAGCTGCGGGCGGACCTCTATGAAGACGGTAAGTAGTGCCAAAAGTAACGGCAAAGCAAAACGTACGAGTTCGCTCGACGTTGATGAAGTTGACATAGTGGGCAGTGGTATGTACCATGGCCCAGAATGCCATGGAATAGGCCACCTGCCTATGGAACCAGATGTTTTCATCGGCAGGGAACAGCCAGGCGAGCTTGGGACGAATGACACGGATGATGTTGCGAAGCATTGGAAGGAGGATAAGACCACCGTCGTAGGCGAGAACAAGACCAGCCCCACGGGATGTCCAAACTGAGTACTTGAGGCCATTCAGAGCGGCGAGTTTCGTGTTTGCTTGCTGATGAAAAAGACGCGGTAAGTAAGGCTCATCGTAAAAAAAAGTGTCGAGGCGCACCTGGGAGTGCCACCCTAGGATAAACCAGAAGAGGTGCGAGCCGTAGAACAGGACGTTAAAGGCCAACCTCCGGGGGGTGAGGAACTCGCGTTGAAACCAGGTTTCTGCCATAGCAACGGACGAAGGGGTAAGTATCTAGCACGAGTGTATGAGGAGGAGTGAGTGACGTCTGGCCTGCCAGAGAGAGAGAGAGAAAGAAAAAGTAAGAAAGAAAAGAAGAGAGGAAGAGCCTCTGCAAGGGAGGGGGGGATTGAGAATAAAGGTGGGACTTTTAGTAACAGCCACAGTATTTGCTTCCGGCGAATCCGGCGAATCCGGCGATCAGGTGTCCATGGCAACCCCAACCCAGAAGTATCGATGCGCCCACAACAGTAATCAATCAAACACACTTGTATCAACCATTGCCATGATATGTCAAAGGGTATCACCCCTCGTAACGATACGAAACCATGGCCTCAATCCTGTGAACATCCGTGCTAAAGCTCCGCAATTTCACCTGTTGGCTCTTGCTGGCTTCAATGGCCAGCGGGTCAGTATCCACCCACTCGTTCGCAGGGACGTCCGCCGACTCGTGAGTGTATACGAGGATATTGAACACGGTTGGCTCGTCGATGATGGGAAGAAATGTCACCGTTGACACGATTTGCTTGAGTATGGAGCGAATTTCGGCTTGGATCTCCGTTTCCGGTTTACCCCTGTCATGATGGATGTTCAGCGTTCAAATGATGTCGTCAAACTCAGACTCACTGCCCCACAGCGCCCTGGGAAGATTGCTCTGTAAGGTTGATATCAAAGATCCATCGCTCGAGAGGCGTTCTCGAGTCTTTGGATATGATCGCCACAACAAGCTGCGTCACTGCTCCTGAAAGCAACCACGCTGCACGGCGCGTTAGTTACCCCGGAAGGCGATGGCCATGCGCTTACCGCTAACTTGCTTCAATATCCTAGAAATGGTGTGAGAATCACCCGGGCGGCGTGGGGGATAACAGCGAGTACTTCTCGAGATAGTTCTCCAGAGCCAGGTCTTGAGTAATGAGTACGGTTTGGCCGTATTTCTTGACCATGTGAAAGTCATCGGCTGGATACACTCCCCGTTGAAATAGGACCCTACGCAGAAGAAATGTTTTACTTGAGCTAGAAGCCGACCGTGTATATTAATGACCCACGTATTTACTGCATATTTGAAAAATTCGGTGACGAGGTCGGTGGATCCTTTGAGAGTTATCGACTGGCGAATGGCAGCTTGCTTTGTGGGGGGCATCGTTGAGGATATGAACAACAGAAGTGGATCCAACTTGCGTGCCACAGACGCGTCACCCACGTGAGCAAAACGGTTGTGCTACGCTATTACAATATAAATGCACAGTAAGGAATAGTACGTCGATGGTAGGCTAGAAAGGTGGAGAAGCGAGACTGTGCTATTGTACTCTTGATAAAAAAAAGACCTTAGGGCACGTGGCCGTACGCGCTCAACATGGCCTATGCACGCGCTCCAGGTCAAGGTTCTGTTTCATCCGTCCACCGGACTAACACAGTCCATGCAAACCCACATAACGCACTACACTCCGGAGTTGCCTCTCCTACAGGGCGCAAGCCAGGTCCTTCAGGATTACTTCGCCAAGGATTCCCAGGCTATCCCTGACATAGGCGAACTACTTGTCCTTCGTAGGTCGGTTCAACCCCGCGCGCGATGGTAGATACTCAACCCTCCTTGCCAGCCGGTGCACCTTCGTCAGCCTCTTACTCCATTTCTCCCGATGACTATCGAGTTCCATTTCAAAAAAGGCGATTGATCCCAATTCCTGAAGGCTTGTTTCAGTTCTACAACAGTCAGTTTTCTTGCTTCCGTCGTAAATTGATGCTTACACCTACATCCAGCCACGGATGTCGTCTCACACATGGGACTCCTCTCGGAAATTGAGAGGGTCTGGGTTGCAATAGACCATAAGCTTTTCCTTTGGGACTACGTGGAAGGGTGTGTCGTTTGTCTCTCTGCCTAAAGTGCTCGAGCTGAGGTGTAAGTACAGTCAGGACCTAAGCTCCTTCGTGGATCAACCAGATGTCATTACCCACGTCGCCCTTGTCAACCCTAAGCCAGGCGTCTTCGTCGATGAGATCAACTATCTACTCGTACTGTGCACTCCCTTGACTGTCATCCTCCTGGGGGTCTCCGCGACAGACGTTCTTGGTTCTAATCACACCACTCGCAAGGAAATCAAACTTTTTGACTTGGACATGTCTGTCCCATGTGACGTGGAGATGATATCTGTGGCAGGAACTGCGGACGGTAGAATATTCATGGCCGGCTCGCAGGATGGACATCTCTATGAACTCCACTATCAGGAGAAGGAGGGTTGGTTTGGTCGGCGCGTCCAGTTGGTCAATCATTCTGTCGGTAGCGTTCAAAGCTTTCTCCCCCGCTTCACCACCCCTCGCGCAGAAGGTACGCATCAGTTATCACATCCCGCGGCCACCTGATTGCGATTGGTTTCCAGATCGCATTGTTTCCGTGGTCTCAGACCCGAGCAGAAACCTATTCTATACGCTGACTGCGAACAGCACCATATCTGTATATCACCCGACGGCCAACAAGTCTATTCAGCTTTCGCAGACGATTCAAAATTTATACAAACTGGCTCAAGAAAAGGCACCTGGTTCACCCGCCATCACGCCAAAACACTTTCATATCGTCGCACTACACGTCATCTCTCAGGAAGAAACTCGGTCTGGTTTGCAGTTGATGGCTATAACCATGAACGGCCTCCGCCTATATTTTTCCTCCTCCGCGAGCCCATATAGTTACTATCCTGCGACCGATGCACGAGTTCAACGTCCTTTACAATTAGTTCACGTTCGCCTCCCCCCTACCGACTTGCTTCATCCCGATGAGCAATCTAACCCATACTTCTCGGGTGGTGCTGGTTATCCAACACGTCACCCTCAAGCCCCTCCAACTTCTCGGCCGTACATGCTGTCAGAATTGGAGAATTCGGCACACGTCGCTGGCCTGACCGTTGCTGCACATCCGGGGGACACCGATGGGACTGATTTTGTTGTCTGCATGTCACCAGATTTGACCCGCATAGGCACTCTTGGTCAGACACCACCACAGGCTCCGCAACTAGCAGCGCCAACGTTCGGCGTTGGTGCCGGGTCCCAGCGTCCGCCCTTGGCAGAGAGGGCGGCTTTGCTTGCCATCCCGGGGCGGACCTGGGGCATGGCTGCTCTTCCTCGGCCCAAGAACGCAATCACTCTCACCAGCCCGGACGCAAGCACACCGATGCCAGTCGTGACAAACGAACTCGCGTACCAGTTTTTGGAACCACCGCGACAATTCTTAATTTTAACAAACGTTGGGATCACTGTATTAGCGAAACGTCGTGCGTTGGATTGGCTACGCGATGCCATCGAAGAAGTGCAAGCCGAAGGTAACGTTCAGCCTATCATCGACTTTCGAGACAGGTATTATCCCCTCATGATCATTGGTTGGACACTGTCCTCACTCATACCTCCAGTTTTGGCCGGGACCAAACATGCGCTATGCTTCTCGCTTTGGCTAGCGGAAATACGTTCCTCGAGTTCCGCGAGCAGTCCATCAGCGGATCCATTACAAACCTCGCACCTGAGCTCTCCAATGTCGCGAAACAAGCATTCTACGACTGCGGTGAACGTCCTATGTGGGCGGAACGGATGACATACGGTGCCGGTGAGCGCTTTTCCTGGTTCGACGTCCCACGCAATTAAGATGAGCAGGTGATGGATCGGGAACTGCCTTATTCAGCGGGAGACGGGAAGGATTTGCTCTGTATTTCGCAAGGCTGGTCCGGCCGATTTGGAAGAGCAAGTTGATAAGGCTAGCGTACGTATCCGTCATCTCTTCATGTTGTCATGCAAACCCCTTCTTTGAAGTGCATCAGGGGCCCAAACCAACATACCAGAAGAAATCTTGCTTGTGGTGCAAAGAAATCTCTTTGCACTACATAGCTTCCTAGAAGGAAACCCCCATCTCTTCCACTCTGCCACAGGGGACTATTCAGGTGCTCGCGCAGCCCCCGCGAGTGACCAAGAAGCGTGGAAGGTTGACGACAATCGCGCTCGCCTTGCTTCCCCATCTGACTGATTGACGTCTCCCTTCAGGCCGAACAAAAGTCCGTAGCAGAGTTACAAGCACTATTAGGGCGAACAATCGAAGGGGTGTCTTTCTTCCTTTTGCTTGTTGACCACCGCATCGGCGAAATCATCGGGAAGTAAGTAGCCTCCTTGGTCTATTCGACTATATGACCGAAGAGTTTTCCAGAACGGATGTTACCACTCAGAGACTTATAGCTTCTATGACATTCGAAGAGCTCATCACTGGTCAAAATGGAGTGGCCGCATCGAGGGCACTTGTGAACGTGATAATTGACCAACAAATAGGCCAACAGATTGCCGTAAGTAACTGTCGTACCCCTGGGACTACAACTTGACTCAATGGACGTACCAGGTGGATACCATCAGCGATATTCTACAAACTCGATGTGGCTCATTTTGTAGTACCGACGACGTGATGCTGTATAAGGTTCGTACGTTCTACAGTTCCTTTGGCAGCTGCTAGACCCGCTTCGTCTAGGCCAAGGAAAGCGTGCGGAGAGCCGTGGAGAGCCGTAATCCGCAGGAACGGCAAGGCTACCTTGGTGAATCATTGAGGTAGCTCCTTTGTTTGACTATTACCTCCGGAGACTAACTAGATGGCCAGATTGTTCATGAAGGGCGCCCGTATCATGGAGTTCGATAAGCTACGCGAAGTCATCGGTGACTACCAGCAGTTGGACTTTGCAAAAGGCGCCATTGAACTTGCATTACACTGCGCTGAGGCGCTGGATGCCGACGGTCTTGGGAAGGAGTACTGGCAGACGATCCCATTGCCAGATCCACTAAAACCATCCGACGGACAGGGACGCGGCAACAATGCGGCCGATGGCCCTCGACGACCTGCATGGGAGCGGCGCGTCCGATGCTATGACTTGGTTCTTGACTCGCTAGAAGCCTTTGAAAAGAAGGCTGCGAATGGTGACGATGCTACAGAACGAGTGCGGGCCTACGCCTATGAGTTAGCATTCTCAAGCACCGATGAGATCTTTCACTCGCGATTATACGAGTGGCTGATCTCGAGGGGTTTGGCGGACGAGTTGCTCGAGGTACGCAAGGGCCGGCCCTCCTTCCTAGACTGGAAAGTTCACCGTTTTGCAGATGCGTCCATCATACCTTCAGGCTTATCTCAAACGTGAGCCGAGAACGCTCGACAAATATCAGCTTCTTTGGCAGTTCTATGTCAAAGACGGTCAACCCCTCCGCGCCGCCGAGGTACTTGCTGCCTTGGCGGAATCATCCGAGTGCGTACTATCGCTGGCCCCTGTTGTGATCTCTCTCAACCCTTCTAAGATTCTCTTTATCTCTATCCCAACGGATAGAGTATTTGACGCTTGCTGTCGGCAACGCAAAGTCCCATCCTGTGTCTGCGGGTGGCAAACACGAGTCGGCTATTGCCTTCTTGACGGACCTAGAGGAGAAACTGGAAGTTTCTCAAGTGCAACTCGAGATATTTCACACCCTGTCGCCTCGCCTCCAATCTCAACCGCCCGACCCTGATTTGAGGGAAAAGGTAGAGTTACTTGAAAGGGGACTGTTCAGCGTCACGGAAGTATGTGTTCCGATTCGTGTCGGCGGGAGCTCGTCGGTTCATGACCGTAACTTAGCTCTACCAAGTGTACGCCGAGCCGTATGACCTTTTGACGATCAAGTTGTTGGTTCTCCACGTATCACAACATCAAGATGAAGCGCTCGTCGAAGACATCTGGAATCGCATATTCGACGAGAGTAGGTTAATTGTCGCGAACACGGCAGATTTTGCATTGAACGTCTGGACAGCTATGCAGGGCGTTCAACCCGCCGAAGCCATGGATCGGATCCAAGCAAAAATTGTCCCACTCGGTCGACGATTCCATGGCTCGGAGTCGAGTTTTCCATTCAGTTCGTGTAATGTCCATTCTGACTCGGCAAGTTCTGACGAATTAGCTATGATAGAACATGTCGCTCGTCTTCTGGTAGTGTTTCAGCTGGCCAATACCGATGCCGTACCACCGGGCTGGGTTGTCCGAGTGTTGGCTCGGTGTGGTAAACCGTATGTAGAGATATGGGATGTATTTCATCAGATGTATGAGTCACAGGTGTGTGGTATCGGTACAGGTTCTTCTACCGGATCAGATTCTCACTTCTCTTTGCAAGGTTCCCCCGTTCACCTCACAATCGGCTGTTCAGATACTCTCAGCTGCAATCTGCGTGCTTTTCCAGGATTGGCTAGAGGCGGAAAAGCACACTCCTGGGGAATACTTCCCTGCGGATCGCATCGACTCGGCCGTGGAGGTGTACCTCCGGGAGTTGCAGGCGGGTGATGCCCAAAAGGCTACCCGCGAGGGCTATGAACGGGTTCGACGGGAGCTCAGGAGGTTTTGGTAGCCCTTTACACACGCATGTCAAGCGATGACTAGACGATCTGATGGCGAACGAGGATAATAATAAGGCATTTTCCATCATGATGGAAGCAACTACGGGTGCGGCCTACGCGGAAGTATACTATGCATTGACTTCAAGGATGCTCGCTTCGGCGCGGAGTAAGACACGTTTCGTCAACGATTCTGTAAATTTGTAGACCTGGTAGATTACCCTGAACGAAATTCAGGATCAAAAATGCGCGGGGACAGGGGATATCCGCGGTAGAAAGCTGGCTTACCGTAATGCACCTATTGCAAGAAGCAGGATGATAACAACCGCGGCGGTGTCTCGCGAGCTGCTACTTCCCCTTCCCCGACTACCCCTAGAACGGGCAATCCACTGGATGGGACCAAGAAGTGGTAACGAGAACAACATGTGGATCAAGGACGCTGCGCCGACGACGGGTAGACCCAAGATGAAACGGCGAACGAAACGCCCCACGAAACTGGGGTCCGATGTGACCTCGGCGCCGCTCCTTTTCGTGGGCGGGCTCAACAATACGTCAGGGTCGAAGATGCCACCGGTTTCATCTTGAATGATGCGCAGGGCGGCACGGACGAGGTCGCGCCCGACGGTGTATGGGTTCGTCCAAGTCCAGTAGCCGCCACCCGTGGTGATATAGACGGTGGAAGAGCTATAGGAGGAGGAGGAGGAGGAG